>Ga0194115_10002130_pt1 | contig 23949 bp, 24 predicted proteins | sample TA2MahsurfametaG_3_FD_148656 | JGI IMG/M metagenome (GOLD analysis project Ga0194115, IMG submission 148656) | Freshwater microbial communities from Lake Tanganyika, Tanzania - TA2015002 Mahale S4 surface | ecosystem: Environmental > Aquatic > Freshwater > Lake | place: Tanzania: Lake... | reverse complement strand
AAGGCTTGTGGAAGATCTGAAGGAGAAAGCCGCAAGAAGTATCCGGCCTGTCGCCCAACTCCCGGAGCCTGCAAGGAAAAGGGCAAAGGCGACTCTTGGGGTAAAAAGAGCGAAGAGGACAAAAAAGAAGATGCCTGCACTCGCAAAGTCAAGGCCAGATACGACGTTTGGCCTTCCGCTTATGCATCAGGTGCTTTGACTAAATGCCGACAAGTTGGCGCAGACAACTGGGGCAACAAGAAAAAAGAATCCGCAAAGAAAGCTAACTCTCTTGCCTCAGAGAGTATCGTAGATGTTCCCATTAAGTGCACCCCCGGCTTTGGTTGCAAACGATACTTTACCCCTGCAGAGCAGGCTGAAGTAGACGTCGCTAAAGCTCAAATGTTTCCTATGTTGCTTCCAACGGAGGCAGATCCTATCTCCAGTCAGCTCTCCAGTCCTGCCTGGGCAGGGCTAGGAACCGGGCTAATGGGCGCTCTGCTAGGCGCCGGCGGTGGAGCAGGGGTTGGAGCTCTCCTGGAAAAGAACGCCCCTATAGGCGCCCTTATAGGCGGTGCAGCGGGTGGCCTAGGCGGGCTGCTCTACGGCTATGGCAGCAGAGCAAGAAAGAATAAAGAGATTGAAGATCTAATGGAAGACCTTCCTGTGGGTGCGGATCTAGGCGACGTTGAACTATTTAGCGACCCTAGCCTCAAGGCGCAACTTGCAAGAGATTTCCAACGCCAGCTTATCAGAAAAGGATTAATGAATTAATACGCACAACTGAATAGTGCTAAAACAAAACCCAGGGCCGAAACCCTGGGTTTTGCTATTTGTAGACTTGTCCTGAGCGGGAAGAACGCCTCCCCAATACTGTTCTCTGACGCGGCCTACAGTAGTCAGTATATCAAATATCCATCGTATGTCCTTGGCTTATTTAGGCTTAGATCTTTTTGTTTTGAGTTTATCTATCTCTATCCTGGCACCAAGTTTATACAAGGCTTTGGAAATATCGTAGGCGGCTTTATCAATAACCTCTTCGTCTAGATCCCAAAAGCATCCATGTAGACACTCGTGTAAAAAGACCTCTAGTATCTCGCCCTGTTTGCGCAACCGGGAAGACAACTTAATGCTTTTGTTGATATACGAGGGAGGATCTATCTCGCCCCTTACGCTTGAGCCTAGGTCAGTCTTAACCAGCTTCCACGTATTGTTGCGCAGTTTTATATGCATGGTGCCTCACAGCCAAAAGATTACTGCCATTCTCTTAGGTTCGTTAGGTTCTTCGGGTAGCGCTTGAGCCTTTAGTAAATCATATACTAAGCCGTGGCGATGCACCAAATACCGATTGTTGACAATAGAAAACTTCTTAGGTATTTCTATTTCTAATTGTAATTGAGTCATAATGTCCGCAATTGTAGCAACATCAAATCCAGATAGTTTTAAAGCTTCGCAGATAGGTAGCAGCTTTGGCTCCCAGTCTTGCTTTTTAATAAATAACTTTTCTTCGGATTTTGATAACGTGCTCATAGATTAACAGACTTTTGATTCCATTGATTGGAAAGCATCAACCAGTAACCCTTATATGGATAGGGATCTCCTGGGCTAGTGTTGCTATCTGCCGGTACAAACTTATTCATACCGTAGCCTGCAAGGCCTGCCTCTTTTACATAATTATAAACAAGCCTTTGAGCTTCAGGTGAAGTGAGCGCCATTTGCGCCGGACCTTCCACAAAGACACGGAGACCCTCTTGCGTAAGTTCATGTTTTTTATCTTTAGGAATTCTGACCATTTGCTGCCTCCAAAACCATAGCATCAATATCTACGCCGGAAGTTACGAACTTACGGACCGCAGAATATATCTCAGGGTTAACTTCCCGCAACTTAGCTTCTAGTTTAAACAAGAGTTCTTGAGTCCTACCAGATTTCATTGCTTCCTGCTTAAAGCCGTGTAAGTGCGTAACCTTCGCATCTCCAGATCCCTCTAAGACATTACGTTCTGTAAGCAGTTGAGCAATCGGCACTTTCAACTTATCTTGAATAATGTATGAAACCCAAAGCTGCTCAATCAAAGCAATGCTTTTCCCTAAAGTAACTCTTTGATCGTCCGTAGCGTAGTTAAATCCGTGATTGTCTTCAATAAACTGCTGCAGGGTATTGCCGTATTCGTTTATTGCTTTCCAGTTATTGCCGCCAAACAGCGCCATATTTATAGGCATTCGGCTAGTCCAATAAGTTTGCATAAATGGCGGTAAGGTAAATCCCGCGTTAAGTAAATTTTTATTGTACTCTTCGTACTTATCCCAGGCAAAAGTTTCCGAGTGAAAAGCCACTACGTCGTTAGCTAAAAAATTTGCCGGTAAGGCGTCCCAAAGAAAGAAGTCTGTGTCGTAGTGGATAAACGGTTCGTGTATGGTTGAGTAGGCGTGCACCTTGCTATGCACCCAAAAAGACGGATGAGAATCAAATGACTCTCCAACGCATTGAACTTCTGTATACGGCAGCTTGCAGGCTTCTGCTAACTCTTTGCCCAGCCTATCGGTAATAAACAAAAAGTCTTTGTGCTGTTTGCGTATTGTTGCAGCAGATAATGCCATAATATAAATGGCCGGCTTTATCAGCTCTGGACCTCCGACCATCTCAAGATATGGGCCAAGCTTGTCTGATCTAAAAGAGTGGATTGCTTTCATAGTTTATCGTAGCCGTAGCCAAATAAGAATAGACGATTCTGCTTGTACGTATTTGTCTTGGGATCATATATCATCCCGGACATAAGATTATTTTCAGCAGAATTATAAATAGTTCCATATCTAGGTGTAATTTGAAGACAGTCGCTAGGTTCAACGCGCGGAGGATCGCAAGAGCACAGCGGGAGGTTGGGGACGGGGTTGCACGGAGGAGGAGTTATGCATTTAGCAATGGCGCAGGCTTCGAGTATCTCGCCGGTCGACGGGTCCTGATAGTAGGTTACGCAGTCTCTGCAGCAAGTTACGGCCGGATCGGTGTCCAAGTGCGGCGGCGCGCAACTCCTATCGCAAGGACTAACTATAAGAACATTTTGATCTAAATCGCACTGTTCGCAGTTACCAATAAACGAGCATATGTTCCAAGTATCACCGCTACCTTCGCTAGTTTCTTCTTCGCAGACTGTGCAGGATACACTAGTAATACACCCATCTTCTATAACCCTACAACAACACAATCGCACTGGAGGCGGCTCGCAGCAAGGTTTAGGCTCACAATACGGAATGCCGGTGCAGGGGCCGTTTAATGTACAGCCATCCCTTACAGGCCCACAGGGTGCACACACCCAATTAGTGCATATGGTGTCTCCGCCGCTACACGCTTTTTGAGCGTCTTCGTCTTCCGGTGTAAGGACACATTGATTGCCGCCAAAGCCACCTGATGAACACGGTATCTCTGGGTAAAATGTGGCCTCGCAGCTAATAAGCCGATCTTCAATACCAAATTCAGTGCCGTCTTGATTTATGGTTTCAAACGCTCCAGGTTGCCATAGCGCACAGGTACACTCTTCCTCGGACACGGCTCCAGCTCTATAATTTTTAGTGTACTCTATGATTTGGGGAGGTCCCGGCAATGACGTACATTCCCCCTCATCTATAATTGCTGTTCGGCATTCTCTTTGCAGAGTAACACTCAAGCAGCATAGTTTGAGACTTGCCGAGTCTTCTTCATTACAGCAGCACGGAATTGCCGGGTTATAGCTGCCCATTATCTCTCTGTAAAACTAAGGCCGTGCGAGAACACCAATGTCTCTACCCCTAATGCTTTTTTAATTCTATCTAACTCTAAGTCTGATGCACCTTGGAGTTGCGAGATTAGCTGAGTAATAGCTTCGTTAGCCTTCTTCTTCTTAGCGCAGGCAGAACACCCCTGGCCTGCAGTGCTTGCCTCTATGGAGTCGTAGGCGGCTTTAATGGCAGGGCTGATTGCTCGCACCTCTGCGTTGTTGAGTAGGCCGTGAACCGTGGCATACGTCATTGCAAACTTTTTCATAGTAAACCTTAAAAGGATGGGGAGATGTGGCTTTCTGAACGTTGATTAGTGTATTTAGTAAGGATAGATAAGCCTTCAGCCAAAATATCAATCTGACTCTTCATAAGCTCTAAAGCCGAGTTAAGAGTCTCCTGGTTGTAGAAAACAAGATTCCAAGTGTGCGCTCTGTAAAAGTCTTGCCCAACATTAGGCGATGCTTTTCTAAATGTGGCAAAGTCTACGGCTTTAGCTATTCCGTAGAACACATCTACCTCTCCATCTAGAGTTTTCTTTCTTTTGATGAGCAGCAGATTTCCATCTGCCACCGAGGAGGTGCCCATAATACCTGTGGTTATTTGTACTCGATAGTACGGATCTTGATTAGACTCTCGCACTACGGAAGTTATAAAGTTTGTAGTTAAATTGCTCATTAGTACGATCCTCCGTCTAATACATCTTTTGCCCTAGTGGCTTCGTATCTGCCTGTTGTGGAGTTATATACTAATAAGTCTCCATTAAGGGATCCGGTTAGAGTAAACTGAGAGTTAATTGCCGTCAAATCAATTACGGTGCCTGCAAAATTTAAAGTAAATAGTTTGTTATCAGCTAAGTTTAAAGCCAGTTCGCCAGGGTATAACTCAGCTGCCGTAGGTGTTACGCCAGACTGAATAGAGTACCTGTGGATTACTGTGTTAAACTCGATTGGCATTTTCCGGCGATCCGAAGAACATTCCTGCTGAAGTTATGTTTCTCTGCGGCAGCATAGAGGTTAGTCCGGCAGTACCGGTATCTTCTTCTTTGCACTCTCCATCAAATGCGACTTGCTCACTAAAGAACCAGACTATAGGGCATTCGCAGGCTTCGGGGCTTCCAGGTACAGTTTCCCCGGTGTTAGGGTTTGTTGTCGGAGGGGTTACACCCCAGGGCACAAATCCATAAATAAGTACTTGAGTACCAAGCATGATAGGTACAGGTTTAAATCCCGCTCGTACTTGATTTTGAAGATTTATGCCTGGAGTTAGGAATCCAGGAAAGCCGCCAAAGGTATAACCGTATACGTTTTCTTTGATATTCCAAGCCTCGCTGTATTCAATGCCTACGTCGTAATCAGACCAAGACGATATATTACATAAAGGCTGGCACATATTTGAGGCGATGACACATACAGATCTTGTCCAGCTATATTGCCATCCGGTGGCAAAAATGTCGCCATCGACGCCAGAGAATTTCGCGGGATAAAATCCCGTTATCTCTGCAAGTATTGGACCTATTAAATTAAATTTTGCAACTTGAGAGCCAAACTTAGATCGAGCTTGGCACAACTCGTCGCAATTTCCAAGCTGGTTCATCTGCGGTATAGTCTTAGTTACAAAAGCGGCAGCGCCTGGCTCGTTGCTAAAAAAGTCTTGGGGAGTAGCGTACTTTGCGTCTTGAACAGGGCCTACTCGAACACAACCGCCGTATTGTGTATATCCAAATCCGCTTAAACTCGGAGAGCCCCCACCAGAAGCAATGCTAGGGGGCACCACAAGATTAAGATTTACTTGAGGTAAACACGCATCTCCAGAGATATAGGTAACCGAGCCTTCAAGTCTAATTGTTTGGTCCGGATCGTCCTCTTCAGTAGGCTCGTTTGTTATTTGCAGGCTTACAGGGTTACACCCAATTTCAGCAGGGGGCGGTGTTGGCCACGGCCGTCGTGCGTTATCATTAACGCATTTAGGATCTTCAGGACCTGGATCAATAGGCGGCGGACATATACCTGTAGGTATCTGCGTAGTATTGCAGTTTGCGGTCCCCGTAGGTGGAATGCAACCTGGACCAGTTACGGGCGGGATAGGAATACATCGATCTAGACTCATGGCGCTCCTTAAGTGTCACAATTAAACACGCTAGCATTACCGGCCGACTGAGGTAGACCTACGTAGATAAAGCGTATTATATCTGGAAACTGACTTACAACAGGTATAAACGCAGGAGCTACTTGTTCCAGCTCTGTCTCTGTAAAAGAACTTACAGCTAGCGGGGTTTCGGCTTTAATGTCAACGTTTCCATTGCTATCAGGGTCTACGCCAGAAATGCTGTAAATTGCCTCATCACAGAGAATGTCTTTTTCAATTACTTTCCCAGCCCAGACTCCGCACAGCTCATCGCCAGAGTCGTTAGCTCCTTGCTGTGCCCCAACAATGATTGTCTTTGTAGCGGGAAGTACAGATATAGTGCAGTTATTTCCTGCTACTAACTTAACGTCCCCCATAACGGGAAAAGATTCTTCGCCGTATCTGGAGCTAGGCGTTTGCTGTAAGAGCGGCTTGGCAGACCTACAGGTAATTTGATGCACTCTATGGTTACTTAAAACCACTACTGTGCTTGGCTCAAAGGCAACATTTATAGCAACAGGTTGCTCTGCTGCAAAAGTTTGAAAAAGAGTCTGAGCGTTGCTTAAACAAATATACCCTTCGACTTTGTATCCCGATACTACAGGCCAGTCCTCTGAGTCAAAGTAATACCGTACGAACTCTTGTGTAGCATAAGAGTCGTTAGCCACAGTAAGAATCGTAGAGCCTAGCAAGATGCTATCTACCTTAAGTTCTAGGAATAGCTTTAACGGTTGCGTTGTTGCTTTATGTAGCGACACCAATGTGACTTTAGGCACAGCAGAAAAACTGTCTCCTGCTACATATATCTTAAAGTCTACTAAAACAGAACGCAGAGCCTGAACTTGCTCAGTAGAGCCAGAGCTGAAGTCGACTAACGGATAGGCTATTTGATTAAATGCAGTATACATGTCATCCGCCTGCCATACTAAATATAAGAGAATTACCTTCGGTGGTTATTCTAAAGGCCGGACGCATGTCTGGCTCAGAGCTACCCGCTTCAAACTCTTTTGTCTTGAGAGCCAGTACAACAGAGCCGTCCGGCTTTTGTTTTAGCTTGCTTACAAAAGGTCCCAGCAATGCTCCCGCTGCAGATTTAACGTAGTGTACGATTGTTAGATTTTTAAGAAACACTCCGTTTAGATCTAATACTTCCGCTGGAGCAGAGTCGGCATTTACTACGCACTCGTATCTAGTAAAGTGGGGGTCGCCTAAGATACTAATTTTAATAGTAGTACCATTAAGGCTTTCTACTTTAATTCCCTCATTACCTGTAAGCATCACATTTGCAGATTTACTATTAATAGATTGAACTTGCGTCTCAGGCAGGTATTCACAGACAGCAGGTAGAAACGTAGCAGAGTCTGCCGTCAAAGAGTATTCGCCTTCGTCTACAGATTGCAGCAGTGAGCTTCTGGCGGGGTCTATCACTAGACATCCGGCTAGGACACTGCCGTCGAAGATAGAAATTATGTCTTTTGTTTCTCCGAACTTAATTACAGCCTCGCCCAAAACAAATCCAGAGCTTGCAGATACCTCAAGGGCAACCAGTGTATTTGTTCTTACCATCTTGCTGATGTAGCAAGGTTGTCCCTCAGAGTAGTTTCCCCGTGCGTAAATGCGAGCATCTACTATCCAGCTCTGCGGGATAAATCCACCATCAAAAATAAGGCTGCTGCTATCCATAAACGGATAGTTTCTATTAGAGTTAAGATTACGCCACTCTAAATGGGGGATAGGGTTCACGAAGTAACTCCTAGTATGACTATAGATCTAATAGCAGATTCGCCGTTTGATCTAACGTAAGTTTGAGTTTGCACGCCTCTACCGTCGTTGTCTAAAGTACCTGCTGCTAGCAATAGCCCATTGTTGTTAACTGCCCATACGTCATTAGGGGCTCCCTGAATTTCAACGTAATAACCAGGGTTAGATATATGCTCATATCTACCGTAGCTTTTACGTATATAAGTTCCGGCTTCTTCAAAACTATCTGGAGCCTGAATACCAACAATGAGTTGAGTGATTCCCAGTTGATCATAAATTGTCGTTGGCCCTAAGGTCATGTGGTATTGCGAGCCCTGATAGACAATATCTGATTCGCTACGAAGGTTAGTAGCAATCGGACCAAACCCTACAAGGCTTGGACCTGCATTGTCGTAGAGCTGCCACTCAGACAAAACCTCATCCACATGTAGGTACAACAACGTCTCACCAAATGCGACTATGGGGGTGTTGCTGGTAAATACTGCTATAGCTTCGCGAGTAGGATGCTGTTGCGTGTAGGTAAATCTGTAAGACTGCACTAAGCCATTTACAATAATTTCAAATGTAAGTTTTGTATTGGGACTTAAAGCTACTCTTGTGGGAGTTACCGTGTAGGCTCTGGTTGTAAATTCTGTAAATCCTTGAGCAGTGTTGCAGCTTTCAGGTATATCGATGCGACCCTTGCAGAAGGCAGACAACTCTAGATCAGAGGAGACGACAACAATTTCCTTATCTCCGGATCCCTCATATGTAGCGTATAAGGGTTTATCCAATACGATTACCAGTTCTCTATCCTGTCCTTGAGGCACTAATCCATTAATGGTTTTAATAGCCGTAAATGCACAGGTATTTGATTCCGGTCTGCCCCCGCATTGTCCAAGATAGGATTGCAGGCTTTGCCGTATCTCCCCTTTAGTCCCGCTAAATTGAATAGCAAGGCCCTTGTCATCAGGCACCACTTCAATTCCGTTTTGCCCTACTAGTTGAACTTGTCCGTCTACTGCCGTATTAAAGTTAAGACGGCCGATGCTAGTAACGCCGCCGTATTCGTAGCGAGTTACGCATTGATCTGAAATCATTGAAGCCTGAGGCCCGGAGAAAGACCAAGACCCCGGGTTAAGAATTCCAGATCCAAATACAACCCAACCGCCTACACCAGGCACATCGGATTGAATCTCAACTACAGATCCTGGCAGGCTAGAACTACGGCGTACCTGCACTGTAGCTAAAACAAATGCACCTAATACTGAGTATTGCTCATTGGTAAGTGTTGCCGCTGGAGTATTTGGCGAGAATGGATGCGCCTGAGATCCCATAATTGTTAAAGTGACGAGTGCATTAGTCACTTTAACGCTGGCAATAAACGCACATGCAGCAATAGACCCCGGCAGAATTAACTTAATATCAGATAGCAAAGAATTTACAGCCGATACATCTGTATTAGAGTAAGGCTCAAATGTAGCTCTATCGTCTACCGGATATGAGCGGTACTCGTTGTCGTTAAGAAAATCTCTGCTAACTACTTTCATGGCATTCCTTATAGCAGCAAGGTTGCTGCAGTCTCAAAACCTTCTGCTGGAATATCGACTTCGTCGTCCGACGCATCAACAGCCTTGCACTTAGTTACAAATGCTCCCGGTTCTCCTGCCGCAGGAGGGGTGTACTTTACTACAACCTGCACTGCACCAGTGTATTGGGCAGGAATACTGCCCAGCGGCGCCTCAAACTGACCAGTAAGATCCAGGTCAATAGAGGTGCTTGAGGCGGTAGTCCAAGTATTGTCTGCAAAAGTTCTATAAATTAACGTGAGAGACCCTACCCCGTGAACTGCATCTGAGAACTTGATAGCCAGGCTTCTATCTGATCCTACAGTCACATAAGATCCGGTTGCCGGAGGGCAGGGATTTACTGACTTCTTATTTGGGGGCATCGCTACTTGTTTAATTACGTTTTCAGCAATGATTCTATTTTGTGCTGCGCCGCAGGGAGATTCTGCTGGACTTGGAGAACTGCCGTAGTAAGTAAAAGTAAGGTTGATGTTTACGGAGCCAGGACTTCCATTAAGATTAACAATTTTTCTAAAGATAGGGTCTACGATGACTACGCCTGAAGTCATCATCAGATAACCAGTACAAGAAGGAATATCCGTAGGCTGCTCTGGCTGGCAAGAAGACAATCCCTGCAACGTTACTAGATTTACATTGGTTTCAACTACACCTTGTGACTCTATGCTAAACTGTAATCCCTTTGATGTTGGGTTTAAATTTTTATAGTATAGATACGAAGCTTCTGAAATCGGAATGACGGCGAGAGGTTGATCCCTTTGAACGGTGTATACGTTGCCGTTTTCATCAGTAGCGGACATGTCGTTTGCCGACGTAACAGCATGCTTTAGTTTCATGCTTAACGCTCGGATGGTGTGTCCGGTGTTGTTTTCCGCCATAGCCTGGATCTGAAGCTTAAAATTCTGCTGAGGCCACATTCTGAACCGCGGCGTAAACGAACCGAAGGTAGGGCAACAGGCTGCTCTATTCTTAAACTGCTGGGATACGCTGTTGTACTCTGCGATAAGTGCTTTAAGTTTCTTTACTGCTTTGTAGTACAGCAGCGCTACACCTTTGATGTACTCTGAGGTGTCTTTGTAATCTTGACAACGACAGCAAGGGGCGCAGTGTGCGTTTACGGCAATTTCTGGGCCGTTTGGCAGATATCGGCTATCTACCGTTATGCAGTCCGCAGACTCAGCCTGAAATCCGTACTCCCCCTTGTCGTTTGCCTCTTGTCCGTTAATACGTCTAATGACATCGTCAGGCTCTATGGCATCGTTGCAGGGCACTAGTCCTGCTCCAGCGCCGGGACTTACAGCAAAAGACACACTTGCAGGATCTTCTGCAGAGTAGTCTAAAGCGTAGTTGTAGCCTTCGGTAATCCAGATAGGCTTAGTAGGTAAGAGATTATTGTTTACATCTACCGCTACAGCTCCAAGCTCTGGCTCTAGGCAGAATGGAGCAAGAGAGTATGTGCTAATAGGATAGGAGTCGAATCCCACGTCCTCTAAAATTACATAGGTTATGTAAACGCCCTTTTGCGTATCCGCTAACAGACCGTGGGTATATCCGCCTACGGACTCTTCGGTTATGTAGAATCTAGCCGTAGACGAATACGAGCCACCTGTGGTTGAGGTGGCGGTCTCAAAGTTTTGTCTTGTAAATAAAGGACCAGATCCAGTTATTACATTGCACTTTAGTCTAGGCCCTGCCCCTAAAGTTGACGTAATAGTTACGTGCTCCAGATAAGCCATGCTGGGGCTGAATGAACCAAATACTTTAAAAGCAATAATAGGAGGATTGCCATTAGCTGCCGTTGTTAAAAACGGCAAGCCATTAGACTCGCACTCCTCAAGAAAGCCTGCAGCGTATTTACGTAGTGCCATATCAACCTGGATCCTGCGCGCAGCTAGTTGGGTCAGTAGAAGAGCTAAGACATACGTTCTGTAGATTGGCTACAGATGAGGCTAATTGCGTGATTTGCAAAGCAAGCTCTGTAAGTCGATCATTCAGGTTTTCAGTATCAGTTACGACAACCTGCAACTCGTTACAACCACAGCAAGGCTTTGCGCAAGTATCCGATATGCTGATACCGTCGCTGCTTGTTACAACAGAGACACAGTCTCCGCCGACAATAGCAATGTTCCCCTGGGCATCACCTTGTATGCCGTTTATTGTTCGAATACAGGGGCTCAGTTCAATATCGTTGCAGTCGCAAGTTTCTGCCAGGCCCCCTCCGTCTACAGCATTAAACCGTAAAGAGCTGTACTCAGGCGAGGAAGTAACTGCAATACTGTGATTCGACCCGCTTTGTAGCGAGATCTGGCCCGATAGAACTGGTGTAGTAAATCCGGAGTTGACAACTCTAATTCCACTAATTCTCTTAAGCCCAAAGCTGACAACCGTTGACTCTAGCCGAGAGCCCGCTAGATTAAAAGTAAGAGTGCCTACGGCACCTTGTAGTTTTGTTACGTCTCCGATAACCGCCACGCCGGAGATTTGAGAAAAATCGTAGATAGAGCTGGAGGAGATACCCTTAATCGTCACTGAGGTATTTTGCGTAAACCCCGCAAATGCCACAGGAGAGGATACGGCAATACTCGGAGCCTGGAACTCTCCGTCGTATCCCAACTCAAAGACAAAGCCTTGAGGGTAGACCGTAATAGAGCTGATATAGAAGCCGGCAGGTTTAAGTCCAGCTATATAGGGTACCGCTAACTTCATATCAACAAACAACTCGTTTGGCATTTCAAACGAGGAGTTGTTGGCTTGTTGTGTCGCTAGCTGACTAAGAGGATAGTTTCTTAGTGAGTTTGAGTTTAGCCATTCAGTTCCAATTATTGCAGACATAAAGCCTCCAAGCCAGGAAGCCTAGTTTACTGAACGCCTGGCTTATATCAATTTTAAGTAAACTTTATAAATCTATACCGCAGAGAAAGAATTCCTACCTTACCGGTGTAGGCGTCCGATGACGATCGAGCAAGCCGGAAGAAGATCTCGCCTCCTGCGTATGCGGTGTCCAGCTCTACGGTTTTAATAAAGTAGTCTTTAGGTATTGCCGTTCCAGTTAGGATTGGCAATCCCCCAGAAATTGCGCCACTCGTAACATGAGTAGAGTTTGTTAGATTGTACTTTTGCGCAGTCGGTGGTGGCTTCATGTTTACCCAGCTAAGCTCTAAGTTAGGCATAGCTGAGGCGCCAGAAGCATGCAGCGCCAAGAATGTAATAACAAGATTTAACTTGTAGTTACCGTCTAGATAAGCAGGAATATCTACCTTGCCAAGAATTGACGAGTTTTTAGCGGGCGGCATTGAAGAATAGAAGACATTTGTTGCCGAGTCCTTCTCAATAAGGACATCATCAATTGTCAAGATATCCGGCTGCCCTTCCAGCTTACCGTCAAGACCCACCACCCCAACTGTCACTTCGCCTTGACCTCCGGCAAATGTGGAGTTGAGACTTATGTTTGTACCTGCGATGAGCTTCTCCACCACACGGCCACGCTTCATCGTGAAGTTGGTAATGTCCTTGACGACCAGAGATCCAGGCTCTGTATTAGAAGCATCGGTGACTGTAAAGCCTGCCTTGATAATCAGTGGGCCGTTTGTTGCAGGTCTGCCGTCTGGATCTGTAATTGTAATTGGCGAATCTGCAGGTGTCTCTAAGCTAGTTACAACCTTGATGCCACCGCTTACCAGCTTTGTGTACACCAAGGTGAGATCAACAGGAGGTACGATTTGACTAGCGTCGTTTAGAGACCAATCGCCAAACTTTATGTTGGTGTCTGGCAACACATGCTTAGTGCCAACCTTATTCCACGGTACTGTCAGGAACGAATCGGCCCACCAAATGCCGTTACTGCCGGCTTTGACAGTTGTGTCTGGTAGGGCTATGCCGTTCTTAGATACGACATACGCACCAACTACTGTTTCTGGAAATAGTTGATGTAGAACTTTATCTGCCGCAAAGTTATAGCCATACTTTGCGGTTGGAGGAATGATAGAGTCTGGGAAGTACTGAGATGTAGCTGGCATCCAACCCGGTAGAGTTGAGTCTACGTATTGACCCTTAATTAAATATCCTACGTTAGGCGAAGTAGCGTCAATCGGAGAGATGTAGGATGTAATGGTAGCTGCTGTTGAGCTGTTTGCGCCGTAGCTAATTCTATACCCCGTGCCGGTATTGGGTACTTTTACGGCAAGGCCTATGCCCGCAGCAGCTTTAAATACTAAATCGTAGTCTGCACTGTTTGCATTAAGTTGCTGAATTCCATACTTAGTCAGTACAACGTCTACTAGGCGCAACTCATTTGAGGTGAGCGAGTGCACCTCGCCAGTAAGGTAGATGTCTCCTACAGTGTCAGGAGTTGCATAAGAGTGGCTGTACAGCTGAACTGTAGTGCCTACTGTTAGGGCAGAAGCGGCGCCAGGAACCGGGAAGTTTTCTACTGCTCCACCAAAGACGCGCTGTAGAATAAGCTCTGGCGTGGCAGGCCTTGCAGTCAATTGAAAGCGAAGAGCCTGAGTATCCAAAGGCGAAGTGATTGGCGGACGAACCAAAAGGTGCGTATCGTCAAGCAGAGTGCAAATAGGGATATTTAGTAAGCCGGGCTTAGGTGTCAGAGAGCCGGCAGTTGCAGACCCTGAGGCCAGATACAACACTCCACGATCTGCAGGATTTAAAAGAAGATTAGAGACGATAGATTCGCCGGTGCAGTCGATAGCTGTGTAGAGAGAAGGATTAACCAAGCCTTCTACTACGATGACGCCGGAGTTAGCGGTATCCTTGTATACGACGATACCGGCAACCGTAGAAGCTTCTGAGGCTTGCAGATAGCCATCCTTGTACTCCATGTCAGCATAAGCTGGAGCAAATTTTGCAGATACCGGATTGAAGTAAACCGCATGTCCGGTCTTTACGTCGTCTGTAAATGGAGCGCCGGATATGAAGATCGCAGCTGCCAGACTTTGTGCATCCTGGCGATCCTTGAGGTGCTGGGTGCGATAAGACAGCTGAGCAATAGCGCGATTGGCCACCTCAGCGGTGATGGGCTCACCGTTTTTAATCGTCTCAATTACGCTTTGCCAGGGTTGAATGGAGCTCATAGGATTATGGTGCCGTTACGCTTACGGTGAGTGGGAAGGTTACGAACAATTCAGAGCTAGCGGTTTTGGTAAGGCGCTCTCCAGCTGCGGTAAAGTAAGCTCTAGCCAAGACAACATCGGAACTAGGTTCGCTCTCATCTACGGCCAGCACGAGTGCTGCCCCGTAGCAGATAGAGTTTGTGCCAAAAGGTTCTCCAGCCAACTGCCCAGCTGAAGTGCCGCTAGATTGTCCAAAGAAGTTAGTAGACGTTGTGTATACGCTGCCTGCTACAGACGAGACTATATTTGGATCTCTAATGGCTTGGACTCTCAGGTAGTTTTTATTTGATAACTGCTTATAGTAGTCTTTAGGATTTGAAAAATTAGGAATAGCAGCAGCAGTTGTATATGTAGTTGGAATATGGCCAACCGTATTTGTGTACTCTAAGTATAAGTACATTTTATGCGGTTGCTCGGCAACGGCTTTGGCAATTCCTAAGGGGAGTTCTGCTGTGAATGTTGTGACCATTATTAATATCCGTAGGTGGAGTATTTTACCCGGGAAGTGGCTTTAACAGAAACCTGGCTTTCGTTTATAGCAAGAGCTGGAGTAATGATGCTATATGAGGCTTTGCAGTCAAAGCCAAAAGCGGTGCCTGCAAGTATAGGCTCCGCTATATTAATGTTGGTAAATATTAAGACTTTTACGTCAACAGGTAGTGTTTGCCTAAAAACTTTAAGTGCAGCAGCTGCAGGACCCTGAATATCTGCCTTGATAATAACCATAGAACTAGCGATTGCTAGCTCTTTACCGTACTTAAAGGTCTTACGATCTCTGTAAGGGGCCGGTATAGCTTCCGTTACATAAACATCTTTATCGTGGATGATCTGTAGGCTGCTGGTTAAAGATGTGCCTTGTGGAATGGCTTGCCCTACTTTAAGTGCGTTTATTTTAGCTGTAGGGGCAGCGTATCCTGCCTTATCAGTAACCACAACTGTAGTGGGCCCATCTGCGTAAACTAACTCAACCTGCTCGTCATTTTGTGTGACTGGGGAGTTAGCGCAAGAGCCTAACATAGTCAGCATATCTAAGTAGTTGGGACCGTATGATCCTAGTCTCCAAAGATGCTTAAATGGGACAACAGAATACACCTCGTCCGATAGAGCTACGCCTAAAGCGTAACCTAGTCTACTAGTAGTAAATCCTGCTTCTTTTACAACATTTCTAGCGTAGAAAACAGTTTCTTTTCCATCTAGTCTAAGGGGAGTTCTAAAATAGAGTTTATTGTCTTCAATTTTATAATCTATATTTTCGGTAAGCACTTTTGTAGGCTGCGCTATATTGTCATATAAAAATGGGATAGACAGTAACTCTTCTGGCAGGTCGTAAGTTATAACGTCGGTATTTAGTTGACCGTAACTGTAAATTATTGGATAAGGTCCATACTTCTTATTAGGATCCCCATGCTCAATTTTTGTTTGATTGTAATAGCTAAAAACAAATTTAGTCCAACTAGTAGTGCGTCCTGCGGGAATTTCCTGATTGCCTACAGACTTAACCAGATCACTGACGTTTTGCTCCGACTGCTCATGTGTTACAAGCTGTCCCCTGACAAGCTGACGCAGTAGAGCACCATTGCCAAATAGCCGGCTCCAGAACGAGCCCAGTAAGTTTAAAAGCCGTTTGGCGTACAGCTTTGTCATGAGGTAGAGCACTCCACGATGGAGATGTCAATAAGAGCAGACTCAAGGAAGAATGCCAAGGTATTTTGCGTTAAGCCGCGCAGAGGCATCTTAGGGGGTTTAAGGGCATCTGAAGAGTAGATGATGTCCTTTTCCAGCTTGGGACCTATGACTACACCATAGAGGTGTACGGGCAGATCTATCACGTAACCTTCTGGTATGTTCTGATAGGCTGTGTGTATAAGAGCGCTGGCAGGAATGGATTTACTCATTTCAAAAGAATTGAACTTAGAGACTAAAGCTGCCTTGAGAGCATTGATGTCTGGATCTTGCGCTCCTGCTGGTTTAATTAAGCGCATTTCAAGACTGCACATTCCCGGGATAGGGGCGTGTACCAGCATGTCAGCGCTCAAACTTCGTTCTGCAGCAGAGTCTACGTAGTTTTGTATCTCAACGATGTTTGGCATCTTGAGGTACTCAATGTAGAAATAGAAGAAATCCACCACTCCTTCATTTTGATTTAAAAAGATACTAGCAGGCCCATAAGGAGCTGTGGGATAGGGGGCACTAGTAGACGTCTCTACATACTCAAAAGGCAGCCAAGAATTTTGATTTAACTCTGAACCTGTTTCTATAATGACTAAGGCTTGAGCGGTTGCCGCTTCCTTGATCTGCGGATATGGAACCAAGAATCTAATAGTTGCTTTTTGATAGGCCGTAAAGGCAGCAGACTCTATGTTTGGAACTAGGTGTCGAGTATTGCCGTCCAGGGTTCTGATATCGGATACAAGTTCAAGTCCTGCCTGTTGAGTAAGATTGGACTTGATACTTTCCACGGAATACATGCCGGCGGCTTTAGAGGTCGGCAGCACGATTTCAAACAAAGCCTCTTGATTGGCTACGTCGTAAGAAATCATTTGAGCCGCAACCCTCTCCTGTATACGGGAGGGGTAAGCTGCAGTCTTTACAAATAAATCCACCCTGCCACCAATGTGAACGCCATCTACCAGGTCCCGGGTCATCTCTGGGTCTAGGAAGCCCACTACGCCTACATCTTTGACTCCAGAGAATTCAGCTTTAATTTTAGCTTTGATGTGATCTCTGCCTCCGAATACTTTGCCCATAACGCCAGCTTTGGCTTTGGCAAGTAGAGCAACGTTGTCGTCAGCGTCTGCTCCACCTGTAAAATCAGAATCAGCCTTTGCAGACACCAGCGTGGAAATAGTTGGAGTGACGCCTGTAACTGTTGTTGTTGCTCGAATATTCCCAGAAGAACCTGAATCTATAGCAATTAAATCAATAGTTGCTGTGAACAAAGATCCGGACGCTTCTAAGATGCGTTGATTGGAGGCTCCGGTGTAATTAGCCTCAGAAACAAGAACGTAGGATCCTGCTGGGCGGAATAGTAAACCGCCCAAAGTAAAACGCATATCCGGCGTAATTACAGTTGAGTTAGCCGACGAAAAGAAAAGTCTTACTATTCCGTTAGCTGTAGATCCTTCTGCACGACTTACATTGAAGTTGGACAATACTCGTTCTACTTGAGTATCGTCTACATCATTAGGACTTCTGCTAATTTCAAGCAGACTGCTAGAGATAAGAGCCAAATCAATCTGCTCTTGTATTCGCGTTTCAAGATGGGCATATAGTTTTACAACCAAGTCCCGAAGCACTGTGCCTGCAGAGAGGTCAATGGTGGGGTAGGCTGCCTTTACAAATGCGATGATCTGCTCCTCTTTTGAGAAGACAGCATCAGGGGAATGATTAGCTAGAGGGGTTTCCATATTACACCGTTGAAATGGTTACAGGTACCAGGATTACTGAAGAGTCCTTAAACGAGAACCGGAAAGACATAACCGCCGAATCCAAGGTAACCGTAAGGCCTTCCAGCTGGACGTCAAGCAGAGCCTCATCCGGTGTAGGCTCAAGTACAGAACTTTTAATATAGTTTAAGATGTCGTCTTTTTCCGCATAGAATGCAAACGACAAAGCTAAGGCAGTGTGTATCTGTCCGCTAAATAAGTTAGATACAAATCTTGTCCCGTACGTAGGCTCACTGGGCACAGACCCCTGCTCTGTCATCAGGAACTTAAAGAACTTTTGTGCAACCTTATACGGGCCTGCAATAACAGATCCTGAGTTAGATATCGTAACGTTGACTGGGCCCAGGCCGCCATAAGCGGGAGTCTCCAGTACGCATATATCAGAGATCTTGCCAAGATATGACTGGCTGACGGCCATTAGCTTTGCGCCTCCTCAACAGCTAAGAACTTCTCTACGTTGTCCTGCATGTTGGCTAATAGCCCAGACTTATCCGTCTGAATGTTTTTACGACGACCCGCCTCATCTAGTATTCTGTGAATTCGGCCTGAGTAGCGAAACGCCATATCTCTGTGCGCAGCTGCTATTAAGTCATGCTGCACTTGCTGCTTCATAGCATCAAATGCTTTAAACTTTTGGCTAACCGTCGATATAAACTGCTGTGCAAGTTCGTTTCTATTGAAGCGAGTTGCCAGCTCTTCAAAGTTGTTATTAAACTCCTTGGGCTCCCATAGAAGTCTAAATGCGCCAGACCCAAGCACCCCACCGCCATTGGCTGAATTCTTGGTTGCCTCTTTCAGAGCGTCAAATACTTTTTGAGTTACTGAATTCACTGGCCCCTCCTGCTGAGCTGGGCGTATTCATCCAGTCGTGCGGCGATTGTTGTAGTGAGCTGGCTGACTCTGCCTGGGCTGATTCTTAGCCTCTTGGCAATGTCGTTATTGCTCATTATCTTCTTACCATTGTAGCCCAGCTTATGCTCCATGATGACCTGTTCCTGCGGCGTAAAGGAACTGTACATGGTGTCCAGGACGTCTTTCTGAAATCCCGGATTCTTAGCTACTGTAATTTCCTGGGAGGTCACTGGATTCTCGCCAGTAAAGGCGGTGGAGCTTTCGCTGAAGACTCTTTTGTCCATACCGCGGACTTTATTCAGCTGCCGTATAGACATACCAGTCAAGTCAGATAGCTCTCCATCGCTGGGAACCCTACCCTTGTTCTCATAAAAATCCGCTTCAAATTTCTTGAGAGCGCTTATCTGCTGATACGCTCGCTCTGGAACTGGGGAAGGGGTTAGCTCCCGGGAGTATCTGTTTAGAGGCTGCAGCTGAGTATAGATCCAACTGCGCAACGAAGAGCCGGAGTTGGGGGTATATTTTTTTATGGCTTTGGCTGCCAGCAGCTTGGCTCTGGTTTTTACGGCCGGCCCTGCATTCAATCCTGAGTAGGCGTAAACAGCCTTATCGATATCGGGATTCAGCTGATCCAACATCGCCTGCATCTGGCTGCTATCCTGGGTTTTAGCCCAAGTCGCATACATATCATCCAGAGATAGTTTTTTAATTGGTACAGGATCCATATTGCTATTTTACACTTTTTTGAGCGGAGATTCAGTATTGCTTGGTTTGTTTTGAAACAAAGCCGCCTCTTCTCCCTTATCAGATATTCCAAACATATCTATATCTTGTTTTTCCATTAAATGTCGCAGTCTATACGACGTCATTATCTTACTGCTAGAAGCAGAGAGCGTATAAGTTACTGATTCAACTATGCCCCGCTTTACCCAGTTTTTAGCCAAGCCAGATACGTTAGCGCCAGATGCTGATCCTTCAGCTCTATATATCTTAACGCAGTCTCCAGGAGCGACGTCTAGCCGGAAACCGCAAAGCACATCTTGGGTCTTGGCAGCAAACACCTTAGAAAAATAGTGAGACTTTGCAATTTCGTCTGCAAATCCCTTAGGTATAGAGTGCTGCGTGTTATTGGCTTTTGGAGGTGTAGGACTGGTAGCAGGAACTATTCCCACCTTAGATTTAAACTGACCATCTGGAGCTTGGCTTGTATGAATGCTGCTTAGGTAGTCAGGGGTAGGAAACACAATAAACGGTCCGCCATCTACTTTGCCCTGCAGAGGAGCTACATACTGGCCTATGAAGTTATCTTCAATAATGCTTTTATCTATGTTTACGATAGATGAACTAATACCGCCACCATACATAATTGCGCCCATCGGCAGTAATGCTGGGTTAGCAGAACCTCCGCCAAAGTCGCATTCAGAGTCTGGTATTTCAACATCCACTGGTCCTAGCGGGTTGTAGGACATGACCAAGCACTCGTCTACTCTGGGGGCAATTACGGCGCCAAATGCAGAGGTTAGGGTTACCAGCTTCTCAAAAATTGTACTGCCGCCTGTGCCAGTGAAGATGACAGTACCGACCATTTCATTAATGGCATGAGTGACTAGAGTAGATGGGCCTAAAGCTAAAGCACTTGCTGCCTTTGAGTTTAATTTTAGTTTGCCTTTAGAGGTAAGTTTGCCTAAAGCAGTAACTGCTGCTGCATTATTAGAGGGTGCTTTACTCCTAAATCGACTCAAAGGCTGGCTGGCTTTGTAGCTAGCGGCAGGTTTAATGATGTCTTCAAACCAATCGCTAGTTACGTATTGAGTGTCAGCAACTACAGAGCCCTCGCCTATATAAGTAGGCTGAGCGTGCTCTTTGGCAGGCAAGGAGGAATCCTGCAAAGTAAACCAGGAGTCCGGAGCATTCTTGTCAAAGTCGCCACAGGCAAACGACGCCAAATCAAGATCGTACATCCAGTGCACAAGCACAACAGTTGTAGCCACCCCAGTTGTGCTGAAGTCTGCTGAACTTGAAAGTACATATCCGTCAAAAAGTACTGTATCTACACCTGCAGTAGGGGTTGCTTTTGATCCGGTAGGGTGTGGCTTACCCACACCTTTTACTTTTAATTGAGCAGGCTTCCTACCTGTAAGATCTTGTGGGTCTAAAAGCTGAGATCCTCCGCTGGCGTTGGAATTAAAAGTAACACCGGAAGGCACTACAACTCTGGCAATCGGTATCTGATTAAGTACGAACTCGACTACCGCATCTACAACAGGCACAGTCTTCCCGTTGACAACTAAGTCAACAGATATTTTGTATGCAGCGTGCGCCTTATCAATTGCATTGCTAGCCATCAGAAATCATTCACCGCAAGGATGAAGGCAGCAATTGCATCCTCGATTGCCACCCCTTGAGTAATCGTATCCGCATACTCAGAATTGTTATACGTCAGTGCAATGACTAAGTCAGACTTAGTTTTTATAGCGTTATAGATCGGCATGCAGTCTCCGGAGTATGGAGTTCTAATATAGCCAACCAATGAAACAGAGTCCCCAGTACCTGCAGAACATTTAAAGCTTACTGAGTATCCAGAAGTTCCTACCGCTGTATTGCTCATGGTTGAACTGAATTGAGCCTGTAGGCTACCGTTAACACTAAATTTCAAGTTTGGGTATACCCCATCTACCGACACTCTCCAGAAATTTCTATGCGGATCGGGCTCGCCTGTCTTTAAAAGATTATAGGTAAGGGTAGGTGTAATGAATTCAACAGTAAGTCTATCTGGTTCGTCGAAAATAGGCGCAGCGTTGTCCAGCTGCTCTAAATACGATCTCCAATTCACCCTAGCAGCAAATCGACTAGACCTAAGAATCTGAGCCAGGTGTCGCACTCTACGAGCTACAAACTCAGGATCATCAGAGTCAAGACCGAGAACTTGCGCCGCTTGAACTATTTCCGGAGTGGCAGCTTTTGTAGAGTTATTTGAAATAGGGGGAACGCCAGGCACAAACGGTAAATCAAAACGCCCTGCCAGCATTCTTGCAAAGGGGGCGTCTACAGGAATAGGATTTGTGCTTGAGAAAAATAGCATACTAATCCTTAGGAATAATTGACATTGTAATGCTGAACCTAGCAAAGCCGAAGTCAGCCGCCCCGCTGCCAATCTCTAAGGTCATGCCTTCAATAAAGCCCTTTAGAGTCACCGGCGGCAAACTAAGGATAACGGGGTCTATAGCGGCACTAAAGTTTGAAGCTTTATTCCTGTTGTAGAAATCGATGATCTTCTCGGCTGCAGTGTAGTCTCTGGCGCCCCCACCACATACAGACGCAGGCAGAGCCAGGCCACTTACAATTGCTTTGGACATCTCGTTTCCAAGGGGGTAGATATAAAGAGCTTGACCTAGAGTGCTAAAGTAAGCAATGCGAGTTTGCTGACTTACAGCAATTGAAGATATAAGAATATTAGCATTTCCGCCTACTAGAGACTCTGGTGGGCCTAGAGCAGAACCGCCAGTAAGTTCAATGCTGGCCATCTGCCCAGGGGTTGCCCCTTCGATTCTTACGACTGCACCTGTTGAACGTGGAAATAGATCTGGCATTATTCAATCTTTTCGTTAAGGCTCTTAAGGGCGTCTACACTCACACCCAGTTTTTCTGCTATAGATACAAGTAGTGCAAGCAAATCTGTAAGTGTTTTGGCACTGGAAACCGTCGCTTTTTGAGCCTCGTCGGTTTGTTTCTGCTGCTCGGTCTTCTTTTCTCTTTCGGCTTTGTTTTGCTCAATGATGTCTTCCTCGACTTTAGCTTTTAGCTCTTCTACCATTTTAGCTCTTTTTATCGGGTCTTGCTCCAAAAGAATATCCTGGTACGCAGCCATATCATCCTTGCGGCGTTGTAGAATTTCCATGCGAGCCGTGTCGCCAGATTGAGTGGCTTGCTCAAGCTCTGTTTCTATTTTTCCTAGTTCTTTTGTTACGGCCTCTTGCATGCCCGGAGCGGTAATTTTCGATGACGCCTGTATAAGTTCTACAAAGGTATATCCGTCCGCATCTACGGCAGCTGCAGCCTCTGCGTCATTTAGACCCCCCTTCTTCTTTTCCTCAATCTTAGCTTCTCTAATCTTGCTTAGCCCTTCTTTAAGATCGTCTTGCATTCCCGCCGTGGGCTTAAAGGCTTCATTCAAGGCGCGTTGATTCTCGGCAATAGCGGTGGCCGTAATCTCCATTGTCGTCATACCGCCGTGCAAGGCTCGCTCTGCTTCTTCTGCTTGACGAATAGCTGCGGTTCGCATCGTACCCTTGTCAGAGGCCAACCCGAATCTACCTATTCTTTCCCCCAGGTTAGACATGATGGCGTTTTTCTGATCGGCGGTTATGGCGCCAGACTGAGTCAAGGTATCCAACAAGGCTATTCGATCTGCCTGACTGCCCATCTTGTTGAATGCAGCAGTAAACTGAGTAAAGTCCATGTTTGCAATCTGCTCATTGGTCATGCCAAACGCCTTCTGCAGTTCAGCTGCACCTTTAGACGTCATGTCCTTGACCATTCCTTCGGCGTCAACTCCTTGCTCTTGGAATGCTCGTTTTACGGCTCCGGTTACACTAACCTTTTCATTCTGCGCAAAGAACCTATTAACATCAGTCATGACACCTTCTAATGCCATGCCTGAAGCTACCGCCTCCCTACCGGTAAATGCCGCAAGATTGATTCCCTGCTTGCTTGCCAGCAGTTGATTTACGGCACCAGGATCGATGTCCTTGCCTGCTCTGAAGTCGTTTAAGAAACCTTGAGCTTCTTGCTCCGAAACCACGCCGGCGTTTATCGCAAGCTGGAGGGATGCAAATGCCTGCACAGACGGATTCTCCATTCCCTTGGCTGCCACGTCGCGAGACAACGCCAAGGCTTGATCCATAGTCATCGGAGTGCCCATGGTCCTAGATAGGGCGACTCTTGACATTGCCGCAGTGCCCATAGCTATGCCTGCCCCGCCACCTATGCCTAGGTCTTGTGCTAGCTGACTAGCAGTCTGCAGCACAGCTATAGAACCTCGGGCATCTTGCCCAGCAAATCTACCAATTTGAACAGCCCGCTCCACTTGCTGCATCATGTCAGCGCCGGCTTTTCGTTGCGCTTCGGCTCGCAAGAAGTCTTCGGTACTTTGGTCTACAGACCCCGTGAAGTTTCTACGCATTTGATGGAATTCCCGTCCAGCGGCATTTGCAAGCTCTTCTCCGAATCTTCCACCATACATACTCTGCATAGACTGGATGATTTCGTTTACCTGCAGGCCCATACGTTTGCCTGCTTGAACTACGGAGCTAAATCCCTCAAGCTGTTGTGCGATCTTCTCTT
>Ga0194115_10002125_pt1 | contig 23976 bp, 19 predicted proteins | sample TA2MahsurfametaG_3_FD_148656 | JGI IMG/M metagenome (GOLD analysis project Ga0194115, IMG submission 148656) | Freshwater microbial communities from Lake Tanganyika, Tanzania - TA2015002 Mahale S4 surface | ecosystem: Environmental > Aquatic > Freshwater > Lake | place: Tanzania: Lake... | reverse complement strand
TTTTTCGTTCGTGACTAACGAATCACGGATGGACCGGCCCCGCTCAAACGACGACAGAGAAGGAACATCGAACATTTATCAGAAGATGTCGTACTTTTTGGAATCCTTAAAAACAGATCTCTCCAACGGTTTAATTCTTAAGGACAACGGTTGTATTCCCGTTGAGTTATTAACGAATGTGTTACTTATGCTGTCCGGTTCTGTCAGCATGGGGCGGACTCTGCGACGCAGGAAACGACGTCGCAACAGTCATCCGCGTATTTCAATGTGAATCGGACCTTATTGTGTCCTCCCCATCGTCTCGGCGACGGCTTTCCAACTCTTCATCAATCCAAACAACGAAACGTGTGTGTCCGAGAGAGAGTCCCTGCTACTTGGCTTGGCGTTCATCAGAAGGAGGTGGTGGGTAGATCAACATGGGTCAACGACGAATAAGTTCCGTGATTAGGGTAAATAGTCCCCATCCCGTTGGTGGGTTTTGTGATCCAGTATGTGTCGCTTTGGAACGGACTTGGGGAGACTTGGAGATACAATCTCCCCTAGTAACGACACAACGATACCCCCAGAACCCTGTTTACGATGAGCGAGCCTTGGCCGAAGATCTGAATGCCTTGTCCGTGAAGGACCGACAAAGGATGGATGAAGAAATCCATGGTGTTGCCGACGTGAACCCCGAGCTACCCGACTTTGTCACTGAAAAGCTAGCAGCGGTTCGACTAGAAATACAAAAATTATACCCTTCACAAGGACTACGTCGAGCATATGACCGTGCGGTCTTTTTGCGTCCTCAGATCGAATCCGATGATACCTTCCTACTGATGCTGTTACGGGCGAAACGGTTCGACGCACGGGATGCCGCTTGTGTTTTGCTTCAATACTTCAGTAGCAAGTTGGATTTGTTCGGAGATAAGTTGCTAGGACAGAAAATCACTTGGAATGATCTGACACCAACAGAGCAGGAAAGGGTGAAAGCTGGAGGATATCTCCACCTGAAGGGGGTGGAACCGAAAGGAAGGGTCATCCTCTTCGCTCGAGTATCGTATTGGGATTTGTCAGATCCAATTTCTTTGGTCCGGGGAATGTGGTATATCAACTCCGCCATCGAAGATGACGACGAACAACAACGAAAGGGAGCCATTATGATGATGGATCTGACGGGTCCTTTCCGACACACACCCGTTGAAATCGTCAAGTTTTTCGCCATGATACAAAAACACATGGAAACCGTCCTTTTCAGAGTCGATTGTGTGCATCTGTTGTATGATAATCCTGCACTGGATTCCTTCTTCAAGTCCCTATTCGGTGTTTCGAGGGCCGACCTCCGAGTCCGTAATCGATGTCACTTCGGTTCCTCTCTGGAGATCCAGTATAGTCTGAGAACCTTTGGGATTGACATTGAGGGCTATATCGGTTCACAAGCCGAATCATTTTCTCGGGCAAGTATGAGGTGTTATTTGGAACAACGGCTACCAGCAGAGGAGGCCTGGAGGAAACGGGAAGAACCATTTACCCATCAAACGTCCAAAATCGCCCTATGTCCCAATCTAAACGACATCCTACTTGGACGGAACAAGTTCGCAGTGTCATGGCCTGGGAACTTGATGTACAATAAGATGATCGAGAGTCAGGCACGTAGATACGTGGCGGCCAATGGCCAAGATAGGGTAGAAAAGACTATGATTGCCCTCCAAACAATCCATGTTCTACAAAGTGATTACGGTGCCCGCTTCTTGAATCGAAAGGATGATTGCTGGGAGGCAGCAGAAGAGGCAGAAATCAGACCGAAAGTCAGCCAATCTTTGAGAAGGGCAGCACGAAATCACTAGTTTCGGCTTTCATGGCGAGTTTTCGAGATGATTGTGTCACATCTCATGCAGCACAATGATCAGAGACTCCATAGTAGATCCCTCTCTTCTAGACCAGTGTTTTGGTAGACGTAGACATCTTTCGTTCACTCTCACTGTTAGACAGAGCAATTACAGCCTCGTGGCCGTAAGACCAAAGCAGGCCTCAAAGCTGATGTTTACAATTTTGCACTTATCAGAATCGTCTCAGCTTACGGTATCATACATCGTATCCCATCGTTACATCTAGTACATTCTCGTTTGGTGCACAGAGTTCGGTGACCTATCCGATTACATTGACTGATCTAACACTTCGTCATTTCTGGCTCCATGCCGAAAACCGGTACTGTACTGGTAAAGGTTTCTCCAAAGAATGCTCTAGCGAACGCCCCCATGCCGCCGCAGAAGTTCCTTTCGTGCTGGAATCCCAGTCAAGAACAATCGAGGCCTGCCGTGTCACCTTCCATTAGTTCGTGAATCGGCGTTGACTTCTCGTCAATCCGAATAACGCAACGTGAGAGAGTCTCTGAATGCTTGGCCTTACGTTCGTTAAAAAAGAAGACGATAGTCATCACGTCGACATGGTTCCACGACCTCATAGCATCGGGCCCAATAGTTGCCTTCCCATCCGTGGGTTCCGTGATCCAGTCTTTGTCGCTTTGGAACGGAGTTGGGTAGACAGTGTCACACAGTCACACATAGTACCAACACAACGACAGCCTACAAATCCGGTGTACGATGGCCGAGCGTTGGCCGAAGAATTGAATGCCTTGTCCGTGAAGGATCGAGAAAGGATGGATGAAGAAATCCATGGTGTCGCTGATGTCAACCCTGAACTACCCGAGTTTGTCGCTGAAAAACTGGAAGCGCTTCGACTAGAACTGCAAAAAGTGTATCCACAACAGGGGGAGGGACTACGTCGAGCCTATGATCTTGCGGTCTTTTTTCGACCCCAGATTGTGTCCGACGATGCCTTCCTACTGATGTTGTTGCGAGCGAAAGGGTTCGACGCGCGGGCTGCCACTGGTCTTTTGCTTCAATACTACAGGAGCAAGTTGGACTTGTTTTGAGATGTGTTGTTGGTGCAGAAAATTACTTGGAATGATCTAACACCGAGGGAGCAGGAGCGGGTGAAGACCGGACAGCAGCTCCACTTGAAGGGCATTGACCCGAAGGGACGAGTTGTACTCTTCGCGCGGGCATCGTCTTGGGATTTGTCGGATCCAGTTTCTCTTGTCCGTCAACTATGGTATGTCAACTCCGCCATCATAGATGACGATGAACAACAACGAAAAGGGGCCATTATGATTATGGATCTGACGGGTCCCAGTAGACACGCACCGATAGACATTGTCAAGTTTTTCGCCATGGCCCAAAAGCACCAGGAAACCGTCCTTTTCAGGATCGATTGTATGCATCTTTTGTACGATAGTCCTGCACTAGATACTTTTTTCAAGTCGCTGTTCGGTGTCATGACGGCCGAACTACGAGTCCGGCATCGATTTCACTTTGGTTCCTCTTTGGAGATCCAATACAGCCTTAGAACGTTCGGAATCGACATCGAGGGCTATATCGGTTCACAAGCGGAAGAGTTTTCTCAGGCCAGTATTCGGCGTCACCTGGAAGAACGACTACGAGCAGAGGAGGCCTGGAGGAAACGGGAAGAACCCTTTACCCAGCAAACGTCCAAAGTTGCACTGTGTCCTAATCAGAACGACATCCTACTTGGACGAAACAAGTTCGCCGTGTCATGGCCTGGCAACTTGATGTACAACAAGATGATCGAGAGTCGGGCGCGTAGATACGTCGCTATCACTGGCCAAGATCGGGTAGAAAAGACTACGATTGCCCTTCAAACAATCCACGTGCTGCAAAGTGACTACGGTGCCCGCTTTTTGAATCGAAAGGGTGACTGCTGGGAGGCGGCAGAAATTAGACCGAAAGTCAGCCAATCTTTGAGAATGGCAGCACGAAATCACTAGTTTCCCTTTGGCTACAAGGGGATTATGGTGCCCGCTTTTTGAATCGAAAGGGTGACTGCTGGGAAGCGGTAGAAGGGCAGAAATCGGACCGAAAGTAACTTTGATGGCGAGGTCACGATGCAACAAGATGATCAGAGCTTCCATGGTAGATCTCTCTTCTGGGTCTATGTTTTTTGTATAAATAGACATCTTTGGTTCCGACAGGGCGACTCTAGGATGGCGTTTGGAAGGGATATGGTAGCGGCGTGTACGGCAACTGTGATATGCTAATGCGACATTTGTATTTGTCGCATGTGACAGACATGTCGAATCACGGCACCATCGAGGCGATGACCATCGTGCGAAGTGATTCTCCGTTTTACTGTGAAATGTTGTTCTCATCATTGCGAATGGTTCGCCAAAGGAGTTTACATTCGATCCTTGGATAGGTCGCAAACTCGATGTGACACCGGACAGTGAGTTTGCACAGAGCTCCATTTCGAACCAACATTTCGATACCACGCGGTTGCCTCCGCTTGCGTGTTCTCTCTCCCTCGTTTCACATCGATATTTCACTCCGATATTTCAATCTTCATCAATCCAGGCAAGGAAACTTGAGAAAGACTTTGGATCCTTAGCCTTACGTCCGTAAAGACAAAACAAGTCGCTACGTCGACATGGTTCCGCGACCTCACGGTAAGGGGGCGAACAGTTGCCTGCCCATTCGAGGGTTTTGTGATCCATTATGTATCGCTTTGGAAAAGACTTGGGGAGACGCTGGGACACAATCAGCCCTAGTAACAACACAACGACAGCCTCTACATCCCGTTTACGATGACCGAGCGTTGGCCGAAGAATTGAATGCACTAACGGTAGCTGAACGGCAGCTAATGGATGAAGAAATTCATGGTGTCGCCGATGAAAACCCTGAACTACCCGAGTTTGTCAGAGAAAAATTGGAAGCTGTTCGACTAGAACTGCAAAAGATTTATCCACAACAGGGGGAGGGTCTACGTCGAGCCTATGATCTTGCGGTCTTTTTGCGTCCCCAGATTGCATCCGATGATGCCTTCATCCTGATGATGTTGCGAGCGAAAAGGTTTGAAGCGCGGGATGCCGCTCGTGTTTTGCTTCAATACTACAGAAGCAAGTTGGAGGTATTTGGAGATCAGTTGTTGGTGCAGAAAATCACTTGGAAAGATCTGACACCGAGGGAGCAGGAGAAGGTGAAAACCGGACAGAATCTCTTCTTGAAGGGTGTAGACCCGAAAGGACGAGTTGTACTATTTTTTCGGCCAGCGACTTGGGATCTCTTGGAGCCAATTTCTCTGATCCGGGAACTATGGTATGTCAACTCCGCCATCATAGGTGACGACGAACAACAACGAAAAGGGGCCATTATGATTATGGATCTTACGGGTCGCAGCAGGCACACACCGATGGAAATACTCAAGTTTTTCGCCATCATACGAAGGCACCTAGAAGTTCCCCTGTTCAGAATCGATTGTATGCATCTTTTGTACGATAGTCCTGCACTGGATACCTTTTTCAAGTCGCTACTTGGTGTTATGACTGCTGAACTACGAGTCCGTCATCGATTTCACTTCGGTTCCTCGTTGGAGATCCAATATAGCCTGAGAACCTTCGGGATCGACATTGAAGGCTATATCGGTTCACAAGCGGAAGAGTTTTGTCGGTCAAGTATGCGGCGTCATCTGGAAGAACGGCTACAATTAGAAGAGGCCTGGAGGAAACGGGAAGAACCTTTTACTCAACCAACGTCCAAAATTGCGCTATGTCCCAATCAGAACGACATTCTATTTGGACGAAACAAGTTTGCGGTGTCATGGTCTGGTAATGTGATGTACAACAAGATGATCAAGAGTCAGGCACTTCGATACGTCGCGGTCAGTGGCCAAGATCGGGTAGAAAAGACTACGATCGCCATTCAAACAATCCATGTGCTCCAAAGTGACTTCGGTGTCCGCTTTTTGGAACGAAAGGATGACTGCTGGGAGGTGGCAGAAGAGTCAGAAATCAGACGGAAAGTTAGCCAATCTTTGAGAAAGGCAGCGCGTGAAACGTGATTGTGTCATCTCCTAGTGAACATGACGACCAGAGACTCCATGGTAGATTACTCTTCTTTGCCACTGTTTTGGGTTGTCATAGACATCTTTCGTTCATGCAGCATAATTTTATCGCAAAGTTTATGAAGTAAAGCTATAGCAGGGTAATAAGTTAGAGTCAAGTGCGCGATGGAATCATAGAGAAGTTGCTGGTAGGGGATGTGGTCTTCTCTTGTCTTTCGTGGGCGTACATTTTCTTGTAGAATCCAGCATCTTGTTCAAGACCAAGACTAGGCAAGTGAGTCCAGCTCGTGGATAATGCGTCGGCATAGACAAAATGAGAGTTAGGAGGTGGAGTCATTCATGATGGGTACGGCGGTAGCAGTGTTGCCACGACGAACGATGCGATGACAAAGATCCCACCGTCCTCGGAGGAATAGAGGGTGTGCGTATTGTCCACGATTTGGACCGTCCACTTCTCGATGAAAGGAATAAATACTCAACTGACGTCGAAAGCTTTCATACTTGGAATGATCAAAGTAGTTCGGACTCACTTGATCCATAAATGTAGCGGGATCATGAACCTTGAATGCACGACCCCCCCTGACCCATGAAATGATATTCTCAAAGCCCTGTTCCTCTGCGTCTTGGAGCATCCGATGAAGCTTACAGGGGAACATGAGTTGTGCCTCCTGGGGGATATCTCCTCCTTCTTCTATACCCTCTCGACTTTGTCGAGCCAATGCTGCGGGGGTCGCCGCGAGACGAGGGGGTTCAAATGCTTCGATGAACGCAGGGTCAATCTCTCCATCATCCCACAGAGAATAGGAGTCCTCGTTCAATGACGAAGAAACAACCTGCTGCCGTAGAACCTCGTGACTGCTCTCATCTCGTATCGACCAAAAGGAATCCTCCTCTCGACTGTCTTGGGAAATAGTAGCGATATCCCATTCCTTCGGCGACAAGAGTCTCTCACGAGGCTGATGCAGGGGTGTTGAATTACTCGGGGATTCTTTCTTCATGGGTTTTCTTCGTACCATTTGCGTACATAACTCGGGATTCCCTCGAACGAATAGTTTGTGGGCGTAGGCACCCTTTAACTTTCCAAAGGCTACCCGTTTAAATCCATAAAAATTGAGCCTAGCCAAAAGGAAGGAAGACGAATATTAGAACACAGAAAACCACTGATTGGCACCATCCAAAAATGCATTGTCATGACACGTGCTTTTGGCCAGTCGATGCGAGGAGGAAAAACCACCGAACCCAACATTCAGCTATGCGGGCTAAGGACTCACTGTCGTTGGAAGCTCTTGAATTGTGATTGTTTGAAGTATAGAGGCATGATTGTATTTGTGAACTCTACAGTATTTTGTATGAGTACACTTTTTCCATTCGAATCCCAAGCAATCGTCTGTTCGAATCCACACTTCTTCGCGTCTTCCAGCATCACATGAAGTTTGAGCGGAAAGGTCAATGCCTCAAAATCAGCACTGTCTCGTTCCACCGACAGTACATTCGTCGCCATCACCCTTTACCGAAAGTGATTTGTCCGCGATTCCAATTGCGTTTGTAGTAGTAGTGATTGTGATGTGAGAACGGATCGACGAAAAGTGGCTTGGGTATCACAAGGATTATCGGGTCGGATCTGGTCGCCGAAAATAGCTTAAAGGGAACGTTGATCCTCTAGGTGATGGGCAACATGTTACTGTTCAGGTAACGGCGGTCTCTCGAAAGTCCCATACAAACCTTTATTTTTCTGCTGCCAACCCTAGCGTCTAGCCGTCGCACCTCTGGAAGAATGGTGCTTCGCAAAATACCGTACGGCGTCGTTACCGGTTTTTGGACAACTTTGGCTTTCGCCCTACTAGAGGTGTCATCGGATGTCCGATACGGTAGTCCGATTGAATCGGACGGACATGGCATCGAATCGGATCGGACGGACAGAGGCAATTGCTATCGGACCTTATCGGATATATAGGTACCTATACTACCTATACTTTGTAGTACTATATGTAATACGGAATGTGTGGCAGATGGTGGACCAGATTGGTCGTGGCACCAATTGAGAGATTTCAGACTACTACGACTAGTTTTCTCCTGAAGGTATTGGGTTATGTGTCATGTCCGATAACGTCCGATAGTTATCGGACGGACATAGGCAAATGTCCGACGTCCGATCCGATACGATTGCAAGCGTCCGATGACACCTCTATTTCGCCCTCTGTCGTCAAAAACGAAGAGTCTGGCTGTCACACGTCCCGTGAAGTGTTCGCACTGATCAAAGCGAACGTCGGAGAACACAGGCGGTGGTACAGTACAGTAAATGAAAGGTAACTAAAAATTTTGACGTACGCGCGCCCGACTTCCCCGTCGTCTCACTCACCCTCCAAAAAATTCTTACCTTCGGAAATTTGGTTACCGGCTGGAAAGCCCATCGTCACAACATTTCGCTTTCGACTACGTCATTACGCCAGGGTTTTTCATCACTCTCAGACTGAATAACCTCCTCTATTCTTGGGGAAGAAATTATTATTGTCCCTTGAAAGCTGGAGGCATCTCGATCAGTGTTTTTGATTTTGAAAACCATACAGAAGTTAAGTGTTCCGGTTCGGTCATTTTCGATTCCCGGCTTGCGTTTTCGGCGGCTGTATTTACTAGATCCTGAGCAACAAATCGTCGATTGAACCTTTGTCGGTGGCTTTGCTCAATCTATTATCAAACTCTTGAGGAAAAGGAAAATCGTCATCTCTCTTGTCCATTCCTTAATATCCAGTAAGCTATGGGAAATCTACTCGGCTCCCCTGTCACGGAGAAAGAGACTCATAGAGGTTCAACAGATGATATTTCTTTTGGGTTGAGTAGTATGCAAGGATGGCGAGTCCACATGGAAGATGCTCATATTGCGGAGGCCAATGTGTATGCAGTGATGGACGATGATTTATTGCAGAAAATTAATGAAAAGAAGGAAGGAACTGTTCAAGTCAATGTCATCTCAAACCCAAGTGGAAAAACCAACGTTATTGCGTTGCCTGGCCATGCGTTATTTGGAGTCTTCGATGGACACGGTGGCACTTTTGCAGCCCAGTACGCAGGAGACAACTACGCTCGTGTTCTATCTCGGCAGCCCCAATTTGCTGAATATGCTGCCTTCTTCCAAAAAGCTTCCACCTTGGAGTTTGAGACGCCGGAAAAGCGAGCGGCGCATATGCAACAAGGCTTTGAGTATCTAGAACGAGCCTTACAACAAGCATTTGTTACGTTAGATAGCGAAATAGCGATGGCCGTGCAGGGGACACCTCATCCTGAAGCGAACCGTCCCTATCAGCTACCAGGAACAAGCGGATCAGCATCTGCCGAACATGCGACGCATTTGGAACAACATAATGCTGCAAATAGTAAAGTTGGCGAAAGTGATACAGTTATGAATGCCGCTCGTGATGAGGCTGCCTTACATGCCAAAATGCAGGAAGATGATGGAGACTCTGGAACGACAGCCTGCTGTGTCCTAGTTACGCCTGATTGGTTGATATGTGCCAATGCGGGAGACTCTCGAGCCATTTTCTCACGTGCGTCCCGAGCCATTCCGCTTTCGTTTGATCATAAACCGGATGATGAAGCGGAAGAACGACGAATTCGATCTGCTGGTGGATTTGTGACTGGTGGTCGTGTGGAAGGGGACTTGGCGGTCTCTCGAGGGTTGGGTGACTTTCGCTTCAAGCATCCGCCGACGGTCTTGGCCGACATTGATTTGACGACACAAATGCCTCAACGACCAGTGAAACAAGATGTCATGAGACCACAGGATCAAAAGGTCAGCCCCGTCCCTGACGTCATTGTACAGACACGTATGCGGGATCGAGATGAGTTTATTGTTTTGGCTTGTGACGGTATTTGGGATGTACAGACCAACCAGATGTGTGTAGATGAAGTATCTGGGATCTTCAAGAGTGGAGAATCCGATGTGGGCTTGCTGTGTGAAGAGGTATGCATTAGCTGTTTGCTTCCGAGTGCCGTATCACCCGTTGTCGTTTCTCACCTATCCCTTGTCGCCCTGACCATTATGTAGGTTCTTGATACGTGCCTTTTGTATGGAAGTAAGGACAACATGACAGCGTTGGTGGTTAAGTTTCCCGCCCAGGCAGTGGGTGAAGGGGGGGGCGTAACGCAGAGAAGAAAGGAACGTCAAAAAGGCTCGACTGGTGCAGACGATGACGAGATTTTCTCACAGGCAGATGAAGAGGATCCCTCTGGAGATAGTTCATCAGAGGTCATCGATTTGGGTAACGGACCCAACGCAGATATGGACGATGTACCCAGCGATGAAGAGGAGCACTCGCCGGAACCGATACCATTGTAGAAGGGAAATCGATCTAGGGAGATCAAGGATTCATAGTTTAGCCTATTGTCTACTCTTTAGCCTCGACAGCTCGATGGACAGCGATATGCGTTGGGTTGAGGATGCCTGGGTCGAGAAAATGGAAGTGCAATAATACTGTATAAAGAGAAGAGTGATTGTGACACGTAGTAGCATCAGCCATGCCCCTCCTGCTTTCCCTCGTCAAGTTCATGTTGGACGACCATTGAATATAGAGAGATTCCTCTCGGTCAAAGCCTTGTTCCTTTCCGATCTGCCATTCGTAGAATCGAATCGTATCTATACCACCAGACTCTTGTCGGTAGAAATTAGCAACTCGATTGCATGCTACCATATCACCCATAGTATACCACGTCGTCCTTCATAGAGGTTCTGGGACGAAAAAGCGACGACAACAATCATTTGATTCCAAAAGAATTCATTCCAACCCACCCCCGACAACTCCTACAACATCCAAAAAAATATTAAAAAAGAATGGACTACTGTGAGAAATGCAAATGGATCACCAAAAACCAAAGAAATTTTTTCACTCGATACTGCGAATAAACAACAACAACAACAAAAAATGAATTTGACAGCTTCTAGGACGTTCCTCTCATTGGACATAAGAAAGGGCATCGGCCACCGTCAAACAAAAAAATAATATTTTTTCTTTAATATTCCCTGTTCCCAAAAAGGGTAGACCCGCCGGATTATCATGTATGTGACACCGTGGGCAATGGTAAGAATGACGATTCAGGGGGGGGTTTGTAGTTGAAAGGAAGAAGAAGATAGAATCCTTCATCCCTTCTCGTCGGATGAAAAAGTCAAAAATGATTATTTGAGGGAAACCTACCGTCTTTCTGGGGGCGTTGGTCCCCCTCAAGGAAGATGTTGTCACACTGTAGAAAGCATAGGGGGTATGAATGCGTTCTTCATCCTCAATTGTTTGGGGTCAGAGTAAGTGATAGTGCCTTCAAGATGAAAGAATGCAGGCACGGTGTTGGTGTGTCACAACTGATGTTGCTAGCTAGAAGATACCCCTCGAAAAAAAATCAAGATTCGTGACTGCGAGCAAGTGGTAGGAAATCGAATGGACGGACCGAAGGGACATTGGCTGGCTCATTACCCAATTAAGAAGCATTTTAGATCACGATTCCCAGGAGTGGGGTTAACGATTCTTTTTCGCGGTATGACATGGACCGACTTCTTTCCTGCCATTTCGAATTTGACAGTGAATCACAGTCAAATGACAATAATTGTTGAAGAATCTGAGTCCAATCTGACGGCTTCGGAACGATGTAAGCAGGCAAGGACTATTTGGCTTCAAGCCACGACGATGAATGAGCTTGAACAAGTCGAAGCCTTATATCGTGGGGCGATGAATGCTACCAAGACGACGACGTCGCCAACAATATTGAAGAATGCAGGTGTTGGTCCACAAAAGACGAACAAGAAGAAAAGACAAAAAGGATCTAAAGTATATGCTGAGTTATCTTCATCTGAATATCGTCAAACTGGTGAAAAATTATCCCTCCTTTATTGTCAATCTGGACGAACCAGCCAAGCGAAACGTGGGTTAGCCTATCTTGGTTTTGAATGTCGATTAGCACGGATAGTATTGGATTATCCCATGAAATCATCATCATCCCACAATCCTCATCGTCATTCTACGAGTACACTACCGGTACTACCACCACCAAAGAAGAAACAGAAGACGACAACGACCAAGAAGAACAAGAAGAGATTGGATGAACCATGTATGATTATAGACAACTTTTTACATCCTACCGAATTAGAGCATCTACAGGATACCTTTCAAGACTTAGACTCAGACTACTGGACGTATCATAACTATCAAGTCGAACCACCAACGCCATATTTTTCCTACGTTATGGATTTACGAAAAAAAGATGATGGATATGGATTCTTGGGAAGATTGGCACATGAGATACAACATCTACCACAACTGATATCTCATTTTCCTCAACTTCAACATGCTCATATGGTCGAAGTATGGGCACATAACCGTCCACATGCATCGGGTCATCAATTACATTTTGATTCCGATGATGAGGGAAGGGGGGGAGTACGGAATCCAATCTGTTCGACGATATTATATCTTAGTGATGATCCTACGGTCGGTGGACCGAGTTTAGTTACCAACCAAAGACTCATATCGACCCATTTAGCCACCAAGGGATGGTTAGCACATCCCCGTCCACGACGGTTGGTGGTATTTGATGGGAGTGTCCTACATGGTGTCATTCCTGGAAAAGGCGTCCCATCACGATCGAACCTTACATCGGGTAGTACAGAACGAAAGAGTGGGACTACAGGAGGTCGTCGAGTGACATTGATGATGGCCTTTTGGAAGGATATTCAAATTCGTGACGAAATGACTCCTGGAAGTGCCCGACCATTTCCCCGTCAAAGTAAGGATCAACCCAGATGGGCCCAAGACCTTTTGACTCTCCAAAGAAAAGTCCAGCCCCACAGACCCAGTGCGATGGAAGTCGTGGCACCGATTTCTCTTTCAACGGTCTATGAGACGTTAGATGGAGAGCCATGGACAGCGGATATGGGCATGCCTGACTATGATCACGTCTTTCAGGGCTTCTAAAAAGTGCATGGAAAGATCTTGCATACACGAAAGTTGGGCTTCGCAAATGGTAACGTCGGATGATTGAATATGAGAACTCGTCGACGAGAACGCTACAAGATGGAGAGCCATGGATAGCGGATATGGGCATGCTAGACTATGATCATATCTTTCAAGGTCTCAAAATTGCATTAATTATCTTGCACACACGAAAGTCGGGCTTCGCAAATGGTAACATCGGATGATTGAAGATGAGAACTCGACGACGAGAGTGCTACAAGATGGAGAGCCATGGACGGCGGACATGAGTACGCCTGACTATTGATCACGTCTTTCAGGGAATCTAGAGTGCATGGAAAGACCTTGCACACACGAAAATTGGTTTCGCAAACGGTAACATCGGATGATTGAAGACGAGGAGAACTCGTCGATGAGACGGCTACAAGGTGGAGAGCCATGGACAGCGTATATCAGCACGCCTGACTATTGATCGCGTTTTTCAGGGGTTTCTAGAGTGCATCGAAGATCTTGCATACACGAAAGATGGGCTTCGGAATGGTACCGTCGATGATTGAACATGTGACGGCCACGAATATCTGGGACTAGCGAAGTTGATCTTGGGTCCTGCAGTTCCAGTCTTGATTTTCCTGGTTGAGTAAATCCCGTTTAGAGGAGAACCAAATCTCTTCTAATCCATTAAACAATGACTGTGTCACACCAATACTATTTTTTTCATCGCTTCTCATTGCATTTATTGGAGTTTATCTCACTTATGGGTCATAGAACACACTTGTATGACTGTGACCAAGAGTTCTTCGGCCTTCGTGAGAGCGTCATCCACAACATTTTGGGCAAGACCCTCAAGTGACGCAAAAACTGTTTTCATCAACCTTGCCACAAATAATCAATGAATGCAAAGAAATCAATTGAAATCATCGAATATGAGTCCCAAAGGTCAATGGATCGATGAATCTTGGTTCGAACTAACTATGGAGGATCAACATTCCAGCAACGAAGAACTGGCCTTCTCCCCGAGGTATTCTCCGTTAGCACAACCGAAGCAAGTCGTTTCGGAAGCTAGGGCCGTGAAAGTTGCATCCTCCCAAGATTTTCAGGTACTTACACCGTTTCCAGTGAAACTCTTTCATACGCTAGAGGATGCTCCAAGGAAAGGGTTTGCAGATGTCATCTCATGGCATTCAAACGGGAAGAGCTTTCGTATTCATGATAGGAATAGGTTTGAGCGATTCATCCTTCCGGAATACTTTCGGGAACAAATCAAATATCGTTCTTTCCAACGCCAGCTAAATGTGTATGGGTTCTCCCGAGAGACACATGGAGATGATGCAGGGTACTATAGTAATCCATGGATACAACGGGACCGACCAGACCTATGTAGGCTGTGTAAAGTACGACGAAAGAGAAAGACATCAGATGGTGGGAAGATAGCCTCATCTTCCGAAACAACATCGCCATCGCCGACGCCGTGTGAGGGTATCTCATCAAGAAAGGCAGAATCACATGAGCAATTACAGCGCAAAACAGATTCGCTACTGGACGAAAAGAACGAGGATGAACTAAGAGAAGCCTTCGGACGAAAATTTTACATCGTGAATCACCACTAGCAACATTTTCGCTAGTCTTTACGGCTCTCCCCTTCATCTACTATTGATTATCGAGCCTACGTCAGAAAACGCCGTGGAAACGCTAAGACCCAGCAAGAAAAGGATCGCAACGCTAGTAATACCCTCTTGTAGCCTTTGATCAACTTTTCGCCCCGTTATAGCTTCGACCAAAACGAAGACCAACTGGCCACCATCCAAGGCTGGGAGTGGTAGGGCATTGATTACACCAAGGTTGACAGAGAGCGCCGCAGCGAACAATACGATTGCTGCGACATCTCGTGTAGAAACAACTTCTGTTCCTGATCTGATAAGCCCGATTGGCCCTGAAACTGATTGCCCTGGTGGAGGATCCTGACCCATGATCAGCATACCTATCAGACTTAAGATTCCGTCGATGGTCTGAGAGACCACTTGCGACAGATACCGGATCGCAAGTTGCGCCGCCTCCACTGCGTTGTCACTTTTGATTTTTTGAATTTCCTTAAAATTAGGTCCCAGAAAGACACCAATAGATTGAATCGCTCCAGTAGTCTTGGGCTTGACGGTCACTTCCAAATCTTTCGAATCACGCTTCACTTGAAGCTGCACTGTACCACCGGGTGGCGTCTCTCGGATGACTCCTATTACATCACTCACTTGTTTTTGAGCCGCAAGAGTACTGGGACTCGAAAGTGTGATAAGCCGGCCGTTGATTCCCGTAATGACGTCTCCTTGTCTCAGAAGACCCGCAGAAGCTCCATCAGGCCGAGGGGTCTGGCTAATCACGACACCTGAATCGAAGACTGGTTGTGGAATCCCTGAACCTGCGTTAATTTCTCCGAAGTATAGGAGGAATGCCAAGATCATGTTGAAAATTACACCACCACTCAGAACTACGGCTCTTTCTTGCCACGGTCGATTCTGTAACAGTCTAGGATCATCGTAGTAATCAATGTCAAAATCTTCTGGATCAAGTTCGACGACCTCGACTGGTCGTTTTCGACTGAATGTTAGTCGACGCCAAAACGACTGGGCTGCTTTTGCCTCCTGTTCTTTCATCAATTCTAGCTTGGCTTTTGCATCCTGTTTCTTCCGCTTTTGTCGACGTTGCTCGTCCCATAGTCCCAACGTGGCAATATTGATTGCATCTTGCCATACGGTCCAGTTTTCTTCCTCCCGTCGCTTCATGAAGGCTTCTCGCGCTGCCTCTCTCTTTGCGTCCACAACGGTCGTGTTATAATTTTCTGGAAATCGAACATATCCACCTAGTGGCAAGGCTCGAAGATTGAATTCATTACCCACAGCTTCAAATCCGAGTAACTTGGGACCAAATCCGATAGAAAACTCAGTAACTGTGACGTTGAAAGAACGCGCGGCAAGGTAGTGACCCAATTCATGAAAACAAACGATACCGGCCAATACCGTAATCGCACCGAGAGGAGACGATGCGATTGTCGTTAGAGGAGATACTTGAAGCTGCGTGGAAGTACCGGAGATCGGATTTGTGTGCGGAGAAGGCCCTGTGCGAATACACGGATTGCAAAGATCTGGCTTGAATTTTAGTTCTTTGAACACAATTGGCCGCAACGTCTTTCCTCGCCTTAGGGTACTTTTACTCTGGAACCCATGGCAAAATGCTACCAGGAGCGACGCCGAAACAGAAACAGCCGTCCATTTCATTGGATTGCCTTAGATATGATGCTATCGAGAGGGAAAATGAGCAGTCAAACCTTGTGATATCGAAAAGTAACTACTGTAGGGGTGAGTCAGAGGTTTATGCCCAGTAAGATTCACTGTCATGCCATTCACGAACGCGTGGAGTGTGACGTCATGAGTAAGATCAGTGACCTCAGTTGTAGTCCGATCAGTCAGTGGAACTGATTTAAAGTCGTACTAGTCACAACGTGCGAGTAGTCGCTATCACTGTAGTCAACTAACTGTAAGAACGAATTCAATATTGTAGACATAGTTCTGAGATGAAATCTCTATTGTCTTGTGGGACTGTGGCAATCATCGTGGAATATAAAGCAAGTGAGCGGCGATCTTGGAAACAAGTTGTGATTAGTTTGGATTCACAACCTGGACTGCAAGGTCAGGATTGTAAAACTAAATGTTCAGGCTTTTGAACAAGACTATTCTTGATTACTACTGCTGAAGAGCCTGTGGCAGCTTGTTTCCATCTAGTAGAGAAGAGTCAGGACCTAGAATAAGTTTTGCAGAACGTGGCAGCACCTGGTACCCTCGATTCTTGCTGACACGGCGTCCCCGGGATACAGGTACGATGCCAAAGTATCGACGGCATGGACTGTAGCCGCGGGAAGTTCGTTAGTTTCCTCATCCATCACAATTATCAGTGGATCATCGGCAATAATGAGCCCTTTTTCTTCAATCATCGGAGATGATTTGAGTAAGGCGGGAAGATCCTTGTACTTTTCAAACTTTTGTTGAATAACTGACTCGACCTTCGTAGCCGTCACGACTGAGATTTCTACGACGACAAACACGTTGCCGATGATGCACACAAGATCGGGAGCACGAGACTTTTTGGTCAATCCGACCAAATCCGTCGTCCATGGATTCTTGTAGAGTGGTTGGTCTCGGATAAGTGATATGTCCTGGATCGGCGATTTCTTGCGAGATACCTCCAACCATTCTGCAATTGTACGCAACACCAAATTGTGCCGTCGTCGGACGGACATACTTTGACGACCTGCCTCTCGTCTTCGTTGGACACTAGTAGATACTCCACCTGGACTTGAAAACGAAAGATGCTCTGAGGAATCCTCTGCAGTAGATAGTCTAATACTTCTATCCTCGGCATCCTGCGTCAGCACGGATTCCCAATTCTCATCGAATTCAGGCGAGGGTACAAACAATGCACCAATGGGAATATGATCGGAGGGGTACCCGTGCTCCACATTTGGAAGTCCATCGTTGATTAACTCCAGACGTTCTGTATCCTCAAGACCAGCAATGGTCGCCATGACGGATTCCACCAGAACATGAGGTCGAAACGCACCACTTCCGCCATTCCCATTACCTCCACGACTAATCCTTCGCAGACGGATCGCCTTTTCTCGCCGCACTTTCCGCTTACTCATGACAAGCTTTGTACTTGTTGTGCTACTCTTGTTCTCCATGCCCGGTAACGTGACCTTCGTGGCCCCGATGCTAGTACGACTCGAATCAGATTGAGATCGGGGAGGAGCTTGTGTGTAGAATAAGTGATCCATACATCCAGGACCACGGCCGCGTAAGGATACGGTTACGGGAGCGTATTGTTGTCGAAGCTGAGGGGTACTGTATATATCCTTAAATCGGTAGCCATGCCCCATCCGAGCCGCCAGGACCTTGGAGATATTCGCCTTATAATTGCGATCTCGGACATTACCCGGTGAGACCCAACCATGGGTCAATAGCCTTGCCGCAACGCTGGTGTGATCACAGTTCCAGTCACCGCCTACCAGAAGGAGACCATCTAATGGAGATTCCCTCGTCGGGACATCCATAGCTGTCAAGGTTTGTACCGACTTGGACATGTAAATTAGCCGTCCCAGAATTTGATTCGGTCGTGCCGGGAGATGGACATTGGCTAAAGCAAAAGTACCGACAGTGGAAGTGGGGTCTTCACCTTTATCTGGTATTCTTTCTCGAAACTGACAAACCATCCCTCGCTTGTAGCCTTCGTGGGCAATCATTTCATGTTTGTGTGATCTCCAGGCGACGCACAATCCAATAGGATGATCGGGTTTATTGGGCAATAGAGGTGTCCACAGATAGGCATCATATCCTGCTATGTCATTCGAAGGAGGCTCCTTGAGCAGACTGACCAACGTAGGTTCAAAAAGTGGACCACCTTCCATTTCTTGTAGCAATAGAATGTCTGCATTCGTTTTCTTGGCCATTTCGAGTGCAAGAGGGAAACGAGTTAAGCGGTCTTCTTGTGCGAATTCGAGACGGGCTGATGCATTAGGATGTGACAGGGAATGGTAGAAAGGCGCCAGAAGATTGCACGAGGCGACACTTAATTCGCCAAGTTTCGTGTCCCGAAAAGCCGCTCCAGGAAGAACAATTTTTTCCACATCGTTTCTTCTCGATGATGCCGTAGTAGTAATCGGTTCTGGTGCCTCAACAGCGAACAAAGTTTTTGATTTCGTAGAGCGCAGTGCTACAGGCCGTACCAGCTTGGGTCCCCGGCATGATGGTATCAGAACAAAGGACTTAACACTGGGTCGATCAGGAAATCCACAAAGAATTAGTAGTGTCAACAGCAGTTCGGCGCATGGTCGGGATGGAAAGCTGAGAAGATGCATTCAAAATTCGATCCGAAGCGAGTTAGTCGTTCGATGTGAGGAAACGAAGAAGACAATATCGAACATCCAGTATTTCCTTTCTTCGGTGTCGTTGCTTCGCTCGCACGAATTGTGACGGATTGATGGTTGGAAGCAGTCGACCGCAAAGTGATGGCAACATAGGTATGTTCCATATCTACGTATCCTTCCATATCGTATGGGTGATGCACCGCGTTCGGAGAAACCTTTGGCCATTGGCATTTCCAAGTCGGTTCGCTCGACGCGCGGCGTTATGATCTCACCTTTTCGTTTGATCACATACTGCAAGAATTCACAGTAAGCAACCGAAACCTCCATCATGTTGACATCATGTGTATACATTGCCTTTGTCCTCCTTTCTCATTTGATATCTCGAGTCTCCTCTCAAGAAGGTGACGGCGAGACGAATGATGGAATATTCAAGTATCAATATCAAACATCGGCCAACATCGCAGAGTGCCCATCCGATGATATTCTTCCCTTTGTTCTCAACGACCCATATATTAGTGCTCGAACAAAGGCCGTCATTCTGAGTTATGAAGTTATTGTTCCAGATCCCGAATGGATAACGTACGAAGTATTCGATCCGACGAATTGTACAATCCCAATCCCAACAGGGAATTCTGGTTCTTCTTCTGCCGACCCATTGATTGGAACATTGGATGTCAAATTTGGAGCATTGACGGGAGCTGCCACTGCGAAATTGACTCTGGAGGTAAATGAAGCTGGTCTAAAGGAGTGCGGTAGTATGATTTATACCGAAACAAAACGGACCGGTGTAGCACCTAACATTGAAAGTACGGGCGAGGTCACACTTTGTGTCCGAATGAACATTTACAACGGCTTACCCTCTGAAGCTACTAGTACCAGCAATGGACTGATTCAAAAAGTTACCTGGCTTGATACCGAAACAACCTTTATAGCAGAACTGGATATTGAGGATGAAGCCATACTCTACTTTACAGTCGCCGTCGATCAGCAAAGAAGTTGTTCCGGCGATGGCTGTCGTCGTCAGCTTGAAAACGTCCCCTCAACCGGCGACTCTCATGAATTCGATCGAGAGACGGACGATGCAACACGAAATAGCAAAGAAGATACCATTACGCCTGCTGCGATACGACAGCAACGGCACTTGTGTGAAACGACCTGGGGTATGGAAATTATTACATGTCCTCCAACCATTGATGAAAATACCACTGAACCATTTCCCTCCCTACAATACTCCCTTTCCAAAGAATGAAAGAATCCGAATCTGTATTCAACCGAATATGGATGCTCGTGAGGCTGGTCTTATCTTGAAGCGAGTTGAATCCTTGTACTATAGAGAGTTGCCATTAGTAGTTCAACCTGGTGTCGAATCTGGATACGTCTCTGGCGATGGGATGACGACGGTGGCTTGTGGTGAAATGATGTGTGTTGTGGAATCAACTCTCTATGATGAATTCATTGATGAAGTGATGGTTAGTGGAAGTGTCCTATTTCAACCCAACGAGGTAACAGTCTACAATCAATTGCACGTACAATTTGAATTTCCAATCCTTGTGGGAGGCAACGGCGAAGGTTCGGGCAGTGGAGCATTTTCTGCTAGAGTCGTTGCTTCGATAGCCTTGATCGTGGCCACGGGAATGCTTGCTCTTGTCCTGTAAGGAAATCATTTATTGTCTACACGCTGCCTTACCGATGATGATGCCTTGATTTTCTCACTCAGAAATTCGATGAAACATAAAAACCGGACTATTGACCTGACATGTAACGTATAATTCTGAACAAGGAGTCGACGAATACTGTTGATTCATTCCCAGAGATGGTACTCTTTCCTAATTGACTTGTCTTCCACTGTCCGATATAGGAGATAATCCTAAAAACAAAATCCTATATTTTTCTTTCCTTCTTTCCGTCACGAGGTTTTACCATCAAGAGTCAAAAGTGTATGATATAATTCTGGTCGACGATCTCGAAAGAGACCCCAGGGTAGACGAGCTGTTCGATTCGCCAAAGGATCAATCGTACTAGTAAGAATCGTAAAGGGTGGTGGTGATGATGAAACGTCGACTCCTGTAGATGACGACAGGTCGTTGTTGTTGTTGTTATCCTCGGCATGGGCGACGAGTTTCCCCGTAATGTCCGTGATGAAAGATCGTCCATAGAATGTCATCCTTTGTTTTTCCTTTCCATTCTGATCTAATAAAATTTCGGTTCCTTGACGATTACTTGCAACGACTGGAATCATCTATCATTTCATCAATCAACAACACAAAAAACACAAAACACTCATGAAGTTAGAATTTATGGTGGGCTTTCAAACGAAAAAAGAAAGAACCTTTACTCCGTACAAACCTTACATTTGCTGCGGCATGTCCTTGCATAACACGTTGCCAATGATCAGAAGAATCAATGGTCGGATCATTTGGTTCTGTCCCAATTGCGGTGGGATATAGTAGGATATCTGCCCCCATTAAGGCCATGGCACGAGCTGCCTCGGGGAACCATTGATCCCAACAAATCCCTACACCGACTTTACCTAATATTGTATCCCATACTTTAAATCCGGTATCACCGGATGAAAAATAAAATTTTTCTTCATACCCATCTGCATCAGGGATATGAGATTTTCGATATTTCCCTAAAATTGTACCATTCCCGTCAATCATAACGATAGTATTATATAACATATTCTTCTCACGTTCATAAAGTGATACAGGTAAGACGATACCATACTCTTTTGCAATGATTTGCATCTTGTGAATTATAGGACAAGAAGACGAATCTAATACATTTTCCCATGCAATTTCCATTAAACATGCCTCTTGAGATTGACAAAAATATGGTCCCAAAAAGAGTTCCGGTACTAAAATCAATTGGGCATCCTTCTCTTTCGCAGCTACACGGATCGATTCTTCAATAATATCCCAAAATCCAGAAATATTACTTGAGGAACTTATCCCACCTGCCGTGAATTGGATAGCAGCAACTACAAACGGTACGGATCCAGATGATTTTCTTCTTTGGATAGCTCGTTCTTGGCTTGGTTCCTCGTTCGTATCCACCGTGTTTAACGATTTGGATATTTCCTTCTCAAGAGATGCCTTGAAGGTACGAAACTCTTCCACGAGCTGCTCTGGTTGATATGAATAGTAGTTTGTCATGGTTAATGATGATAGGGTTGTACAGCAACGGCGTTGTGTAGCACTTGAGCACCAAAAATGAGGTCGGTGGGAGAAGTTATTTTGGATCCGAAGAATTCGGTACGGCAGTTCTTGCGAAAGATATGACAGTCTCCCCCCTTTAGTAATGTGTCCCCTGTTCTGTAGTTGCCGTCTCTTGCCTTTCCGGGCTAGGTGTGTAAGGTGTACGATGATGCTCACCCCTGATGCACAGGGAAAGGAACATAGATAATGCCTGTCCGACTTTGACATTGGTGCTGTTTAGAGGGGCGAAAAGCTCCGGTCGAACGGATCGACAGTTGAAGGATTCGTCTGGATCTTCCGCTGTCGTCGCTCTCAACCAAAGCTTGGCGGGGAGGTGGATAGGATCGTTACTTTTGGTGTCACAGTCACCAGCATTATTTGTATTCGTAATCCCTCTCTGTTGGGCTTTTGGATTTCTTCCTCCTCCTCCTCTTCTTCTTCTTCTTGTTACAAAACAACAACAACAACACATTTTTCTTTCGCTAAAAAATCCCCCCATGAAGGCTATACAATGTATTGAATTTTCGGCGGTAGAACCGTTTGTCGTCGTGGACAAAAAGAACAACAAGAAGAAGAAGCTTACCTTCCGACCTAGATCTCAACCATTGAAAATCCGACAGGTATTAAAACTTACGACACTCTCACATCCCGTCCCAATAATGGACACTACCACTAAGGACGCCGCTGCTGCTGCCACCACTACATTGACACATCCAACAAGTTATCAATCTCCATCGTCGATATCGTCATCGTCGTCACCGTCATGTCCCTTTGTTCTCCCACCGACTCATGTGTGGATACAAGTCCATTATGCGGGCGTCCAATATCCGGATGCCCTTCAAGCAATGGGATTATATCAAGTCAAACCACGATTACCCTATATCCCTGGTATGGATGTTTCCGGAATTGTCCTAGGAGTTGGAAGTGCTGTGAACGACAATAATGACAACGATAACAACAACACGAAACAAGGAGATCCTTTTCATCTTCAAAAGGGTGATCGTGTCCTTGCGACATTACTTCAAGATGGAGGGACAGGAGGGATGGCTCAACAGGTCATTGTCCCTGTCGAATGGGTGTATAAGGTTCCTGATCGGATACCGAAATTATCTCAAGTAGCAAATATTGGACGGAATTACTTTGCTGCCTATCATTCCCTGAAAACGATTGGGAATATCAATGATGACAATGGTTCGTCCTCATTAGTATTAGTCGATGGTGCATCGGGCGGTGTTGGAATGGCAACAATCCAATTAGCCAAGGCAATGAAATGTAAAGTCATTGCAGGTGTCAGTACGGAAGAGAAAATGCATGGTCCGAAACAGGCTGGAGCGGATATCGTATTGACCTATGGTCGATCTAAAAAGGAATATCGTCATTTCAAGGAAAAAGTTCAAAAGGCATGTATCGACATGGGACGTGGTCAGGGTGTCGATTTAATTGTTGACATGGTTCAGGGTGATTTATTTGAAACTGCCTTGGTATCAATTATCCGTCCCTTAGGGACGATTGCCTTGGTAGGGTTTACAGCTGGACAAGTCCCCATCCGACCAGGTATCTTATTAATCAAGGAAGTGAAAGTCGTTGGGAGTTTATGGGGAAGATGGGCCAAAGAATTTCCAAATGAACATCGAAAAAATGTCTATGAAATGTTAGAACGATATATCGATCCAAACAAATCAGTTGATTGTATATACAATCTTTCCAATTTTATTCAAGCCTTTGAATTATTTGAAACGAATCAAGGAAAGGGGAATACCGTCGTTTCTTTACAATCTGAAACGGATGCTGGTGAGAATGATGATGATGTTGCCGACACGAAGAAAAAAGGGATAAGGATATCCAAGTTATAAAGATGGCATTCTTCGAACCCCCGTTTCTTTTGTGGGAGATCATCGACTGGGCAGAGATATAAGTATCATTATCAGCCGCCACTAATACTATGAATGAAGAAGAAAACGAAAACCAAAAACCCGAGAAAGATGCGAACGAATGAGATTTTTCGTCACTAAAGTATACTATAGTA
>Ga0194115_10002123_pt1 | contig 23978 bp, 17 predicted proteins | sample TA2MahsurfametaG_3_FD_148656 | JGI IMG/M metagenome (GOLD analysis project Ga0194115, IMG submission 148656) | Freshwater microbial communities from Lake Tanganyika, Tanzania - TA2015002 Mahale S4 surface | ecosystem: Environmental > Aquatic > Freshwater > Lake | place: Tanzania: Lake... | reverse complement strand
CCCAAGACTCCCGAGTTTTTGAATTCACCAACCTCTACCTTTGCGGCCACCAGTCGTAATTTTGGTTTACCCTCTCGAAGAAAATCGAACCCATTCCTCCCATTTTCATGATCAAAATGCAAATTAATACATTTGTGAATACTGCAAAAGGTCCCCTTCCCTAATTTCCCCACTGAAAAATAGGGACCCAATGTCGCTCCCAATGCTGGAAAGGCTCCCGCTGTCCTTACTACACTCACCCCACCAAACTGGTTCCCCATCGAAGAACGTGATTTCTTGGTGTCGTCAGCGACAGTTGGATTTGACGTCGTCGTTGGCGTCAAGCTGAGCATAGCATTCGGTAGGACTAGTTTCTTTTCGGACATAGCCCCAGCAGAAAATCGACTTCCTGAAACCTCCACAGCATCTGAGGCGATATCCGTGGAGCCATTGGCTTGTCCGTTAACTGCCAACGTTGCCATTAGGGTTCGTGGATATGGGGGGGGGATCGGCGTCGTTTCCTGGCGGTAGGCTTTGAGGGTGTTCAAAAGCAGTTCCAGGCTTGCACTATCCGTAGGTTCTTGTAGATTAGGGACGTGATTAGAGAAAGGGTACCAAAGTCAAACAAAAGTGACAAATGTAAATCTTTCTTCCTCTGTGAACCACTATCGCCGTTTACTTAATTGGAGATTGGAAAGATGCGAGGCTGTCGGATGTGTACTGTTGTGATAAATCCCCGTTTCTAGGTCTAGTAGAATGAACCGCATCTTCCAGGGACTCCAAAAGAAAGACATTTGTGTGGCGCGGAGTTCGGGTCGGATAAATCGTAGATTTTGGGGTGGATACAATAACGCCGAAAATCCCCCCAAAAAGCTCACGATTGCTGAATCCACGAACCAATGACCGTAGCAAAACCAAATCAAGGCTTGATATTCTACGATGTGAAATCTAGCTAACTAGGAAAAAAGGGTTTTGTCTTCAAAAGTTTGACTTTAATGCCGCAACTGATCTTCGAGGTAACGTATAAAGGCCTCCGCGATTCCCTTTTCGGAGGTATCATCGGGTGGATGCGTTCGGACCCATTGAACGTATTGCCGTCTAAGTCGTCGGAGTTCGGGTAATCCCGCCATACGTGGATAACTCATGGCGTAGTAGGACGACGTGGTAGTTGTTGACTCTCGACCCTGGACTAACGGGACTTGAAGCTTCCCACCAGTATGTAATGTCTGTGCTGTGGTTATTGCAGATACCAATCGCGTCGTAATTGCATCGATCTCGGACAGCACATTGGCACTAGCGGCGACATGTTGTTGCGTAGAGGCTCCTTGTCTGAGTTCTTCACTTGACAAGAATGCCTTGAGGATATCATCCAGTTGTTCCTCAAGAGACTTTGATGGTGATGCTTCGGCCGACGTTGATGCGACTTTTGAAGAAGATTCCTCTTGTGTCGTCGCGTTTATATCATTGGAAACAGCTACAGTTTCTATTGCAGGACTAACTGCCGTGGTTGTCGGTTTTCGTTTCGCTCGAGAAAAGGCACTTTTTGTGGGTTGCTTGGTACCGGCTGTGGCCGCGGAAGTTGTGCCACTTTCCACGTGCGGACGAGTATCTGACGCCACATCACTAGTAGTACCTACTGCCAAACTTTGTTCAAGGGCATGCATATTGTACACACTTCGTTTCACTGCATCACATTTCGAATCAAGGACATTTCGTGATGTTGGTGCAACATCGACCGAAAACATCGGTTTATCCCAACGATTCCGGTCATCTGGAGGTTCATATCGTAAAATTAATTCATGTAACTGCTCTCTGGAATAAGATTCCCTTTCCTTTACATCTTGTGGTCGATCATCATTCCATTCCTCTACGACAGATGCCTGATTCAAGATCCATAATATTCCATGTCGTTCACCGGCCGCTTTGGAAAGGCAATGTAACTCATATCGGAAGCCCTTGATGTAATTCAACGAATCCAAAACAACAAGGGTCTTCTTATTCGAAGTCGCAATAGCCCGATCAAAGGCAGCCTTCAATGCCGCCCGTGTCTTCTTTTCGGCAAGTGATGTTGCATAGCATTCTTCCTTCGTCCAATCTGGACAGGCGGATTCTTCATTGATAATGACGACATCTTCGATAGTGGGTTGTTGGAGGGCACGCTCTCGAAGGACCTTTGATACCGTTGTCTTCCCTGCAGCGGGATAACCAGTCAAGATAAGACCGGGCATGGTTGGTCGTGATAGAATCAAACGCCTTGTTGTAAAGAAGAAACCTTCGTTCCCTCCCCTAGGGTCACTACCACAACGGCAATAGAAGTTGGGATGAGATGTATGCAGCGATTTCGTGGTGAGGCCTCGATTCACGAGTGTTTGAATCATGATGGAATTTTGAGAGAGAGGAGTTTGGCTTCGAAACTCGCAACATGGAATATGGAATCACTGACATTCCGTCTGTCGGATTCCAATCGTAGCTTGATACGCACGAGTGTATGTACTGAAAACTACGATGTAGCGATCATTCACCGTCTCACTACTGTACATTTTGGATCTATGCATCGTCGCAGAGATATGGCTCGCCCAGTGACACTAGATCTTCACATTGTTTCAGCTCTTTATCGCTTTGGACCCTAATAATTACTCTCATAGTTTTCAGCCTACAGCTAAGCACTTTCGTCCTTCAACTCTCACATCACGTACAAACACGGCCTTGGTTCCGTTTTGATCGGACTCGTCCGATCACTCTCGAAGCCTTACAAGACACGAAGCGCCTCGTGATTTCGTTGGAACGATGACGTCGAGATGGTCGAAAATCTTTTGATGGCTTCCAAAAGCGGATGGACATAAACATGAAACATATCCTAAAGTCCATGTGGGCCCCCTGTCGGTACATCCAACTCTTTCTTCTGGTGTTGACACCCTCCTATACGTTTCAACGACTCATTCAACCTCGTGCCTTCTTTTTTTGGAAACTTTCACCACGAATTGGACAACAACATCGAATGGAACTTCGAGGTGGAGGGACTGACGTTGATCAGGATGGACCGGTAGTCGAAGAACCTAGGGTATGGGCTCAACCCAAACGAGCATTAATTTTTATGGACGTCTTCTCAGAATATCATGGGATGTTCTTATCTCATCAAGCACGAGAGGCCTATGGTGTCGCAACAATCTCGGTCGTATCGGATTATATGAGAGGATTCTTCGAACAGAAAGGGCCCGAAGAAATCGATCGTTGGAAAAGAGAGTTCATCCCAACTACTGAGGACGAATACGATCAATGGATGGCCCCTCTCAGAGAGTACGAGCTCGTGGCGATATCATGTGAATCTGACTCGGGTCTTGCCGATGCCGAACGATTTGGTTGTAGTCTTAATCTAACGTGTCACAATGGATTCAACGAGGCAAGGAGGAATAAGTTTCAGATGATTCAGACTGTTGAAAAGGCTGGATTGGAGGTTGTCCGTCAAAGGCTTTGTGAAAGTGTCGATGAGGCCATTGAGTTTGGGGAGGAGCTTGGCCTTCAAGAGGAAGAGGGAGATATCTGGGCTGTCGTCAAGCCTGTACGTGGTGTCGCTTCCGATGATGTCCACCTTTGCAAAAGTACATCCTCTATTCGGAAGGCTTTTGACAAAATTCATAAATCATCCATCTTTGGTTCACCCTGGGAAAAACATGAGACAGTCTTGGTACAGGAATTTGCTGTTGGTCAGGAATTCGCGGTCGACATAATATGTAAGAATGGAGAAAAGAAGATTGCGGCGATATGGATTTACGACAAGCGACCTGCCAATGGTGCTCCCTTTGTATATTACGCAACACGAATATACGATGGAGAGTTGGGTGAAATTCTGTTCGATTACTTGTCAAAGGTCCTGGATGCTCTCGATGTTCGATGGGGTCTTTCCCACAACGAGATCATTATTACCGAGAATGGTCCCCGATTAGTCGAAGTAAACTGTCGTCAACACAATATGAATTTTCTGCCCCTTACGATGAGTTGTCACGGGTATAATGCGTTCGATATGCTACTGGCAGCATACCTCGGAGACCAACCGAGAGATTCCTATCCCGAGGAAGGTGAAGGACTCCGACTTGACTGGAATCTACTTCCACCCATCCCTACTAAACGAATGCATGGACAGATGGTACACCTCTCGTCTTTCGTAGAGGGAACGCTAATTTCAATAAACGAAGAGGCACTTATGGAAATCCAGCAAATGGACAGTGTACTCGATTTGGAAATCTATGGACCCTTTCTGGAACCTGGGAATCGGATCGAGAAAACAATTGACATTCGAACGGATTGTGGTTGGGTTCAGATGGTCCACCCAGACAAGGAGACGTTCGATAGAGACTTTGAACGGATCTTAGAACTCATGCCAACTTTGTTCGAGGTCGAGGACTGAGAACATTGTAAATTCAAATGGGCTATAATTGCCCAGAAGTGGGCTTATTCCTAGCTGCGTTCCTCTACGTCTATCAACTTGTTGCAATCATAGAGTTGAGCTTGTACATACATAGCGTTGCAAGGCCAAGCGCCCCGGAAGAAATACCCAGGGCTCCCTTGAGGCCTAGCTTCGATATCGACAAAAAGACACCGACGACGAGGAAATTCAAAGGAATGCCGAATAGGTTCATGATCACCGAACGATGTGAATCGGGAACGTATTTACTTCGGAGTGTCCCAATCGAGGGGAAGTACATACCGACACATGCTTCAAAGGCGAAGAAGGCAGCCACTAGAGCAGGGAGGGTCATCGACGAAGAGACAGTACAGGTTGCACTCGTCATCGCAACGGTAGCCGCTGTCAACATAAGAGCTGTGAATTTTTCGGTAGGGACATTCATCTTGGCAAGTTGCCCAAATAAGGTTGATCCCAATAGGCACGAGGCCATGAAGCAAGAAAAGACGGTACCATAGGGTGTTCCCGCACCCTGACCGAATGCTCGACTCACAGCTGTACTGATCGCAGGTGGCCATTGTAAGACGAAAATGTACATGGCAGCTTCAAACAAACTTTGGACGCCACCGACTAACATAATTTTGGGATCTGCCTGGACGACACTAATCGCTTCTCGGATAGAGGTCTTCTTCGAATCTTCCCCGTTCGTCTTTTCAGCAATGTTCTCCTTCCACAATAGTGCTGCCAGCAAACCACCGACGGCTAGGAATCCTGTAGACAATGAAAAGGGACCGGTGGGTCCACTTCTTGCCGCTGCCACTACGGCAAGTTGACCAGCCAAAATCGCCACAATAGCATCACCAGCGTAGGCCTATTTCGGGGGGGAACAAGTGTGTTCGGGCCGATTGAGTAAAGTGACACAGCTTCACGACGGGGTTCCCTTCCAGAAAGTCAAACTTACCAAACCGAAAGTTTCTCCAAGGTAGGATCCATCAGGATCATCGCCACTCTTTTGGGCTTCACCGACGAGCCAAGATTCCGGAGCACTAAATAGAAGACTGGTTCCGATACCACTCATGATCCTACCGAAGAAGAGTACTTGCAAAAGTGGACTCTTGGTCGAGAGTGCTCCGATGGCATAAATAATGGAGAATGCGACGGTACCCTTCTTTCGACCAAATGAGTCAAGTGCTCGACCAACAGAGGGCCCGAATAACGCCGTCGATGCGAATCCTGTCAAGAACAATTGACTAATGAGTGCTAACGATGCTGGTACTCCATTGAAGACCTTGGAGGCATAGACTTCATAAAAGTAGGGACCCTGGAGCCAATCGGCACATCGAAGTAACCAAAATACAGATAGAAACTTCATCTGTAAATCCTTAATCCCCTTTGGCTTTGTCGGTACCGTCGCCCCGACATCCGTCGACGATGATGCTCGTTGATATAGTTTGAATGTCATAGTCAGAATCGCCAACGTCAAAAAGGATGTATTGAAATAATTCGATGGAGAGGAATTCCAATTCTTCGCAGCAGCTGTGATTGTCGAAATAGCTCCACCTCGGGGAAGATTCACCAGGCCGGACATGGACAACTGTAATTCTGTTGTTGATTTCATGGAACGGATATTGCCAAGACGGACTCTACTAGTAGAGGATTCCAATTTGGTCAATCCATAACGCTGTGTCACCCCATGAACCGACGACAACTGTTGAGCCATACTACCAAAAGCCGCCACAGGAGCTCCCGCCGTGAAAGCGAACAACAAGATTGCAAATCTAGTCATTCTATCTCAATGTCGGCGGGGGTTTATGGAAACGTCGTATTTGGAGAAAATATTTTGGATGGTCGATTTTGGATAGTGGGGTCTCCCACAGACACGGGGAATGGTGTCAGGGATCGGCAATCTTGTTGATGTTGTTGTGATGGAACGATATCGGATAGGTGCGTCAGCTTGGAAACGCCCCATAACCCAGTATTTCCTACCCTTCATTTCGTCATCCGATCATCGGACATCGGGACAGACGATGGAACACACAGCTGGACACCGAGTTTGGACCGCGGGGCGAAACCTGTGACCCACCCGTACCGTTCCTTTCCATCACAAGGCCCCCCCCGTCTTCACCTTCACCGGGTTGGACGAGACAACCGCATCTGAAGAGATTCAAGTCTTATAGAATCAGACTTTCCACTCCCCTTTCAGCATCTGACAAATAACATGAAGTTCTTCGATGCACTGTTAGGACTTGTTTTTTTCGCTTCCACTGGCGTTCAAGCATTTCAGACGTTGAGCAACAGCCGATGGGGGGGACTTCCGACATCAACCGTGGCTCGTTCAAGTCAACTGAATGTGGCTGCCCCAGCAAGGATGCCTGGATCTGCAAAGTTGGATACCCCGTGGGAAGAACTTGGCTTTGAGTTCCGACCGACGAATAGTCATGTTCGTATTACATACAAGGATGGAGAATGGGGCAAACCAGAACTCGTGAAGGTGAGGCTTTTCATCGCTTGGTGGCATCGGCCTTATTCATACAACTAACGACTTGAGACGTTACCCTCCCGAATCGAATATCTAGGATCCTTTTATTTCGCTTCACATTGGGGCTACCGCGTTACATTATGGACAAGCATGCTTTGAGGGTTTGAAGGCGTTTTGCCACGCAGATGGAGATGTGTACGTCTTCCGTCCAGATGAAAATGCGGCTAGGATGCAAAGAAGTTGCTTTCGTACCATGATGCCAGAGCTTCCCACTCCAGCGTTTGTGGAGGGGCTTCAAAAGGTCGTGCAGGATAATATCGAATATGTTCCTCCCTACGGATCTAACGGTTCACTCTACATTAGACCTATACTGTTTGGTTCGGGTCCTCGTATCGGGTTGCAACCTGCTGATGAATACACCTTTTTGATCATGGTCATCCCCGTTGGAGACTACTACAAGGGAGGACTGTCTACCCCCGTCAATGGATTGATTATTTCTGATTACGATCGTGCTGCCCCTCAAGGTGTTGGAGCTGTCAAGGTCGCTGGAAACTATGCTGCCGACCTTTTGCCAAATATGCTCGGTAAGAAAAAGGGATACCCAATCGGCTTGTACTTGGATTCGAAGTCACAGAGTATGATTGAAGAATTCAGTACCAGTAACTTTGTCGGAATCAACAACAAGAACAAGAAGTACGTAACGCCGAAGTCTCCATCCGTTCTGCCTTCGGTCACGAATAAGAGTCTTATGCAAATCGCAAGGGACGAAGGATTCACTGTGGAAGAAAGGGATATCGGCGTCGAGGAGCTAGCCGAATTCGACGAAGTGATTGCAGTGGGCACGGCCGTCGTGATTACACCTGTGGGAAGCATTACACAGGTTGGTGAAGATGGTTCTGAAACCGTCTATGAATTTGGAGACAAGAAGCTAGGAGAGACGACGAAGCTGCTCTACAAGAAGATTCGAGCACTTCAAAATGGCGAAGTCGACGATAGGTACAACTGGAACCTGAAGATCGTCAATGAGTAAATTCGTATATAGCATTCTGTCACCGCGTTAGTGACTTCTTTATCTGGACCTTGTCGCTCGCTGATGCCGAGTCATCATCGTGTATGTGCTCCAAAAAATTCTTGGTACCTCTGTACAGTGAGAACGACAATCCGGAGGCGATGCCAGTTTTGAGAACAGATGGCAGGAGCCCCCTATAGAAGCCTGTCAATCCCTCACTCTTGAATATCTTGGAAAAGCAGTCTAGCATTCCAAAATAGATGTCGCCGATGGGACCGAATACAGCTTGTGCTTGGAGTCGCTTCTTCACGGTATCCATGGGGTATACGATGATCTTGCTGACCGACCCCGAAATCAAACCTGCGTAGGCTGACATCCCAACCGCTCTGTCCTCGCTTGCGAGGGCGTCGTAAATACTAAAGTTCAACCCCATATACGGTACGATCTGCATCGCTGCGGGTACACAACCAGCGTAGAATACACGGATCCCCTTCTGTCGATACAACGATAAAGCAAAGTGATAGATTGATTCCGGTGGCCGGAAGATCGGGCTGGGATCGGCGAAGGAAGACTGAATGGATGAGACCGAGGTCATTCCTCGAGCAGCGAAGATCGTCCTACAAAGATCAAAGGGATACGTCGAAACTGTAGCACAAAGGCCGGCCAAACCTCCAGCCATGAAGGCGACGACGGTTGGATGGGGACGTGAGGGATCATCGTGTGACTCAAACCACGACTTGATGTGACCATACACACCGAATTGTACACCTGAATATCCAATCCAGAGATAGGTGGCAGCTAAATTCCCACGGAACAGGGCGGAAACACCTCCTTCATCCCGAACAATTGTCGATAGGGAACTCCACAAGCTGGGTCTGGGATACGTAACCGATCGATCCAACTGTCGACGAATTCGAACCAGGTCAAGCGGAGCCGTCGCTAGCCTAGCTCCTGCACCAGCGACAGCACCGGCGACACTGTTGTGCCACAGCGGATATCCCTTTTTTGAGTCTGACATGTCTCTTACGGAGTGGAGAGTCGGTCAGTTAGTCACTCTTTGGCTTTCGGGGAGAACAGCAACTTGGAGTAAGAATCAATAGTACCACCACAACCGCAAAGGCGAGTAAGCTCAGATTACTGATGTGCACATCCTCGAAGGACTCTTCAGGGTTACTGTCCATGTACTGTAGTTGCTGTCAGGGCAGACGCAAGAGAACCTCGAAAAGCGAAGCAGTGATCGGTCCGACCAATGGTCGTGATGCTATTGTTGTTGAAAGTACGGGTGTGGCCAACGATGTCGTTGGGCCTCTCGTTGTAAACGTTGGTTCCGAACAGTTTCAAAATCTCCAAGTTTTGGGGGTTCACTCTTATTTTAAAAGTGAAAATATGCATGGCTCCTTTTCCCTACGGGGGATTCATTCGGACCCCCTGAATTATTGCCTCGCTCAAAACGAATATACGTGACATAACTACTATAGGTATCTACATGCCTGCACCAAACTATGGCTGTTGTGTACTGGCACACATAGTAGAGGACTGTCATGTAATTGCATGCTCGATGCTCGAATACGAAATGTCAAATGACTTTGAATCGAACGACGACGAAGTACTACTCTACTGATAGTAGACGGAGACAACCATAGGCTACGGTGTATCTACCCATGAGACAGTCTCTCAATAACGGCGACCCACACCTGAAAAAAGATCTACGATTAGGCGTTGTCCGACATAAATCTATCGAATGACACGTACGTCGGATCCCACTTCAATGCTAGGTTGCTCGCAGAACCATCATAAATTTTCCCGATTGGTTCCATGTCTGTCCCGAGGAATTTTGGCATCTTCATACTTTGGTACTTCTTCGCCTTTAGCGCACTCTCACAGATCCCCCTTCTGGACAAGGGATGGCCGTCACTAATCAAGAATACATTTCCATTAACGACAGACGACCCAGCTAGAAGCGCAGCCTTTACGGCACCGGCGGCATCATCATAGTGGAGAAGATTGATGATCCCATCTTCTCGCCCCGAAACATCCTTCCCACTGGCCATCCAAAAGCTGTGTGCTCCACGACCCAACGTATACAATCCTGCTAACCGTAGGCAGGCTCCGCCCTTCGAAAGAACTACCTTTTCTGCGCTGATAAGGCGAGCGGAGCGAAGATTCCCTCCTGGGTCTGGAAGGGGAGAATCTTCATTGACTACCACTAAATCTGTCGTACCTGGACCATAAATTCCACCACTCGACGTAAAGACAAATACTCCCCCGCCGTCAGGTCCAGCCCAAGTCTCGGTTATGCATTCGTCGATTGCACCAGGGTAGTCCTCAAATCCAGAAGGCGGCGCGCAAAAGACTACATTCTGATACTTCTCTCCCTTCGCTTTATCAGCTGTCTTAACTTCAAACCTTTCGCTTTCACCGACTTGCGAACGAATATCGTTGTGTTTGTTTTCGCTCTTTGTGATGCCAGTTACTACAACGACAACAAAGAGGGAATTTCATAAGTCCGCCAATCTTCCGAATGCAAGAATCCGCCCAAAGCTACGAACCTTTCCAGTTGGAGAACTCAGGAGACTCTATCAGCTGTTTGCACAAGCTTGTACCGAGGACGCCACATCCGACCACAGCGCATTCGTTGGTGGTGACGCTCATAGCCCATGTGAGGCGCCCGAAGATTGCTGTGAACAATACAACGCGTCCACAAAGCATGGCAATAGAAACGCGTGACAATGGGTGACACGGCTTACACGCAGTCGGTGATGCCGAGAATCGGCTTCCAAAATGGCTTGGGCTGTTTGTTGCCATCCAAGTAACTTGATGTTTTCGTCCAACGAATCAAGGATCTAAATGTGTGACGTGTCGCCGGTAAGAGTCGAGTGGGTCAACGGACGAGATCTAGCTACCGAAGTTCTTGTCGTGGAGAACAAGACAAAGTTCCCAATGGTGTACTAGTCCGCCAATCCTCCATACTACTCTACAGTAGCTCCGTTCGACACATCATTGGACCACTAGGCGCAGCTCGAAAAAGGAATGAATGGTGAGGTATGTATAAAGAAATTAGTCAAGGCTAAAGGTATAGAAGAATTCAGAGCTTCTTTCTGATCTTGAGCGACCAGCCGAAGACTTCAAAAGACTCGGTGCAGGCTTCTTCCCAATAGATACAGCAATGCTTTGTCCCCTTAACTTTGCCGAGTCTCGAGCTCGACGTCCTTTTTTCCTGTGAGAAACAGCGAAAGCGAGCTCCATGAAAATCAAGCCTGCCACAACCTCGAGTAGGACAAGAATTGTTCCACTGTTTAGCTTTGCTGATAAACAGTATTTATAGAACCAGTGATCACGAGTACCACTCAATCCCCTTATGAAATAAGTTGAAGCTGCAACAGCCAAAAATTCGAACACATCAACGACTAGTTGGTGTGCAATTTGAAGGCTTCGCGAAAACATGGTGAACGCCAATATTTGGCTTTCGTTCAGATAGGCGGAAAGACCTTGCCATAGCAGATCCCAGGTCTTTGAGAACGTCGTAGATATACTATCACCAAGTTTCGAAAGTAAATGCGCAAGCGGAACGAATACAATCCGAATCCCATAGGTGTCGAAAAGTCGAACGACTTCCTTCACACCTTGAATAGAGGACTGTGCAAATTCATGAAGCCAGGTAGCAGCCGTCTTCGCAGCCCAATAGGAACCTGAAGTCCCCTGACACACAGTCGTCAAGAGCTTCCCCCAATAATGTTGCACCATGGGAGCGACGTCGTGGTGGAGAAATCGGAAACAATTCAATACGAACAGAATTAGTTTCTTCCCGCCGACATGGAGAAGTATCACAGCGCGGTAAAGTCTTGAAAATACATCACGAACAAAGCTGCAAAGCATCCACCAGAACCGCAGCACCTGTGGTACGAAGACATCCCGTACCCAAAGGAAGCAGTTCTTGACCCCAACGAAAAAGGACCGCACGACTGAGACTGCCGTTTCTACGCACCCAGGCGTAGGAGGTACAGCCTCGACTCTGATAGAAGGACCACGATCTGAATCATCCATTTGTATTTCATGATGTTGATCCTTCACAATAGAACCTTCGACGGCCATGACGCCGTCAGATGGTTCTGCCAGCCGTTGGATACTGGGACTCCTCAGAACTGCTAGTTGCTCTTGAAGCTCAAAAATCTCAATGTCCTTCAATGTGAGCTGCTGTTCAAGGTAAGCCGTTTTCGCCTTTTCAAGCAAAAGCAGCTTCTGATATGCCCCCTCGCTCAAAGGAGATTGGGCCTTCGCCTGGCTCTGATCATCGAAATGTGAGGTTTCGTCCTTGTGTACTGGGTAGTCGTCGAATTGGCTTCTCTCCATCTTGTCACGGACATCCTTCTGCTCTTCCTCGAGATCTTTCTTCAGATGATTCACCCTCACAGTGGAGAGATCTGCTGGTGCGTCGAGCGTCGTACCCCTAGCTTCTAGCATTGTGAAATTCTCATGCAGTGGTTTGGTGATGGCGTCAATTTGTAACCCTACTCCTTCAGCACGATCACAAAACAGAGCGACGCATGTCAACACAAGTGTAAGCTTAGATCTCCTAGTCATGATGGAGGACATGCCGAAGGATCGAGTGGCCATGTCCATCGTGATATGGAATGATACAGAACTTTCTTTTTACAGGTAAAAACCAAGTTTTGGTAGTTATCCCATCCTTCGATCGCTGATTGTAACGTTGGGATCGATTTACTGTTCGTACTATGTTGCGACGAAATAATGTATATATGCCCCTTGGCCAGAAAGCTGTCTTTGTTCCGGCAATCGCTCGTTTCTCACATCTAAATATGCTTCTCGTCCGTACGACGCTCGAATCCCTGAAAGATTCTCGCATCTGTCGAGAGATTCCGTTACAGGGAATAACAGTAATACATTGACTGCGAGCGTCACCTTCACTAATTTGTAGACAATTATTCTAAGCATAATCAGTAAACGTCTAGAACCCAAAGTCCGATGATGGACTGGCACCACCCATGTCCTTGTCCATAAAGCTTTGTTCATACTCCTTCATAATGTTTATCTGGTCATCAAGATCGACAGTTTGCTTCAGGTTCCGAGCCTCTGCCCTGGCGTCTTCCCTGGCCTTGCGCCGATGCTCTTCGGCTTCCTTTTCTTGCAGTTCTTTCTGTCTGATTTCCTCCTCTTCCTCGGCTTGTCTTTTAGCCTTCAGCTCTTCGCCGCGAGAGACGGCATCAGCTAGACGCCGGTTCTTTTGTTCCTCGGCTTCCGCCTTCATCTTTTCTTCTCGCTTCTTCTTGTCTTCTTCCCGGACCTTTGAAATAGCGGCGGCCTCCCGGGCAACGGCCCAGCCATCGTCTTCGTCAGCTTCATTCTTCTCAGAACTATTGGGCTGAGCAATAGTCCATGTCGGAGCTGCCGCGCCGTTTGAAATGTCGTCGTCGTTGTCGCTGTCGTCGTCATTTAAGCCAGCACCAAGGGAGAAGTCTTTTGTCGCAGTTACTCCACGTGGACCGGGAACCGCTGGGGGACTGGATACGGGCTCCGCGACTTCCCCATCTGAGTCGCTACCACTTTCATCAGTACCTCCGAAGGCGAAAAATGAATCTGGATCTTTCTTCTTTGCAGGTGGCGCCTTCTGCGTCTTCTTTGCAGGGGCGGCAGCTGGCTTTGCACTGGGCACCGGCGATACCGATTTTGGCTTTCTTCCTGCTTTTTTCTTTCCCTTCGGCTGCTTCATGAACTGCGAGCAACCAATTCTTCAGCAAAATTGTGACCAGAAAAATCAGCAACAATATTGGAAGTCTGAATCTTACCTTTGTAACATGACGAAGGAGCTTCCGTTGAGTAACGGCATCCAGCAGATCAAGATCGAGATCGATTTCATCCTCTTCGCCGGAAAGCTTTGCCGCTTCCCTAATAATTTGAATAACGCCATGTAAATGCTCCGGTGGTAAATCATTGATGGTCTCAGTGAGCAACTCTTGTTCTTGCAAAGAAAGAGGCCTTGAGTCTTCCTCGATTACTGGCTTTTCAACCTTCTCTACACGCTTCTTCGGCTGTTTGACTTCGGTGTAGGAAGAAATGGAGATATCAGATGGAGGGATGGCAGACGCGGGTGCTTCTACGGGTGCTTGGGCAGCGCCGCTGCCTGGTTCGTCGGAAGAAAGTTCGGCTAAAGCAGTGTGCGTCTGAACTATTTGTTGCTGCATCTGCATAATCATCTGAAGCAGCAGGCTGAATTCATCTCTGCTTACGTTGGCGTTGGGGTCGCGTGGAACAGCTCCGACGAGCGCAGTCATCGCACTGGAATTGGCGGCGACCATGTCCTGGACTTCATCCAATCTCCGCCTCTTGAGACTTCTTGTTTCGTCCACCCTCTTACGCTTTTTCTTCTTCCCGTCGTCGCCTTTCTCTGTTCTACGAAGGTTTCCCATCATTCGCTCAACGTCACGGAATTTTTGATTGAAGAGAATCAATAAATTGCGAGCGGCCTGATGGACTGAATGAGTTGGTTCCACGTTGAAAGTCATGGCATTCTCAAATACCAATTTAGTTAAACGGCAAAATTCTTCGGGGGTCTCAATTTCTTTTCCCTCCATCTTGCGAGCTAGTGTCCGCAGGTCCATCGGTTCCTTGATAATTTGATGATATGTTGGAATACCAAGCGCGACAGGATCGACAGGCTCGCTGAAGAAGGCTCCTCTTTCCACATCCTTTTCTCGTATGAAGCGAAGGATTGTGCTGCATTTGTCCATGATCCGTTGAAGAAGCGAATCTGGATCGTCATCCTCGAGGCGAGAGGGCACCTTGACGAGACGTGTTGATTCACGCCGGCTTAGTCCATCGGGCGCAGGGATTTCAGGTATGGCAACAGGGTCTTCAGTGCTCTCGATGGCTGCTCGAACGGAAGACGGCGTCTTTGACGGAACGGGCTGAGGCGCCGCCAATAGCTCAGGGGGATACATCCGATAGACTTCTACCTGACCACCCGTCTTGCTGCTCATGACGAGTGTCCCGGTAAGGTTGAAAAGGCCAATCGCGTTTACTCCTTTGCCGTATACGTTGTACGTCCCAGCCGTATTCTTTCGGAACTTCATAACGATTTGTTGATCTATCACAGTCTGATACCGCGTCCCGCCTTTCTTTAGCTGAAATGATCCCTTGTACATTTCAGAGTCAAGAGGAAATTCGCGCCCGTCAGATTTCTTCAAGGCTTCTGCAGCAAAGTTCGCCTCTAATCGAAAGGTAAAGTTGCTAGTTTGACCGTTTGTGAATTGTTCCCTCGTGACAGCCCATTTTCCTTGGCAGCTCAAAGAGCCATCCTCATTCAGACGCAGAATTCCTCTTGATACGGCTGAGTATGTTCCTTGTGCGGGGAGTACGACCGATTCCATGGGTTCATCGCCTGGTGGAACGACAACCTCATCGATCTTTAGTTGGGGTTCCGGGGCGACAGTTACTGAAGGTCTCCGAACTTGACCTGGGGTGTTGATAGGGGGAGGCGCCGCAGTCACAGGCTTAGCTGAAGCTTTGACCCTCTTGATCTGAAAGTGACGGAAGATTGTGATGACATGGTCCTGTGTCAGAGTTCCCGTAATGCTGTACTTCCCAAAAGCATTGCTTCCTTTTCCTTCGACATTAAAATAACCAGCATTGTTTTTTCGGAATCGAAGCGTGACATCCTTTTCGACTATCTTCTTCTTAGTTCCGTCTTCAACATTCAAATCAAACCATCCCGAATAACGACCGGAAACGGGGAACGATGCGCTTAGTACACTACCCTTATGCTCGTACTCGAATCGGTTACAGAAGCCACGAACATTTTGAGGGTCAGCAAGGACGAGGTCCAAGCCAGACGACCACATCCCATGGATTCGGTAGACGACTAGGTTCGAACCTAGCTCTTCGGATTCCTCCTTGTATATTTTCCCCCTCAAACATACGACATTCTTTTCATACGATTCTGATGGAGGTGGAAGTGGACCCTCTTCGACAATATTTTCAACGGTACTCGGTGCGATGTTGCTGCTAACGACAGTGTCCACCTTTCTCTTTTTGTTCGTCTTCCCCGTGTCCGTCTCGGCCGCTGCCGGTGCTGCTGGAGCAGATGATGGCTCGTATCGCTTCCTTAACTCAATACTAAACTGCCCATCATCATGAGGACTTGGTGTAGCGTCACCGTTGATGTGGAAGATGCCAAATTGATTCGTTCCAGTTCCATCTACCTTATATTTGTCCTCGCCGGGGATTTTTGTAAACTTTATATTGACACCCGATTCTGGAATAACTTTGCTGCGTTCCTTTTGTTTGCCTTTAGATGTCGTGTGGAAGTATGCTAGACTGAAGGATCCATGAAATTCACCATCTTTTGGTAGGACCGTAGGATCTTCATCAGGCTCTAGATTTCGTACAAGCTCGAATCGTTGGGGTGGGAAAGTGCTTGAATTTTCATAGTTCCACATCCCCCTGATTAAGTGGCGACGTAACTCTAAATTACAAGACAGTGTCCCCCGCAATACCGGTGGCGGTGGAGTCGGTGCAGCCCCTGCTGCTGATGCCGTCGTCGTCGTAGAGCTTGCGCCATTTCCCTCTGGTCGCTTGCTGTTGTTATTGTTGTTATTCTCGCTCTTTGTGGATTTCTGTGTCGTATTTCCCTCATCTGTTTCCGCGCCAGGTGCATCAGTGGAGTAACCATTCAATTGTTTCTTCATTCCGTTGTCCGTCGCCCCAGCATTCCCCGAATCGTCCATATCATCATCATTCTCCTGATCATCATCCATGTTATCATCCATCCCTTCATCCTCAGGCCCATTCAAAGAATCGTCGCTGTCCCCGGCGCCGTTGTCCTCCGATCCATTCGCAGATCCGCGGTTCATCTTAAATTCCTTGTTTTGTATCTCAAGACCTATTTTTGTTGCATTTTTACTATTTGTAGATTGTATTTCATCACCAACAAGCATGGGTTGTCAAAACGCAAGCACCAGAGAGCCACGATGATATAGTTATATAAAGTGTGGCTGGCACTCAATCGTTGTGATCGTCATACGTGCGCTAGGTGAAACCCCCCCCCCACGCTTTGGTTTGGAGGGTGCTCAGGAGGTCTTCGCCGCTGCTGTTGGTTTTTCGTCCTCTCAAGTCTAGTACGGTAGTCCCGTCGCTCCCCCCGCCCCCACCTCCGTCCCCCCCACACATGGCAGCGAGAGAGCCAAGCGTTCGAGCCTGCCGGCGGAGCCGCTGACGCACCGCCACCATATGGCGACACGTTTCAATAACGTTGGTAGCGAGACAGGCACGAGTACATACCTATCGTATTCATGATGACGTTTCTACCGAGTTTCGGTACTGCCTACTGCCCCGACCACAGGGGAATCGGGACATATCTATCTCATCATAGCTACGATATTCTCTTTGTTCGGCTCAATCGCGCGACAACCAACCATATCCGACCTCGCTCGGCCGGACGACGGATGCAGTAGACCTAGTGGGAGCTAGGAATAATGTAACGGTAGTAGAAGTCGAAACTAGGACCCTATGCGTAGCCGTAACAAGAAAGAGATTATAACATCCAAGGATGATCAAATTAGGCGTGGATTCTGGGATGTACACCGATGATTTTGATCTCAAAAAGTCTCCCCCCATAGATACGAGAAATGGGTCGCGAGAGGTTTCGTTCCTCCCTCTCCCTTTCCGAGAGAAACAACGAAAAAAATGGGCCTACTATGTGCCATATTTTTTCGTATCCTCCTCCCTGTAAACAACGATTCCCCCCTTCCTATCCCTATCCGATTCCTGTCCGTTGCACGAAACGTCCCCTAATTTTGCATCCCTTCCGCGGAATCGGGAGATTCCGTATTGTAATTCAATAGTTTCTCAATCAAATCCACATGTGTTAACAACATTCTTCTACAGCAATATCTCTTGAGACCTAACTCATCCAGGGCATCCCTTAAAAAAAAAAAAGAAGATGTCAAAAAACAAAATAAGCATTCTGTAGACGAGATCAATTTTCACCTCACAGCCAAGCGATCACTTACCCCTCAGAGAAATCTGCCTGTAGGAGACTAAGATAGGTCTCCCATTTATTACCAATCACCTTGCCACATGTAAAGCATCGAACTGGAATAATCATGATTCCTTTTTGTGCAAGCGACCAACAGTTTTTTTGAATGTCATGAAAGGATGGAAGAGGAGGTATTTTTCGGAGGGTGAGGGCGTCGGAAGTGGTTCACGGTCGACGGCCAGAAGATTCAGCACGACGGAGAACCAACGAAAAAAAATTGGCCTTTCCATGCTACAAGCTTGTCTGTAGCAACTACAACACGTTACCATCGATCGAACTCTCTCTTGCAGGTACCGTAGCCCATTACACCAAAGAAAAAAGAAGGTGTCAACAACCATGGCACAGGGAAATCACAAACTCTCGAAACCGAAAAAGGCGGCAGCAGCAGCGACGACTGGAAAGCAAAGAAAGGCAGTCAAGACATCCAAGATGACGAAAAAGGGAAATGCCAAAACAGAACGAGACAAGGGAATATTGGCTGCCACCAAAATCATCAATCGAAAGAATGAAAGAATTATTGCCGCCAAGGCACTGAATGCAGGAACCAACTTCAGTCTAACCGATATTGCGGAGAAGGGTAAGGAGGCCAAAAAATTTTGGCATGTTGGTTTCTTTCCATTACCAGGGATTGATGGTTAGCGCGAGTACTCACAATAAATTGATGTTTACTTTCCTTGTTAGGCAAACATGAATCAGTACGGCAAACAGCGGATAGAGACAAGAAACAAAATAAGCCAACAAAGTTAACTCAGAGGCTCCAAGTACGGCTCAACAAACTAAAGAAATAAAGCTATCTAATTGACATGAATGGTGTGGGGGGGACAAGGGTCAAGGGGATGGCGGAAATCTGTACATCGATGAATTTTGGCTATTGTCGGAAAACTTTGGAAAGATACCCTACAAATGTATTCCAGAGAGACTCAAAAGGAATGTGTAACATCGTGGTGGATTTCTAAGGAATCGTCATTGAAGACGACGACGTTTAGAGTGTGGACGGGGCATTCCTGATTCCAAAATACAAAGTGAGACAAAGATATAGATGAGGTAGTTGCATCGATTGCGAGTTACGACTTCGGGTTTACTCTAGTCTCCATTTTGTCGACGTTGAGGTACATACGTAAGTTAGTACGGTCTGTATTTGGACTGTGATGCCTAACGAGGTGGGTAGCTACTAGTGTGCGTACAGTAACGATTGGGACGAGACGTTTGCAAGAACGATGGTCTGGGATCCGAGCCAGGCTAGGACATTATTACGATCCATTGGAAGTTGAGACAACCCCACCGCTCTATCGACTGTACCAGCCAACCAATATTCGGTCCGTGGACTGTTTGCGAGGTCATAATATCCAAGCTCGAGATTTTTTTCTTCCCAAGACCGGATCAGCCCAAGTCGGTCGATGACGTTCGACCGTATATTCTTCCAGTGACGATGACTCAGATCGGTCGTGCCTCTCTGTACATTACCATGGGTATTGTCGTAGCGGGGATAGATGTGGAAAGTATGGCTGCCAATCAAATTGTTTCAGCCTTCTTCTTCTTTGCATTCGTTCCGGTGGCCGATTGCTTAGGTCAAACTGCACAAGCTCTATTGACTCGAAAGACGACTGTTGAAAATCAAAGGCTATTCCATCACGCGCTCAGAAACTCTGGGATTGTGATTTTCACTTGCGATGCTAGTGTTTTGACGTGCATGCATAACTTTACAGTTAGTATTGGATGTCTATTTCTATTTACGTAACACTTCGACTGAGTCGAAGGAATCCTTTTCACTGTCACTTGGATATATGTATATAGTACTGTAGGAAACATACCATTGGACATACATATGTTTTGCCAGTTTTCAGTTTTCGCCGCTTCAAACGACTCTCTTGACTCAATGAGCTGGCATCGGGCTTGAAACGGAAAGATACAGTATTACTATCCGACGAACGGATCGAGACACCTTCCTTCTTCCCAGCTATTGTATACATACATTCGACGTTCTGTTTTCTGCAGATTCGGTCGGGCTATCCACTCTTGAAATGGCTCCATATGACGCTCATGTCAGGATTTTTTCTACTGCCCTACTGGTGTTCTCATATACAGTGTCGGCTCTAAACGTTGTAATCGCTGGTGGAACTGGAAGGATCGGACGGGAATTGATTCCGAAGTTGGAGGATCATTCGGTAACCGTCTTGACTCGAAACGCTTTTTTGGCTAAGGCACCTTCGAAGGTTACAGAAGTTTTCGGGTATCTTGGTGAAGGCTTTTTGAAAAATTATCCGTTTGTCAAGCTACGGGACTGGGATGGTGGAGATCTTTTGGATATCGTCGGACAGGACTGGGTCGGATGGCAAGAGGATGCCCTGAAATCTGCTGATGTATTGGTGTATCTGGTGGGTGGGTACACGGAACAGCGTGTAATGGCCACCGAACGTCTTGTTCGGGAATCCTTGCGAGTTAATAAGAATGTCCTGCATGTCACTGTCAGTCCAGTCGAAGGCGACATACCCATTTTGACACCTGGAATGCCGACATTGAAGACCAAGCGAATTAATAATTGCGAGGACCTTGTAAAGATGAACTGCATGAATTATAAGTGTCTCCGTGTCGAAGCCTATAAAATGCAAGAATCAATCGATGCTATACGGAATGCCATTGAGACGGCTTGAGTGTGAGTCTACCGGTTACCCAATGCTTTCGAAAGATATTCTCCACAATTTTCATTGCTTCTCCCATCTGATTGCAACTCATCGGTCTCCCCACAGCACACACTGGAATGAGGGCATTGAAGGATATCGAGCAGAGTCATCAATGGTGTCCCGCCCCGATATCAATTTTTTCAAATTCTGACGTCTCAAAATTTCGAGGAAAACCTTTGTGTCAAATAGAAAGAATTATTTCATCACAAGTGGCCGTTTCCTCGCGGACTTGTAGCGCGAGGTCGTAGTTTCTGGATGTCAACGTAATCCTAGTCTTGTTATCACGTGTCAATCCTGACTAATGCCCACAAAAGAATACTTTGGTTCATGTTTCGTCGCGGAAACTTGACGGACATTTGCCAGCGCCACACAAATGAGTCAAGAATCTTTACATGTGATTCTAGGACTTGTAAGGCTAACCTGAAATTCTCTTGTAGCTGAGATTGTTTTTGAAACCATGTGAACCTCTGTGGGGATGTCGTGGAACTGCAAAACTCACGTACCCCTCTTCACCTGTTTGTCTACGAATTCTCGTAGTCACTGATCTGCAGTTTCCTCCAAGTGTAGCTAGCTGCGTAAGAGTGAACCAAAGCTACGTACGGGATACTCGTGTCACATTTTCCAGCCTGTCCGATGTGTCTGCTACATTCACGATACGGTATACTCTGACTTTCCCGATATTGACTTGTGCTAACCTTCGGCTTTCGGGGGCAGGTTCGCCTGGCTCGTTACTGGTTGAACGTTATGAGCGCGAACCCTGACGTCAGCATGCGGTAAAGTGCTGGTGGCACATTTTCACAACAACAACTGTTTTGATCTTCATCCAACCAACAAACTTTTGTGGTAAATACCTTTGTCTACTGCCGAAGGTGCTGCCTTTCACCTGCAGAGAACAAGGCAGAAGTGTACCCATACTTTTCGGTAACATCTCATGATGAAGATTTTCTCGATCCTTTCTTTCGTGGGGATCCCATCCGTCGCATTGGCATTCACCCCCTCTTTCAGTTGTCGTCAATCCATTATGTCGACGTCAAATCCTTCTCGTACAACAACAACAACGCTGTCACTACAAAGAACTCTAACAGAGGAGACGACGTGGGATCTTAAATTCCTCCTACAATCGGTACCGACTGAACAGGGAAGGAAGGTAAGCGAATTTTTCTCTGCCAAGGTCCAATTCATAGAAGAAGTTGGATATGAACCCCCCCAAGGAGCACTCAAGCAAGTCTTCGATACGACTAGTGGAGATCAGGAAGAAGGAGAGGGGCCTGGTACAAGTTTTAAGATTTTATCCAGTCGTTGGAAGTTATCGGAAGATCCGAATGAGAGGAAAGATGGCCTATGGGTTTGGGGTCTCTTTGCCGAACCGCTATACCCGTTCCTTCTATTGCAAATTGAGACAGACAAAATTCCACTCCCTGGTGACGGAGCTGACTGGATCAAGCCCTTGAAGTTATATGCGCAAATCAACCACAAACGTGAAAAGAATGAGGGCGTTTTTTTGTCAGGGGGATCGCTGAATATCAAAGAAGCAGAGACGTTCAAAGCAGATCCGTTTGGAGCTGCGAGTGTAACGGTCTACGACGATGTGACAGTAGGCAATCTACAAATACAAGCCGTAATGACGTAGTAGTGAAACAATGGGCGAGTCGGCAAGACGTCGTCCGATGTGAACGCAGCATTTCCGACTATTCATGGTGCTAAACTTGAATTCTGACGTCTCTTTCCTCGTTTTTGAGAGGCGCATAGGGACAAGACCTAGAAGTTACGTGACTATAAGCTGTTGCACTAGTAGCAAGATAGGTAGGGAGCTATCACGCATGGGGAGGCCCAAACATCTCAATCCTCTCGAAGTCAGTAGCGTCGACGTAGCGGAATAGGAGAAGGGCTGGATATTTTAGCGCAACCTGATGCTTTCACTGGTGTGTGCATGTCACCTTCATCGCCAGAATCGTTATATTCTTGGGTAAGCAGAACTGCTTCTCCAGAGGAACTTGCCACCGAGGAATCTGAGTCGTCTTCACCTTGATACGACGTCGCAAACGGGGTCCCAGAACCACTATCATTCGAAGTTTCGCTTGCATTTTGCCAGAATGTCTCAAAGACGTGGAACAACAAATCACGCTTTGAAGGATCTCGGCAATAGACTCGGATGACGTGCTTTTCGAAGGCGCGACTTAGATGCATCGAGTACTCTTCTTCCTTCATCCTTGTAGCCATTTGACTGTCGTCACTCTTGCGCTTGGACGCAAACTGCGGAATATCTTTCTCTACAAATCGTACAAAAGTCACTGGGTTGTGGCCATTCTTGCCTTGGTGCCAAGATGCACATTTGACGATGATATCAGCTTTTGTCAGAGGATTAGGCTGATCGCTATGAACTCCTTTCAAGATCAGCATTTCACTGATGATCGAATCCGGGTTTTCTCGAATTTCTTTCCAAATATGTTTGTGCTTCGGGTCGGTCATGTCAAGAATTTTTTCGTTGCTCATTTCTAGACGACAATCAGGTCGGGTTAGAACACTAATGGAGCTCCCGGAGAAGTATCCCGGTTCCTGTCGGCGCAGAGGACTTACTATACAGTTTTCGGCGCTTGTAGCGCAGGGCCAACTCTCTTGCTTCCTTCAAGTCTGGAGACGTGGAAAACGCAATGTTGTCGACAATTGAATCCCGAAGTATTTCAAAAGCACGAGGATTACTGAAGGCGCGGCTGATTGGAAGATGGACACCCTCATTCTCTGTTGGGATCAGGAAGTATGGATCCGCTAGTTTCAGAATATCCATGACCATGTATCCAGCCGCCCCGGAAGTCTTGTGTTGATAGACAAAGTCATGATACTTCCCACGATTCCTGTAGAATTCTATCACTCGCTCGACGCATTTCTTGGGGTAGCAGATTTGGTAGTGATACTGCTTCGATATGCAGCGTTCGCAAGTTGGATCGGAACAGTCGGCAAGTGCAACGCAGGCTTCATTGATGATACTAATGTCGACGTTTCCTAGATGGATGAGGAAGAAGCAATATGAGAATTTCACCCCGTAGGTGAGAGCGTCCCCGGGCGTCTGACAGAATCGGTACCTACCGGCTTCGTTGAGAGTATGACGAGCATCTCGGGCATAGTAATCCACCTTGTCCACGTCAATACCATTGTGTCGATTTGAAACAATATCATACAGCCATTCTTGTTTAGGATCGACACGCCCAATTCGCTCTTTCTTGCCGAAAAGCTCCACAATCTCTGGGATGGGGCCTCCGTATATGCATTCCTTGATGAAGATCCAGTCCCTACTTGTCAAGATTTCTCGTTTTCGCTTTTCGTCATCGTCGTCTTCGCATTCATCCCAGTAACAGCGAATTGATTCGGCACTTACAACA
>Ga0194115_10002121_pt1 | contig 23982 bp, 23 predicted proteins | sample TA2MahsurfametaG_3_FD_148656 | JGI IMG/M metagenome (GOLD analysis project Ga0194115, IMG submission 148656) | Freshwater microbial communities from Lake Tanganyika, Tanzania - TA2015002 Mahale S4 surface | ecosystem: Environmental > Aquatic > Freshwater > Lake | place: Tanzania: Lake... | reverse complement strand
CCAACATGTATGCCTGATCTTTTCCAGGTCTTTCCTGAGCTCCTTTGAGGAATAGACTTGAATTCTTGCCGTACACCTCGAAGCACATCTCTACTACACGACGAATTGTTACAAGTCTCTTCGTGGAGATATGGTAAGACGAACCAATATGCCCCGACTTGATAATTTTTAGTAAAGCATTCGCTACATCATCCATAAAAATAAATGATCTCTCCGAGTGACCTCCTCCGTGTAACTCGATTTCGGAATCTGAAGCTGCAGCAATTAGCGCCTTGGGGATTATTCGATACCTTTGCTGGAATGGCCCAAAAACATTTGCTGCCCTTGTAAAGATAACTGGGAATCCACTTCGCTTAAATTCTGCCAAGAGGTGAAAGTCCCCAGCGGCTCTCGAAATTGCGTATGGAGTTGATGGATTGATTCGTGTTTCTTCCGTGATCCAACCCGACGTTGAACCATAAACCTCAGGCGTCGTGTAATGAATGAATTTTCTTAGTCTTCCCCATTTGATTAATGCGGAAGAAAGCCTCGAAAGCCATACGCAGTTTGTTTCGTACCAATCCCAAGGTGTGTCCCAACTTTGCGCAACCATACTTTGGGCCGCAAAGTTAACAATCGTCTCAATATTATTACCCTCGCAAATTTCAATTACACTCGAGACTTCAAAGTTACTTCCTAGTTCAATTACTTCGATATCAATTACATTTTGACTTGAGAAATAGGCCCGATAGGGAAGTTGAATCTCACTTGAACGATTCAGTCCAATCACCTTGAAACCTTGTTTTAGAAAATTCTTTGCAGTCACAGAACCTGAAAATGAGTTCAAACCTAAAATTAAAATGGCATCATTGTGACTCATTGTCGCAAAGCCTCGGCAACAGCGTGACAAATTGCGAGATGCAAGTCTTCCACTATCCCATACTCGCCAATATTTGTGGGGACATGAATCGAAAGATCAACAATGCTTTGGGCCGCTCCCCCGTCGAAGCCAGTGATTGCGCAAGTCTTAACACCATACCTTTTCGCAGCTTCCAATAATCGCAAAATATTTGATGAGTTACCTGAAGCACTTATTGCGATTACCAAATCTGCTTGGTTGGGGTTGTGTACTTCTAGTTGCTTTGAAAAAATATTGTCGAAAGAGACATCATTTCCAAGAGCCGTCAAAATGGCAGTATTTGATGAGAGTGACATCGCATTAATTACCCTAGCTTTTTTGCGAATATGTGCCCCAACGCCGAGATCCACGGCAAAATGCTCGGCCGTTGCGGCACTTCCACCATTTCCTGCTATGTAAACCCTTCCGTTGCCCTTTGCAACGGCATGCAACTCTCCAATTAGATTAACTACTTGACGCAAATCTATCTGTGAAGCAACTGAGGCTTCTCTTTCAAAGTAACTCGTTAGAAATTGAATTCCCGCCTTGTCGCCTGATTCCACATACAAATAATAGCGCAATACTTCCCATGTAAACGTTAATAACCCTTGATTGTCTATTAAGTGTTAACTTAACTCTCCAAAATACTTGTTTAGAAAACTAAGAGAAATTCTATTAGATTCGACTCCACTCCTCCTCTTAATTGCATCAATAATTTTTCTCTCTAAACCAACTGGAGGCGAATTCAAATCCCTACTCAACATTTCTTTAAAGCCCGCCAGAATCTCATCACTTGTATTCTCAATCATCTGTATACCCGACGCGCCGCTTGGTAAAGAGTCATTTTCGTATAAACCGTTACCAATGTCTGTTATGAAAGTTTCAAGACTGGGAAAAGTCTCCCTGATTCTTAACCTTGGAATAACAATTGAGTCTTTATGGAGTCGATTCATAACCAAACTATTGCAATTAGTCCACAAAACCCCTTTCCCGAAGAGTGGAGGAACATCTATTGGCCCAGTCGACGATCCAACCATAAATTCACATTCACCCAATAGAAATAGATCTAATCTTGAATCCCTTTGATTTCTTGATGCCAAATCTAGGAATCTTGGATGTCGAATGCGTTCACCAATACCAGTTTCTTCTCCAATCACTAAAACGTGCGCGCCCAAAGAAAGTGCAAACTCGATTGCTTCCAGGTAACTAAATGCTTGAACATTTCTATTAACTTCGTTTTCTCTTCTTCTAAAGTGAAAAGTAATAAACCACTCAATGTCTCGCAATCCAAGTGCCAATAACGATGAATATCCATATTCCCTATCTTTGGAATCGATTTCTAAAATAGAGTCGTTGGAGAATCTTTCCTGCCATTTCAACTCTATTATTCCGGCGCCTACTTCAGAACCTAGTACAGCTCCATCAACTGTTAAATACTCAATATCCTCGAAGAGATGTCCGGCTTGTATCTCTAAGCAATCAATGACCCAATCATCAAGAGTCACAAAGCTTAGATGCTTGGTCCAATAATTTTCAATTAACCATGAATTCATTCCATTACTTCCTAGTAAGACATAATCATTGTTATCCAACCCAAGTTGTTTGGCCTTGATACGATCACCAATTCCATATGCGGAGTGTCCGAATGAGCCTGAGAAATTTCGTCCAAGAAGTCTAGAAGTGTTTTTAGATTCCGAAATAGAAACCTGCAGATTTCTTTGTTCTAGAGCAAATTTCGAATTATAGGAATCTCTTTTGCTCTGGTTTCCTAGATAACGTTCTTGATTCGCCCTATCCTTGTTTTCAGATAACTCTTTCAAATCAAGCATCCTATGTACAAACCCTTTTGACCCCAAGAACCGCAGATGAGAAGAAAGTGATTTTTGCATTGGCCAGAAAACGTAATTCTTATGTGTCCCTATAAAGGTCAACACTTTGATAAATTCTAGAACGAGGTTGAAGAGTAACCTCAAACGATTAACCAATCGCATGATTACAATTATTCACCCTAATCAAAATAATTGCTGGAATTTGGATAAATTCAGGCTATGCCCATCTCCGTGAGAGAATAGGGGAGTGTTGGCTTCTCTTAGTTCTCAATCGGTATTAGCTCATTTGGGCCAACAAGAAAACCTGTATTCCTTGGGGTTCGCAATTTATCCCATCTTTGGCAGTCCAAACTCTAGATTAGAAGAAAGATTCGTACTTTTCCAAAAAGGAACATTTATATTGGAAATGGCAAGTTCAGCAGAACCATATGCAGAAAGTCTCTTGATACTTGAGGGGGAATGTGAATTTATGGAGTTAAGAGGCTCTCAAGAACCAATGAAAGTCAGAAATCTCGAATCTTTGGGTGGCCATTCAAATATCTATGTTTCCCCTAAATCAAATTCTTCCTTCATGTTGATTGTTAAATCCGATGTTGCGTTATTTTTTCATGCTGCATATTCAGGTTTTACAAGCAAATTCAAAAAAGTTCGCAATGAGTATTTGTCTACATTAGTTAATGCTAAAAATATTTTAGAGCAACCTTCGAAGAAATCAATTATTAACGAGTCAGAGAAAGTATTCCGGCGAGCAAGCAGTGCGGGAGTCTTAAGTTGGAGTGACTTAGACCTTCTTAAAGAGCACTTGCATAAAAGGTTTCTTGATAGAGCAAGAATTTGCGCCCATAATAGTGACGAATCCTTGCTTCAGGAAATGTTTATGGTTTTTGATCAATCTAATTTCGTAACGCCTGCTTTTCACCCAGATAAGGACGAATCCATACTGGTAATAGAAGGGTCTATAGAGATTGTGGAGTTTGATGAGTTGGGTAACCAAGAATCAAGAATCCAACTAGAATCTTGGGGTAACATCGCTGGTAAGCCAAGTTTTTTCCGAGTAAGAAAAGGGGTTATACACACCTTGTTGGTTAAAAGTAAGTACGCACTTCTTAAAGAGACAACAAGTGGCCCCTTTAGAAGTGTAGGTACAACTACCCCCGATTGGGCACATGGTTTTACAAAAGGCGATCTGACAGAGCTACCTTCCGCTGAAGGTAAAAACTAATGTCAGTATTGCTCGTTGTGGGCGGAACTTCAGGATTAGGTCTAGAATTCGTTAAAACTAGAATTTCTGAGGGCCACAAGGTCGTAGTCGTATCCAGACAAGAGTTTAGTTTACAAGGAGTTACAAGTATCACTTGTGACCTCTCTAACCTACAAGAAGTAAGCATTATGATAAAGGAGCTTTCAAGCTCTAACTTCACCTTCGATTCTTTACTTTTCTTTCAACGAAGCCGAGGAAATCCGGACAGAGACTCCTGGCAGAGTGAATTTGATGTAACCGTTTCGTCTACGCGTCTATTTCTTCAAAGCTCAGAAAGCATACTCAGTGATGATGGAGACAAATCAATTGTAATTGTGAACTCTGTTGCCGGCACATTCATCACCAGAGATGCAACCGACAGCTATCAGATTTCAAAAGCTGCTTTGTTGCATTTAGCAAGATACTATGCGGCAAAATTGGGTAAAGCTGGCATCCGTATAAACACAGTAACACCTTTTACGTTTGTAAAAGACATTAGTAGAAACTATTTTGAATCTAGTAACGAATGGCAACAAATTGTTGAGAAGAGAATACCGCTAGGTCGAATTTGCACACCCATAGATATTATTAACTTGATTGACTTTCTCAGAGGAGACAAGGCCCAGTATATTACAGGGCAGGAAATCTTTATTGACGGCGGATTAAGCCTATCTCTAGGAGTTGACTTCAATTGAACCCGCAATCTACTAGGCAAGTTCCTCGGGTTTATAAGCGAACTAATTGCCGCCTATGCCTTGGTTCAAATATTCGTCTTCTTTTTGCTTTGACTCCCACACCTCCCGCGGAATGGTATTTCGCTGGTGAAGAACGAAAGGTTGCGGCGGTCTCTTTTCCGCTCGACTTGTACTTTTGTGAAGATTGCAAACACGTTCAATTACTTGATGTACTTGATCCAGTAGATCTATTCACAAATTACTTCTATGAATCAAATACATCCCCGGGGCTAGTCGATCACTTTAAAGATTATGCAAAGGTTGTGTCGGAAAAATGCAGACTACCGGCTGGTGCTCTCGTAATTGATATTGGGAGTAATGATGGAACATTGCTCAAACATTTTGAAAGTCTAGGTTATCGGGTTGCTGGTATTGAGCCTTCGAAAAACTTGTCGGACATGTGCAATCGTCAAGGGATAAAAACCTACAATTCGTTTTTGAACTCTAAGGTCGTGCAGGATGTGCTAAAAGATAATGGTTGCGCCAAGTTGGTCACTGCAAATAACGTGTTTGCACACAATGATGACTTGCATGGCATGGCCGAATGTATAAATCTAATGCTTGTTGAGGGCGGAGTATTTGTCTTCGAGGTGTCAAGCATTTTACATACGATGAAGGGTTTGGTATTTGACTATATTTACCACGAGCATCTTTCTTATCATTCTCTTGTTTCCTTGATGCCATTCTTGGAAAAATTTTCCTTGCAAATTTTTGATGTAGAGTTTGTTAGCACTAAGGGTGGTTCATATCGAGTTTTTGCAATGAAATCGTCGATTCCAATTGATAAATCAGAGCGATTGATGGAAGCTCTTGAGAACGAAATCTCTTGTGGTTTAGCAAATGCTGACTTCTACATTGAAATGTATCAAGCCGTTGTTAGGCAAAAACAGAGTCTCCATCAATACCTAAGTAGTCTCCCTAAAGATTCTGTCATTGCGGGATATGGGGCTTCTGCAACGACAACAACTTTAACTTATGAGTTCCAATTAAATGATGCCATAAGTTATCTTGTTGATGACAATAAAATTCGACATGGCAAATACCTCCCGGGAACTGATATCCACGTGTACCCTCCTGACCAATTAAAGATTGAGACTCCAACACATATAATTATTCTGGCTTGGCGCTTCTCGCAAATGATTCTTAGTACACTCTCTAAGAATCTCCCTGCAAGTGTGACTTACATTATCCCGTTACCTGAATTTAAGATTATCAGAGGGGGAGAATGAGGTTATGGTTCCTAAAGAACTCCAATATTCTGACCACTTTGAATTTATGCGAAATTCAGGTCAAACTAAACTCGGTGTAAACGTTAATTTCACTTGGTTTTTGGATCCCAAACGCTTAACATTTACACTATCTCGATACAAGTTTGTTTCCAAGATGCTAAATGGAATGGGCAGTGTAGCGGAATTGGGCTGCGGCGATGGTTTTGCTTCAAGAATTGTGGCACAAGAGGTGAATCATCTAACTGCAACAGATTTCGACCCTGTTTTCATTGAAGAAGCTAAAAAATCTAACCCAATTTACGAGAAGAAAATTTCTTTTCTTGAACACGATATTCTCGAAGGACCTATTCCCGGAAATACATTTGACGCCATTTATTCGTGCGATGTTTTAGAACATATAGACAAAACGGATGAACATAAATTTTTCGTTAATTCAGTTCGTTCTTTAAAGCCAAGCGGCACTTTCATAGTTGGAACGCCTTCAATTTCATCCCAAGTTCACGCTTCGCGCAGAAGCAAGGAGGGGCATGTTAATTGCAAAACCGGTCAAGAACTCGTCGAGATTTGCAAACTTTACTTCGCTAATGTCTTTCTATTCGGCATGAATGATGAAGTACTACATACTGGACACCCAGAAATGTGCCACTATTACTTTGCACTTTGTATAAATCAAAAGTGATAATTTTGTTTCTCTGAATACATTCACACATTATTGAGCCAGAAAACTGATAATTCTGGCACAGTCTTGTAACGAAAAGTGCGCTTTGACATGACTTCGGAGTGACGAATAGCCAGCTTCGAAAGAGTCGGTTGTTGTTTGTATGTCTCTCGCTTTAGGATATCCGATGTAAAGTTCAATAGTTGACTCTTAGAACAATTAATTAACTTAATGTCGTGAGTTTCAAATTCCGATGCCACTTGAGCTTCGAGAAATGCGCTACTAAAAACTTCCTCAGCTGTTAGAAATCTATTCTCTTTTACTTTGAAGTAACCCTTTGGTAGAAATATTGGGAACAATTTCGATGAATATAAATTGTGTACACTGTAGTAATCAGTCAGGTAAACGCGTTTTCTAAAGAGGGTGGCAAAGGCATCCATACCTAATCCTGTGGAGATAACAAACGCACATCTTTGAAATAGCGCTAATTCAAAAATTTCCCTGTTGCCTAATCCAATGGTCTGAATTTCAAGATCTTTAGCAAAAGGAAGATCGATAAAATCTTTGTGGTCAATCTCGATTCTTTTCTCAACTTCACGCCCCATACGTATAACTGAGAAACCCTTAGATAGAAGAAACCTAATAGAATCACTGTACTCACTTGCATTTACATTTCGGTGCGAATGTATATGAAGATTATGCTTGTCTCCCCTCGAAGCATAATACGCATCATCTCTTAAGCAGATAAGCACCAATGGTTTTGATAGATCTATTCTCAATCTTCCTAGTAATTTTCTAGCTTGCAATTTTTGATTTTCATTAAATTGAAAGGTTGGACCATATTTGTCTAATATGGTTCCGTCACCAGCACCTACTTCACGATTTAATATAAGACTTTGAAACTTTGGAAGTGGTTCAATCGCATGGTACATTTTCAATAGAATCGGATTGCCACTGGCAGAAAGTTTCTTCGTCCAAAATTCGGTCAAAGTACTATTTGTTGTATCTCCCAAGAGGTACCATCTATCCCTTTTCAGTTTACTTTTTTTATTGCTTTCAAGATAATTAACCTCGGTATCAAAAGCAAGGTGACCTACGGCAGACTGGTTAACCAAGCCTAATCGAACCCCAAGAAACTTCAGTAACAAACCAAGAACATGTCCAAGAAGGTAGTGAACACTCTGCCTTATCCTAAGCATTGATTTTTTGACAATCTCGCTTAATGCTCTTTACAAATTTTAGATCAGAACTCGAATTTTGATAAAATATTACTGAAACTAATACGATTCCCGTTGAATTTGTTATTGCCAAGTATTCACGCCCCCTAATTCTTGGTTTTGAGACCATTTGATACTTGGAGAAATTGTCTCCTATTTGAATCTCTACCTATACAAAAGAACAATGCAACAACACAAATTTTGACAAATACGGCGGTAACCTTCAGCCTCTCACAAACATGGTCCACTCCATACTTACACGCGTATTTACACCACCAATACTTCCTCCATGTAATAGTTTATCGTGGAAAACGATCGCGTCGCCCGGGTTTGATTCAAAAAAAGTTGCTCCTAAGGTCTCTTCGTCTTCTTGAATTACGGGTTTATAAACTCCGGACTTCTCCTCACTAGAGAATTTCCACTCTTTTCGGTGTGAACCCTGAACAAGTTTGAATCCATTTTTCCCCTTCTCAGAGTACACACTAATCCAAATCTTTAAACGCCTATATCCAACTGGTGTGTACCAGTTTCCTACTCTCCAGAACCATTCATCTGCATGCAATGGTCCAACATCAGAGGGAGAATTTGGCCGGACGAGTCTCCAGTAAATCTCTTCTGGTTCGACTCCGTCCTCGCCCGAAATAATGATTTCCCCCAAGTCGCTCTCTAGCTTCTTGAATAAAGAAGAATTTCTTATTACTTTGACGAAATCAGAGTTGAAAATTCGATTCCGTTTCGTCCAAATCTTTCCATGATCCACCAAGTGGGACAACGAGTGATATTCCGTGATATCTACCTTTTTGAACTTATTGATTTCCTCTGGACAGTTCAAACCAAGTACTTGCAGCCACGATAACTTAATTTGGCTACGTATAGATTTTAACTCGTCAGCATCAAAATTCAAGCCAACATAAAAACCTTTTTCACCATCAACTTGCTCTAAAATTCGGGACATAGGACAGTTCTCCTTTCAAAGGTTACAGCAAAGAACTCGCATTACAATCATACGCCTACTCTATCGGGTTGACTCCAGGTAGCCTAGACTTTAAGCCTTGTGATTATCATTTTTGGTTCCAGCGGTTACATTGGCAAAGCCTTGGTAAAAAAATTGCGTCATCTGTCCATCCCCTATCTTGAGAGTTCGAGAAACTCTGTAGATTTAAAGGATGTGTCAAGTCTCCTCCGGTGGCGCTCTTCAAATGAACTCTCTGCAAATTCTGTTCCTAAGTTACTCGTTTTTTTGGTCTCGCAATCAAAGAATAAGCCATGGGACTTTGCGGATGTGAAGAATTCTAGCGAAATGCTATCTTCGGTTAGTAAAGTTTTTCCCAACATCCCTTTAGTATTCACAAGTAGCGTTGATGTGTACGGTGATAGTCCGATTTTACCTATTAATGAAAAGTCAGAGATAAATCCAAAATCTTTGTATGCTATCAGTAAAGTTTTCAGTGAGCAGACTATATTGACCGATTTCAAGGCTTCTCAGACCTCGATTCTACGATTACCTGGTGTGTACGGTGGTGTACTTTCAAAGAGCGGAGTTTATAATTCTTTTTGTCAAGAAATTTATGAAACTGGATACGTGACTTTACACAATAAATCAGTCTTAGAATTAGAACGCGATTGGATTTCTGTACACGACCTCATTTCTTATATCCTCAGGTTAGCCAGCTCATTTATTCCTGGCACTTTTAACTTTACAACGGGTAAATCAAATACAATCGCCGAATGGCTTAATGCTTTTGCAAATATGGTTGGAAAACCTTATTCGGTGAAAATTGATGGATCTTCCAACAATTTCAAGTACAACCACTTAATTTTCGATAACACTAATTTTCAAAGTGTAGGTAACTTTCAATTCACTGATATTGGCCCAAGCACTTTCGATATACCAACCTTATCTAACTCGTCTGATGTTTAGAATCTCTAAGGTAAAACTTTGGATAGCCAAATGGCACTCCAAAGATAATAATTTTTTACTCCATTTTCTTGGACCTAAAATCAGATTTGTAAAGACCTTCACCAAGTTTTTTTTAAATTTCTTAAGGCTTCATTCCTCGAGCAATTACGCATTCTGGCGAAGTCTATATCTTCTGAATTTATTGAATGAGGAGATTCAAACATCCTACTGGAAGACTACCCACGAAGTAAACTCAAAATACCGTCAAGCAATCGAAGTTTCCAATGACCACTATTCTCGCAGCGATATCGAAACATATATGAATGTACGAAGGGAACTCATAGCTCCCAAACATTCTTTCAATACGTCTGTGGAGCGAGTGCCTTCGAACTCATATTTCCTTGGTAATGAATTCACGTCTCAGTTCGGACACGTAACTCAGATTACGGATTTTTTTCGAGGGAAGAAAATGGGAATTTTCGAAATCTCTCCAATAATCATTGCATCGAATTTTTCTAATCCTTGGCTTTACTCCGAGTACATATCAACCTTAATGCCGTTAATACCCGTAAGTGAAACAACAAACGAGTTGCTACAGCTACAGTTCTTGAATAGGTATTTGCAACCTCCTTTGATGCCATCTGGTCATGATTGGGATCATTTCTTCGAGGTACACAATCGAATAGAATCTGCGTGGTCAGCGGCAAACCTGGGTCCGGTATTTGAACTTTCCCAAGATGACCTTGATTTTGGCTTCGAAGTGATGATGAGAACTTATGGGTTTCGAAGTGACTCTCGATTGGTAACATTACATACGCGGCACGACCCTAGATATCATAGCGCTCGCAATGTCAATCTTGCGAGTTATGAGCTTGCTATAAATTGGCTCCTCGACAACGACTACTGGGTCCTCAGATTGGGCGACAATAACGGTCCTTCTTTGCCTAAAAAGCATCCGCATTATATCGAATATCACAATAGTAAAATTCGGTCTGATCGACTTGATTTATTTCTCTTGGGAATAAATGAATTTATGATTGGGTGTAGTTCAGGACCCAGTGAGTTACCCAATTTATTTGGAAAATTTTTAATTTGGACAAACATTACGCAATTGGGTAGACATGATTTTAAAAGTAATGCATTGATGTTGCCAAAGTTATTTGCTTCAAATCACTCAAACACATTTAAGAACTACTTTGAACTAGGCGTATTCAATACTGAATGTCAAACTGCCGTAAGAGGTTCTTGGAGGGATAATGACGACACTGAAATTCTGACTGCAGTCAAGGAAGTATGCGCACACTTAGAACTTGGTAGTACTAAATTTACCCACGGTTCACTCTCTTCAAGATTTGAAAATCTTACACGACAGAAATTTACTGTAATTCCGGAATTCTTCCTTGATAAACATGAGAAATACTTCTTCTCTCAATCATAAATCAAACAGAGCCATGGCTATCAACAACCTTGGGCATTATGCCGCTTAGAAACTCCATGTCTAAATTCACCCCATTAAGTTTCTTATATTCCTCTTCGATATATTCAATGGAGAAAAACTTTTCTTTTTCTCGGCCAAATCTCATAAGTAATTCATAAAAATTTAATTCATTTTCATATCCAGATTTTTTTCTGTCTCGTATCTTGAATTTTTTTCTTACGGTAGGTGCTGTTCCGAATCGAAAAGTAAAATTCTCTATATCCTTCTTGATTACGGGATTTGAATTGGGGTGAACGAAAATATACAAATCGAATTGCTCAAGAACCTTCACAAAGCCATACTCTTGGATCAAGCTAATTCTTGAATGCATTGGCGTGAGTCTTTGGTCACCTGTACTTTCAAATATAATTGCAGGAACAAGATTGCTCGCTACTGCTCGCGATAAAACCTGGCGTAGACTTCTCTCACTCATCTCGCAAACTACATGACCGCCAAAGATAATGTCATGATTGAGATCATATTTATCAGCAAATATCCACCAAGGTATATGCTCTATCTTGCCATTGCAATAATTTAATTTAGGATTGCTATTTGCTAATTCTCGTAACTTTCCCATTTTTGAAAAAAGTAAATTCTGATGAAGATAGAAGGCTTGAACGCTTTCAAGGCAAGCTACCCGTTCCAATCGTTTTACCGCCATCCCAGCTAGGTAGCCTGGACCAGGACCAATTTCAAACATGGATCTTGCATTTGGCACCGCTTGTTTTATTACGCGCAGTTGGTAAACCGCATTGAGAATTGAAGAAAATGGGATTGCGCGGTTGTCTTTACCGAAAATTTCGCTCATGGTTAACATTATTTCTCTCGCGTCTTCTAATTCTGAGGCGGAGACCATGCCTGAAAGATTCTTGCAAATTTGTTCGATTCTGTGATACTGCATATTGTCTGAACAGAATTTGACTTCCTCCAATGAATTGATTGAGACTGGAAATCCAATTTTGCCCCATAAGTGAGCAGCCCAGGCCTCTCTACATGTAAAGGGCAGAATCGCCATTCCACTCTTCTCGATAGAGTTATACAATTCCACTGTAAGGCTCTCAGGCATGATTAATTACAAGCGTCGCGATAGCTAAATGCGAATGATAAAGTTGGGGGTGGGGAATTTTCGCACCAGCTCGAACTTGCAAATTGAACCTCTCTCATTTAAGCACGTTGAAGACGTGATTCGAATGCTCCAAGACATATCACAATTTGAACCCACTCTAGATTATGAAGTTCTATTTCAGGAACATTTTGGACAACCTCAGGTTCATTCCCTTGTAGGACTTAAGAATAGTGAATTAGTGGCATATGGGTCTGGGTTTACATACTTGAACATTAGAGGAGGAAGGATGATGCTATTGGAGGATATTGTTGTTGCCGCTAAACATAGAAGATTAGGAATTGGACGACTTATGGTTGCAAAACTGTGCGAGGAGGCTAAAAAGAATAATTGCTATAAAGTGATACTTGCATGTAAGAGTAAAAATCTGAATTTTTATGAATCTTGTGGGTTTGACAAAGACGGCCACTCAATGAAACTAGTATTAAAATGAGAAAGCTAAAGTGCCGAAATAGCACAAAGCAAATCATGAAATTGCTCTTCTTTGTGTCCCTTTCCATTCCCCTAGGGGATTTTTGAAAGAAATATTTCTCTCGTCTCTCCAATAGTGGTATCCCAACCTGCAGGAAGCAACTCATAGAGCAAATTTGCCTCTTTTCTTGTTTTTATAAACCCCTTGATTGATTTATCGTAATATCTCTCTTTATATAGCAATACAATTTTTTCAAACTCAGTCACTAAAAAATCAATTGAAGTTTTTTCGATTTCTTTCCATACTTGACTTAGTTTATAAGTCTCTGGAAACTCAATTTTTCTTCTGTATAAAATTGCTCCCGCATCAAGTCTTTTCTCCAAACCGTGAAATGTAAATCCTTGAGGACAATTCATGGCTGCTGCCCACATTATTCCATAGATACCTCGTCCATATGGAAGATAAGTGTTGTGTACATTGAAATTCACAAATTTCTGAATATACTGAAGTTTCTCGCCCTTAATAACAAAAGGGTAGTGATGCGATATGACCACATCGGGATTAATTGAGGTAATGAAATCCGAGGTACTTTGAAGTTCAACTTCTAATCCGAGCGAAATCAGTCTTCTCGACAACAAAGAACCTTCGGGTTCGCGACTTAATAAGAGGATCTGCACACTTATTCAAACTTTAGCTTGTGTTGAGTAATGTCCACGAAAACTTGCTTTGATCTCGATATATCGGTCCCTAATTTCTCCACACTGTAGCAGTCTCTGCATTCCTTTGGAATTTCGCCCTCAAGATGCTTTCTTCGAAAATCCATATATTCTTGACTATTCCAAGATTCCAGAATTGTCTTTGCATCTCCAAGATCTGTGACATCGGGATTCCCAATGATTGCGCATGGAGTCAATCTCATATCACTTCCTATGTAAGTACGATCAAAAATCCAAGGACACAGATTCTCAACTCCATCAGCCGAAGTATATTTCTTTGACTGCTTCCATAACGAGATTTCCAACCCCTCTTCAATTGAATCTGCATATAACTTCTGGAGTATATCCAGAGTCGGCGCAATATCAACTCCTTTTGTGCCATTTTTATCCCGCCAAAACTCTTGTCCCCAATCATTCAAAGATAAAGAGAAGGTCAGTCTTTTGAACTTAAGTTTCTTTGCTAATTCTACAAATTCTGAAATTTCATGAATGTTCTGATTTTGCAAAACCACCCACATTCTCGTGAGATTCCTATGATTCATCTCCAGGGCTTCATTCAAACATAGAATTCCATTTGTGACTTTTTCAAAATTTGCTCGTACTCTGATTTTTTCATAGGTTTCTTTAGTTGCACCATCTAGAGAAATTTGAACTTCGCCCAAACTTGAATTGACAATTCTTTCTATATTGTTATTTGCGAGCAATAACGAACCGTTGATACTTGTTCTAGTCCATATTAAGTATTCGCCAAGGAATTCAACCATTTTGAAAAAATCTTTATGCAACAAAGGCTCGCCCATGCCATGAATTTTGGCTTCGACCACAAACAAATAAAGACCACTTAGAGATTTGAATTCCTCAAACGTCATATCGGCGGCTCTTTGTCCACGTTGCCATTCAGAAACTTGGCACATAGTGCATCGAAAATTACATCTACTATTGGGCTCAAGATCAATGAGGAATGGTTTATAGTCTTGGAATACCGCACGATTTTCCAGTTTCTTGGCTTCGAGGAAGTTCTCTAATCTATAGGGGAATTTTGCAAATCCATCCAAAATAGTATTCCAATAATCATGCGGAGAAGGGTATGGCGCTTTAAGTGCACCCATAGATTCTTTGATTTTTGATTCGATGAAATTATTTCGATCAGGGCCGTGACTCAACAATGGCACTAGGTCAGCTTTTGTTAATTCTTGAAGCATACTTCAGGTTACCATCTTCTGATAGTCTTTGCGTCCAAGGCAGCGCTTGCTGCTTTCAAGATTCTTTTTACATGTGATTTTTTATATTTTTCATTTAACAACAAATTAAATGAGTTTTCTATGTTATACCTCGCTTGTGGTAGTGAGTCGACAATTGCTAAGTACTTTTCAAGCCAAGGCCAGCTTGAAGCAAGACACCCATAATTCACCAACAACGGTACCGAAAACTTTTCAAGCATTTTATTTGCAATGTCTTTTACTTCTTGCTGGTCGATCCCTTTTCCAAACAACGTTAAGTAGAACGGAGCCCAATTTTCATTGAATTTTTGGTTATCAATTGGGATCCCATTTCTCCGCAAAGTATCCAGCAATTCTGTGCAAAATCTTCGTCGTTTTTCATTTGTTTTCTCAAGTCGATTTAATGAAGTAAGTGCTACTGATGCGACAAATTCGCTACTATTGTGATTAAGAGCTGGAAATAAATTATACGCTGGATTGTTCAGATTGATATCAGTCCTCCATATTGGCTTGCCTCGATCTGAGTGACCGAGAACGTTCTCCAAATAATTGTTATCGTTTATTAGAACTACGCCTCCAGATCCTCCCGAGCTGAGATTTTTCCGATACATAATTGAAAAAGCAGATAATTGGCCAAAAGTTCCTACGAGTCCTTCATTTACACGCGCTTTAATTGCTTGGCTGCAATCTTCGATTAGAAACACACCTTGAGCTTTACACCACTCCGCTATTCGTGCAATCTCCGTAATAGGTTCGCCTCCAATATGGCAAGCCACCAAACATTTTGCAGGCTCTTGGTTTTGAGATTTAATGGCTTCGAAAGTTTTTATAACAGTCTCTAGGGTTATGTTGAAGGATTCGACGCCTGTATCGACAAGAGCAGGTCTAAATCCGGATTCAATAATTGCGCTTATGCAACCTCCATCCGTTATTCCTGACACCATGACGGTTGAATTTGTAGGGATACCGATAGCCTTCAAGGCTATATAGATTGCCGACGTTCCGGTTGACACCAATCTACTTTGACTTGCGCCGAATTGCTCCGCGAATTTTTTCTCAAACATCTCTTGATACTCGCCGGCGTATGGAGGGTCTACATGTCTTAATCGATATTTCGTTGCACACCGAACTAAAGAGAAATATTCACGCCACCCAAAGGCTTCTCTCTTTGGGAAAGTTTCTTTTTCCCTAGTTAAAACCTTCAAAGGCGCCCTCGCTACTTCCTACATCCACGTCAAAGGACTTCTCGAATTTGCAATGCTTGCACTATACTGTCGTCTATATCAACTGCATAGTCGTAACTTCCTGCCCGGCCTATTGAAAAAACGCCCTCTGGCATCAAATCAAAATAAGCTCGAGCTCTTTCCTTCTCTTTCTTAATTGGCACTGGGTAGTGTTTCCCGTTCATCGAAGGTATTTCCATACCAATTAAAGTATTCATTGCCTTGTGTTTAGTGAACTTTTTATACTCAACAAGTCGAGTGAAGCTCTCTGAATTAGCATAATAAATGAAGTAAACGTTTTGAGAGAAAGCAAACTCTTGAGGTAACACAATCTTATGGAAATCTCTTCCGATGTAGGGTAGCGGGCCATAGCATGCCGCAAATAACTCGTCGGGAGATATCGTATTTATGATTATGTCGAAGATCTGCCATTCTCCATTGAAATAAACTTTCTTATCTTGAATATCATATGACTCGATACGAGTGTTAAGAAACACTCGAGCTTCACTTGTCGATATCTCAAAATAATCATCATAACCATTGGGGGCATAGGGGTACCCTGAAATCGCCGTATCCCAAGCAGCTCGAACTCCATCCTTGAGAGCTACACCTTTAGGAGACCAATTGAAGGTGTCTATCTGTGTATTGCTATCTACTTGCCACATCTTCTTTGAATAAACGTCTATAAACTTCTCATACAAAGTCTTTCCTACACTTCCAATCCAATACTCCTCCAAATTCTTGGCATTAACAACACCAGAGGAGTAGCTAAGTTCCTCTTGGATTTTTGCAGAATCGGGCATTCGAGGAATATCGCCTTTGTTTATGGGAAAATTGTAAAACTCATTATCTTTTTCTACATAGGTGATGAACTCATGCTCGGGGCAAAGGCGAATTGGGCAAAAAGTATTAAGGAATTCAAATGCCTTTGTATTCTGAGTAAGAAAATGTCTGGGTCCAAATGTGTATGGGTGTCCGCCCCACCATTGAGTTCGGACACCTGCCCCCAAATAAGGACCAGCTTCAACTAAAGTTGTTTCCCAACCTCCAGCCAGCTGAAATTGATGGGCCGCCGCACATCCCGCAAACCCGCCTCCAATAATCAGCGCCCTTTTGCCCAAACTAAACACCTTTCAATATCATTAGGATAAGTTGCTACATTCCAACTAGGAAAAATGCTACACCTTTAATTTTCTTTAAGCTTGATTTAGGCATACAGGGCTGAAAATCAATTACTCAAACTAGGCTCTCTTGTACAAAAATTAGATCCATCCAAAGTGTTCGTCCCCGATTATAGTCTTTGTAAAGATGCGATACATCCCAGAGTACATAGTTCAGTGAGTAAAGCAGAGAAAAGATTTCCGGGACATTCTTTTTCGGAATCTGATAAACATCATCGAGAATTAACTCCAACCGAATGGCGCTAAAAGGTGTCTCCTCTAGAATCTTGCACCCCCCTTGGAGTACATTGAGTTCACTGCCTTGCGTATCTATTTTCATAATTGATTTTGTATCGGATAATTTTTCTCTGATTTGTGCATTAAGGGATAAGTAATGGTCTAGAGTCACCACATCAATTAATTCTTCAGAAACATTCGCTGTCGCGAACATCGCTTTAGGGTGTAGATTCATTTGAATACTTTTACTAGATTTTGAAACTTTGTGAAGAGAAGAGTCTTTGTGACCATTCGCGTTCGTAACATTGAGGATTGCGGTACCGATCTTGTCCGATAGGGCGAACTTTTCAACTTTTATCTGGTTTAAACCTCTTACACTAATTTCTAGCTTACCAAACGCCTTTTCGCCGGGCTCAAATGCCACAATTTGAGACTTTGGGAAAGTTTGAAGATATTCCAGAGAGGACGAACCGTCATTCGCACCCACGTCCAGGATAAGTATCTCTTCATCTCTTGAGAATAGACTAGTGAGTGTTCTTAAATGATCAAATGGCATTCCTTGCATCATCGCCACACCATGCCTGAACTCTAATCTACTCTTTGTACCAATCTTCATTCATGCTATTATTTGTGGTATGGCTCATAATCACAGAGCGTTGTGGGACTCAACTCGTTCTGTATCCCTACCCAGTGATAAATCAATCGGAATTCTTTTTTTTTTGGGCTTACTTTTTTTATATTCTTAGGATTGCTCAACAAATGGAGTAGGACTAACGTCTTAACTCTTCTCGCCTTGAATTTGGCCACTTTAATTGCTTTATCCCTTTATCCATTTACTTTTCGGCCCTTGAACTTGATTTGGTATTTTTTAGGAAAAGTAATGGCTGCATTAACTAATCCTTTGTTCTTAGGATTGATTTTCTTTATGGTTGTTTCACCGATTTCTTTGCTACTTCGGTGCAAAAGACGAGATGTTTTGATGCTTCGACGGCATGGAAAATCTAGCTTTAGAAAGTCTGAGGCTAGAGATACTTTATCGATGGAATGGCTTAGGAGGCAATATTAATGATTGAGACATTTTTGCAATTAATTAGTCTCTTTAAGTCAAGAAAAAAACTGTGGCTTCTTCCATTAATTCTTTTGATAATCTTGGTGGCCGGTATACTGTTCCTGGCTCAAAATTCAATTATCGCACCTTTTATCTATACGGTCTTTTAGAAATTCATGTTTACCGCATCTTGCGAGTTTCTATTCCTTATATTTAGTCCGAATTACCTCTATCTTCGACAGGTTTACACTAAGTGATATTGGGAATTTCAGCCTACTATCATGATGCTTCGGCTTGCATTGTAAATACAAATGGCCAAATCATCGCAGCCGCTCAAGAGGAGAGATTTTCTAGAAAGAAAAACGATGCAAGCTTTCCTAAGAGAGCAATCGAATATTGCCTTGCACAAGCGCAGGTAACTTTAAGCGAAATAGATCTAATAGTTTACTATGAAAAGCCCTTATTAAAGTTTGAGCGTCTTTTGGAAACTTGGTTAGCTTTTGCCCCTAGAGGATTTTCTCAATTCTTTATTTCTGCGCCCGTTTGGGCAAAGGAGAAATTATTCTTACGGTCCACTTTGTTGAAAGCGCTAAAAGAGGTTGGGGGGGGTAGAGCTTTGGCTGCTAAATTAGTTTTCGCAGATCATCATTTAAGCCATGCTGCAAGTGCTTTCTACCCAAGTCCGTTTTCTGAGTCCGCAATTCTAACTATTGATGGAGTTGGCGAGTGGACAACAACGTCTATATTTCAAGGCTCCGGTTCAGAAATTGAAAGTCTAGTTGAGATTCATTTTCCTCATTCTCTAGGATTTCTGTACTCTGCAATGACTCAATACCTAGGGTTCAAAGTCAATAGCGGCGAGTATAAAGTTATGGGTTTAGCTCCTTACGGAATACCTCGCTACGTCAACCAAATAAGAGAGAATCTGATTGAGTTTAATTACGATGGAAGTTTTTATTTAAATCTTGATTTCTTTGACTTTTGCACAGGTCGACAGATGATTAAAAGAAATAGGTGGGAAGAGTTGTTTGGGGGTCCACAAAGAGTACCTGACACCGAGTTAACACCAAAAGATGCTGATCTTGCGGCCTCCATTCAAGAAGTTATTCAAAATGCTGTCTTAAATTTAGCAAAGAGAGCGAAGAGCCTAACACGCTCGGATAATCTGTGCTTAGCTGGCGGTGTTGCACTAAACTGCGTCTCTAACACACGCGTGTTAAAGCAATCTCTCTTCGACAGAATCTGGGTTCAGCCCGCTGCTGGAGACGCAGGTGGTTCTGTGGGGGCTGCATTATTGGGAAGCATGTCAATTATGAAGTCAAAAGACAACAAGGTAGTCCCGAAAAATCATGAAGACTCCGTCAAAGCTTTAAATTCAGGATCCATGAATTATGCGTATTTGGGCCCGGAATATTCCGATTTGGAGATTGAACGCGAATTATTGGCATCCGGACTTAGATACACTCAAGTGCCTGAAGAATTTCTTACCAGGGAAGCCGCTTTCGCACTATCTAGTGGTCAAATCTTGGGTTGGTTTCAAGGACGAATGGAGTTCGGTCCTCGATCTCTGGGGAATCGAAGTATTTTAGCCGACCCGCGAAATCCTGAAATGCAAGTTAATCTGAATTTGAGAATTAAATTCCGTGAAACTTTCCGACCCTTTGCGCCTAGTGTTCTTGCCGAACACTTAGAAGATTGGTTTGAATTGAGAAACTACGATCACTATATGTTGTTTATAAACTATTTCAAAGAATCTAGGCGAAAACTGAAGACTCACGAAAGTTTAGTCAAGATAGGTGCCAAGAATTATTCACCAAGCACTTTACGGGATATTCTGAAGGAAAAGCGTAGCGAAGTTCCTGCCGTTACACATCTTGACTATTCAGCGCGAACGCAGATAGTCACAAAAGAAGCTAATCCGAAATTTCACAAGTTAATATCAAGATTTCATGAGATAACTGGGATACCCATGATTATCAATACCTCATTTAATGTAAGAGGTGAGCCTATAGTGTGCTCGCCGCGGGATGCAATCGAATGTTTTTTGGCAACAGATATCGATGCACTCTATATATCAAATTACGTGATTAAGAAATCAGAGCAAGAAGATTTGCGGAAGAGTACTCCATCAAGAAGATTTGCGTTGGACTAAAGTTCAATGTCGTACAACATTCTTCGCAGAAGATTGAAAAAAGTACTATTACTCTCAATTATTTTGTCCGCTACTCTTTTAATACTATCAGAATTACTTTTAGGTTACGTTATCTTTCAAAAACAGGCGGTCTCAGTCACTGGGAAACTTACATCTACCAACCTTACCTTATTGAAGTCAATTGGATATCGATTATATGAATCTCGCGCAAAGCCTACCACCACAGAGTGCCCTTCGGGAAGAATAGGTTTTGTCAATTGTGGATACTTCGATTCATTGCTTGATTCTCCCTCTTTCGGAGTTAACTTTACTCGTTCCTATGATGATTCAATCCAAGTTATTGAGGAAATGCTTACGAATTATAAGGAATCAATTTTTTCTTTTAAGCCAAATACTCTGGACTATTTGATGATCACTAACCCAAATAGAGAGATTTTTCCTGATGTAATCTCGCTTTCCGATTCAGGTGGTCGCGAAAGTTATGGTAATACGAAAAGACCTGAATGCTGGGTTTTTGGTGGATCTACAGTCTGGGGTGATCGTGTAAGAAATAAGGACTCAATACCATCAGCTCTAAATCGATTGGATTCGAAACACAACTATTTGAACTATGGTGTACCGGGCTTCAATTCTAATTCGCAACTTAGCTATCTAATCTATCTGATTCGCGAAAGAAATACTTTTCCTAATTGTGTGATCTGGCTCGATGGGTTGAATGACGGAACATTTGTTCATCTACGTCCAATTGTTCCCGCCTTTGATAGGACTTCACATTCAGACAGAAGTCAGAATCTTGAAAGTTCTGATAAACAGTTTTGCATTCGACTAAACAATATTCCAAAAGAGATTGATGTAATAAGAAGAACGAAAGATGCACGTGTCTTTATGAGATTCTTACAAGAGGAAAGGCCCGAGTGTCAACAAGTCTTGAATGAAAGACTGCAAACTTGGATATATTCCAATGAGTACAAGATATCGGAAAGAGATGATATATTGATAGAAGCATCGCTTAATCAAATTATGAATGCCAATATAGCGAAAAATATCATTGAATCAAACCCGGGCTCTAAGTCTCGCTTTTACTGGTTTATACAACCAAACGGCGAATTGAATCGTAAGAACCCTTTTTTGAACACAGAGCATTTTTTGACAAACAGATATCTAATCAATCTAAACTACCAAAGCATCTTAGTCGCTAGGTCTCATGGTTCTAGTATTGACCTTACTAACTTAGATAAGGATTGTGAATACTGTTATATTGATGAGGCACATTATTCCCCCAAGTTTGCTGAGGAGATTGCAAGTAGAATTTTACTTGCTGTTAATAGTTAATCATGATTAAAGATTCTTATCGTTGAATACGTTTCTTTTAGACTTGGCTCAGCGCTGAATCTGTATCTCTCTGTCATGAGCCGCCCGCGGGAATCGAACCCGCGACCTTCGCTTTACGAGAGCGACGCTCTACCGACTGAGCTAGGGCGGCGAATTGAGTTGGGCTGCGTTTAGTCTAGGACTACCTCGCCTTTGGGTGTGGATATTGTTACGGAGATAATTCCAGTTTCACCGTCAAACTGTGAAGGATCTCGATAGTGGACTTCTACATCTTTGAATGCTCGTTTTGGACTTGAACCGAGCCAAGACTCGATTGTACTTTCGTCACCTGATATTTCTATTTTTGAAATATAAACATCGGTTTTTGCCACAGATGAGGGATGTTCGGTTGAGAGCCATTGAATAAAGAAAGGTAATTGGGAATCTTCGATAGTGCCGAGAACTCCGATTTGCTTCCACTTTAACTCGGTCCCGTCGGGGCGTTTTCTTGAACCCTCGACTGAACTTCTACCGAGGCGAGATTCGACTGGAGAAATGTCGTTAGTTGCGACAACCCAAGACATCCAACCGCCACCTTCGTTGGCTCGTTTGGTTACGGCCTTTCCAAATGCTGATTCTTCTGCCGCTGGGTGATCTAGTGGGCAGACAATTTCAATATATATATCGTTCTTTAAAGGCAAAATGAAGTTTCTAGTTCCAAAGCGCGGGTGGATTCCGCCATCGACAAAAGCTGAGCCAATTCGAGAGCCGAGTCTTTGTACTACATCGACTATTTGATTATGCGAGGTGGCGTAAGAGACGTGGTCTAGACGGAAGGGCATGGTGGAATTCTGCCCTACGAGAAGGGGTGCTATTTACCAACCTTATGTTGGACCAATCGAAGAAATAGGGATTCCAGAACCAACACTTGCGAGGCGTTGGTGGTTAGAAGTCTTCTAGATTCATTAATGGTTGAGAGAAGTTCCATAGTTGACTCTGGGTTGAACTTCAATTGGAACTTTGTAATCTCTTCTGCTAGATCTTCATTTATCCAAGAACTGTCTTTTGTAAGGCAATCCCGAAGGAAAGTTGTGAAATCGAGTAGATACCCGTCCAGCTCATCTCTTATAGCTCTAGTAGTGCGGGCCTTTTCTTCTTTTTCTAACTCCTTCTGCGCTTTTGCACCTAAAGCGGGATTGTCTTTGGGTTTGGGAAGGTTGCTTAATCTTGCTTCAGCGTTCTCCTCAGCACTACGTATAAGTTCTTGAGCAGCTTTTAAAGCTCTTGATTCCGAGTTAACGGAGAGGAAGATTCTGAAAATGTTCTTACGTGTGCTCTTAAAGCGCTCATCCATTAAATACCAACGGGCTTTCCCAATATGGCCTTGAGATAAGTTTGCGGCAAATTCTGCTTCTTTTGAATTTGCACCTAGGGATGAGATTAGGAATTCAGTAATACCTTTTTTCGTTGGTGTCTTTAGTTGAATGTGGCGGCAGCGGGAACGGATAGTTGGTAGAACATCATGAAGAGTTGGTGCACATAGAAGCCAGACGGTTGAGGATCCTGGTTCTTCAAGGGCTTTTAGGAGTGCGTTCCCGGCAGCTTCTGTCATCCGGTCACAATCTTCTATGACGATTACACGCCACTTTGAAGTTGAAGCTCCCCATGCAGAGCGCGAAACAACTTCTCGAATCTCATCAATCTTTATTGAAAGCCCTTTGGTGTCTATTAGTTCAATATCTTGATGAACTCCTTCGAGAGCTGATTTACATGTTTCACAGTTTCCACAACCGGCGTCTTCGCATAGAAGTGAGGCGGCAAAGGCTTTTGCCATGTTTGATCTTCCCGAACCTGGAGGGCCGGTAAAAAGCCAAGATTGAGTCATTTCTTGCCCTAGGGTCTGGGCTTTGGAAGCCGCTAGCGCTCTCTCAAGCTCACTTATTGCATCTTCCTGACTCACGAGACTTTTAAAGAGTGTGCTCACTTTCCAAGCAACTCCTTAACTCTCATTACGATTTCAAGGTGGATTTCATCTATGGGTCTTCGCGCATCAACAACAAGGTATCGCTCAGGATCTAGGGAAGCCAGTTGCAGATATTCCTGTCGAACCCGGTTATGGAACTCTATTGACTCACTTTCTAAGCGATCTGCATTCTTTTTTCTTTTTAGACCGATATCTGCAGGTTGGTCAAGGATTATTGTGAGAGTTGGATAAAGTG
>Ga0194115_10002119_pt1 | contig 24000 bp, 26 predicted proteins | sample TA2MahsurfametaG_3_FD_148656 | JGI IMG/M metagenome (GOLD analysis project Ga0194115, IMG submission 148656) | Freshwater microbial communities from Lake Tanganyika, Tanzania - TA2015002 Mahale S4 surface | ecosystem: Environmental > Aquatic > Freshwater > Lake | place: Tanzania: Lake... | reverse complement strand
TCAGGGCGCTGTGGCCTACTGGGACAACAGCGCCAAGAAAGTGACTGGCGTTGCCGCAGGCAACACCGTCATCGGACACTTTCTTGTAGCTGCCGCCACTGCTGACGCTGCTGCCACTGTGCGCCTCCGCGTTTAATGCTGAATGACCTGGCCAACCGTGCGCTGACTGCCGTGGTGCGGGTGATGGGGGAACCTGTCACTTACACCCGTGGTCAGCAATCAGCCCAGGTCAAAGGCGTTTACCAGGCCAGTCATGTCGGCCTGGACCCAGAAACCGGGATGCAAGTGAACTCCACCCAACCAATCGTTCTGATTGATGGGTGGAGCCTTTCTTTTGAGCCCCGTGCTGGCGATGTTGTTGTGGTGCGCAACACCACTTACCGAGTTAGAGATGCGCAGCCCGACGGACACACCGGCTGGCTGCTCATGCTGCACAGAGCCGCTGGATGACCCACCCGCGCAAGCTAATTAGAAACGCCATGGTGGCCCGGCTGATCGATGCAACTGCAGCCGGGCCCCGTGTGTATGCAGGCCGCCCAGCGCCTTTAGAAGAGCAGGATTTGCCTGCAATCGTGGTCCACACCCGCGAGCCAGAGGACGTGGAAACCTACTCTGCAAGTGGCTTCGGCGGTTTTACGCGGCGCAAGTGCATCGCGATGATCGAGTGCTACCTGCAAAGTTACGAGGACGTGGACGACGCCCTGGACGATTTTGCAGATCAGGTTGAGGGCAGGTTCAACAGTTTTGACATGCCCGGTTTTGAAAGCGGCGAGATCCGCTTGGCCAGCACAAACAGCGAAGTGGAGTGGGAGGGCGGCCTGAGCACCGGCTGCGCAAAGCTCCGTTACGAAATCATTTACCGCAAGGGCTACCGGGACACTTGCAGCGATCCATACGTGGAAGCCAATCCATCCAGCATCTACCGGAGTGGCGCTTATCCTGGTGGGCGGATCTATGCCGGGTCCCCGGCAACCCAAACAGGCGAAGCCTGCCCCATTGGCGAGGCCGAGCTGTTCTCTCAAGAGGAGCCGATCAACTAATGGCCACCACCCGCAAAACCCGCGCCCGGACCGCCAACGGTGAGTTCCGTGCCGATGACCCCAGCACGCCAGAAAACGAAGCCTGGAAAACCAGCGTCTCAGTTCAAGACCTGGCTGCATACATTGACTATGACGGCGACAGCCCGGCCCTTAGCAGAGCTGTCGAACTGGCATCGGCTGCAGTGCGTGAGGAGTTTGGCGCCGAACTGCCGGCCGAGTTGCCACACGAGTTAGCTCAAGCTGTGCGCCTGGCGGCCAGTAAGCTGCTGCTCACCGGCAAACTGGATGAGCCGATGCAGGCCGGCGACTTGCCAGCCGTGGCCCGCTATTTCGTGAAGCTAGCCAGTGCTCGGAGCTAACCGCGACGACCAAACTACTTCCGGCGTTGGCTCCTACGAAAACACAGAAAGCGCCCGCCAGCTCAGCAACGCCATCCGATATGGCGTGGTGAAGGAGGCTGACTACGCCAAAGCTGTCATTCGTGTGGAGTTGCAGGATGGTGAACTGACAACCGACTGGATTCCGTGGATGACCCTGCGGGCCGGCAACGATAAGTTCTGGTGGGCGCCCGAGGTGGGCGAAGTCATGCTGGTCCTGGCACCTTCTGGCGAGTTGGCGAATGCTGTGGCTTTGCCAGCAGCATTCAGCAACGAAAACCAGAACGCTGACCGCCCAACAGTGCAACGCCAAACCTTCGAGGATGGCACTGTGATCGAATATGACCGTGAAGCCCACAAGCTGTTAATGGACGTAAAAGGCGACGTGGAAATCAAGGCGTCTGGCGACGTGGAAATCAACGCGTCTGGCAACGTCAAGATCATCGGTGCGAGAATTGACCTGAACCCTTAGGAGGCGCGGCATGGCCGGGATGAGCCGCAGCACCGGTACCGCCTTAGGCGGCTTTGACCACCTGCGCCAGTCAGTCGAGGATATTCTCACCACGCCCGTCGGGACTCGGGTGCATCGCCGGGACTACGGCAGCCGCTTACCGCGCCTTGTGGACCGCCCGATCAACAGAAGCCTTGTAGCCGACCTTGTGGCTGCAACTGCTGAAGCCCTGGACCGCTGGGAGCCCCGCTTGCGGTTGGAGCAAGTGAAGATTGAATCTGTGGGTGAGGCCGGCCAAATCAGCCTGAGCCTTGTTGGCTACTATCTGCTCGATGGCCGCAAGGTCGAGATCGAGGGGCTGGTGATCTGATGGCAGCAATCGAATTCAGCTCCATACCTGATCCAACGATCATTGAGGAACTCAACTATGAGCAGATTCTTGCTGACATAATCACGGATCTGGTCTCTCGTGACCCTGAGTACAGCGAGATTCTGGAGTCGGACCCAGGGATCAAAATCTTAGAAGTCGTCGCCGCCCGTGAGCTGCTGCTTCGCCAGCGCATCAACGACGCTTTGCGGGCAACGTTGCTTCGCTTTGCGCTTGGCAGCGACCTGGATAACTTGGCAGCTTTTTACGGCCTGACACGCCGCACGGAAGAAAGCGACGATGAACTGCGGCTGCGCACGGTCGAGCGCATCATGGGCAGCAGCACCGCCGGCGGCGCTGCATGGTATCGCTACCAGTCCTTGTCTGCTGATTCGCGTGTAAAAGATGCCGCTGTCAGCAGCCCTGCGCCCGGCGAAGTGCGCATTGCCATTCTCAGCAAAGAAGCCGAGCAGGTTGAAGAGGCAACCGGCGCCGATCTTAACCAGCTGGGCGCTGGATTTGGCGTTGTGCGCAACAGCGGGGAAACTGATGCTGCCTATCGCTTGCGGATCTTTGCTGTGATCCAGGCCGGTGGCGGCTATGGCGCTTCTAGTCCCGACCTGATTGCCAAAGTAAACACCGCCATACAGGCGGATGCCGTGCGCGTGTTGACCGACACCGTGGCAGTCCAGGCCGCCAACATCATCCCGGTCGATGTTGTGGCCCAGGTTTACCTTTACCCGGACACGCCGGCAGAAGTGTTCGAGGGGCTGGGCACACTGCTGAAGACCGCCTTTGAAGAACAGGCCGGCCTCGGTTGGGACGTAACGACCACCTGGCTGATTGCCCAACTGCACCCCGCCGGTGTTCAACGTGTTGTTCTTACAACGCCGGCACAGAACATCATCTGCACAGCAAGTGACGCCCCAGCCCTAGACACGATTTCGCTCAGCTTGGCCGGTCGTGATCGATGAGCCTTTACGACCTGCTGCCGCCCAACGCGACCACGCTTGAGCGGGACTTTTCGCGTGCTACATCCAGTCTGGAGCGTATTGGCCTACCCGTTGGCAAGATCCGCACAGCCAAACGGATAGACATTCCAGACAGCGTCGTTCCGTGGCTGATATATGAATACGGTCTGAATGAACTGCTGCCCTACCTGGGCAACAACCAACGCCAGGCCCTGGCTGAAGGCGTGCTATGGCAGCGCATCAGGGGCACACCGCAAGCCCTCAAAACCGCACTCAGATGGATTGGCTTTGCCCCATTTGTTGAAGAGTCTGAAGCTGGGACGCTGCGCTGGGCCGAGTTTCAGCTCGGCCTAGACCAGGCACCCGACGATCTGAATGTGACCAACGGGCTGATCGGCGTGTCGCGCCTTTCGGCGCCAGTGCGATCAAACCTGTTCAGGGTCTACAGCGGCTACGACCACCGCCGGTTCTTGCTCGACGACCACGGGCTAAGTAGCGGCTCATGGTTGTGTGACCACACTGGCGTCTATTTGCGCCCTGACTGGCCGCAGCTCAGCTTCGGCCGCAAGTTTTTAATCAACGACGACTACAGCGACGACGGCGTTGGCGAGCTTGGCATTGAGCGCATCCACGGGATGCTCGGCCTCTACGAAGATCGCTTCACGCTGAGCAACAGCCAGCTCGACGAGTTCTGGCACCTGTCCGATGTGGGCATCATTGTCCGCTCGCGGATGATCGAAATCACCCACGGGCCACTACCCGGTCCTGGCACTAACTGGACAAACGGCACCTGGGATTCCGTCCTCGGTTGGAACACCACTAATTCGGTGCTGCCGCCGCTCAAGTTTGCCAAGGCTGGTCTGTACCTCAGCGATGCTGCAACCCTTGACGATACAAACGCCTGCTTCTCTGCACGCACTGAGGAAGAGTACGGCGCCGGGCCGTTCCTGCTCAGCGAAGGCGACCCCACCACTGGATTCAACATCCTCAGCCAGCACGAAAGCTGGACTGAATATGACGAGCTGCTGGAGCGTTTTGATCGCGATCATTCCGCTGTGGGGGTTGCGGCGGCCGACGTTGCCAGCCATGTCACCGTCTCGCGTGAGCGGTGCCGCATTGTTGATGGCCTGGACGACCAGTTCCTGCTGGATCAGCACCTGCTGGGTGAGTTCCCGCCGGTCCTGGATCTGCAGACGCTTTCCCGCAACCATGCGCTCAACCTTCTCGGCGCTCCGGTTGATCCCGACACCTGGGCTTCGCAGATTGATTGGCTGCCGTACCCGAACGATGTTGCCCGGCCTTCTTGGGAATCGTTCATCACCTGGGAAGACGGCAACTGGGATGGAGTCACCGACCCGGCACAGGTGGCGCGACGCCGGCCGCTTTGGGCCGACGCCTACGCATGGGGGCAGCTTGCCTGGAGCGACCTGGAGGCCATTGTCCCAGCTTGGGACCATCACCCCACCTGGGGCGATGCTGGCCCTTGGCAGTCGCTGTACACAAGTTCCGCCCAACGGCAGTACCGCGCTGGGCTTTACCTGTCCGACAGCGACTTGCTGGGCTCCAGCAACGCAGTTCTTGGATTTGCGGAAGAGCAACGGTTCGATCGCGGCTACCAAACCACCAGCTCGGCGCACACGCCTGGCGGCAACCTGGCAGCACACACCCGCGAAACTGCGCGGGTTCTGGACTACCAGGACAGCTTCACCCTGGACCTCCACCTGCTGGGCGAGTTCCCGGTCGTGCAGGACCTGCAAACGCTGTCTCGCAACCATGCGCTCAACCTGCTGGGCGCACCGGTGGACCCCAATACTTGGGCGTCTCAAATCGATTGGCTGCCATATCCGCACGATGTGGCTCGGCCTGCCTGGCAAACCCTCATTACATGGGCGGACGGCAACTGGGACAGCACAACAGATCCGGCCATTGCAGCGCAACGCCGGCCGCACTGGCTGGATGCATACGCATGGAACGGGCTGGCCTGGAACGATTATGTGGCCGACGTTCCCGTTTGGGACCATCACCCCACCTGGGCAGATGCTGGGCCTTGGCAATCGCTGTATTCAAGTTTTGCTGGACGGCAGCTTCGCGCAGGTATATATCTCTCCGACAGCGACCCCCTGGGCTCCAGCAATGCTGTCCTTGGGTTTGCAGAAGAGCAGCGGTACGAGCGGAGTTTTGCATCGGCCGGCCCGGTCGAAAATCGCCAGGGCTTCGCAACCTCACAGCACACCCGCACAAGCCAGACAGAAATCGCCCGGTTCCTGTTCACGGACTGGAGTCAGGCCAACTGGGCCGGCGATGGAGCCGAGGCTTGGGCAACCGGCGGCGAGGTTTGGGGCGCTGCATCTTGGACCGAAAACTACTGGTCGCAAGGGGCAGCGGGCTTCTGGAACGACAATCTGTGGGCGCAGCGTGTGGCCTGGAACCCCACGAGCCTGCAGATTGCAAGCGCCCACTCCAGATATGCAGATGGCATCCACCGTTTCCACGCCAGCGCAGCCCTGGCCGCGCCAGGTGCCACTTCGCAACACACCCGCAGCAGCCACACATCGTTCCGCCACTTCACGCTCGCTGCATGGGAAGAAACCGAAGCCTGGACCACGGCCGACACGCCAGATTGGCAGGCTGGTAACTGGACCGGCGACGACACCGACGCCTGGACTGAAGGAAGCCAGCCCTGGCCATATGCTGGGTGGGCGGCTACAGATTGGATGCTTGGCGTGGCAAATGGCTGGGCATCAACGGAGCCATGGATTGATCAATACGGTCAACCCTGGCTGCCGACAGACCCGAACAATGACGCAGCATGGAACCCAACTTATCGTTTCGTTCAGAGCCACCATCAAACCCTCACCTAGACTGACCCCTAGAATGACTACGACTCAGGAGGCTATGGCCTAATGGCAACCCTCACGACCTCAGGCCGCGCCGGTTTGGCGGCTTCTGTCGCAGCCCGCAACATCTTCCTCGGCGTAGGCGCCGGCAGCCCCCTCTGGGATGATGCTGGCACCCCGCCTGAAAGCATTTCCAGCAGTGCGCTCCTTTCCGCCATCGGTTTTCGCAAGGCTGCTCAGGTGAGTTTTGTGCTCCCAGCAGTTGAGGGCGCGATTGTGCTGCCCAGCGGGCGATACGACCTCAGCACTGCCCAGACAAACTTCCTTTACTTGCGGTTTACACTCGATTTTGAAAACGCCAGCACAGCGACCATCCGTGAAACTGGCATCTTGCTAGACACTGTGGTTCAAACCGGGCTCCCTCAAGGACAGTTATTCTTTGACGTCGAGGAGGTTCAGAGCCCTGGCACGCTCTACCTGCTAGAGCATGTGCCTGCGATTATTCGCACGCCAGCCACTCGCGAAACCTTTGAGTTCGTTCTGACTTTCTGAGGCTGCCATGTCACTCCAGGGCTACTACAACCGTTTCAGCGCCGCAGATCGTTACGACGAGCTGCTGTTCCGTGCCAGCAAAGGCCTTCAGTCGGCGGAACTGAACGAGATCCAGTCGGTCTTCAGCGATCGCCTGCAGAAAATTGCCAACGTCCTGTTCCGCGATGGCTCTGTTGTGCGCGGCGCATCCGCAGCCATTGACGCACAAACCGGCTACGTGCAAATGGAGAGCGGCGCCGTCTATGTACTGGGCGCAGTGCGTGAGGTGGCAGCCTCGAACTACACGATCCCAACAACTGGTGACGTGCAGATCGGCGTCAGAGTGGTAACGGAAACCATCACAGAGCTTGAGTCACCTGCGCTGCGCGACCCTGCGGTGGGCACACGCAACTACCAAGAATCTGGCGCTGGCCGCACCCGTCGGACGGTCACTTGGGCTTGGAATGGCGACGGTGGTACCGGCGATTTCTACACCGTGTACGCCGTACGTGACGGCGTGTTGCTGAACCAGGAAGCGCCGCCTCAGCTTGATGGTGTGAAGCAGCTTCTGGCCCGCTATGACCGCGACGCCAACGGCAACTACATCGTCAACGGGTTGAACCTGTTTGCACTGGGCAAAGACAACACCCAGACGAACTACGTGTTTAGTGTTCAGGAAGGTGTTGCAAACGTTGAGGGCAACAAAATTGACAAGCCGCAGGCTTCGCCCCTCAGCTTTGGAATTGACCCTGATTTACAAACCATTACAAATGAGCCGAAGGTAAGCACCGGCACGGCGCTCCAGACAATCTCGTTGAACCGTAAGCCGCTCAACAATATTATGGATGTGGTCATCACGGCTGAAGAAACCGTGACTATGACCCACGGATCTTTCACTGGGGCATTGGATGCGCTGCCAAATACTGCAGTGCTCAGCATTGAAGAGGTGAAGCAAGGAACCACCACCTTCCAGGCAGGCACTAGCTACAACCTCACAGCTGATCAGGTGGACTGGAGCCCAAACGGTCCAGAGCCTGCCCCTGGCAGCACCTATACAGTCACATACCGGTTCCTCAAAAGCGTCACCCCAACCAACATCAACGCCGACGCCGGCACCTTCCAAATCCAGGGCGCCGTAGCGAACACTTTGGTCCTGAATGACTACCGCTGGAAAATGCCTCGCTTCGACGCGATTGTGCTTGACCGCGAAGGCGTGCTGAGTCGAGTCAAGGGTGTGCCTTCGGCGTTTAATCCAATTCGGCCCGGCGTGTCTGACGTTTTGCTGCAACTTGCCAGCATCTACCACGATTGGATAAGCACAAAAGTTCCGCGCACATTCAACGACGGTACTCGCGTTGTTTCAATGAAGGAACAGCGGCAAATCAAGGAATCAGTTATTGAGCTATACAATCTCGTAGCCGATGAGCGCTTGCAGCGGGACATTAGCTCGAAAGAGCCAACGGCAAAATACGGCGTATTTACTGACCCGCTGTTTGACGACGATTTGCGCGATGCAGGTGTAGAACAAGACGCTGTGATTGTAGGCCAAGACCTGCAGCTTGCTATCAGCGGCACGCCTGTCCTGGCAACCTTGAACAACACGGCAACGAAACTGCTGCCTTCAACTGATGAAGTGCTGATCGGCCAAGAGCTGCGCACGGGTGAAATGAAAATCAACCCGTACCAGAGCTTTGATCCGATGCCTGCTGCTGTGGTTCTAAACCCGGCGCTCGATCTTTACACAGTCACCGAAAATGCGACCACTTTTGCTACGCAAGCGTTTGTCTTTGGCAGTGGCAGCCAAAGCAGCACTAGCACTAGCACCGTTACAACCCTTGTAAGCGAAAGCAGAAGCGCAATCGAGTTTCTGCGAGCGACTACTGTTAATTTCAGTGTTAGCGGTTTCGGGCCAAACGAAGGTCTTTCAATACTGCGATTTGACGGGCGCAACATTACCCCCAGCGGGGTTGTCGCCAACCTTTCTGGTTCGTTCAGCGGCTCCTTTACAGTTCCACCCAACGTTCCCGCTGGCAGCAAGCTGGTCGAGTTCATTGGCGTGCAGGGCAGCTTCGGCTCTGCGGTCTACACGGGCCAAGGCACCCTGCTCATTCGCAACTTCAGGCAAACCACCACAACCACAACTACTCGCTGGAATCCACCGCCGCCTGCCCCTCGTGGTCCTGACCCGCTGGCGCAGAGTTTTACCCTCCAGCAATCACGCCACATCAAGGCTATTGACCTGAAGTTTGCTGTGAAGGGTGCAAACAAGCCTGTCCAGGTGCAAATCCGTGAGAGCAGCAACGGCTTCCCAACTGAAACCGTCATTGCTCAAACAATAATCCAACCTAACGAAATTGTCACAACGAACACTTACGTTCGGGCTAGCTTCAGCGCCCCTGTGTACTTGGTTGGCGGCGTTGAGTATTTCATCGTGCTGCTCACCGACGACGCAAACCATGCGGTACGCGTGGCAGAGCTTGGCAAGTACGACTCCACAGCGGCACGCTGGGTGACTGCGCAGCCTTACACGATTGGCGTGTTGCTTAGCAGTTCAAATAACGTTACCTGGACAGCTCACCAAGAAAAGGATTTAACTTTCCGCCTCGTTGGGGCCAACTTCACGGCCACTGAACAGGTGTTCAACCTGGGCAGCCTTACGGTAAGCGGCATGACCGACTTGCTGGTGGTGGCTGCTGTGGAACTGCCCAGCGAAAACACCGACCTCTTCTTCCGCTACACCCGGACCACTGGAGAAACCTTTACGCTGGCTGCAGGCCAAGGCGTCCAGTTCGCCGCATCAATCAACGACACTATGCAGGTGCAGGCGATTCTGCGAGGAACAGCCACAGAAAGCCCAGTGCTTTACACCGGCGTCCAGTCGGTGGTTGGCAGCCTGGATACAAGCGGCTTCTACCAGAGCCGTCAGTTCCTGGTCGGCTCCGGCGGAAACACCATGCGCGTCATTTTCGATGCGCTTGTCCCCGGCTCCTCAACCGTGGTGCCTCAGTACGACAAGAACGGTTTCCAGAACATGACGTTGCTCAAGGCCACCCCCATCGGGGATGGCTACGTCGAGTACGTTTATCAGGACACCGGTATTGTGGGCCTGTCGGCTTCCAAGGTGAAGCTAAACCTCACCGGAACGGCGGCCCACAGGCCAAAGGTCCGCAACATCCGCGCAGTGATGGTCTGAACCAATGCCTACTGACACCCGCACCGCTCAGCGGAATTATCCGCTCCCGTTCCCTTCCAACCTCCTGGCCGAGGATGTTGTGCGTCTCCGTGACGCCCTGCAAGCCCTTGACGTGGACGTAGACGCGCTGTTCACTGCGCTGGCTACAAAGCTGAACCAAGCGCAGGTTCAGGCACTGGTTCAGCAGGCTGTAGACAGCCTGATGGCCGGGGCCCCTGGCGCCTTGAACACCTTGGGCGAGTTGGCCCTTGCGCTGAACAATGACGAGGCGTTCTCGGTCACGGTTACAAACGCCCTGACCGCTGCAAACAACTTAGCCGGGACTGCGCAAACTGCCGCAGGCGCTGCCCAAACCACCGCCAACACGGCTCTCGCCACGGCCACCACTGCGCAAACCACCGCTCAAAGCGCCGTTGCGTCAGTTGCCAACAGTCAAGCCGCCGCCCTGGCCGCCGTGGAAGCCACAAAAGGCGCCCTCGGCTTTGCCTTTCCAAACAGCAACTACAACCTCACAGGGGCTGGCCATGCCGCGCTGCCGCATACCAAGTACGGCCGTGGCAAGCAAGCCCCGTCCAGCTGGATCGGCTACCGCCGTGGCGGGTATATCAGCCGTTCCGGACGGCATTTCACATGGGGCAACAACTACAACGACTCAACCAACGGCAATTATTACAACGCTGGTGGCATAGGCACCGACTACAACGCAATCAACGTCCCATCGTTCCCAACGGTGTTCCGCGTGCCGAACTTCCACTGGAAGGCTTTGGCTGGTGACACCAATCACGCAAAGTTTGCCACGACGCTGGATGGCCTGCCGATCACTGACACGATTGCCCGTCAGCCAAAGATCATCCGCACCCATTCTGGCTTTTTCAACAGTTTCCACCTGAGCGAAAACGGGATCCTGTATGGCGCTGGTTATGCAGCTTCAGGCCTAGTTGGCAACGGGACCACGCCAACTCAAATGGATGCTGCCGTCCCCGTGCAGTTTTACAGCGAATCTAATTCGATTCTTGTGGACGCTGCGCGGCCTAAAATCAAACATTTCTGCAGCTCTGCAACGAGTGACGCCAATACCACTCTCGGCGCACATTATGCGTTAGACACTGATGGCAACGTGTACGCCTTTGGTTACAACGCTTATGGCCAAATTGGTGATGGCACAACCACTAATAACTACTTTGCACGTCGTATAGCTCGCAGCTTTTTCAATAATGAAAACGTTGAGTACATCACCGTTAGCGGTGGGCAATACGCACATGTTTTCGCAATCACAGCAACTGGCAAATGCTTCGCATGGGGCTACAACGCTCATGGCCAGTTAGGCATTAACAACACGACCAACCAGAATCGTCCGGTTGAAATTACCGCCATTGCCAACTCGGCAATCAACGGCAAGAAAATCGTCCACGTTGTGGCCACAGACGGCGACTCAAATCACGGCCGCACCTTCTTGCTGACTTCTGAAGGCCGCGTTTATGCCTGTGGCAGGAACGATGCCTTTGGTATCTATACCGGTGTTTACAGCTCCACCAGCGCAAATAATTCCATGCCGGTGGAAATTACTAACGCTTCTACAACCTTCAATTCCGGCGGCCAGAAAGTGGTTTCCATGTGGGTATGTGGCGGCCGATACCCCAGCATTTACGTCATCACTGACGGCGGAACTGCTGTGCAGCCAAAGGTTTACTCCTGGGGCAACAATGCCGGCGGGCAGCTTGGCCGTAACGTGTCCACCAGCAGCGACTCAAGCGCGACGGTGATTGGCAACTGGTTCCCAGGCGAAATCCTTTTCCGCGATTACGGTGATCCACTGCAGGCCGCCGGCTCTGCATCTGTGTTCCCTGGGGAAATTCTCGCCACTCAGTATTCATCTACTTGGGGCACCACACAGTTCCGCTTCGGTAAGCCTGTTGCGGTTTTCTGCAACGGTTACCAAAGCTCGACAAACGCCTCGGTCACACTGCTGGACGACCGTGGCCAGATTTACATCGCTGGCACTTGGAGTACAAGCCCACTTGTATTTACGCAGTTCAGCAACATCAACAACTCTGCTTCAGCAAACACCCAGCACGCAGTTTTCACACCTGTCTGGACCCAGCCTGAACCCTTTGTGGATTTCACGCACATCAGCCCACATGTTGGCGAATCTTGCTGGGCAGCCATTGGCCAGTCCGGCACGGTTTACGTGGGCGGAAACAACACCTGGGGGCAAACCAGCATCTCCTTCACGCTCAGGGGCCAGTTCCATCCCCTGCCCATTTCTGGTTACTAATCATGTCTGTTCTGTATTCCTTTGAGCTGACTGGCAAGATTGAGCCCTGGGGACAGGGCTTCCTAGCCGCTGAAAAGGTTTATCGCTTCCCTGGCGATTGCTACTTTGCATTGCGCCCCGGCGTGGCCCTGAAGGAAGTAAAAAACCCGACGGTCGCCATTGTCCAATTAGCGGACGACGCCCTTGCGGCAGCTTGCCTTGAGCTTGGCTTGCCTGAAGGCTGGTCTGCCCCTGAACCCTGATGGCACGGCCAAAGGTCAGCCCGGAGGCCCTGAAAATCCAGCACAAGCCTAAGCGCACGCGCCAGGGCTCTGGACAACATTCAAAGCCCTCGCACGGGCGCAAGAAGCTCAGGGGCCAGGGCCGCTAAACTCATTTTGTAAGGAGGCCCCTTCGCGATGACCACAACCTTTCTTCACGGCGTTGAAGTCCTCCAGATTGACTCTGGGACTCGCCCGATTCAAACCGTCCGCAGCAGCGTCGTCGGGTTGATCGGCACTGCGCCTGACGCCGACGCCGAAAAGTTTCCTATTAACACGCCGGTCCTGCTGGCTCGCCGCTCAGAAATGGTCGGCCTAGGCGAAGAGGGCACTTTGTTTAAGGCCCTTGACCTGATCTACGACCAGGCTGGCGCCGTTGTTATTGTCGTCCGCGTTGAAGAGGCGTCTACCGATTACGCCACGATCAACAACGTGGTCGGCGGAATCAATGAAACCACTGGCGAGTACGAGGGTGTTCACGCTTTTCTGGCAGCGGAAAACGCCGTGGGCTTTGCGCCCCGCATCCTGATCGCGCCGGAGTTCACCCATCAGCGGGCCAGCAACGGCATTCTGTCAATCGCGGTCAGCAACCAAGGCGCGGGCTACACCACTGTCCCCGCAGTGACCGTGACTGGTGGCGGCGGTAGCGGCGCTGTGATCCGCGCTCGCTTGGGCACTGGCGCAAACAGTGGCAAGGTCGTTGAGTTTATTGTTGACAGCCCTGGCAGCGGCTACAACAGCAGCCCCACCATCACCATCGCAGCGCCGCCCGCCGGTGGCACACAGGCGGTAGCCGGCACCGTGCAACGTGGCGCCGTCAGAAGCGAGGTAGTTGCTGAGATGCTGGGCATTGCACAGCGCCTCCGCGCTGTGATCATTGTTGACGGCCCCAACAGCAACGACGCAGCCGCCATCCAAATCGCTGACGACTTTGGCAGCGACCGCATCTATGTCATTGATCCCTGGATCATCCGCAACGGTGAAGCCTTCCCCGCTTCGCCTGCTGTGGCCGGCTTGATCAACAAAATGGATAACGAGCGCGGTTTCTGGTGGAGCCCGAGCAACAACGAAATCAATGGCATTGAGGGCACTGCCCGCGCCATTGATTTCACCCTGGGCGATTACACCAGCCGGGCCAACCTGCTGAACGAAGCCAAGATTGCCACTATCGTTCGTGAGCAGGGTTTCCGTCTGTGGGGGAACCGCACCCTGGCAATGGACCCCCTCTATGCCTTCTTAAGCGTGCGGCGCACCGCCGACATGATCAACGAAAGCATCCTGCGCGGCCACCTGTGGGCCGTGGACCGCTGCATCACAGCGACTTACTTGGAAGAAGTCCAAGAGTCGGTGCGTGCCTACCTGCGCAATCTGAAGGCACGCGGCGCCCTGCTGGGCGCTGACGTGTGGGTGGACCCGGAACTCAACAGCCCCGAAAACATTGCCAACGGGCAAGTATTCTTCGATTTTGAGTTCACTCCCCCTTACCCGGCTGAGCGGGTCACGTTCCGCTCCCACCTTGTCAACTCTTACGTTGTTGACCTTTTCCGTTGAGGACTGACCCATGGCTATCCCCCGCGTTCTAAAGAACTTCAGCTTGTTCGTTGACGGTCGCGGCTTGGCCGGCACCGTCTCCACGCTGACGCTGCCCACACTCACCACAAAGATGGAGGAGTTTCGTGGTGGCGGCATGGATGCCCCTGTCGAAATCGACATGGGTATGGAAAAGCTCGAATCCACCTTTGAGCTGTTTGATTACGACGAGAACATTCTTGGCCTTTACGGCCTGGCTGACGGCGCTGCCACGCAGTTGACAGCCCGTGGCGCTTTGCGTCGCGATGGTGAGCCTGCCGTATCCATGGTGGTCAACATGACCGGCGTAATTAAAGAAATGGACCCCGGCGACTGGGAAGCCGGCGAGCAGACCACGATGACATGCAGCATCGCGCTCCGCTACCTCAAAATCACCATCGGTGGCACTGTGGCAGTGGAGATTGACAAAGTGAACATGATCCGAAAAATCAACGGTGCGGATCAGCTTGAGTCCATCCGCACAGCCATCGGAATCTAATCCTGCATGGACAAGCGCCCAACAGCAAAAGTCGCCCTCGACTTTCCCCTTTCCATCAGCGGCGTGGAGGTTAAAAGCCTTACTATGCGCCGCCCCAAAGTGCGGGACGAAATGGCCTTCGCTAAAAGCAAGGCTGATGACGCCGACAAGGCCCTGCACTTGATGGCCAGCCTTTGCGAGGTTGCGCCCGATGAACTGCTGGAGCTGGACTCGGCTGATTTTGCCAAGCTGGAAGCGCAGCTTCTGGATTTCAAGGGGGCCAAGCCCTAGAGGACGATTGGCGCAGGGGGGTCATCGTGCTCTCCAAGCTGACCGGTTGGGGCTTGGCCGACATCCTTGATCTTGATGCTGATGAGTTCTGGGCCTGGCTAAAAAGCGCCCAGTCCATCGAGAATGAGATTGCCAAGCAAATGAAGGCAAAGCGATGACCGGCGGGCTCAGCAAGATTACGGTTGAGATCGGCGGCAAAATTGCCGCCTCACTTCGCTCGTCGCTCCAAACGGCCCAGAGCCAGGTTTCGTCGTTTGGGCGCAACGTCTCACGGACGATGAACGACGCCGCCACCAGCGGCAAGAAAAGCTTCAAGAACATTTTTAGTAACGATTTGTGGCAGCAGGCCACAATCGGCGCGACCGCGTTTGCCGGGGCTGTTGGCCTGAGCGTGCGCGAGGCCATGAAGTTTGACGCCGCCATGGCGGACATTCGCAAGGCCATTGACTTTGAGGACGGCGCAGCTGGTGTCACACGGTTTGGGAACCAGCTAATCAAACTGAGCGGGGAGTTGCCATACACCGCAGAGCAGCTCACCAAGATTGCCGCCGCCGCTGGCTTTGCGGGCTATGCCGAGAAAGACATAATCCCCTTCACGAAGACCGCCGCCGCGATGGGCGTGGCCTTCCAGATGACGGCCGAGGCTGCTGGCGAAGCGATGGTCGCCATGCGGGCGCAGCTTGGCATCACGCAGCCCGAGGTCATTGAGCTTGGCGATGCAATCAATTACCTGTCCGACAAGTTCCAGGGCACGGTTAACGCTGCCGATCTTGTAAGCCTTACCACCAGGATCGGTGCTATTGGGAAATCAGCTGGCTTGGCGAAAGAAGAAATCGCGGGCCTGGGTGCCGCGTTCCTTGCTTCTGGCACGCCTGTTGATGTCGCCAGCACTGGCCTGAAGAATTTCCTCAACGCCCTAACCAAGGGCGAACAGGCCACGAAGAAACAGGTCGAAGCCCTGGAAACCATGTTCGGGAGCGATGTCTCGAGCAAGCTGGCCAAAGGGATGCAGACCGACGCCGAAGGCACCATCAAGTCGGTGATGAAGGCAATGGCCAACCTCTCCCCCGAAAAGCGGGTGAGCATTGCTGGCGCGTTGTTTGGCGAAGAAAGCAAAGCGGCGATCATGCCGCTGCTCACCAACACAAAGCTCCTTGATCAGGCTTTTGATTTGGTTGCAGATAAGTCCGCTTTTGCGGGCTCCATGCAAAAGGAGTTCAAGAACCAGATGGCAACATCTGGGGCGCAGGCCAAGATTTTCCAGAACGGCCTGCAGGCAATGGGTATCAGCATCGGGACTGCCCTGCTGCCGAGCCTGAACGCAATTATGAAGGCCGTGACACCCGTGCTGGTGGGCCTTGGCGAATTTGCACAGAAAAATCAAGGCCTTGTTACAGGCATCGTCTTGATCGGCGGTGCGCTGGCAGGCCTGATCATTGCGCTGCCAATTATTGCCGGCGTGATTAGCGCCATCGGCACCATCGGCGCCGCTGTGGCGGCTGCCACGCCTATCCTCGCTGGCATCGGCACCGTGTTCGCGGTGCTGGGCAGCACCATTGGCGCGGCGATGCTGCCCTTGCTGCCCTGGATTGCACTGATTGCCGGTATCGGCGTCGGCGTCTACCTGCTCGTCAAGAACTGGGACAAGGTGAAGGCCGCAATGGCCAGCGCCTGGGGGGCCGTGGTGGCCACCTGGGGGCGCTTCACCACCTGGATCGGGGGCGTGTTCCAGCAGGGCATGGCGGCCGCGCAGGGCGCTTTAAGTGGCTTGGGTGCCTGGCTGGGCGGCATTTTCCAGGGTGCTGCTGGCGTCATCCAAGGCGCCTGGAACGGCGCCATCGCCTTTATGCAGGGCGCTTTTAGTGGCTTGGGTGCCTGGCTGGGCGGCATTTTCCAGGGTGCTGCTGGCGTCATCCAAGGCGCCTGGAACGGCGCCATCGCCTTTATGCAAGGCATCTGGAACGGTTATGCCGCCTTCATGCAAGGCATGATCAACCGAGTCATTGGATTTTTCATGCAATGGGGGCCGAGAATCCTGGCAATCATGTTCCCCATACCCAGTTTAATTCTGGGGCTTTTCGGTCAGTTGCCGCCAGGTGTGCAAGGCATTTTCAATCAAGTGGTGGCCTTTATTCAGCAAACGCCGCAACGGGTCGCCAGCGTGGGCCAGCTTGTAATCCAAGCCATCCTGGACGGACTGAAAGCCAAGGCTACTGAGCTGTTTGGTTGGATCAGCGGGACATGGAATCGCATTAAATCATTTGTGGGCGGCGGCGGAGCGCCTGCCACAACTCCAAACACCGGCAGCCGCCCACCTGGCCGCGCATCTGGCGGCCCGGTCAGCAAAGGCAGCCCCTACCTCGTGGGTGAACGCCGGCCTGAATTGTTCGTGCCTGGCATGAACGGCGCCATCGTGCCACGCATTGCTCGGCCGCTGACAGCAAGTGCAATGACTGCCATGATGGCTGCCCAGCCTGCGGCAGCAGCACCGCTCACAATTCAGGCGCCGCTGCCACCCCAGCAGGCCCAGGCCGCCGCACCTGTAACCATCAACGCCCCCGTTACGATCAACACAACAGGCGGCGACGCCAATGAAATTCGCCAGCAGGTGGAGATGGCCTTTATGGACATCCAGCGCCAAATTGAATCCCGCCACCGGGTGCTGCTAAATGACTAAGCCACTGTTCCAGCTTGGCGATTTCCAGTTTGACCTGCCAAACGGTGTTCCGCAGAAGCTGGAGTGGGATGCGAACTACCGCTGGGAGGAACAAGGACGCCTCTTGCGCGACCCTGCGCAGCAGTTTGTAGGCCCTGGCTCACAACAAATCACGCTGGACGGCGTGCTGTATCCCGGCTTCAGCGGAAAGCAAAACACGCTGGAGGATCTTCGCAAAATCGCCGTCAAGGGCGAACCATTGATGTTTACCGATGGCCTAGGCAAGGTTTACGGCCAATGGGCTATAAAACAACTTAAGGAAAGCAAAGGAACATTCGCGGAGGGTGGAAACGCCCGCGAAATTGGTTTCAACATCCTCCTTGTCTACTACGCACCGGACAAACCTGCGCCAGCTGCGAGCCCGCTTGCTGTAGTGCCATCGCCTGCCGGGCTGGAGGGCGCTTTGGCGGCCGCTGTGCCCGGCGGTTTGGCAGGCGCCCTGGGGGCAGTTTTGCCCGGCGGTTTGGCAGGCGCCCTCGGTGCAGTCATACCGGGCGGCCTTACTGGGGCCCTTGGCGCAGTTTTGCCTGGCGGCCTGACTGGGGCACTGGGGAGTGTCTTGCCTGGTGGCATAGGTGGCGTTCTGGGCAATGTATTACCTGGAGGCTTGGCCGGCGCCGTCACTAGCGGCTTAAACACTTTTATCGGAGGTGGCTCACCCTTTCAGGCACTGGAGGCAGCGACCGGCTCCGCCTTGGGCGCTGTGACGCAGCAGGCAAAAGGCGCCGGCTTCAATTTGGGGCAAATTGCCAACATTGCAAAAGCCGTCGGCAATAAGGACTATGTGGGCGCTGCGCTTGGATCATTTGGCCTAGCGGGAATCAGCGTGCCACAGAACAACGCCTGGGCACAGCTTGGCGTTGATGGCGCCAAGATGGCTCAGGCATTTGCGCAAGGTAAAGGCCCAGCAGCTACAAGCATTGGGATTGAAGCCCTGCGCCAAGCCAGCCCGACCGTGCTGCAGCAACTCGCGGGTTCCGCCGCCCCTGGGCTTCGCAACATGGTGGACGCAGCCGCAACGTTGGGGCCGATGCTAAACGTCGATCCGAAAATTACCAACGCTGTTAAACAGGCGGTGCAATCGTGAGCCAGTATTACGTCACGCGCCAGTTTGACGAGCTGGACGAGATTTGCTGGCGTTACTACGGGCGCACGCAACTAACGGTGGAGACCGTGTTGCGCGTCAACCCTGGTTTGGCTGATTTGTTGCCAATACTGCCTGAGGGCCTGATGATTGAGCTGCCCACCCTGCAACTGCCGCAAAGCACTGAAACTCTGCGTATCTGGGATTCATGAGCACACCGGCCTTCCGCATCATTGCCGACGGGAACGATGTTACTGATGCCATAAAGGATCGTCTGTTGAGCCTGCGCATTAACGACGCTGCTGGCCAAGAAAGTGACAGTCTCGAAATTTCCTTAGATGACCGGGACAGCCTGCTGCCGTTGCCGCGTAGCGGCGCTTGGCTGCGTGTTTGGCTCGGTTACAGCAGTGGCGGCAAATTGCCGGTCTACATGGGGGCTTATGCCGTGGACGAAATTGAGCTATCCATGGGGCCACGCAGCATGGTCATTAAAGCCACTGCCGCGCAAACCGCGCCTGAACTGGTGAAAGGTCAACGGACTGAAAGCTGGCATGACAAAACCATCGCTGATGTGGTGAACAAAATTGCTAAGCGCAACGGCCTGACGCCTGTGATTAAAGGAGGTTTGGGTAGTGTAAAAATTAAGCATGAGGACCAAACCAACGAAAGCGACCAGTCGTTTCTTACCCGCCTGGCTAAAAAATACAAAGCCACAATCAAACCCGCAGACGGCAAACTTATCGTTACGCCCCGCAGTACGGGGGCGGGCGAGTTTGCAATTACCGTGGACGAGGTAACGGACTGGCGGGCTACCTTGAAAAACCGTGGCGCCTATGGCGCCGTCAAGGTTAAATACCTAGACCGAAAGTTAAACAAGGAGAAGAATGAAACCTTCGGCAAGAAAGGCCCTTTACCAGTCTTTGAGGAAAAACAACTGTTCCGCGACCAGGCCGAGGCTAAGAAAGCCGCAGAGAGCCGTTTGCAAAGCCTGAAGGCTGGCGAAGTACGCGTGAGCCTGCGGTTGCCTGGCCGCCCTGACTTGAACGCTGATGGCCTGGTCACGCTTAAAAACTTCCGCCCGTATGTTGACGGAACTTGGGCTATCAAGCAAATCACACACGAACTAACGAGCAGTGGCTACAGCACGTCGATTGAATGCGGCACTGCAGGCGAGGGCGACAGTAACTGGGTGGGCGGCGCCGCGAAAAACGACAGCAAGCCCGCAGCCGAAAAAGCCAAGCTGACAGCCAAAGCGGCCGAGGCAGCCAAAGACATGAACACAAAAGGCGGCCCCGCAGCACCGGAAAACGCTTGCGTATTCGCGGTTAACAAAGTATTGCAGACGGCAGGCATCTCGCCGCCCTGGGGTAACCTTCTAAGCGTTCCCACGGCATTGTCTACCCTGGCTGAAGGCGCTGGCACCCTGCTGAAAGACCCAAAGGCAGGCGCCATCGCCATTATGCGTGACAGCATTGGCATCGTTCAGAACGATGGCACGATCATCAGCAACAGCGCAACCAAAGGCACATTCTCAAAAGTGACGACGCCTGATGGGGTCACCAGTCAAGACGGCCAGGCTCCTGCCTTCTACCGCATCAAATAGAATGACAGTGCTGGAGTTTCAGGGCATGTCTGAAGAGGTTTCGCACGTCGATATTTACCGTGCGCTTGGCATCCTGGAGGGCAAGCTCGACGCCATGAGCCAGGCCCTGATGCAGAAGCACACGGATCTGAGCACAGCCTTTGACCGTATTGCTGAACTGGAAAAAGCGGTCGCCAGGTGGGCTGGGATTGCCCTGGCTTGCAGCGTCATCATCCCGATTTTGATCACAGCCGCTGCGCCACGCTTGCATTTCGGCCAGCCGCAAACACTGTCACAAGAGCGATGAGCAGCATTCAGCTCGAAGATTTTTTCCGTTTTTACAAAGGCCTCCCTCATCAGCAGGCCGCCGTCCGCCAACTGCAGGAGGCTATGCCGGCCACACTGCTCAAGCCAGATGCCGCCTGGGCGGAGACCTACCGCGCCGCTGGCAAGCAACCTGAGCCAGCGCCCAGGACAAACCCGCTCAGCGTGCATTACTACTCGCAGCGTGACTCAGCTACTCAGCACGCCTTACGGATGTGCTTCTCCAGCAGCTGCGCCATGTTGCTGGAAACTATGAAGCCGGGCACCTTGAACGGGCCCAACGGCGACGACGCCTACCTTGGCCGCGTGCTGCGTCATGGAGACACGGTGGACGCCGGCGCACAGATCAAGACCCTGGCTACCTATGGGGTGCAGGCTGCGTTCACGCAGAAAGCCAACTTCGACACGGTGAAAAAGCAAATCGACAAAGGGATCCCGGTGCCACTTGGCTTTCTTCACAAAGGCCCGGTCAACAGGCCCATAGGCGGGGGGCATTACCTTTGCGCCATCGGGTACGACGACACGAGCTTGGTAGTCCATGACCCTTTCGGTGAGTGCGATCTGGTGTCGGGCACCTATGTGAACAACTGGGGGGCAAGGCTGCGTTACAGCTACAAGAACTTTGGTCCACGCTGGATGGTTGAAGGGCCTGGTACCGGGTGGGCAATCATCGCTAGTCTTTAGGAGGAATCAAAATGGAGCTGATGGAAGCATCCCACCTGGAATACATCGGCCTGGCCCTGTTTGTGGCCAGCGAGCTGGTCGGCATGAGCAAGCTGAAGTCGAACAGCGTCCTACAGCTGCTGTTGTTGGCAGCTCGCCAGGCGTATCCATACAAGCGGAAGCCTGACGCCGGGGTGATTGGCAAAATCCTGGGAAAGTAGCGGCCGATGGACCGCGAAGCGATGATCAGGCAGCTTCGCCTACACGAAGGCGAACGCCTGAAGCCGTACCGCTGCACCGCAGGAAAGCTGACCATCGGCGTCGGAAGAAACCTTGAGGCTCGCGGGATAAGCGCGGCTGAGTCCGCAATGCTGCTCAGCAACGACATTGACGCGCACTGGCGCGAGCTGGCGCGTGCTTTGCCCTGGGTGGAAACTTTGGATGAAGTGCGGCAGGCCGTGCTCCTAGACATGGCCTTCAACCTCGGCATAGCCGGCTTGCTGGGCTTTAAGAACACGCTGGCAACAGTCAAGGCCGGCGACTACCCGCAGGCTGGCGCCATGATGCTGGACAGCAAATGGGCCAAGCAAGTGGGGCAGCGTGCGCAACGCCTGGCCACGATGATGGCTACCGGCAAGCAACCGCGAGAGCTGTGGCCGAAGAACTGAGGCATCGCTTTGTCCTGCGTATCAGCGGGCACCTTTGCACGTTTACGCGGTGGGAAGACATTCCAGACGTGTTTGACAACGTGATCGCCTTTCTGCCGGCAATCCCGGCGCCCCCTCACACGGCTGCACAGCACGCCGAGATGGATGCCTGGTGTGGCAGGCTGCAAGAACTGATGGAGCGTGAACGTGCCGGCCGCCACCAGAATCGGTGATGCTGATGTGCCCCATTGCTCGGGCATGACACGGGCGCAGGGTAGCCCGGACGTGTTTGTGAACGGTATTGCCTGGAGCCGCCAGGGTGACAACAACACCGGCCACCTACTGCCGGGCACTCCTTGCCCCGGCCATGCTGCGCCGATTGCTGTGGGTAGTACCAGCGTGTTCGTTAACGGCAAGGGCGCCGGCCGCGTAGGTGATGCGATCAGCGGCTGTACCAGCGTGGCGCAGGGTAGTCCGGACGTGTTTGCCGGGCCTTAGCGGCGCTAATTGAGGTTCCATGAGGTTCCTTGAGGTTCCATGAGGTTCCATGAGGTTCCATGTGGGGGTGGGTTGCTAAATGCGGCCTTCCTGCTGGTGTATCCAGGTTTTTAGTTCGCGCACATACTGCCGCAACTGCTCAGCCTTTTCAGCGTGCCAGTGATCCCCCGTGGCGAGGAACTGGCTGTTGTGATGATCGACAGCACGCAAAAGCTGCAGAATCACCGGATTCCACGGCTCGCGGACTGGCGTGTTCCACTCGCGGGGCACTGGTATCGGTGCTCATGCCGTCAGTCTGAACGTTCCATGAGGTTCTTTGAGGTTCCATGAGGTTCCATGAGGTTCCATGAGGTTTGGCCTAAACGCCCAAACTGGCGGCAACGTTGCCCACCACTTGCTTCGCCACACGATCCATCAAATGCGCATACCTTGCAGTAGTGCTGGGCGATTGGTGGCCGAGCAAAGCGCCAACCATGGCTAGCTCATTCCCATCGCTAAGCACCTGGCTCGCGAAGTGATGCCGTAAATCGTGGACACGCAAATGATTAAGGCCAGAGGCAGCCATGAGCTGTAGCCACATTTTGCGGTAACCGTTTAGCGGCCTTGTGTGTGTTGCGCCGTGTACCACCCATAGCGACGGATGATTTTGCGCCCTTTGCAGATCCCGCAGGACTTCCAAGGCGCGGGGTCCAAGTTGTACCACGAGCGATTCCTGTGTCGCTGTGCCGGTTTTGTGCGCTTCGGGCGGAACCACCAGCAGCCCCCGGTCCCAGTCAATCCACTTCCACTGAGCTTCCATGATGTTGCCCAAGCGGGCGCCGGTAAGCAGCAGCAACCGCACAAGCTGGGCAAAACGCCAGCGGATGGACCCTGTGCCGTAGTGCTGGTCCCACAAGACCAGCCCGCCCCGTAACTTGGCCATTTCATCGGGCTTGAGGTAGCGGATACGTTTGCGCTCCGCGTGGGCCTTCACGCCTTTACAAGGATTTGTACCTTTGGGGCGGATGCCCCACGCTTCGGCCATTTCCAAAGCCTTGCTGAGCACTTCCAGGCAACGGTTGGCAGTGGTGGGCTTCTTATGCGTTACGTGCCAGGCCTTTACATAATCGTGGGTAAGTAGTTGCACTTTTGTCCTGTTGCCAAGGCCCGGCAGTATGTGGTTCTTCCAATAGCCCCGGTCGTTGCCGCTGCTGCGCTTCTTGTCGCCGTGCTCTTCCATGTAGCGGTCGCGCAGCTCCTCCAGGGTGGCAGCCTTGCGCAGAGCCTTTACTTCAGCAGCCGGGTCTCTCCCCTCGCGCACTAGCAGCAAAGCATCGCGGGCCAGTTTGCGGGCCTGGTCCGGCAAGAGCTGGTAGTCACGCCCAATTTTGTAGGTGCGGGTGATGCCGGCCAGCGTGCGGTAGCGCAGGTAGTAGGTCTTGGCGCCGCTCGGCAGCACCAGCAAGCCAAAGCCAGGCACCAGTCCATCGGGCAGCCAGTAAGGTTTCGCCTGGCTAGTTGCGGCCTCTACTTTCGTCTTGTTTAGTGCCAAGTTTCCCTCCATCCATTTGCGCACAATTTGCGCAAAATGCCAGGAAACAGCAATGGCGACAAGGAAATTCCAGTAGCCTAAGCCCAGTGTTTCCAAAGGGTTAGGGATGCGGCGGGAAGCCCCGGTAGCACCGAAGCCCCGGCTCATAACCTGAAGGTCGTCAGTTCAAATCTGGCCCCCGCAACCAGAAAAAAGCCCGCAAGCTCAGCAACTTGCGGGCCTCACAAATCCCCTCAACACCGCCAGCGTATCAGGCCTTTTGCGCACCATTTGCGCGGAGTCACCACCATGCGGGCTGAGCTTGCGGGCGGCGGC
>Ga0194115_10002118_pt1 | contig 24007 bp, 12 predicted proteins | sample TA2MahsurfametaG_3_FD_148656 | JGI IMG/M metagenome (GOLD analysis project Ga0194115, IMG submission 148656) | Freshwater microbial communities from Lake Tanganyika, Tanzania - TA2015002 Mahale S4 surface | ecosystem: Environmental > Aquatic > Freshwater > Lake | place: Tanzania: Lake... | reverse complement strand
TACTAGCCTACGAACTTATGACTGGAAAAATTCCTTTTGAAGCTGAATAACGCAAAATAATTCGTGATAAGATCATCAATGTAAGGATTATGTTATTTTTAGGTTGATAAAGCTAAAATTTAGTTTCCACCAGATATTGTCTAAGAGGCTAGGGTTTTTATATAGGCTTTAATTCAGAAAGACCCTAGTAAACGGCCCAAAAGTCATGAATTACTCAATTTTCAATTTTTTAATGTCTATTTACAGAAACAGAAAGGTATAAACACAATTCGAAGGAAAATGTCATGATTTTAATATACTGTATATGCGTTTTTTATATATTGTTAGATTTTTTTTGTCTCATACTATAACTGTTAGATTATTTATCTCAAATCAATTGATTAATTATTTTTTTATTACTTTCTTAAGATTTACAAAAGTAGAGAAAAAATGAGTCACGATTACCAATATAAAATAGTCTTGATCGGTGATAGTTCAGTTGGAAAATCTTCGATCTTAAAAAGATTTGCAGATGATGCCTTCGACGAATCTTACCTCGCCACCATCGGAGTAGACTTCAAATTCAAGTATCAATGATGTGATAAGTTTAGAACTTTGTAATTTGACAATACCTCTGTGAAAATGCAGATCTGGGACACGGCCGGTCAGTAAAGATTCAGAACCATTACCAGTGCTTATTACAAAAATGCACAGGGAATTATTTTAGTCTTCGATCTGAAGGTTCATAAAACATTTTAAAATATGGAATGTTTCTGGCTTTAAGAAATTCGCAAATACGCCTAAAAAGACGTTCAAATCGTAGTAGTCGGTAATAAATCCGACTGCCTTGATTTATAGGTTAACTAACAGCACTTAGCATAATTTTAACTAAAAAATGGCATCAAAACTTTCAAAGTCAGTGCTAAAACATCAGCAGGTGTAGTGGAATCTTTTTAGGCCCTTGCCAGAAACTGCATTAAAACTTTTGGTAAGACTAGCGGTTAAGGTGATAAAAATGGTGTCGTTTAGGACATTCGAAAGAAAAAAGCTGAGTTTAAATTAAAAACTGGACAGCAAGAGAAGGCTAACAAGAAATGTTAATGCTGATTCAAACTTTCTGTTTTTATTTGTTGATTAGAAATATCATTTTTGTGAATAAATAGTTTTCATTAGCGAACAAGTGTATTTATTTAAATTTATTTCTATCGATTCTTTTAGTAAATAGGTATAAGAAAGATGATATATCACGGTTTAGAAAAAATCTATGAGGTGGTGAAAATCTTGAATATATGCTACTTGAATAAGATGATAACAAGAAGCATCAGTAGTTTAGAGGTAGAATTATAGCCTTCCAAGCTGTCGACCCGGGTTCGATTCCCGGCTGATGCATTTTTATTACAAATAAAACTTCCGAAATTCAAAATCTACTTATCATACCATTTATTCAACGATCTTTCAAAGAAAGTAGCTCAGAGCTCAACGATAGAGTGTGATGATTTATTTCATTGATCTTATAAATAAAAAATGGTCACGGAGGGGATCGAACCCTCGACCGTTGCGTTATTAGCACAACGCTCTAACCAACTGAGCTACGCGACCTCTCTAAACGCTATAATTATGCCCAAATTTTATGTACTATTGTATATCATAGCTGCATTTCATTTTTATTACATTAGCTTCAACTATTTTTACAAAAGATAAAAAACCTACAATACATTAATATTGATTCATACTATAGATAAAAAATAATTTAATCCAATTCATGATATATTTAATCATAGTCTGCCATATATCAAAAATATAAAATATTTGATTATCTTATTCAAAATCTGCCATATATTACTCAAAGAATTCTCTTTTTAAAGTTCTCTTGCATTCTTCTCCTTTTTTCATTAATTTTTCATTGTTTTCTTAATTAAAGTCTAGCTTCATACTTTCTCAAATTCTTTCGAAATAATATCTTTGACATTAAATAACCTTTCATAATCAGAATTTCAATGAAAAGAGCTTAGTCATATACCGTATTGACTACTTTAATAGATTTAATAATCCCTAAAAAATATAATATATAATCATGAATATCACTAAGATAGTCATATTTTTGTTGTTTGTGGGTCTGTTTTACTCACAAACATGCTCCCAACTCTGCAAGAACGACTGCAGAAATTCGTCCTGTCAGTCCTGTTACGCCAATTTCATGGCAAATGCATTATCAAATGCTTCATGCTAATGCCCAACAGGTCTATACAAGTCATTTAACAGTAACTCACACTTCCTATGTCTACCCTGTCATGTGACTTGTCAATCCTGTTCATCTTATTCAAATTGTACGACTTGCATTCCAGGTTTCATCCTTCATAATAGCTTCAGAAAATGTATTCCTGGCAACCAAAACACAAATACAAATCAATGGATAAGCAAAAACGTATCCCTCGAGCTCTATGAGAATGAAACTAACCTTACAAATGTCGTAGTCGTCAATACATCAAGTGTTTACGAGTTGAATACTTACAACATCAACTCATTTTTGAATCGATCTTGTTCATTTTTCAACTCGAATCCTTTCTTGGGCCCTTTCAATTACCAGACTAAGGTTATTAAAAATCATTATAACCTCCCTCCTCACGATTGGATCAATATCAGACTTCAAGTGTTTTTAGGGGATTCTTGGGTCAATAATACCTTGATTGTTGAGATCGATCGCTAGGAGTCGAGTCTAAGTGGGTCTAACACAAACAATGGAGCTGTCAACATGGGTCTGACCACTCCTGTCGTATTATGGTCTGGCTTGTTTGATAATTCCAGAAGATTTATCAATATGTGTGGCTCAAATCTGGCTGATAGCATAGTTTCTATAGATGTTTGGACCTCACATGCCCTATCTTCGAGTAAAATTAGGATTAGACTGAATGAATCTTAAACTAACACGATAAATTCAACTTCTAACCTAAATTCTTTGAACTATGGTATCAGAGACCTCTTTGTTCGGGTTGGTACCTGTGGTAGATCTTGTTAAACTTGTGACAATCCTTCAAAATGCCTTAAATGTCGATCCCCCTATACTCTAGTGAATGGATCTTGTCTATGCCAAGCCCCTAACGGCCTTCCTTCCCGGCTAAATGGATGCTAGCCCAAATGCTTTCTTGATTAGTTTTACAATTCGACCTCTAAGAGCTGTTAAAAATGCTAAAAAGTACTGAGTGGATGTCGAGAATGTTAACAGGCTCAATGTTTCAGCTGCTAAAGAGGCTTTTTCTATCATAAAGATCTAGCCAATAATAAAGAGTACTGTCTGAAGAGCTGCCCATCTGGAACCACATAAAAATTATCTGACATGACAAATCTAACAAATATCTATACAAATACCACAATATCCAGAGATACTTGCACCCCATGCCCTTCAAACTGTTCATAATGCATTTCTAATAGTTTATGCACTCTCTGTCAAAGAGGTTTCATATATCAAAAGGGAAAATGTCTCTAAAACTGCCCCCAAAGCTTCTTCATTTCCAACGGATAATGCATAGAATGTCAGCCCAACTGTAAAGAGTGTTAGAGAAGTGATTTCTGTTATAAGTGTTAGCTAGGTTTTATGTTTGATTAGGCCAGTTCAAGATGCATGCCTGTTTGTTCCAATGACTAAAATAAGATTGCTTTGAGTAGCAGTCAGACTTGCAATTTAACATGCTCCTCTTCCTGTTAAACATGTTTTGGGACTGGAAACAATCAATGTACCAGTTGTTCTTCCACAACTACTATGTTATATCAGGGTAGCTGTGTAAGTCCGTGTCCTGTTTCCTTTTATAGCACTTATTCGCCAGCGTCTTCTTCGATTAAAGTTTGTGTCAAATGCAACTAAAAATGCTCATCATGCATTAGCTCTTCAATTTGTTCAGCCTGTAATGAAGGATATTACCTCTTCATGTAAAAATGTTTAAGATCATGCCCCATGGGCTACCATATCTAACCAGCCGATAGAACTTGTATGATCTGTCCTCAAGGATGCTTATCATGCAAAAGCCAATCTCTTTGTCTAAGATGTAATAAAAATAATACCCTTTTCGATCATAAATGTTCTATTTCCACTCCTCTTGATGTCTACTTCGATGATTAACTCGGATATTTTAAGTCTTGTGAAAAAAATTGTGAGATTTGCTCAAAAGAATTATGTTTCAAGTGCAAGCCTGACTACTATCTCGATCAACAAAACTGTGTTAGTTAATGTTCCAATAATAAATACAAGGTTCTGAGGACATTTTCTCGTTCTTTTATCAGAATTAACACTTTGAATAATAATCTGAATGAAAATATCACGACTGGTTTCTGCTAATGGAAGTCTCCACTTTGCTCAAAATATGATTAGGCCTCTTTAGACGGAACTTGCTTGAAATGTTCAGTCTTTTTACCCATGCTATTCAAAGATCCTATAAGTCAATCAAATTCAATTAGATTAAATTAGCCAAATTGCAACTACAACTGTCCTCTTTATCACTTCAGAAACGGTCAGACATGCTCTCCTTGCCCTTAAAATTGTAGAATATGTACCTCAGCTACCTCATGTCTGGAATGTTAGTACAACTACGCCATAAATTCTCAAGAAATTCTCAATAACAACGGATCAGCCAAGATTTGTGTCCTTAATTACTGCGAGGCTCAGTACTTCTCAGACAGTAACCAATGTCTCAACTGTCCTAAAGGATGTCAGTACTGTGAGTTAAACGGGGTTTGTTCCAGTTGTGTAGGTGGATATCGTTTGGAGAATGGCAAATGTCGAAGAGATGATGCTTGCTTGGACGGCCAATATTTGGTAACCTCTAACTCTACTTGTTTGGCATGCCATCAAACTTGCTAAAGATGTTGGTCTGCTTCTGCAACCTCATGCATCTCCTGTAAAGACACCAACTCAGTTAAGTTTTACTACCTGAGATCCAACTACAGTTGTGTTACTAGCTGTCCCTAACTATTTTTCTTCTAACACGACTAAAGCCGATCCTGTAGAGCGTGCAATCCTCTCTGCGAAACCTGTCTGAGCCTAACCAACTGCACTACATGTAAACAAGGCTTCTATCTTCTTTCTTTCTACGATAAAAATAACGCACAATGTGTCAAGTAGTGCCCTCTAAACTTTTATACACATATTGACCATAAAAATCGAACATGTATTCGATGCTACGAAGATTGCAAAAGCTGTTATGGACCGTCGGAGTACCAGTGTCTAAGTTGTTATGGAAATTTTTATTTGGATGACTCCAAATGCGTTTATACTTGCAGTCCAGGAAAATATAAGGATAAGAATGGACATTGTGACTGGTGCCATCCCAGCTGTTCTGACTGTCGTGGACCTTTGAAGAGTGACTGCGTGCAGTGTAGTGGAGATAGGAAGTTCTTCTCTTAAGGAGATTGTAGAAGCTAATGCCCCGGAGCTACCTATCTAGCTATCCCATCTCAAAATATTTGTGAAAGGTGTCAATTCGGATGCCAATTTTGTCAATCCCCTCAATTTTGTGACTTCTGTACCCCAGGCTACAACCTCTATAAAGGTTGGTGCTACCAACCCTGTCCAGGTGATACAGTTCAAACCACGACTCGTTTTCCTAACTTAGGAAATATTTAGGGTTACATCTGTGGCGACTGCCTCTTGAAATACTCAAACAACTGTCTGTCTTGTGACGGCTAATCTTGTAGTCGATGTAAAAATGGTTTATATCTGCATAGAATTAGTACTTCAGTGATTTTACAGGATTTGGTATACGTCAAGGAACAATGTTTGTCTTCTTGTCCTTCTGGATTCTTTCCCAACTCTAGATCAAATGAGTAATATAGGGAATGCGTGCCCTGTCGTTAAAATTGTGAGCTATGTTCTTCTTTCAACGAATGCACCAAATGCAAAAATAACTTAATTTCTTACAACGGATACTGTTCATCATCCTGCCCTTAAGGATTTTACTACAAGCTTGGAGGAAATTGCACCCTATGCCCTTCTAGATGCAGGACATGTGTTTCCTAATTCAACTGTACCTCTTGCAATATGGTAAATAACACCTTGAGTTATTTATTTTTTAATATTTCCGTTTTCACTTGCGTTTCTACTTGTCCAAGCGGCTACTTCAACGAAAACGGGGTCTGCCTAAGATGTCTGCCTACTTGCAGTGTCTGCACTTCTGCAAATACTTGTGTTCAATGCCTTTTCGGGCTAACCTTACTCAATGGAATATGCGTAAATATCACAACTACTCCAGTCGTGATACCGTGTCCAACAAACTGTCTACTTTGTAACGGAAATAACTGCCTAAAATGTGTAATTCCCTTCATCTTATCCATAAATCCTACTTCTGGCTTTTCCACATGCTCCAACACTTGTCAGTTAGGGTATTACCCTTCAGTCTAATCATGTCTCAGTTGCAACTCTACCTGTTTGTCTTGTGTCAACTCTGCAAACAACTGTACTGCCTGTAGACCTGGTCTTTTCCTGCATTAGAGGGCCTGTATTTCCACCTGTAATCAAGGGTATTATGGAGATATGGTTAGTTTGACCTGTAAAGAATGCTCTGTTAGATGTAATGAGTGTTTATCTTCTAGCCTTTGTTTAAAATGCCAGAATGGTTTCTATTTCTTCAATGAATCATGTCATGAAAGATGTCCTTTGAGTACTTATCTCAGCTTAACAAATAATCAATGTTATAACTGCGGTCCTAGGTGTCTTTCCTGCTAAAACGCTTAAAATTGCACTAGTTGTCTGAGCATTTATAAGTTATTCAATGGTAAATGCGTTATAAATTGTCCTCAAACTACCTACCTCTATAAGGAATCATCAAGCTAAAGCATCTGTGCAGCCTGTATCTCACCCTGTTACACATGTCTCGATTAAAAGACCTGCACGACTTGTATACCTAACTACGTATTGAATCGTACCACCTGTCAGCAATCTTGCAATGAAGGTTATTTTTTAAATATAACATACACAAACTACATGATGTCCTATCAGTAAGGAGCATCAACAACAACTTTTAATAACTATTACTCATGCCTACCCTGTCAAGGTACTTGTTTGTCTTGTCTAAATAAGTCTACTAATTGTCTTAGATGCATCCCTGGCTATGTTCTTTTCAATAATGATTGCATTTCAAGATGTCCTCTTGGGACCTATCAACGAGACAATCGTTGCCTACCTTGTTCTAGATTTTGTGGGGCTTGCGAGAACTCAGATGACTGTATCTTTTGCAAAGAGAATACTTTTTATTACAAAGGAAATTGCTAACCCCAATGCCCTTCTGGTACTTTTGCCTAAAATCCCCTTTAATCACAAGCCTATTGTCGACCCTGCCATATAAATTGCACCACCTGTACTGATTTAACAGCTCAAAACTGCACATCATGTCCTGTTTCAAAATATCTCTTAAATAACACATGTTTGTAGAGATGTCCTAAAGGAAATTACGCTGATAACCTCACCTCTTCATGCAAGAGATGTGATCTTGTTTGCGTTTAGTGCTTCAGTAATCAAAACTGCATTAGTTGTATCTCTGGGTATGTCTTGAGTAGCACGAATCGTTGTGTTGTTCAGAATTAGACTACTGTCATGCCTGTTTGTTCAGTGAATAATTGTTTTATTTGCAATATAACAAACAATCAATGTCACCAATGCAAGCTTGGCTTTTTGCTGTTCAATAACACCTGTGTTGATCTTTGCCCCCAGAAAACATACCAAATGGATAAAATATGCTTAAATTGCTCTCGAAAGTGCCTGAAATGCAACAATTTATAGACTTGTCTATAATGCTAACGCCCATCTTTATTATATCTGGGCAAATGTTATGATTAATGCCCTGCAAATACACTCCTATCTACCCAATTTAACAATACTTGCATACCCAATCCCTGCATATAATAGGACAGAATCACAAATAACTGTTTGCTCTGTTCTTCTCCTTACGTCCTAGCCATGATCAATCAGACCATGAGGTGTTAGACATCCTGTCCTATCTCTACAGTTTAAGTTGATGGAAAATGTATTAACTGTTCTATAAATTGTTAGAGATGTCTCAGTCAAGAGGTTTGTGTCAAATGTCGCCCTAATTCTTTGATGTTTAGGGGTCGATGCGTGACTGTCTGTCCTCCTGGCACTGTCGCGAGGAACAACTAATGCCAACCTTGCTCGACTATGTACTGTCAAACTTGCTCCATGGTATCAAACACAAACCTTGAACAATGTCACAAATGTCTCTAGAGAAGCTATCGCTATCTCTTCAACAACACATGCTATCTGCTATGCCCTAACCAATACTATCAAGACCATTCAACCATGACCTGCAAGGGTTGCCCTTTGAACTGTCTCACCTGTCTCAACTCCACTATCTGTAGAAACTGTACCTCAAACTTTTACCTTTTTAGAGACCAATGCGTCAGCAACTGTCCTTCAGGTACATATAAAATGGTCAATCGATGCATTCCATGTAATTCTTCATGTTTGACATGTTCTGATAGACAAAGTTGTACCACTTGTGCTGCTGATTATTACTTCCTGCCTGCTATTTTCAACATTGGAGTCTCACGATGCATGACCATATGTCCCGATGGTCTCTTTCCAAGATCCATTCTATCGGTCAATTTTGTCAATTTCGCAGTCACAGTCAGCTTGTATCAAGAATGTGCAAAGTGCAATTAACCTTGTTTGATTTGTAAATCCTCTACCATTTGCACCAGTTGTATCACGAACCATACCCTATCTGGTAGTCTTTGTATAAGAGACTGTCCTTCAGGATTTTTCAAACAGCTTCAAACTGTCTTCAATCTATTTTCTTTATCTTTCACGACCTACCAATGTAAATTATGTTCTTCTGTTTGTCTGACCTGTGTGAATACCTCATCTACTTGTTTGAGTTGCCATCCAGGCTTCATTTTAACCCTTTCGAATGACTGCGTTTCTAACTGCTCCCTTTCTACATCTTTCTACAACAGTACACTTAGATCTTGTCTCAACTGCTCTTCAAATTGTTTCAGCTGCTTCGGTCCTAACGCAAACAACTGTCTTTCCTGTAAGATTCCACTTCAGTTGTACCAAGGCACTTGTTATACGACCTGTCCTTTTGGCTTTTTCAACAGTCCCACATACAGATGTTAACCATGTTCTATGAAATGTGCCAGTTGTTCCTCTTCAGCCTTGAATTGTACCTCTTGTGACCTTCCGAACTATCTTTAAGTGAAAAATAATACAGGTAGCTGCATTAGATAATGTTCTTAAGGATATTACTTGAATACCACAATGAAATTATGTGTAAGATGTCACAACAGTTGTCTGACTTGCTCTGGCTAATAAGCTAACAAATGTCTTAAATGTTCTTCAACACTTAATATGGTCAATGGATAATGCAAACCTTCATGTCCTAGCGGTACTGCCAATATCATATCAGCAAATGAGAGATATTGCAAGCTCTGTCCAACAGGATGTCGGGAATGTTTCTATAACCCTAATGAAAATGGCCTTGTTTGTACTTTATGCAGTCAAAACCTGTACCTGACCAATGGAAAATGCCTAACTGAGTGTCCAGCTTCTACTTATCTTTCTTTGGCTAGTTATTCGTGTCTTCCATGTAGCAGCATTTAGGGCTGTAAATTGTGCTAATCCTCATCTAAGTGTACTCTTTGTCAAGCTGGCTACAACATGCATAACGATCTTTGTGTAAAGAATTGTCCTGCCTAATATGAAGCTATTCAAGGGGTATGCAAAGTGGTAGAAATCTGTTAATTATACTCTATGATCCTTAATAATACTAAGATCTGCCTGAGTACATGCCCTGCTTCTACATACGCCGACAATTCACTGATGAGTTGTCTTCCATGTCACAGCAACTGTTTAACGTGCAGATCTCTAACAAATTGCTTAACTTGTCGATAAAACAGATATTTATTAACCACATCAAATGCCACACATTAGAACAACACCTGTTAACTCTCATGCCCTTTCAATCATTACATCAAAGACAACAAGTTCTGTGTTTTATGTCCTTCGACTTGCAATACTTGTGGTTTGATCAATAACATTATTTCTTGTTTTTCATGTCCTGTCTCTTTGGCCCTACTTGATAACAGATGTTTATCAACTTGTCCCAAAGGATATTATACTTTAGTTGGTGCCTCAGGCTCTAAGACTTGTAGATCTTGTGCCCCACAGTGTGCTTCATGCAGCAATTAGTCAACTTGTCAAGAGTGCACAAATAAATTAAACGTTCTCCCCTCATGTCTGTCTGTAAATTGCACAAATGGCTACTTGAATAATAATAACTTATGCAGTCCCTGTCATGTTAACTGTTCTACTTGTTTCGGTGGAAGCAGCAATTAATGTCTTTCATGCAGCAATAACATGCTTTTGATCAATGGAGTCTGCTCTGTTACTTGTATGACTGGTTGGGTCAGAAACGGTAGTCTCTGCATCCCATGTCCAACGAACTGTCTCAACTGCACCCTTTCTTCATCTAACATCAGTCAAATTTCCTGTCTTACCTGTAGAACTCCATTTATCTTGACAAATATCGCATCTAAGCCTTGCGTTCTGGACTGTAAATAGCTCAACACAGTATCTTCGTCTTACGTCAACATTAACAATGCCTGTCAACTTTGCAACATTTCAAATTGCTTAACATGTCAGCTCAACTCAGCCAATTCTTTAACTTGTCTAGAATGTTCTTCTACATACTTCAACTACAACTCAACCTGTCATATCTCATGCCCTTCTAACACCTATTCAGTAAATTTCACTTCTTCTATGCCTCAAAAGACGTGTATCTTATGCCCTTCTACCTGTCTGACTTGTAACTCTTCTGCCTGTCTATCGTGCAACCCTACATCAGCTTTGCCTTTGTTGTTGAATAACAACTGTGTGGCTGCATGTCCTGAAATACACTACATCTCGAATAACAAATGTCTTCCATGTTCTACAGCCAACTGTATGTCTTGTAATTCAAACAACACATGCTTAACCTGTCAACAGCCTTATAAGTTAGTGAATAATGCCTGTAATGCCTGTCTGGATGGGTATTTCATGAATAATGAATCAATATGTCTTACATGTACTTTACCCTGTCAAAGCTGCAATACTTAATTGAACTGTCTGACCTGTATCGATGGGTATGTGTTCTTCAATAACTCCTGTCTGATCAACTGCCCTTCAAACTTTATCCTCGTCAATGGAAGATGTTAAGCCTGCCCTTCAAACTGTTAGAGATGCAGTGATGTTAATACCTGCGTGAGATGTAATGCTGGATTTTCCTTGTTAGTCGGATCATCTTCGAGTAATACTTCAACGACTACTTGTATCAATAACTGTAGCACCTCTTCAGGTAGATTTATCGATACTACGACGAATATCTGCTCGAATTGCTCACCTAACTGTATCTCCTGTACAGGATTATCAACATGTTTGTCATGCTCCTCATCTTTCATCCTCTATCAAGGAGTCTGCATCACAACTTGCCCTTCTGGCTTCACAAATATCAACCAAACCTGTTTACCTTGTTTAACAGGATGTAGACTATGCGGTCCTACTAATTCATACACCTGCTTGTCTTGTTCTTCAGGCTATACCCTATTAAGTAATGGCACCTGCATCGTCACTCCTAGCAACTGTAGTGCTGGCTATTTCCTCAACGCCTTAAATACTTGTTCTGAATGCTTCTCAACCTGCAAAACCTGCAACGGCCCACAATCTATCAACTGTCTCTCATGTCAAAACGGCTTTACCTTAACCAATAATATCTGCCTTCAGATCTGCAACATTAACTCTTATCTGGAAACCTCATCTTTTAACTGTAAAGAATGTTCTAATAAATTTTCAAATTGTGAAAAATGCACAGAGACTTCTTGTTTGAGCTGTATCTCAACCCATAAGTTGGCAAATGGTGTCTGTAGCTTATCATGTACAAGTGGTACTTTCTTGAGTAATGGAATCTGTAACAACTGTTCAGCTTTCTGTAGTGTATGTACCTCTTCAAGTAACTGCCAAACTTGTGTGAATTCATCTGTTATTCTGTATATGAATCAGTGTTACACGACTTGTCCTGTTCAGACTTATCTCAATGCTGTGAATAATACATGTGTTTCATGTTCTCAGACCTGTTTAAAATGCTCAAACTCCCCTTCAAACTGTACTTAGTGCATCTCTCCTTACAACTTATTGCCTGAGAATAATACATGTCTTGTTAATTGCCCCTAGAAGATGTATGCATCAAATAACAGCATATGTTTAAATTGTTCAGCAAATTGTTTAGGCTGTGTAGATTCCTCAACCTGCGTAGTTTGTTCTTCTTCTTATTTCTTAATTAATGGCACATGTCGTTCCACCTGTATCTCTGGTTACTATATTGATTCTTCTTCAGGAAGATGTCTGCAATGCGTCTAACCCTGTTTGACCTGCACTTCTCGTACCAACTGTTCCTCTTGCAAATCCCCTACTATCCTATCAAACAACTCCTGCATAACAAACTGTTCATCTGGCAAATACTGGAATGTAAACCTCACCTCCTGCGTCAATTGCTCGATTACTAACTGTTCCTATTGCGACAGCGTTCAATGTTTCTCATGTATGAACAACTCCTACGCATATCATTCTTCAAATGGAACGATTTCTAATTGTATATATACTTGTGTGTAGGGCACTTATCCTGATAACGTAACCAGGACATGTCAGAAATGTTTTTAAAATTGTCAAAGATGCACCAATGGTAGTTATTGCTCACGTTGCGTTGGAGGCTATAAATTGTTCTTGAGTTCAGATGGTGGGGCCAGTGAATGTTTAAATGCATGTCCCGATGGCTACTATTAGTTAATTTCGGCTAGTAATAATATATCTACTTGCTCTGCTTGTTCCTTTAAATGCAGACAATGCACAAACCCAAATACATGTTCTCAGTGCAAGCTCAATCATTTCTTGAATGGCTCTCTTTAAAGAAGTGTCTGTCTTGACAAATGTCCTTCAAATCACTATACTCCTACCATAATAGACGGCTCTGCTAGATGCGGCTAATGCCCTGCTAATTGTTCCTCCTGCATCGATGCTGTAACGTGTTCCTCTTGTGTGAGTGATTACTTCGCTTTGTTCAACTCCCAATGCATACCTGCCAACTGCGTCAATTGTCTTTTCTGCAACAACAATATCTGTTAACTCTGTTCTCAGAATTATTACCTTATCAACAAGCGATGTGTCAGTCGATGCCCTGATTTCTTCTTCAACGAAACCGTCCTTTCAACAATGAATAATATGAATATGGGAATATGTTCACCTTGCATTGATCAGTGTGTTTGGTGCTAGAACAATCAGACCTGTAAGCTCTGTACCAGTGGAAATGTATACGTGAATGGATCTGGATGTATCAATTAAGGCTTTGCTAACTTTGGTTTCGCTGGAAATATGTCTGGCTTCACATCTAACATTACTCAGATCATGAGTACTGTCTATGTTGCTACCAGTTCCGGTCCTATTGCTTTCGGTGCAGTTGGGTCTACCTATGGAGTCATGGGCTTTGGACAAGCCTTATATATGCTTCAAGGGGCCTCCAACAACAATCCTTAAATGGTTCATTTCTTGAGCTCTCTCAGCTCTATTTGTTACATCAATGATCCAAACAAAACCTCTTCTTCTCAACCGGCTTCATCTTCTTCTACGATTTCCTCACGTCTTCTCCAAGAAACTCGTTCCTTTAATGCTTCATTCATTTAAACAAACATCCCTATTTTTGCTATGATCTTTTTCTTCATCGCAATTTACCTAGCATGTCTCATATTCGATAGATACGATGGATGCTGTGCCTCCTGTCCTAACCTTCTGAGGTATCTGCATCATATTTGCGACTTTATGAAGAAAAGGTTCAAGTTTATTTATGTCGATACTGTCATGTGGATCTCTTATATGCCGTTCTTGTATTTTGCTATCTTGCAGCTCAAGGGTTTCAGCTTTGAGAATGGTCTGCATAGTTTAAGTAGTTTACTTGCATTGGTTATAGTAGTCGTCTATCCTATATATCCTTTCTATATCTTGAAGCAACTCTTTGATAAGAGTTAAGATAGCTTATCGAACTTGGTCAATTACAAGGCTATCACTTGGAAATTGCCACCTCATTTGTCCTAGTAAGAAGGTTCTTTATGCAAAAATTACCAATGCTGCCCTAAAGAAAACCCAGATACTCTTGTAATCGAGATGTCTTTGAGTCCCTTCATAGATAAAGTAATCAGACCTGTCTACAACGAAGATATTCCTGAATACAGTGAATTTAAATACTTCACAAAGGACAACTTCAAATTAGCCATCGCACCTCTGAGATATATCAAGAAATTCTTATTCGTGCTCATTGTAGCTTTGAGCACCAACTCATTACTGACTCTTTCTTTATTGATCATTCTTACAGGTGCCTTTATCGTGTATTTGGTTGTCTTGAAGCCTAAAGAAAAGTTGTACCTAATTGTGTAGATATTGATCTAAGGGTTCTTGTTAGTCTTCTTGATTTTCATGGTGATGTATATCGCAGACGGAGGGTCAAAGGTAACAAGTCTGAGCATCGCCACTCACGCCTTCGGGTTCCTAATCGCTAATTCTGCCCTCGCAATAGCTATTATCCTGAACATACTCGCATATTACACCATTTTCTGTTGCGTAATAGACCTAGTGAAATTCTTGAAGGTTTAAGTCTAAAAAGACTAAAAGATGTAGAAGAAACTGAATGACATCATAGATGAGTAGAAGTTTTTGGAGATTAATAATGTCAATCGAGATGATGACGACAATCCTATCCCTGCCCATTTGTTGTTGGATTAGAAAGAAGTCAACAATGATAAATAAGATATTGACTTGAATAATAAGAAGAAAAAAAAAAGAGGAGATGACTAGGGTACTTAGGAAAATGACGATGATGATTACATGTATGACCAGTTCAACCTTGATGAGTAAAAGGAATATGATATACGTGGTAGCATCAACAACAAAAAACCTAACTCGAAGATCATAAACAAGAAAAAGTTTTAAGAGAATGAAGACTTTGATGACTAGATACCAAATTTGAAACTCTCAATGAATCGACAAAAATCAAAGAAAGCATAGGTTAAAGTATAAGAAGGCAGTGTTACATCTTAAGAAATGGTGAATTCTAGCCTCACGGACAACGATAGCAACGTCGTGGCTAATGGTCTGTTGAGAAATCATGGAAATAAATACCAGAGAGACGTCAATAAGGGTTAATTGAATGTTTAAAGGGGCTAAGTAAGAAAACATACTAATAATTTCAAGAGGGAGATTGGTAAAAATGGTACTAATATTGAGTAAGGTATCCTTAGAGAGCCTACAGACAACTACAGGAAGAAAAATTAGAAGAAAAATGTGTAAGAACAGGAGTCTTAGGCTAATTTATTCAGTAAAAATGATAAAAAAGGCGAATTTGTTCAAGATCTTGATACTTATGACCGAGTTAACAACAAAAAGAAAAAAGAATAGCAAAGCCTAAAAGATCTAACCCCTTATGATCGATAGAAAAAGTCCAAAAACTCTAAAAACTCCTAAAATAATTCAAATTAGATTCCTTAAGCAAAATTCAAAGAACAAAACAAATCCTAAAAGAACATCTACGATGAATTTGACTAATTTACAAAAGAACCTGAAATTAAAGATCTCAAGACTAAAGACCACAAAAGTAATAAAAAGCCTCAAAATACTCAAAATAACGATCTTTTCTACATCGATGATTAGGATATCCCAGAAATGAACTACAATCAGAGATAAACTGATAAAAAGGAGAAGAATAAGAATACTTTGTACAAGGTTTCTGATTAAGAACAGGATATCGCTGAGGGTAAGCTGGTCTAGAAAAATCGTAAGAATTTCAAGAGAAATGTTAAGAATGCTGGTGAAAGTCAATAGAAAAATGATATCAAAGATATTAATACCTATGACCGATAGGGAAATAGCAAGAAAACCCCCAAGAAAGGCTTCATGTAAGACGGATAAAGAGACATTTAATAAGCGCAATACAGAAACATCTAAACTAAAAAGAACGCCAAGAAAGTCATAGATCTGGATAAAATATCATAAAACTAAAGAGATATCTAAGCGAAGACTTACGATCATGTTTCTAAGAAGAATCTTCGAAACAATCAAGGTAATAAATAATAGCAGAGTATAGAATAGGGTAAGTTTGTTGAGAGATAGAAGAAAAGTGTAAATAAGCCTTCATTTTTCAATAGCTTAGATGATAATTAACTCGTTGAATCTATCGAATTTAATAATGATCCAAGAGCAAACAAGAGTAATGGCAAAAAGACAAGAAATTAAGAATAGTTCGAGTAAGAATCCAATAACGCAAAGATTTTGAAACGAAAGGAAAATCCTAACCAAAAGAAAGAAAAAGATAATAAATTATCAGTTAATTAGGATTTCATTGAAAGTTATGACGATATCATCAAGAAAAATAAGCAAGAAATCTTTAAAAATCCTATTAAAAATCAAAGAAATCTTTTGAATCTCGAAGATGATGGCTAGTTCTAATAGGTTGTCTATTCAAGACCTTAATCAAAACGCGAAAATTCAAGAGATAGAGACAACGGCCTCAAAATGAGATCTAATCACGGATAAGATAGTTAGGATGAATCTAAATCTATCAGAAAGCAACGTGCAAGTGCCATCCAAAAGATCAGATCCAAAGGAAATCTCAATATAGACGATAAGTCTTAAAATATCTAATCAAATGTCAGCAGTGATTCAAGAAGAATTTCAAAGCTGCAAGTGAAAAAGAATAAAGTCAAAGGCGGTAATTTGAATATATCAGATCTGAGTGAAAATTAGGATATATAAGAAATAAGATTCGACAAATGATCAAAATGATTTGTTCATCATAAATATTTTTATACTCTTTCTTTCAAAAAAATATCATCTTCATTATACTTCACTTTTATTATATTTTTTAAAGGAAATCTACAATATAAGGTAGCATTATTTAATTCTTGAATCGCAGATAAAGCTATTTTTTCATACTTTTTCTTTTGCCTTTTTCATTCTCATTTACTCTTAAATACCTCAAATATTTCCTCTCGAGGAACCATTTCATATACTCTAAAATAATCTTTTGATCTTCATCTTTTAAATTTGATAAGTATTCTTTAAAATATCTTTATCCAGATATTACCTAAGCATCTTTCAACAAACTTTTTATTCTTTAGCCTCCGTTCATGATTTTTTTATTTGATTTTTCCTGCAGAATATGATTGATTTGTATGGTATATCGACTGCTTTCCTTGAAGGCTAACCTACAGATGTATCTAAATGCATTTTTTAAGTTCTCTCGTTAAGATGGGCTGAATTCTTTGTGATTTTAGTTTTCCTCTTAAATATGATTGTGCTATTTTGTGTTGACTTTTAATTGTTTCAGGTTCAGTTACTCATGAAATGATAGAAATCTAATCTATTTTGGTAATGTAATATTGATCTAATCATGGAGATTTGAATTACCATATCGACTATTGTTTCTTTTCATTTTTAATTATACAAATCTAAATTGAAAAATAAGCTTCAAAATCAAAATATATTTAAAAAAATCATCAATAAAGTTGTTCCATACATTATTTCATTATTTCATATAATACTCCACAAACAGTTTTAAATTACTTGCAAATCTTTTCAAAGGCTAGGCCAAATTACTTACATATTCATAGTTTTTAATCTTATTATCTTCAGCCAAAGCCTGTATTACCAAACACTTATCCTTTTCTATCTTAGACTCATGATAATGTTTAATTATACCTTTATTGTATTGATTATATTATACCTTTTGAATGTTAGATAGCTTTATTTTTTTAATCTTTTTATCCTTCAAATCACGACTGCATAACTCTGTCTCGTTCTCAGAGAGATATAAGATCTTTTCATGAGGCCAAAATCCGTTTTCTGAACATTTTGTAACTACTATGCCTTTTTTCAATTATTCTGCACGGCCGTTATTATCTTACGATTCAGTGTGATTTTCATGGGTCGAAGGATTGCTTTGTTCATCAGAATCATCCTAACTCTAAGATAAAATCTTAGATTATGCCTCTTAAACCTCGTTAATCTAATTTTTTTATTGAACTTTAATAGACTTTATTGATTAGGACTGATTTCTTGCAGACTCATTATCTTTATCTTGATTTTTTTGCACTTACATCAGATTGAATATAGTGCCATCATTGTAAACTACTTTTTTAGGTATAGAATATCCATTTTTAGAGGAATTTACTGGCAATCTAGGAGACTCTTCTAAAGATTTTTATGAAATCTTCTAACTTTTAGCATCGAATTATTGTCTTTCCTTATCTTTACCTGAATCATTCACAGAAAATGAGACATACGACTATCGATTTCCTGAGGATTTTGATTTCTATTAAACTTACTGGATGTGAGTCGCATCCCAGTTAACTTTATTTGATTAAAAAGGGAAAATATTAGTTTTTTAGGGTTTTTATACAGTTAAGCTTTGTATTTGAGTCAGCATGTCTTTCTTTTTCTTTTATAAGCTTTGCAATCTTTCTGATTTTTAGACTATTTTTTAAATACTCTTAGAATTGGTTCTCATTTTATTGGCCTAGCTCTTGATAGAATCATCCCGATCTCTAATTTTCAACTTCTCTAACATATTTTTATGGTAATTTTAATTCATCTGCGGCTTGAAAATATCCTAGCTCTGTTTTCTCTGATTCTTATAAAGCCTAGAAACTTCAAAATTATTATCAAGATGATCAGATAACCCCCTGATCTTATTTAACTTACTCTGTTGTGGGGGGACTTTAAGATCCTTTCTACTACCATATCTAGAATTTAAAGGATTCATCATCGAATATTTATTTTGATTTAGTTCTTGCACAAGAGATTTTTATGTATCCTTGTCTCTATCTTTTTCGTGGGACCTTTATCCGTTCTTTTCATGAGATCTTTTTTCAGAGATGAAGCTTTAGTCTGGAGAATTTTTATACATGAAACCAGTGTTGAATTGTAAGTTTTGTATATTTTGGTGCAGGTTTGCGTTTGAATTTGTCTGATGCATATTGGATGTCATGCTATTATTCATCAAACTCATCAATTTATTATTTTACTTCTGTTTCTCCTACTCTTTTGTCGAAGCTTAAAAAATATTCGATTCATTTTTATTCTTAACCATCAACTCTCCGAATTTCAAACACATCGACCATCTTTGCGCGTCCTTCTCATTTTAAAACTTCATAATCAAATTACTTGTATCACCCCTTCCCTTTTCTTTCGACCACACAACATGCAATAAATTATTTCGCAGTTAAATGTTTTAAATTTCTTTGATATTTATCGCATAATTTTTATATCGATTGTTGGTTAGACTGTTTATGAAAATTTGGTTGTAATCTGAATGGACAATTCCTTCTTTCAGCTACAACTTTTTGTATTCGTTTAGGTTGACTGATAAACGAGTTACCACAAATTCCACATGAATTTCTTTGATAGATTTTCCTCTTTATTTTTTTCTCAATATCATAGATTAAAAATCTGTTTTTTTTGAATTGATGATTTGCAATTCTTCTCTCAATTTTTCATTTTTGTTCATGAGATTATCCAATATCAGTTAATATGCATATATTTCGGCGTCTTATTTCAGGATGATATTTTTGAATTTACTGACGATTAGGCTTGCATTTTGATGATCCTTTGTTATGAGGCTGTCTTTTAAGTTCGTGACGTATTCTTTTATCTGGGAAACTCTACTTAAAAATTATTTATTCATATCAAATATCTAATATCAATCATCTTTCAAATATTAAATATCACACATCACATTAGCCACATAATTTTTATTGTAAGTTTCAATTATATTGCTTGTTAGGACGATTAGTCTAAATTTTTATTTTTCTAATTATTGAATTGCATTACTTAACAATTAAAATATATTACACAATTAGATAATATTAATTTTATTGATGAATCTATAGTTCAACCCCTAACAAACCTCAGACCTGATCAAATCCAAATCATTCCTAAAAAATAGAGGTATTCCGTCTTTGATCCAGACCCCAAAAGATAAACCACTGGCTCTCTCCACTTCCGAGATAATAAAATCAGATCCTGCTCGTATGTCAAATAAACTTAAAACGCATTGAAGGCCGTGCCTTTCTATGACAAACGTGATAACACTCTCTACCCTACCCCTTCCAAGGTCATCAACAGTTGGAATTCCAAGACCTATGTCCAACCAAATACTGTCTATGCCGGCATGGGCAACACCAAACCTCTCACTTCTGTATCATATCAATTTATATCAGTACAACCCATCCCTGTCAAGAAGCATGTTATAAGTTCCTAGTTTCAGACCTGCCTACACCAACAGCTCCAAATTCCAGATCGGAGAACGACACGTCAGAGACACCAAGCATTATGTTACAACCTACGGAAACAGCTTTATCCATAAATCAGGCAAAGTCCCCACGAACCATCCTGGAATATAGGCTTTCAGAAATAAATGGGTAAGATCTAGATTAGCCCAATGATAGTGCTTGATTATCTATCATTTAATAAATCTATCAAAATCAAATACAAAAAAACAAGATAAATTTACCACTATCTAAATATTCGATATACATTTCACAAAGGATTTGATTGATACATCAGATCAGTTTTAAACGTACGAATTAATATCGATACAATTTATATAAAATCATCATATTTGTCTATCTATCTATTCACAAGGCCATCAAAACTATGAAGATAAACATTTAAATCCCCAAAATAATATACAGCTTGCAGTTTCCAGCCTTTTCCAACAATCTTGTCATCTTTCTGTTCATTCTCTACCCTTTCTCTGCCATTGCGTCTAGCCTTCTATTATGCCCATCGATAACCCCATTGCTGTCCTCCACCAGCTTGCCAACCTACTCTGCATGTGCCTGTGTCTATTTCACATCGCCTATCATTTTATCGTATAGTTTGTCCTTGTTTAACTATTTCAATTTGTAGTATTTTGCCTCTTCGTCTTAGGGCTAATCATCGAAGTTATCTTTTTTCATAGTTTTATATTTATTTTTGAAATATTAGTTTTTTTGGTGTGAAGTTATTTAATATTATAATGTCGGATTCAATCTATCCTAAAAAAAGGTTTATTAATAAAATTTAACGAAAGTTCCAAAACCTATAAAAATATCATTATCTATTATTTCATTTCTTTTAAATATTTTCTTGAAATTTTGATTACTGACCTTATCCTTCTTATTATTACTATATTTCAATCTTATTCATACCTTCTTCTTGTAATTTAGTTGCCATCATCTACATTTGTTTCTACAATTTCGTACTAAAATATTCTTATAGAGGAGCCTTATAAAACCGGCCCTGTATCCACACTCTATACATCTTGAGACCAGTCTTTCTATTCTGCAGCAACTTACAATGGAAGTTTATCTTTATTGTTGTCAGTCCCGCCTTAGTCGCAAGATCATTCAATTCTTCTTACAAAAAGTAATACACGCAAACGCCATCATTCTTTCTATAAAAGTTGTCTTTCAACTTGCGATTTCCCTTGCTTGAAAGGTTCAACTGTCCGAAGTCATACCGTCCGTAATCTCTAAAGAACAGGAAACTGCCAGGCTTCATGCTTTCGGCGACTTTGTTCATGACATATTGATGTTTTTATGGGGCAATTGCCGATAGAACAAAGATTAAAGAGTTCAAATCTCCTATCTGTTGATAGGGGATTTAATCGAGGACTAGATCGCAAACTGAGACCTGCATCCTCGGCTTCAACTCTTGATGTTTTTACATTTCTTCTTAAATGAGCTCTATGGCTTTTTTAGAAATGTCACAGCCATAGTACTTGAAGCATTAAAATTGTCTCAACAGTGGAAAAAGAGTGTTTCCGACCCCACAACCCAGCTCATAATAATTTGTCACTTTGCCAGTATCTTTGTGAAAATCTTTAAAAAAAGTAATTTAAGGCATTTCTCGTTAGAGGTAGGTTCTATCTTTGAAGAAGTTGCATTTGTGGAATTGGTAGAATTTATCCCATACTTTTTGGCCTGTTTTGAGCATCTTTTCATATTCTTCTTGTGAAAGCTGGGTTTAATCCTTCGCTAGTGAGTCTTCGGCTTCTTTAATCATTTCTGGAGTTAGTTGGTAGAAGGTTACGACTTGTTTAGGACGGCCCTGTTGGTTAAGTTAGACCTAGCCCCAATTATTCGTATTGTTGTTCGGTTATTCTATATCTTTTTACATAGGGGTTCGCTATTGTTGAGTTAATGGATCTATAGATTTATTTATAAACTACTATGAATTATAATACAGCACTATATTATTAATATAAAAGAAATGCATTAAAATATTAAACCAATAGCAAACTAATACTAAAAATAAAGATCACTCACTAACTATCCCTCTGTTTACTCCTGATATACCTACACAGATCCAGATAGTCCCTAATCCTTCTATTACTCTCCTTGTTCACATCGTTATAATTTATCGGCAATATCTCATTCTTGTTGAAATGGTTGACTATCTTAAAAACCTTGCCATCAAAATCGCCTATATTATTTTTAGAGCTTGAGTTAGAGATATATTAGTAATAGTATGGATAATTCCATTTCGCTAAGCAGAAAGTAGTAGGGTTAGGGAAGAGCAGATGATTTTTTGAGTAGGTTTAGAGTAAATGACGGCCGTTGAAGAAGATGGTTGTCGATAAGAAGTGCGGATCTTTTGATAACATTCTAAGAAGAGAAATATTAGGCTTGAATTATGTATTTTTCTTTTGATTGATTCTTTTGACTAATATATTGAGTATTACGTCTTAAGGGTTAGTCTCATCGTTGATGCATCTTATTTAGTGTGAATAAAAAGAATTAAAGTATCTTTGAGTTTATTCTGATTGCTCTTTATCATTTAGCATAAATTTTTAGTGAATATTATTCGCTATCACAGCCAAATCCTTTTAAATAAATAAGTTCACTTCTTTCCTGAATTAATTAAACAATTTTTATAACGGCTCAAATATCTTTTAAAGTTTTTCATAGAGAAGATTATTATTACTCAAAAAGACTATCCTTTCATGCATGATAATCATGTCTTTCAAGAACGATTCTTTGTATGCATTTTAACGAATGTAGTTTGAATTGTAGCCATTTAAGAGAAAGCTTATGTAGGTTTTTGGGTTGAGATACTTGAAGAAGGTTGTTAAAGAACAAAACTTCAGTAATATTTATTGAATATTTGATTTATTTATGCTTATGAGGTATTTTCTTACATCTTATCGTTGTAGGTTTTACAATTATTAAAGCCGACCGTTAAATAATACAGCTTTGTTAACTAAAATCCTTTTAGATTTCTAATTTTAGACTGTCTTGATTATTTGTTATTTCTATTGCATTATTCTATCAACTTGTCTAGCCTATGGCTCAGACAAAAATTCTATAATTTATTGATAGACAATCATATCTTCCTATTTGTGCATCTAGAAGATTTATAGAAGCTTGATCTTTTTATTACCTTTTCGTATTTACATACGTTAACTCAACAAGATGTTCTTTATGATGTTTTGCAAGTAGCTTGACTCTTTAGATTTCACAAAAGTATTATTATTCTTCATCGCATACAATATCACTAATTTCAACACAGATATCACTCTTTAGTTGTGATCCTTTTAGCTTTCCTACTAATCTTATTTTTACTACCCTTCATTTACTTTCTGAGCAATATTTTATTCAATCAATTTGATCATCTTCGAATATGTTGTTTCTTCTATAGACATAAAATGGTAGAGATATTCCACACACTCTATATATTTTTCAATTGAGATATTTTTATCTTTGTTTAGGTTGGGTATGTAATATTTGTAGAGTAACTTATGTAGTAAAGGCAGATCGGTCACGTTATAGATTTATGTGCTGATTATACTCATAAAATCTTAGATTGAAAGTGGTTATACTCCAAATTTACTATTTTTTACTTAGATCAATTCTTGCAATAAAATCTTTTGGTTCAATTTGATCATATTCAGTATTTATGGATTTTAAAGGT
>Ga0194115_10002110_pt1 | contig 24056 bp, 16 predicted proteins | sample TA2MahsurfametaG_3_FD_148656 | JGI IMG/M metagenome (GOLD analysis project Ga0194115, IMG submission 148656) | Freshwater microbial communities from Lake Tanganyika, Tanzania - TA2015002 Mahale S4 surface | ecosystem: Environmental > Aquatic > Freshwater > Lake | place: Tanzania: Lake... | reverse complement strand
TGAACCAGTAGATGACCAATACCAATCATATAATGGTGTTCCGTTTGCAAGCATTAACTTTAAATTAATATTTTCATTCGCATCTAAATTTACACAAGAATTTGCTATGAATGCCAATTCATCATGACTTGGAATAAACCAGTCGGAAACCATATTGTTTGTAGCAGGATATTTTATATTATACAGTGATACTGCTCTTGCTATTGTTATCTCTTTTTCGTCTTCTACTGGTGTATAATCAGAAGCTTCTATTCCGCTTGCAGATACTCCCTTAAAGTAGAAATACTCGGAATTTAATAATCTCAATGTGTTCATGAATCCGTAATTTCTATACCATTTACCATTAAATGATGTATTTGGATTATTAATTAACCAATCATCAGGACTATCTGTTTTTCTTATCATCCCACACAACGGGAAGGACAGATATGAAATATTATCTCTTGTTTCATTTACAGAACGATTGAAGATATATCCCTCTTGTTTTGTATTATATGAAGTTGTATTTACACTATAATTTACTGAGTTAATTATAGGGCCCCATCCATTTGATCCATTATTCCATATAAATGTTGTTTGATATTCTGAATTTCCAGTATAGGTTACGACTTCTTTATTATCATCTAAAGTTACTGGATGAAGTGACATTAGCATGATATAAGAATCTGAATTGTTTTCACATGTTGATGATAAATCATGTCCATATCCAGAATAATCATATATTGATCTATACTTTACTGGAACTTGATTTGTTACTTTTTTATTCAAATCTTGAGTTGATGTATTTGCTCCGAACGCACCGTTACCAAAACATTCTGCTCCATTTGGATTGAATATACCAACAACTATTCCGTTTTCAAAAACATCACCTATCTTCAATGTTTGATTTGGAACTACACCATAACACGGAATACTTTCGGCAGAACAATCTACACAACCACATGTAGATTGATCTCCAAAATAAGTTTTATTTTGTTCAAAGCATGTAGATCCAGTTATACCATTTTCACAAGTTACACCAGAATCACAACATGCTCCATATCCACTATAACAAACATTTAAATTGTCTTTGTTGACACACTTTATACCAGCACCTTGCCAGTGTCCAGAACATTGATCTTTTGTAGTTTCTACGCAAATTCCAGTTCCGTCACAACATGCACCTATTTTTCCATAAGACAAAGTGCAATCAAAATCTTTACAACTAGTTTTTATTCCAGTAAAAGCAGTCCAACTAAAATTAAAATTAGAAGCGGAGGCAATAGTAGAGCACTCACAATAAGTCAATTCTTCGCATTTTAATGGAGAACCTTCCTTTGTGAATAAACAACATGCGCCTTCAGATGAACAAAATGTAACTCCATTTGTTATTCCTGGAAAAAAGTAACCAGTACATCCATAGGTATCCGTGAGTGTAAATCCACAAGTAGAGTTACAACACACACCAAATGTATATCCACATGCAGATTGATTTAGTAGTAAACTAGTAGATCTTGCACTTATTCCACTTTGGGAATGACACCCATATATGGTGGATGCATCATCGACATTATCAAAAGTAACACCTGTTGTGTCATCTATAGTAGCAGCAGTTCTATTATATGCTGCAACATATCCATACCAAACACCACCTATTGATATGAAATTAAATACATCATAATTTCCACTTAAACAAGGAACATCTCCAAGAGGCCAAACAACAGGAGATAGATCTTCTGTATTTCGTGGTTGGGTAGAAGAACTTGCAGAATATTCAAAAAACATGGGTAATCCAGATTTTGAATTCGGAGGAAATACAACAGTTATGCTATGTGCATAAGAAGGATTTTGTGGAGTTACTAAAATTAATTTATTGAAGGAAACAGAACTTAGATTGCTGGGGGATGGTGAAAGATAAAACGCATTTCCTTCGGTGTTTATATCACATGTCCAATATTGATACGTTATTGGATTTGTGTCCGTTGTTCCATTTTTTACTCTAAGTTTACTTCCTATATTTGCCATAACAGCAAATACAGATCCATTGCTTGTATCGTATGTTGTTCCATCTATTCCAGATTGTAGATTTCCTGGTAGGTTTACTACTAATTTATTAGGAGCGCCATCTACCTCTAGAGAAGAAATATCAATTAAATTATAATCAACCTGTATTTCTCCTCCAGATCCATATTCAAATTGTATTTCATTTGGAGTAGTAGTTGATATATTTCTGACATATACTATTTTTCTATATTCAGGATCATCCACTGTCTGTGGATCATTGTAAAGAAATTCACCGCTCAATCTAAAAATATTTGGTTCTGAACCTAATGCATCACCTGAAATCCCCACCATATAATATCCGGTAGGACCGACAATAGTACCTGCTGTTTGAAAGGATTCACCAGTATCATAAACATTTACTATTCTTTGATTAACATATTGAAGATCTATTAGACTTGGACCAGTTGCACCAGTTTCTCCATATCCAGTATTACCAGTATTACCAGTATTTCCTATAGCTCCAGTTACACCTTGTGGGCCTGTATAGCCCACAACCCTGTATATTTTTGTTAGGAGTAATCTACTGCTCCCTGGATTGGATGAGGGCATAATTTAACCTTTATGATAATCTGAGAATGGCTTTAATTGCAGCGATATCGGCGTCTACTGAAGTTTTCCATGTATTGATATTTTGATCTGAAAGATATAATGTATCAGCATTTATTCTTTCAACCGAAAGTTCATCTGGAACATAAATTGAAGTTGAACTTTCTCCTTTTACTTTCATGTAAACTTGTATTGGACTTGCTTCTTGAGAAGCATCTGAGAAAGATTGTGCCTTTGTTGTTCCGTATGAAAACACATTGTTAGTAAATGATATTTTAGGAGTAACCAATCCGTGAAGAGTAAAGTTACCGTTTACATAAAAGTAACCACCGTATCTTTCAGTTTGATCTAGTCCATTAAAAAAGAACCAGTTATGAGTAAATCCTATTGGCGGCATAGTGGATCCACTTGAAAATATATGTGCGGATGTGTTTATTTTTGAAGATGGTTTACTTCCGTTGTATGAATAAGTTGGTGGAGTAACTTTAAAGTAATAGTAAGTTGAGTCTGCATTAAATACTGTTACTTCTGGGAACTTCCATTGTGCTCTATCAGGAGTAGCAGCAAATGCTCTTGAATCTGCTGCAATTTTTGATCCTATCCATTTTCTATCTGGTGTTTTTGTTGAACCAGATGCACTATACGGAATTACTTTCATTATATAAGGTAAAGTAAGATCAAACTTATTTAAAAATTCTTGATTGTCTGTAACTGTTACAACTGTCTCTCCGTCGCATTTTGCATAATTTTGTGGTGCATCATATCCATTTGGTACAAGAATCAAAGTTCCAATATTACCAGTTAAATTATCTGCAACAGTTGCAACAGTGTCTGAACCTATTACATATCCAATATAGTTTTGAATAATTCCAGTATAAGAACCATGTGGTGATTTCTGATAAACTGGTTTTACAATGTTACCCACTTCTGTTGGTGCAACATCTACTAATTTTCCAGCAGTTAATCCACTAAGGAAGTAAATATCCTTTCCTCCAGAAAGTCCATTTAGACCAGAATCCGCAAGAACCGAATTGTCTAAATTTATAGATCCTGCAATTACTACACTCAAACTTCCATCTTCATTATAAGTTTCAACCACACCAAATACTTCAGCAGTTACTTGATCGTCTGCTCTTGATTTAAAATACGATGCACCCGCAACATTATAATAAATGGCATCTCCGCCAGTAATACCGGGATCATACGAACCACTTGTCAAATTGCATAATAGTCTAGAACCAGCACCGGAAGATGTTATGGTTATATTGTTATTTGTCGAAAGTATATTTGAACTATTACCGCAACTTGGCATATTTTACCTCTTTTAATTTGGTAGTGGGAAATCTGCATCTGCAACTATGTGGTAGAAAACTCTGTCATAGATCACGATTCCTTGATCTGCACAGATTCTAACTCCAGTTGGAGAAGCACTAGTAGATATAACTGGTAATCCTGCTTTTACTAATCTATTTGATCCATTATATCCAACGGTTCCACCACTATTTTTACAATCTCTTCCAGATGTTTCATTGAACGCCCCCGCAGTGCCGCTCGATGGCGAGTATACTGATACAGTTGGAGTAGTTCTCATTTTTGTAGGCCATGCATAATAGTTACATGGTTGTGTTGGTAATATTAAATGATTGGGCACACCATACTCTGGAATTTGTGCATTAACCATTGTACTATCACCGTCTTCGTTTGCTAATGGATATGATCTATAGTAATACTTTTGGCATTCTAGTAATCTACTTTCGATCTTACCATGATTATGATTAAAGTTTCCAATCGTTGGTTGTCCATTTAGTAAACAAACAGAAGCAATTCCAACCTTAGTACTTAGATCTGTAGATGCACCAGCACCAACTGCTGTTTCTGTTATTGGGAATAAATCAAATCCAATCTCTAAATAATCATCAACTCTTGGACTTATTCCTGCATTTGTTAAAATTGTAAATTGAACATCGTGTCGAGCCCATGAAGTTGTTAAAAATATATCTTCAAATGAATAGGTATCCAATGCAGTTGAATTATTATATCTTCTATAGTATGGTTTTATTTTATATCCATTAGTTTCACATTTGGCATAGAAACTTAAAGTGACATCGCTACTGAAAAGAGATTTTGCGTTTGGTATAACATGACCTATTGTTATTTTATTATCGTCTAATGTTGAATATGTTAAACCAAATGCCTTTGCTTCAATGTAATATTCAGGCGAGCCTTCAATAGTTACATCTGCGTCACTGAATCTCTTTCTTTCAATCGAAAAGTATTTAGTCGCAGAAGCAGTGACTCCATCAACTCGTCTCCACATGTCAGCAAAAATAAGATCTTCTGTTCCAGTATAACCAGAATTCTTTCCAACATCTCTTTGCCAAATAGAGAAATCGCCATTGAGTAATACATTTTCTAAACTGATTTTCTCATCTGTAGTGCTACTAGTGATTGCAGCAACACTTGCAGATGTGCTAGATCCTGCTGCTTTTCTATTACTATTCACTACAGTATATCTGTTTGGTTCATACTGAAATGCTATAATTTTTCCAGGAGCAACAGTGGAATCGGTTTTGAATATTTGTCCAGATGATGGCGAAGAAGAATAGTCCCATGTGTTTGAAAGTTGGTATACTCCTTCACCTCCTAGATTTTCGCCCACTTCACCGTGAGTTACTATCCAGAAAATGCTATTTCCACCACTCGTTATAACATCCACTACTATTCCAACTACATAATCTTCTTCCGATCCAAAAAATAAGTTATCTGTTCCTTCTGATGAGTTGTATGCTCTACTTAAAAACCATCCAGAATATGATGCAGGTCTATTTCCTCTATTAGAAAGATAACTATCTAATGAATTTGTATTAACTGATGGATTATAGGAAACAACACTATTCATTAAAAACCCAGGATTGGATGCAGTAGGAATAGAAATATAAAATCTATTTCCACCAGATGCTCCAGTTAAACCGGAAGAATCTAGATAATTTCCTCTATAACTCAACACAACTCCAGAGGTTGCCCCTATAGCATAGAGTGCTGGTTTGGAGACACTTCCGCTAGTAGTTGGTTCAGTTGTTGTTATTTCTCCTAAAGTGGAATCACTCAAGAAATAAACACATCCGGCACTTAATGTTGCTCCTCCACCACCGAGAACATCTTGAAAATCTCCATCTATTTTACCAGTAACAGTTACTGTTGAATATGATTCTGTTCTCTGAGTGATCATACCAATCATTTCACCACCCTGTTGAGAATTAGCTTTAGAAGCAGTATATCCAACAGTAGAATCAAAATAAATTGGTGTTCCGAATGTAAATCCAGGAGTACCTGATGTAATCCCTGTTATTTTATATGAAACATTTGGTAAAATTGTAGGTCCATCAAAGTTAACTTTACCCGAAAAGGTCACATCGGTTGTAATTGGACCGGTTCCACCAAAACTAACAGTCCACACACCTGTTGTAGAATTACTAGTTACACCTATCCCGGAACCTGCTGTTAATCCGAATACTTTAAGAAGGTTAAGTTTTTCGATAATTTCGGTGTTTTCTTTAGTCCACCAATCGAAGAAACTTGCAGTTCCTCCCAAATCTCCAATTATTGTGTCTCTAGTAATTGCCATTTATTGCCCTCAATCTGTATTTATATCTTTATTCCACCGTTATTGTTTGCATAAGATAATTATTCATTGCTCTTAAGAAAAAAGTATTTTCGCTGTGTTCGACGGAACACAAAGCAACGGTGTTATCCATCTCTTCATTTTCGACAGAGGTAATTGTAATTTCCACTCTATCAGCCCCATCAGTTATTGGATTTACAGTTCTATTTGATCTATCGTTAAAGAAATAACCAACATCATTTTTATTTTCAGAAGTGAGAATTGCTTTATAATCAAATTTTAGATAAAAATTTCTGGTTGTATCAACGGGAACTAATCCTGAAACCGCAACTGCATCAAACAAACAAACCCAATGTGCAACTGAATTTATAGGTAGGACGTACCAACCGGGACTTAAAATCAAAGTAACATTATCAGAAGAAACTGAAATGTCTATTTGATTTTTCTTTTGTAGTGGATATGCATAATAATGAAAATTAGGAAAAGTCATTAATTTGGTGGAATCACCAGTGAGTTCTTCGATTACAGATGCTTCCTGTCCTTTATAGACTTTCCATTGTGTTAAAAAAATTAAATTCAAAGATTGATTTAAATAGAAATTTTCTTGGATCTCATTTAATTCGGCCGCCTGTAATGGGACACCCGGTTTAAATCCTTCCATAACAAAATTATGTTTGGTATTTAATGATTCATATTTTCTACCATATAATGGCCATGGACTAAGTGGATATGAATCCTGTGTCAGAAGTGGATTGTCAGATAATGATATTGCCATTTTATATCTGATATGTTGTATCTAATATTCTATTAACAGAAAGATCGGTGACTTCTACTTGAAAAAAACTACCATCTGTTGTTGCTTCTAATTTCAATAGAGAATTTTCTTGTGCTGAGTTTGTAACTGTTATTGGTGTATCTGCCAATCTAAGTTTAATTCTATTTGCCCCACATGTTCCAGACTCAAAGGTATTATCTGAATTGTCATTTAATATCCACCCTTCAACATTTTCATCAGAAGAGCAAGGAATATACTGCAATGATGTATTTAATTTTATAAACTTAGTGGAAGACGAAGAAAAATCAGATCTTGAAACTGTGATCTCTCTATTAAATTCATTATATATCCAATATCTCATTCCATTATAAAGAAGACAAATCCATCCTATGTTTAAAACAATTTCTATTGTGCCTCCTGATGAGGTTATGGTAAATCCTGGTGTTTCATCCAAATAACCATTCCCATATAAAGTATAAGATGCAATTGAATTTTCTGAAGTGGGTTCTTCATTATTCTGAGAAAAGAATCTAGCAATAAATGTAGTATTTAAATTTGTCTGTAGTATCAACATTTCTTGCATCTCATTTAGTTCGGATGCTTGAAGTGGAAAGCCAGGTTTAAATGCAACATATGGATAATTTTTTGCAGCATCTCCTGCCAATCCTGGAAAAATTAAACCAGAGATTCTACTTTTGTATGGTGCAATGCTTAATGGAAAACTAGTGTTATCTATTGCCATTTAATTATCCTTGAATTGGTGTTATGATTCTAAATGTTGTTGCAACATTTGTAGAATTATCGTCGGATTGTATGGTTCTTGATGTAAAAGTTTTTGCTTTTAACAAATTACCAGAGAACTGACTTATATGTGTTGGTTTCTCGATTACAGAATCTATAGTGTAATTTACACCATTAACAATTAGTCTATTTACTCCAGATGCATCATCTTTGTAATCCCCTACCACTTTAATTCTTGTTTTTGATGACTGATCTCTTACTTGTATTATCTTAATGTTTTGTCTTTTTCCACTAGTATCGGTGGTGTATGTACCAGCATCAGACCATTTTGTTTTATCTTCTAAATTTGTTCTATCTCCACCAGATATTACTGTTGATGTTGCAAATTCAGTATACATTGGTTTGATTTGTTTTGTATATGGAGTTGCTGTGGATTTAGAAGCTTTAAATTCGTAAGATCCGGTCACTTCTATTGGATTTTCTACTAGTGAATAAAAATTAATGCTACTTGGTATAAAAATAGATTGATCACTTAAGTCTTGAGTATAGACTGATACATTGGTCAAAACATTTGAACAATTAAGTGTTGTATATGGATCAAATCCTATAAAGTCAGTTAAATCTGTATTCACAACAACTCTAGCAATTAAATCACTTGATGATATGCCACTCAAATATGATTGACTAATAGTCAGCAATATATCTTTATATCCAGTTCCACCCTCAATAACTTCTATTCCAATTATTTCATTATTGCCAGTGCTATTGACAAATGTTTTTAATCGTATTTCTGCATCTTCACCCGTAACAGAATTAACAACGAATGATGGATTTTCTGTGGTTGTTACTAAATCAGATCCAGACAATCCACTTAAGTCGATGAATGTAGAAATTATTGCTCCATCTAATATTTGGTTGTTTTCATATAAATCATATAAACTATAGTAAGAAGAATTAGGAGATATCTGACTAGTTTCTATGAGGCTTTCTATTTCTTCTAACTTTGTTTTGATTGTTATTGAAGATGATGCAGCACTTGCTCCATAGAAAACAGAAGTATACTTATCGTTTTTACCATCGAACAAATAGAAACAATCACCACAGGAAATACCAGATATAGTGGTAAATAAATCACCCTTTGCATATTCCTTGTATGTGCTATCTGATATTGCTAGTTGAGTGTCTTCGTTGAAGTAAACACCACAGTTTCCAGAAACTCCAGTTCCGTAACCAGAACAGAAATCAAAGGATCTTCTATATTGACTAACCTGATTACCATCAGTATCAATAAAATCAAAACTTACAATTGGAATCCAGTCATTGCTTAGGTATTTAAAAATATCACTATTTACTCTGAATATAGGTAACCATGTATATCCATCATCATATGTTTGCTTACCGTAACTATGAGTTGGAATTACAGTAGAAACATACTCTCCGTCTTCGTCTATTCTATTGTTTGGATTATTAGATATACAAAGATATATTAATCTAGTCTGTGGAACATAAACGTAATAATTTGAGTTAGAATCTAAATTTGTTCTCCAGTAAGAATAATATGAACTTCTATTCCAAGAGGTATTGGGAACAACTCCGATTATATCATTCTTTGTAACCCTTATGGATAGATGTGCATCTCTCCATGCATTCTGAAAGAACTTAGGAGAACTGGCATTTAAAGTAGAGTCAGTTGATCCTGTCAAAAGATACTGAATCTTGTCTTTACCGTATGATTTTACATATTCTCTTGCCTTTGACATTTATTCTCCTATTATGGACATCCACCGCATGTTGCACCATAGTTTGGACTTGTAAATCCTTGTACATAGCATAGTTGGAACATGTCCGTGATATTTATATCAAAAAATCTGGTAGCAGTAATTTCACCAGTCCAATTGGGATAGACATGTGTGGGCATTTCAAACTCTTTATCATAAGGATCCGCACAACCAACACATGCAGTCAGTCCGTATAAAGGTGTAGTTCCATCCGGGCCTGTTCCTATTTGAGTTGTATATGTGGTAGTCAATCCATATGGAAAGTAATTACCAATTAGTGGAGATTCACAAACAGTAAACACTATATCTCCATCTCCAGGACCCTCATAGTCATTCATAGTTTTTTCAAAAACTACCTTTAGACCTGTGGGATGCATCATGTTTAAATATATGTCACGATATGTGTCCGCAGTGATTCCTACTTTTAGTAGATATGAAAAGTCTTGAATCCAATCAGAATCCTGCAATCTTGAACCATTTAAATAAGATCCTGCTAAATCGTTTCTAGTATCATATGATCCAGTTCCGCCTTTAAATTTAAAAGAATCGTTATAGAATCTTCCACCGTTCAGTCTCAAAACTAATTTCTTTGGGTAATATACTTCAATGTCTTCTTTGCTAACCGCAAATAAAGTATTGAAGAAATATTTTACAGACTCTAATGTTGTTTTCTTTTGATATAGAGCAGATCTTATATTTTTTATAAACTCTATGAATTGTTCCGTTGTTACTTTGCCGCCATTTAATTCTAATAAATTTTTATCAAAACCATCAGCATATGTTGTAATAAAAGAATCATAATATGCTTGTCTTGTTTTTTCTATATCAATCAAATCCAGTAAATTTGTAGATAGACTATATCCAGCACCGTCTACGTCATCACAATATAACCAGTCATAATATTTTTGTACAAAGTCGAATACGCTTACTGGATTCTGACCCTCATTTTGCATCTTCTCTTTTTCGAAGATGATCCAGAGAGGTATATATTTTGTTATATCAAATTTAGTATTACAAGTATCAATGTCCAAATCAACTTCACTAGTGACAAGTTCATAAAAACTGTCTAGTTGTGATTGAAAATCTTGTGATGCTTGTATTAATGAAATCATGTTCTGGATACTACTTTTGTTAGGTAAATATTATTTACATTTATACCAGCATTGATATATTTCTTTGCAAGAGGTAATATTGCTGTATAGTCCACCTGAGATATTGCAGGAATTCTCAATATACCTTTCTTTATATCAATTTCACCAAAAGATCCAGGTATTTCCACATTAGTGTCTGTATTGAATGCTCTAAGAGATATCATCTTGTTGATATCTGTTTGTGAGGTAGTGACTACATGTATTGCGTATTTTCTATTTAAACTATCTGTTAGTTCAGAAGTTATTCTTAGATTTTGATTCATTCCAATATTAAATTCGTTTGATGAATTCACTACTAGTTCTTCGTTTGGAACTCCGGCAACTCTCATGCTTATACTAAAGTCTTCTGAGGATAATGTTGCATCATTAATGTATGCAGAATTTACACTCTGAGAAACTTCATCTGAATAAAGTTCTAAATTGAATTTATTATATTCTATGAAATTTCTTTGAATATACTGCTTTATGTCATTTTCTAATTCTTGTCTTTGACTGGGTGTTAAGAATTGATTTTTCAATTTAAAAGCAATTTCAACTCTATAATCCACTGTTTTGGGTTGAACATATTCTGGCAGTATAGTTATTACGGAATTTTCTTTTAGAATCGTTAGAAGTTTTGAGATATTTGCTTCTTCCAATCCACTTAGTGAAACAAAAACTCTACCATATCTTGGTGGATATATTTCTTCTCCCCCAAATACAATAAAGTCATTTTCATCGTTTACTAAATTTGAATTTAATATTAATGCCTGATAATCTCGTTTTGTTACTGCTCTGCCTTGAGATGAAAACCATTTGGGTGCAACAAATTTGATTAAATCTATATTTGGTTGATCAAGACCACCGTTTGATGGATCACATTCATCGCACGAAGTTCCTACATCTAAATTTCCTGGTGTATATCCTCTAGGTTCTCCTGCTCTAAACTGATATATTCCATTAGCAACAGAACCAGATGATATAACATGTCTAACTTCTAATAAATCTCCTTCTTGAAGAGATTTCCCTAGACTATTGGTAAATCCAAACTGAACTGCGTAACCACCGGATGTTAATCTTTCTATGAAGTAAATATTATCTTCTGTTTGAAAATTTGAACCAATGTTACCAACCAACTTCCATGTAGTATAGTCTTCCTCCCCACTCAATTTAACTCTTACTCTAATGGAAGACATATCTACATTTTCATTGGTGATGTAATACTTCTGTTTGTCAAAATCAAATGTGTTGATTGCAGACGAATCTACAATAAGTTCACCTTCTGTTACTTCGATCAAAGTATCACTGTCTTGTATTATGCTAGTTTCTAGATTAACAAATGTAAATTCTAATCCATCCTCATTAATTCCATAGAATACTTCATGTTCTGGAAAAGTTCCAACTTCTAATGCTCCTATGTCAATTCCTGTAACAAGTAGTTTTGCTCTTGCTGATCTTCTACCAGAAACCGTATATCCTAGTGGTTTAGTTAAAGATATTAGAGATTCTATTCTTTGTGCAGAGTCAATAAACATTTCACTAGCAACCATATTCATATAGTATGCATAATAGAATGTATTATATGCTAAAAGATCAATTAGAGTTCGTATTGCAGAACCCTCGTAATTATAATCTTTGATAATACTTTGCGCTTTTAGATAGTTTATAAGACTGGTCTTGATTTCCTCATAGTCCAAACTACCTAAAACTGGTGGTTTTGCTTTTGCCAATTATCTGGTCCTTTCTATACTAACTCTTACTGTTTGTAAAGATGAACTGTTGGTATCGCCATATACTACATCGATGTTGAGCAAATATACATTACTAGGATCTACACTAAAAATTACATCATCACAGTAGATTCTTGGTTCATGTATATCTAATGCATTTTTTATCGTATACTTATACCCTAAAATATTAATATCATCGTTTGGATTACTAGGATTCATGTTTTCAAACATCAAATCATAAACATTAGTTCCAAGAGTATTAACAAATGGTCGCTCTCCCAATCTAGTTAATACAATATTAATGACTGATTGTTGTATTGCAGATCTGTCCTTTTTCAAATTGATATCTTGAGTAAAAGAATTTTTACTAAGGAAAAACGGAAGATCTGAATGAAGATTTTTACCTATTAGTTGCATGATTGAAAATATTTATATTGAATTAGCCATTTTCAAACATTTCATCCATTCCCGCGTAAATTTGCTCTAGGTTCGGAACGGTAAACTTGGGATCTCTTTCCAAGGTATCTCTATTAAGAGTTAGAACCATTACTGCGTTGTTGTCTTTATAGAAACGATATTGTATCCCTGTAATTAACCATTTACCATGTGTATTTTTCTCTTGCTTTGGTAAACTTGGACTGATTGCACCATAATGTTTAATATTGATAACCTTTCCTACTTTTGGTAGGGATGTATATGGAACGATAATTTCCATTTCTTGTGCTGACATTTGAATTATCTGTGCTAGTCTATTCAATGGAGTTCTTTCTGGAGTATCCCAGAATGTGGCATAAGTTCTATTATATTCAAGATATTCTTTGAACTTACTGTTTTGACATGGACAGATACAACTACATGGCGCATTAGGATCACTCCATACACAACCCAAATATTCTTCTCCAAGAACACTCTTTATTAGATCGCATTCTTTTAGTTCTTGCCATTTGCAGAATAGATCCAAGTAACTTGGTTCTGGTTGTGTTGGTTTTTTATCCTGACACGGACAATTGCAATATGGATTATTTGGAGGACAGTTCGCATCTCCAATAGGACCTGAAGGATTAGCACAAACAAATCCTTCACAAATTTTACTAGATCTTGAGAATACCAAGAACTGTGCAGCAAAATTATTGTCAAACAAATCGTAATTTGGATTCATTGTTGGAGGAGTAACCATTCCATAGTCTGATTCTCCTGTTAAATCGTATTTCCATACATCCTGAGTTACTAGTGTTGGACGATAGAGTATACTGTTTCCTTGAGCCCAATTCATAGTTGTACTAGTAAACCATCCGGCTATTGCAGGACTATGAACATCTATAATATCATTGGCATTTAGTTGTGAGGTGTTTAATATACTAAGACCGCTGGCTATAGCATTTTTTCCAGCCTGTGTTAGTTGCAACCAACGATCTAACTCATCAGGATACCACCAGTTATATTGCTTATACTTGTACGCTAAAATATCACCCAATATACCAGATTTTTCTCCACCTATTTCTCCAAATTTTGTTGCCAGAACATGGAAGAGTTCTTGTGGAATGAAAATATTCTTTGGAATATGGAAAGACCACCAAGATCTATGTGGTTTAATCTTTCTGTGCGAAAATTGTAAATATCCACTTCCGTGTGCGCTTTCTTTATATTCTGGATCTACATCAGCAGATCTACCATTATACCAATCGTAACTATTTACATCTTCTCTATTTACATCTACCCTATTTTCTCCGTGATGCCATGCATTATCCCACCACCAACCCTTTGGTTCTGCGACATAATATGGGAATTTGGTTTCAAATCCAACTTCAGGCCAAAGTTCCATTCCGTTATTGGTAAGAGATGTATCATTTAGATTTTTATTATATTCTTCCCACCAACCGTATGTTTTAGTGGTTTCTTCATCTTCTACTTTTGATTTCTTAATAGCAACATCAAATCCATATGGATCTTGTCCTATTACTACCGCGTTATTTCTTATAGTTTGCCGACCATTTGGGCCTGCTGTAAGAGATACAATGTATGGTAGGAAGTATTCTGTTCCTGCGTCTCGGACAAACCCATCGGGGAAATCTTGAATACTTTCTAACCCAATTGGAGTTTCAAATTCAATTCTTACATATGAGCTAAGTTGTTCTCTCTTTAAATTTGGAGGAATTGAATTGCCCTGTATATTATACAAATCAAAGGTTTCTCTAAATGGCGTGTTTATTGATGGACCAAATGATTCTAAATCGGTTTGTGCAGTAGCAGGAATAAAATCAAGTGTAGGATTGACATTTGCAACAGGGCCCTGTCCGCTCAATGCCGCGGCTGGAGCACTGATATAAGTTATGTCAGTAAATATACCCGATGAACAATTGCCAGGAGCATATCTAGATAAAAATGGAAAATCATTAAAAGTATTTGCATTTGTAACTTTATAGTTTTGAAAGAATTTTCTAGATGTTTTGAATGCAGATGTTGTGTTATATTTTTGTCCATAATATGGATGATCTGATCCATTGAATGTTATGTTATATAACCAAGATCCTACTTGTGCTCCTGTTATTCCTCTATTCCTAGCAAGAAGTTCATATCTACTTCCTCTTATAGATTTTCTCTTTATAGATTTTATATTGAAAAGAGATTTGTTGGTGACAATTGGTTGTAATCTTCCGTTTTGAATACTTCCTGGCAATCCAGTAGATAAGTCACTAAATACATTTTTCCCCGGTAGTTTAGAATAGAAGAATGCTTTTCTATTCCACCATGTTAAATATTCTTGTTGGAATTTTAGAACCAAGCCCGATGCAAATAAATTCTTTGCATACTGAAGTAACTTAATTTCAGCATCTATTATTTTAATTTCTTGTTGTGCTCTTCTTTTCTCTACTTCAAGATACAACGGATTGAAACACAACTTATTATAACAATCTCCATTTTCTAGACATCTCCTAGTCGCAGAAGGATCACCATTTGGTCCTATGTAATCATCAATATCTGCAAATGCCGAGCCGCCGCCTGGTGTGTATTGATAATTGAAATACCAATTTTCTTCAGTTCCAATATACTGTGCTAGAGTTTTCATAAATTTATCTTTAGAACAGTCTCTACACCATCCCAATGCAGAATCGGTTTTAAAATCCACAAAAGTTTTTGCTTCAGCCGCTGTGCAGTTACAACAATTCAATTGATCGAATTCAATATCAGCATCATTTTCTAAGAAGTTATTACACTTCATGCACATTTGTCTACCTTCATCGTCTTTTGGTAGAACGATCAAAGGAACTTCTCCGAGTCCATCTATGTAATTAAATCCAACACATGCTGATGGTTCTCTGCTAAAAACACTACCTGTTAATGGATCAGTGCATCCTTGTCGCAAACAGGGTTCTGTTCCTTCTTCACACAAATCATATGTTCCAGTAAAACTACCACCTAATGAACAATATGGAATAAAGAATCCACCATAAAAATCATGACAACCTTCTGGGGTATCAAATGGTTCATTTGAAGTGCTCCAATTCCATGAAAACTGGTATGGAATAGAACATCTGTCATCAATTCCATCATTCGGTATACCTGAAGGGAAACCATTATCGTACGGACCGCCGGGAGTAACACATGCAAAGTTGAAATTCTGTTGCCCTCCTATTAAACTAGTACAATAGGGTAATCCTGCTCTTCTATGAAGACATCTACCAAAAGGACCATATATTCCTTGATCAACGGGGACTTGGCCGGCCGGCGTGGACGATTGCTTGCCGTTTAAATACCAACCACCAGCAGAATCATCATTTAGAACTGCTTTACAGTCATTCATCGATCTTTTAAGGCCTGCTTGTATTGTCTGTTGAGGACAACATATATCGAATTCATTATTACAACACCAGTGTCCTTTACCAGTTAACTGTTCCGCAGTATTACCGTTAGGTAAAGCTTTAATTTCTGTTTCAAAACAAAAATTACATCCTCTTATAGTAGGATCTCCTACTATACCACTTCCCCACTCAATCGTCACCGGGTCAGCGCCGGCCGGTTTACACCCAGCACATCCATTTGGCGACCAATCACATTTTCCAGGACCATTGTATCCATCATCATATGGATCCTCTAATCCAAATCCGAAGGCGCCACGATTGTCGAGAAACTTTGAAGGAACAGATATTGTTATTTGCTTTGAAGTAATTTCGCCTTGATTATCTCCACCACCGCCTCCACCACACCCTTCAATACAAACGCCACAGATGCAACAGCCAGATGGACAGTCAGGCCCACACGGAGGACATAAAGAGTCTGCTGATTGTGTTAAAACTTGTGCATTTGTTGGTGTTGTAGAATTTCTAGGATATGGTTCACAGCAAGGTAATAGTCTGGAGTCAATCCATGCATCTGCTTCTAATATGTAAAGGTCAACATTTGATAGGAATTGTTGGGCCAGGGTCTTCTTATTTTGAAGATTTAGTATTTCTTTATCGTATTGAGAAAGACCTCGATTTATTACAAAAGTTAAATAATTTGGGATTTGATCTTTTAGATTGTAAAATTGACCTATTGTGGAATTTAACCATTCATTGGGTTTATATTCTGCTCCATTGACGCCAGGAGGTACTTGAAATTGTAGATTATTAAAATCCACAGCAAGAGATAGACCGTGCTGGATACATTCATTCTTCTTATCATAATCTATGAGATCTGTAAACGAACCCGCAGCAACAACTCTATATTCTTCTTTCCCTTTGAATATTCCATTTTCTCCGAACAAGAAGTTATATGTGTCTCCGCTTATTCCAAGTTGAGAAGCATTTATACATCCTAGATCACCAGAGATACCACATGCAGAACCAATAGACTTTAGTGCCTCTAACTGTTGCTTATCCTTTATTCCATAATCAAAACCATTGAAACAACAAACAACACAACGGTAAACTTCCCACCGCCTCTTAAGATTCTTCATCTTGACAAATTCTTTTCTCTTTTGCTCTAAAGGAGTTCGAATTTTAGTATGAATATCGTATAGTTTTTTAATTTCTAGTTCAGTTATATCGAACTGTGGTTGCCAAGTGATATTAGACCATCTTGAATCTTCTTTACGATCCACATAGTCCCACCATACAACTTTTGGATTGTCTGGTTTAGCACCAAACCCTCTGTCAGAAGAATAATGAACACCATTTTCAAATGGGAAATTTAAAGTATTTAATTCATAATAACCCCAAACATTGTCAGTAACAAGTCTAGAAGGTTTTGTTGTCTTTTGTGCTTTATTTATGAATGAACTTGTTTCTTCATCATCTGGAATTAGTTTATGCTTTTCAACGTGCTTAATTTTTGAAAAGTCTCTGTGATAATCATAATCAATCACCGAGTAAGTATATCCTTCAATTGAACTCATGAAATCAAAATACGGATCTTCATATTTTGGTTTTTGTTTAGTGTAGTGTGAGTAAAATGCTCTAGAGTTTTTTAGATTTAGTAAGTCATTTTGATTTTTAACATTTACCGATAAAACTCTTGTTAATTTTTGTTCTGGATCCTGAAGATTATCTGTGTTTAGATCAAAAGTCAGCGATTCATCTTCTGAATTCTCTTGAAGTATTTTTTCTATTGATTTAAAGTGCCACCCATCTACATCCTGCCAAAAAAAGAAATTCACTGCATTTGGATTTGTCTTTGAAACGGCATTAGTTGCAACATATTTAACAAGAGCGGCCAAATCAATTTGACCTTGGTTAACCCCTGATGGATAACTGATATCTTTATATTTTAACCAGATTCCGTTTTTAGTTGATTCTATCTCCATTGGACTCAAACCCAATTTAGCAGAAACTTCATTTATAAGACCTGGTATTTTGTTTGTAGAATTTCCACTACCTTGTTCGTTTCCTATGGAAATATATCCAATAAAGTCTTTATCTAAATTTAAGAAAGAAGAATCAAACTCTTTATCGAAGAACTCAGAAGACATGAATTCCATTCGATAAATGATGTTCTTGTCAGCAACACCCGTCCTCATTTCATTAACATCAGCAAAGGTGTTTATGATTTTAGATGAAACAATTTTAAAACTTAATTCTTTTGGAGTCTGAGTCAGAGGTAGATCGATATAACCAAACCGTATCTTTATGGTTTCTCCGCCAACGATATTCATTTGACCTACCCAGTCATCTTTATCCTTGAACTCAACAGAACCACTCATGAATAAGTCTGTTAAGTTCTCTTTGAATTGTAAAGATAAAAGTTTACTTTCTCCTGATCCTACTGATTTAGTAGAAACAACATCATATGTTGCATCATCCTTTATAATAGTTATCGAATGTAGGGCGGAAATGAACTGATTTGGATTGTCAATAAATTCTGGTTCCATAAATTAAACTTTCACATCAACAAAGGTGGATCTATCTACTCTATCTAATAACAAAGATTGATCATACAAAGTGAACAATGTATTTATAAATGATCTTTTTGGTACTTTTACTGTTTGATTCTTTTCATTTCTTTTGTTTTCAAAGTCATTTATACTTACCACTTTAATCTTTGCTCCACTAAGAATGGCAGAGGAAGTTATATACAAAAACAAAACAGTATTATAAAGAGTGGTAGTATCTGTATAAGGTAAGTTTGTTGTAATTTCAGTATCACTGTCTGCAACTAAATCAGTTAGAGTCTGAGTACTTCTATTGACAATTCTATATGGATTTATTGTATTTCCATACTGATCATAAAACTTATATGGAAGAGAGAGTTCACTTTCTACTCTTACAAGTCTACCACCTGGAGTATCACTGACTAACTGAAACTTATTACCATCTTTTCTAAGTATTATGAAATAGTCATTTTCTGCAAATGTGCCTGAAATTTGTTTGACAAGTGTTTTTCTTAATACTTTGTCATAGTCCTCTTCGACTCTACCCCAAACAGATGTTACTAAATTTCTACCAATGGAATCTGTTTTAACCACAATGTCGTTTACTTTAGCATTTTGCATTTTATATGTAAAAAGAGCAGTTCCACTATATGTGTTAGAAAGTTCAGTATTGAAAGTAGTAAATTCAGTTGCCCAATCTCTGTTCGGGTTAATTATTTGATTAGTCATTAAAATAAATGGTGAAAATTGTTCAGAATCATATAAATTTCTAGAAACTTGTTCTGGTGTATCACCATTAGAGACAATAATGGTATCAAAAAAGTTAAAATTAGTCAAAGTGCTTTGTGAAATTGATATTTTTCTAAAGATATCAACAACTTCTATAGTCTTATCGTCTTGAAAGGTGTAATTTATTTTAGGATATCGTTTGAAAAGCATTTATAACCTTTTAACTTATACTCCACCCGGAGTAACTCTCTCATAGAATGCAGAAGATCTAGACTTAATATTCTTACTATACAATCCAGAACTTCTCATATTTGGTTCAAGTTCTACAAATTCTAGTGTTACTGATTGTGCAAGAGGTTTTATTGATCCTCCACTATCTACACCATATGCTCCCTTGAACGCTGTCTTGTTTACAGTAACAGCAGATAATAGACACCACTGTGGTTGATTGTTCCAATGGGGATCAAATTTTAGTGTTCCAGCTGCTCCTACGCCTATTCTCCATAAAGGAGGATGTCTCATTTTTCCAGCAAATGGATAAGGCAAAGCTGTAGGAAGTTGATATGCCTGAAATGCATCACATACATCCGCCGCGGCTTCGGATTCTCCCTGACTTAAAGAAGGCATCAATAGTCTAAAAGTAAAAACTCTTTTAGCAACACCGATAAACTTGGTATCAGAAAGATCTAAATCCTGTAAAACACTTCCAAGAAAGACATCATTTATTGCACTTACCATAAACTCGGTAGTTGCTTTTACTATTAATCCACCAGCCGCTAACCCCGCTACCCATGGCTGCCCGGCCGCAACCGCCGCAATCCCGGCAGCACTAAGAACAGTATCCAGGGTTTGACTGGGATTTGCAAGAGTATCATTTCCTGCTCTTTCGGTTGCATAATGAACATTTGAGTAAGTAGTGAGATCTGTAGGAGCAGGAACCGATATTGATGCTAATCTTGGAGTACCAAACGCTGCCGGCGCACCAGAAGGAGAATTATTTGATCTTAATAAAGAGTTATTAGTATATTCATGAGCATAAAATTTTAACCAAAGAGGAACTTGGTTTTGTAATCTAGGATCCTTTGGATATATGTAATCTGCTTTATTTGTACCAATTGACATTTAAACTCCTCATATAGATATTAGTATGGCATACAAGACAAAATACATCCCAGAGAATCCCACCAAATATGTAGGTGATATTAATTCAATTAATTGCCGTTCTTTATGGGAAAGAAAATTTTGTAAGTATTTAGATACTAACAAAAATGTTGTAAGGTGGTCATTTGAAAGTATCAAAATACCATATGTCTCCCCAATCGATAATAAAGTTAAAAACTATATACCAGATTTTATAGTAGAAACTAGAAAAAGCGATGGATCCATAGAAACAAAAATAGTAGAGATAAAACCAAAAAAGCAAACAATGGAGCCTATTATTGGTAAAAAGCATAAAAGAACAGTTCTCAATGAAACTTTGACATATGAAATAAATAAAGCAAAGTGGCAATCTGCAATTAAATTTTGCGATAAAAATAATATAAAGTTTACTATTTTAACAGAAGAGGAGTTGTTCTAATGACTAATAGATTTGGAGAATCGGTAACAAAATATAGAAATAAAATTCTATCTTGGAGAGGGCCACAAATACCAAGTAGATATGCTGTAAGATTTGCATCTGGACCTGATGAAGAACCTGTTATTTTTTATCCTGAAAGTATATCTTTACCAACAAGAGCATTCAATGTTACACCATTTTCCTTCTGGGGTCCTGATTATTTGATACCATCAAGAAGAGATTATGGTGAATGTGCAATGTCATTTATAATGTGGTCAGATAACTATGAAAGAAAATATTTTGAAAAATGGATGGACAATGTAATAACCACAAAAGGTTTAGGATCGAGTAACCGGCCGGGAATACAAACTGAAAATTTAGGAGGAATAGTTCCAGATCAATCGGAATTAGGAAATCCAGTAGTAAATACAAATGAATATTCAGATGTTGCATTTCCTTATCTTAGTTTTGCCGGAGCCATTGAAATAAATCTATTAACAGAAAAATCACAAGAAACTAGTTGGTCTTCAAATAGTGCATTTTTTCTACAAGATGCTTATCCAACTACAATCACATCTACTAATTTAGCAGCAGAAGCAAACTCATATGGAACTTTTGTTGTGGTGTTTAGTTTCAGATCATATAAAATGCTTTAACCTTATATTATAAAGGATATAAAATATGTCATTATCGGAAGTGTTAGAAAAATCATTACCAAAATATACAGAAACCATTCCTTCAACTGGTAAAAAAATTTCATTCAGACCATTTTTAGTAAAAGAAGAAAAAACACTTTTAATGGCTCAGGAAGTTGGAGACGAAACTAGTGTTTTGTTAGCAATAAAGGATATAGTGGAGTCTTGTTTTCCTGATATTAAAAATGCACTAACTCTCCCACTTTTTGATTTAGAATATCTATTTTTAAAATTAAGATCTAAATCCGTGGGAGAGTATGCTAGTCCAATTTTAATTTGTCCAGAGACAAAGGAAAAAGTAAAATTGGTTATTAACTTAGACAAACTCATAGTTAAAACAGACAAGACACATACTAAAAAATTAAAAATATCAGAAGATATAGTTGTTGGAATGAAGTATCCGTCATTATCTACTTTATTAGAAGCAAAGATTGATACACAATCGGTTATGGATTTTTATGAAATGGCAATAGAATGTATCGATTATGTAGAAACTAGAGAACAGAAAGTAGAAGCTTCAAAAATTACAAAAGAAGAAATAAAATCATTTGTTGATTCAATGACAAAACAACAATTTGATAAAATCATAGACTTTTTTGCAACTATGCCAAAAATTGAGGAAGAGATTGAATATAAAACCTCTGATGGTTCTGTTAGAAAAATTTTACTAAAGGGTATAAAGGATTTTTTCGAGTAAGCCTCAGTCATATATCATTAGACAGTGTTTTTGATGTTAAGTTTAAGTTAAGCGTAATTCTAAAACAAAACATTTCAGAACTAGAACTAATGATACCTTGGGAAAGAGATATTCACCTAGATATGCTGAGGCGATACATAGAAGAAGAAAATCTAAAAATGAAAAATTCTCAAAATGATGACGCGCTTACTAGAATGATGAAGAATAGGGGTCATGGATGAATGAGAAAAATTTAGAAAAACTAAGAGAAACGATGATTGGTGTATTTTCCTCGTATCTCTCTACAGAACATACCCCAATTGAAAATCAGTCTTTAGAACTTCAATCATTTTCTACTACAAATGTGCCATCTTTAGAATCCCCATCTTTGACTAGAGAAGATGACAAATCTATTAATTTGAATGTAACTATAAATCAAAATAATAGAGAACCATTATCATTAAGTCCATTCAACATTAAAACTAATCAAAAAAATGTTAATGTGAATTTAAAAAAAAATGAACTACTAGTTCCTAATATCTTATCTTCCAACCTCTATGTGTTGATGAATTCTCAAAAAGATAAGACGAATATCATTAGAGAAAAGTTTACAGAAACTAAATTCAAAAATAAATCAAGTATCATAAAAACTCCAATGAGTTTTATTATCAATACTCCTTACAACTTTATAACGAATGCTGGAAACTATTCAATTGAAAAAATAGAAAATAAAGTGAATAACGTAAATATAAAAGAAGAAACAAAACCCACATTTGAAAATCTTCAATCTAGATTACCAGTTCCTTCTATTGATGATCGAGATAAAGAATATTTTGATTTTTTTCAACAGATTAAAACAGAAGATTTAAATTCATATGATAATAGAACCAAAAATTTGTTTACAGAAGTCTTAAATCTTATATCACAAAATCAACAAACAATTAATACTGATACTATAAATCAATTCAACGAAGAACAATTAAATCCAACTTCATTTGAGTTTTTATCAAAGGAAACATACATACCAGTTGAACTTGCTAAGAGAGAAAAATTAAACTTTAAAAATCTCAAAAATAGATTAGTCAGTAAGCAAAAAGCAAAACTAATTAAAAACAAAAAAGAAAACACCAAAGCTTTAATTCCAGCATTTTCGACTGGAGCATTAGTATCTTCTCCTACTTTTGCTTTACTTGGAGAAAGTAGACCAGAAATGGTAGCACCAATACAAGTTAATATAGAAAAATATTGGAATCATCCTATAGGTAGGATAGACACTGCTGCAGCTGCTATCGGAAGAATAAATGAAATACAACCAAATATTGATAACTCTCTAAGTAAGTCAATAACATCAAATGTAAAATTAAAAGAAAATACAAACTCATCTGATGCTCTTGCTACAAATAAAGAAAATCAAGAAAAAGCACCAAAAAATCCACCAGTAGATACAAACAGTCGCGCGGCAATTGCAGATGTTTCTAGACCACAGACTAAAATGTATGACTTTAGAGATTTAAAAATAAACTCCACCACTGAAAGTGTCTCAACATTTTTAAATAACCTAAAGGCTTTACCCGGTCGCCGTCAGGTACATATGTAAAAAGAAACACCCCCGTGATCCAGCTGCAGCTGGCGGGGGTGTCGGACGAGAGATGCTATCTCTCGCGGGATTAGTCGTCTGCGAGCTTCT
>Ga0194115_10002109_pt1 | contig 24058 bp, 27 predicted proteins | sample TA2MahsurfametaG_3_FD_148656 | JGI IMG/M metagenome (GOLD analysis project Ga0194115, IMG submission 148656) | Freshwater microbial communities from Lake Tanganyika, Tanzania - TA2015002 Mahale S4 surface | ecosystem: Environmental > Aquatic > Freshwater > Lake | place: Tanzania: Lake... | reverse complement strand
AAAGGTGTCCAACATTCCGAATACAACCATTCGAAGGAAAAACCATTGAGATTCATCCAAACATGGATCCTACCCCGTTCACGGGGACTACCTGCCAATTATGGCTCGTATGATGCTTCCAACAAAGAATGCATCCTTCAACGGACGAAGAATATTGTCCATCATCTAGCTTCTGATGTCACGAACAAAGTCCGTCGAGATGCCCGTCAAGATTAATCAAGATATCGATACGTATGCGGCCGAAATCGAATTGGGTCAAAGGGTGACAGTCGAGCTTCCAAGTAATCGACAAGCCTATTTGTTGTGTGTAGAAGGTTCTCTTGATGTGAATGGGAAACACTTGAACAAATACGATGGAGCCGAAATTCATGGGAATGGCACACCACTGACGATTAAGGCAACCGGCGTCGAAGCGACCGAAAGTGGCGACGTGGCTCACTTTCTGATGATTAGTATGAAGGAAGATGGATCTGGGCGACTCGATTTGAATTGAAGGATACGTCGTATCGCTGTCGTAATGAGATCTTGCCATCATGGTGTTGAATAAGGGCAGCATAAGTACTTATGATTAGTCCAAACATCCAATACCTTTGACGTGAGTAGCTGTTTCCTAGATGCATAAAGAACCATACTAGATGGACCTCAAGGGCTCACCTGCACCTTTCCTTGATGACAGCTGGTCAGGGATACGTAAGCCCGGGGACATGGCGTCGAACGTACCTATCGCGTAGTATTGTAGAGTCGTCGGTTCGGTAGGATATTCGCCTAGCAGCCCCTCCAGGGCGGTCATCCGACCCATTGTCGATGGGTATGAAGGAGTTCGTATTTTCCTTTGTTTCTTCGATGTTTCCCTTATCATGTTGTGGTCTTCGTGTTTGCTATCCACCACAACTCGTAGTAGCACTGGATCCAGAAATCCGAATAAAGGTTGGGTGATAATCATGCTTTGTTGTTGATTGTTGTTGTCGAAATTCACGCACGGAATGAATGCTCGTTCTGGTATGGTAGGACGAAGAAATGCGTGGATGGTGGGGCATGGTTGGGGCAAGCAGCCAGGTGGCCGATCAACCAGTTCGGTCCATGGGAAATGACGAAAAAAAACGACATTCGTAATCTTTACTTCAATTGTGATTGTTGTTGATGTAATTTCGATTGTCGTTAAAGCAAACAATCTGAGGACCTCGTCCTCCGCTTCATTCCGTTGGGTGTTGCTGTTGTCGTCAATCGTTCCCCAACCATTGCCGCACTATGACATCACGTGACAGTCATGTTAACAGATCGGAATCGAACGTTGTACATTGATGAATGTCACAGAAAAGAAGAGTTCTTTCTTGTAGCTTTAGTTGATGACAATGACTAGGATTTGACTCGAGCACCTGCCCCTGTTCGTGATTGCCATCGCATTTGTCATCCTGATCTTTGTGACCGGATAGGAAATGGTAGCAGCCTCCGACATCGCGAGCTTTTGTGCTGTTTCAGCGGAGGATATCTTTCCGCATTGCTCAAGTTCAATTAGTCCGTGTAGTCGAGCATGGAATTCTATACCCCTCAGCTCCCACCGAACAAAGTATTGCCCTAAATAAACTCGATGTGAAAGGCGAGAAAAGGGTGGGACAAAGAATCTTCGAGAACAACCCTCCAAAATGCCATGACGTATTTTATCTCCGCCCCAAATCGGAAAGCAAATCACGTATCAATGGAAATCTATCGCATAAAATTTTCTTTTCGAACAGTCGAATGTCCTTTGCAAGGCAACTACTGAGACTTACCCCTTCCACTACTACAACAACACAAGCAAAAACACTTGCCAAGACTCTTACTACCAAGCGCAACCAAAGTACCATGTTGTCAACTACGCCTCCCTTCATTCAAGTCATCCCCAACTCCAATCTATACGTGTCGGAACCAAATCCAGCATGGTTCGGAAATGGACCCAATCCTGGTTTCCATCCAAATTGGACCAACGACAATTGGCTCAAATCACGTTTCCATTTCCCATTCGCTGAATATCATAACCCATCCAACAGTAACTTTGGAGTTATGCGAGTGATGAATGATGATTTGGTACAACCCGATCGAGGTTTTGGGACCCATCCACACAGAGACATGGAAATAGTCACCTACATCGTTCATGGTGAACTCACACATAAGGATAATCTTGGATCGAAGGAATCTCTAGGACGAGGAAGTATCCAGTTCATGACAGCCGGTAAAGGTGTCCAACATTCCGAATACAACCATTCCGAGGAAAAACCACTAAGATTCATCCAAACATGGATCCTACCCCGTTCACGAGGATTACCTGCCAATTATGGTTCGTATGATGCCTCCAACAAACAATGCATTCTTCAAAGGACAAAGAATACTGTCCATCATTTGGCTTCCGACGTTACGAATACGTCCGTCGAAACGCCTGTGAAGATTAATCAAGATATCGATACATATGCGGCCGAAATCGAATTGGGTCAAACGGTGACAGTCGATCTTCCAAGTAATCGACAAGCATATTTGTTGTGTGTCGAAGGTTCTCTGGATATCAATGGGAAACAATTGAATAAATATGATGGTACTGAAATTCATGGGAATGGTACACCCTTGACGATTAAGGCGACGAATGTCGAAACGACGGAACATGGTGATCTGGCACACTTTCTAATGTTTAGTATGAAAGAAGATGGATCTGGAAGAACCGATTTGAATTGAACGCAAAAATATCAAATGCCATGGTGTCGTCTGCCCCAAAAGAATGAGAGCTTGTCGTGATGGATCTCCAAGAAAAGAAGGAAGTAGTTTCAGAACTTGATGATTAGTCCACAACATCCAATACCTTACCCCAACAATAGCTCTTGTCTCGTTGTATGTAGATTGATGTAGAAAGATGTAGGTGGATCTCAGTGGCTCACCCACACCTTCTCCTTGACTGGGAATCATTGCGGCCACTAGAAAGAAGGGATATATCCTATAGACGTTCTTACTTACGGGTACCAATGTACCGGTAGGTGACCATCGTGCATAGTGCATAGGTAGTATACATGGGTTCAAAACCGACTCACTGTCACAGGTCAGTGCATTTATTTGATTAGATCGATCGTTTCTGCCCTTTTGCCGGCTGCTGGCGAAGCAGCCAAAAAGATATCCTACGAACGTATGCGCCAATCCGATTCACCAATCAAGATGCAGTATTTGAGCTTCTCCTCCTGCTCAAATGATACCGTGGGCTGTTGTTGATTTTTCTTCGCCTTCCAAATTGAAGGTCTCCCTCTGCTCTCTCTCTTTCTCCGACCGTGTCTCTCTCGCTGAATCTAAGTAATCCGAACACTACAACAACCTAGAGGCTTCACTACTAGTTGTTGTGTTTTCATATCCCTTTCTTACCCCCCCCCAATTCATAATGACGACTCCTCGCAAGGCAAACTTGATCGAATCCATGGCTCTAGGTGGAGCCGCAGCTTCCTTTGCTGTGAACTTCACCCATCCTATTGTAGGTTTCTTTTCCAACCTTTTGTGTGTTGTCCAGTCGGGGAATCTCGCCTCTCTTCATCATTTTTCCGGCTGTGGCGACAACTGAAAGGATCCTTTTCTTATTTCTTACCTCGTTTTCGCTGTGGCTCTCCCATTACAGGAAACCGTCAAGACTCGTATGCAAGTCTCGGGAAGTTCCATTTCCGTAACTGTATCGGAATTGGCAGGAAAGGAGGGGATTGCTGCCTTTTGGAAGGGTCTGACCTTTGCCTATGGACGTGAATTGTCCTATACATCGGTCAAACTCGGTGCGTATGCACCTGTCCGTGATGCGATGGGGGCAGGGAAGGATGCACCCTTTTATATGAAATTCTTAGCCGGTGCGATTACCGGTGGTGTCGGTTCCGCCATTGGAAATCCCTTTGACGTATTGAAGACCTTGGCACAAACGAATAAGGATAAGTCTATCCCCCTCATGACATTGGTCAAGGATATGTATACCCAACAGGGAATTGCTGGTTTCTATCGTGGTGTCGAAGCGAATATTATGCGAGCCTGTGTCTTGAATGCCACCAAAATGGGTTGCTATGACATTTCCAAGGGTTACGTCATGGAAGCGAGTAAGTCCAGTATTCTATTTTGTCATCCTACGCATTTCTCAGAACCAATATTCGTCCCGTTTTCTGGTATGAGGTAGTAGTAGTAGTGTCTCATCTTTTGTGACTATCATACCTTCTCACTTTTTTTTGCGATTCCGTCCTGATACGTAGCTGGATGGGCACGCAAGGATATTCGAACGTCCTTTAGCAGTGCTTTCGTCGCTGGGTACGTGAATGACATGAATATTGGGATGGCAGTTTTTTTCGTTCGTGTGCACGCTACGGACGTACATGAAAATGACCAATGTGTTGTGTGTTTGCATGTCAGGCATATACTCACGGTCAGCTACTTTCATCTTTTTCTTTCCTACCACCCCCTTCGAAACCCATTTTTTTCACCTCGGTAGATTCCTCATGACCGTGACGGTATCACCCTTTGATCGTATCCGTACTAACTTGATGAATCAACCGACTACCGGAGACAAATTGTACAATGGATTTGTGGATTGTACCGTCAAGACGATTCAAAAGGATGGAGTTTCTAGTTTGTGGCGTGGTTTCATTCCCATGTACGTACTTCTTGCGAGATATCGATGATGGATTGATGGATGGAAATATATGAAGGAGGACGTACATTTCACTAACGACGTTTTTGTCTTCCTTCTTCTCATGCCTTCCGTTGTAGTTGGGCCCGTTTCGCTCCCCAAGCAACCCTTCAGTTGCTAACGATCGAATTCCTTTACCAGGCATGCGGTTTCAAGAGTATCTAAAGGTTTCTTCGATTCATGATAGATACCTTCTTCTTCTCTGTGTGGACTATGCGAGTTCGTGAAGAAAACAATAATGTGGGCATATAGTCGATGATGCAATTCATCGGCCTTGTGTACGGACGATAACAATTTAGTAGACAGACCTTGTTCTTCTCGTCGCCGAAGGGTAATACACTGTTTAGAGCAAGAAGGGCAACGGCTACGACACAATCACCCGTTGAACATCGATCCAGAGGCAGAACCATCGAGGTACCAGTACACTTTTTTCCGTTCTCCGCAATATCACTGTCGTTCCATGATGTAGATCTAGCACGGCCATAATCAACAAGATTCAAAACACAATGGAGAGACTTTCACCGATTTCAGGTATACACGGGGTTCGGCAGTGACTGCACTTTGATCTAGAAATCTTCCAAACCGATTCCCGAAACCTATCACTGGCCCCATCTCTTCCAGTAAATTACCTTTTTGATTCTATTTTCCGCCTGCTGTCGCGTTTTTGTTCATTGATGCCCTTTTTTTTGTTCAGTGATTCCAACAAAGGTAGAAGACATGTGCGGTCCCCACAATGGGAATCCTTGATGAATCATCACAGTTTCCCTCGCTCTGTGTGCAGCAAATCAGATGCGAGTCGTCCGTTCTACAACTCCTGGTGGACCAGAACGACAACAATGCTTGTTGGATTCTTATTCCTCAAGAATTGCTCAATTTTTGCCTTTTCGAACACGGTAACCAGATCACGGTGTTTAGCCGGTATCTTTCTTCATAAGGGGAGCCGCGGATCGAAGGAGACGCTATCGCAAAGTGGGATTCCTTTCGTTTTGTCCAGTACTAGTCGGTATATCGTTGTGTTTGTGTTAACTTTACATCATGCCACGTAGGATACCTCTGCCTTCTTGTCCAGTAGTTGGTGTTATAATCGGTACCGTACGTCGTTGTTTATGTTACAGTTAACTGAAGATGGCACGGAGTATCGGTTTGTTGGTATGATGTTGACGAAATTTTCGTGGGTGTTGTTGAAAGATTCATGGTTGTTGACACGGTTTCGTGAGTGTTGAAATAATCGCGTTACCTGGTGTTGACAAAATAATTTGTACTGAGAAAACTCGACTCCCCAAAAACGAGAGGGAGCCAACGTGCTCATACCCGCATGGAAACTCTGCGACCACAAGAGCCTTGAGTAGGCCATTACCTACTGGGAAAGAGCCTAAGCTTGTTGAGGGATTCTCTCGAGGTAGGATTCCCATTCTGTGGATTTCACTGTCATGGTTCGCGTTTGTGTGCAGGATGCGGTGTGCGGTGTACTCTGTACCGATGCTGCCGAGCAGGATTCCTTTGATCTAAAGCTTCCCGACAGGGTTGAACACTTCGCAACCAGACCACTGCTACTAGGCAACCCACCCGCATTCTACTACCATACTATCATGTGACACGAAGATATCCTAGCATTGAGCCCTCGATTTTGATCACCGATTTCCGGTGGCTATGAATTGCAAAATGATTTAGGAAGAGAAAAAGATACAAAATGGAAAAGAGAACAACACTCGGGATTCCAACGTGGTCTTCCACCGTAGTACTAACCGTGCCCGAACATGCTTAACTTCGCAGAGCAGACGGGATGCGGTGCTGTCATGCTGGTATGGTCGTTCCCGATGGGAGCGCATCAAATTATGTTTATATAACGTCCCTTTTTGACAAAAAAATCCCTTTTGTTGGGAATTCCAGAAAATATTGAGAGTTTTTTATGGCGATTTGTCAAGGTGCTACACGTGGATGGACCTCGTCCATCGATGTCGTACGTGGTGCGCCGTTTTCAGGAACGTCATCCAACACATCAATTCACCGAAAACTGTCTCAGGATTTTCTTTTCGACCGACGAACTTTTACACCTCACAGCCGCTGCCTACAAAGTTCGCTGTCACATTTCAACCGATCCTGTGCACCATGAAGATCGCCAGTTGCCTCGCCCTTACTCTCTTTTTGTCTGCTGCCGAAGCTTTCGGTCCAGCCTCTCCGGTCAATGGAAACGCATTTGGATTGTCCTCCAAAGCCTCGCATGGCATGACCATGCGTGTTGGGAAGGTTGACTTGTCTAGGAAGCAAAGGTTCAACGATGTCCTTGCTACTACTGGCGCATTGAGCTCCAAAGAGGCCGTCCAGGAGCAGCTACTATCTTCCGATGTCAATAGCTTGATCCAAAAATCTAGCTACAAGGTTAGAAGAGCCATGATCCGAAAGGTCAATTTACAAGCCTCCAGGCAAGGTGTTGATGTCCCTCTCGGATTTGGTGTGCCGTAAGTTCGTCTGGACGGTTCAGGCTGTATAGTTTCGAAACGAAAACTCACCTAGTATCCACCTACAACTCTTGATGCGTAGACCCACCCAAGCGGAAAGAGAAGCAGCCGAAATGGCCGCAGGAGCTGCCGCCAAGGTAGAAAAGGAGGCGTACTTCGCGGCTCTTCCTGCACAGATGGTAGCAGCAAAGGCTGCTCGCGTCCAAAAAAAAGCAGACAAGAAGGGTAAGTCGAAAGAGGGAACACGGGATATTATTTGGTCTTTCGCCCATTTTTGTCTCGCGCTGACATGGATTTCCTCCTTTTTCATGATTAGCCCGTGCCGCGGCGAACGCCAGAGCACCAGCTGCCGTTGCTGAAGTACCAGTTGTTGAGGAACCCGTAGTGGAAGCTCCTGTGGCGGAAGCTCCTGTGGCTGAAGCTCCCGCTGCTGAAGCTCCCGGCCCCGCTGCTACCAGTGGCGGTCCTGTCACCCCCCAAACAATCAAGCAGCTCCGTGATGAGACTGGTGCTGGAATGATGGACTGCAAGAAGGCTCTGTTGGAGACCAATGGAGATCAAGAAGCTGCTGCCGAATATTTGCGAACCAAGGGCTTGGCAAAGGCCGACAAGAAGGCTAGCCGTATCGCGGCAGAGGGAAAGATTGTCACCTCGATCGACGGCGGACGAGCAGTCATGGTCGAAGTGAACTGCGAGACTGACTTTGTTGGAAAGGACTCGAGCTTTTTGGAATACTGTGACAAGGTTGCTTCTGCCGCTATCAATATCAATGACGATAGTATCGATGCCTTGATGGCGCAAGAAGTTGGAGGAGAATCATTGGAGGCAACCCGACAGGGATTGGTTGCGAAGATTGGAGAAAATATCCAAGTCCGAAGAATGGCATCCGGAGGTGGAGAAGGAAAGACTGTCGGAGTCTACGTCCACATGAACCGAATCGGTGTCCTGGTCGAATTGGAAGGTGGAGATGAGAATACGGCTGTAGATATCGGCATGCACGGTAAGGGATTTTTTTCGCGTCCCTTGTACATATCGGGGATATGTCTTGTTCACTCACCTCACCTGTTTGCATAATTTTTTCTGAATACCCCAGTTGCCGCAATGTCTCCTCCGTACGCAAAGCCTGAGGATGTCCCCCAAGATGTTCTCGAAAAGGAAAAGAAGTTCTTGACAGAGCAAGCTATGGAATCCGGCAAGCCTCTAGAAATTGCGGAGAAGGTACGTTTTGTTTCTCTATCATGTTGGAGTTGACAGACGATTGTCCCCCTGTACATGTCTTTCCCTAACCCTTTTGTCCGTTGAACACGTTCTTAGATGGTTGCTGGTCGTATCCGCAAATACTTGGAAGAAATCTGTCTGGTAAGCCAAAACTATGTCAAGGATAGCTCCATGACTGTAGAAAAATATTTGGCTACCAAGGGTGCCAAGATGATTGGATTCAAACGTATCGCAGTCGGTGAGGGTATCGAAAAGAAGAAGGATGATTTCGCTGCGGAAGTTGCCGCCATGGCGGCTGGCAAGGCCTAAAACAAAAGAAGAAAAAAAAGGACGTCTACTAAAGGCAGGCACGATCTGTGTTTACAGTTACCACCGAAACTTTGTTTTCCCCATAACAAATAATTTTTTAGAGCATCCACCATTAACTTTCGACCATTCTTATGTGTACGATGAAGTAGCTTCAGAACCTTGGTCTATGGGATTATTCTTAAAATCTATTGTTTGAGAGGAAATACGTTTTTTGACTAGCAGATTCAAAGGAGATGGAAGGTACCAAGCAGAACCTTTCTTTATAGTTGTCCTTTAGAACGGATAATTTCACGTAACATGAAATGTTTGTGTTTACTAATACGTTGACATGGAACAATCATTACCATATCACCCATATTCGCAACCTCTTCTTCATCATGTGCCATAAATTTCTTTGTATATCGTAAACGTTTCCTATATTTTGGATGGACACGGTATCGGTCGACTGCAACATTCACAGTCTTTTGCATCTTCGTACTAACGACTGTCCCTACTAATGATCCACGGGGGATACTTTCCTTATCCTTCGGTGGTGAATGGATAAGATCCCATCCAGGAATAGTCGATGTATCCTTTAGATCCTCGTTGGTCATATTCGAATAGTCTGGACGTTCCACTAGATCAAAGTAGGACGTATCCTGAAAGGTACTCATAATCTGATCGACATCATACTCTACCGCCGGTGGTGGTGTAGGGGTCGATGTGACTGGTTTAGTCTTGTCATCGTCTGAAGATGAAAAATAACGTTGAATGAACGATTGACCTTGACGATAGCCCAAGGAATGGTCAAAACTCGAACCTTGTACAGCAGGCCTTGGAAGAGAAGCAGCAGCGGTCCAGGACGTGAAAGGGAGCCTCCTTTGGAGCTGACGCGTAAGTAAATTTCTTCCCACGATTTTAGTCGCCATTCTACCCCAGCCGGTTATAGAGAAACTTTTATAGGGTCTAGATGTACAGTAGACCCTGGCTTGGTGGACTTGGTACTCCAATGTCTTCGTGCTTGGTCTCTCACATCATGAAAGGATCATCATCATCATCCCCTTCCACTAAAACTTTGATTCTCTGCCACGACACTTGCATGACACCCACGGACAGACGGGAATCCTGGATTCATTGGACCGAACTTCGGCTAGGGACTAAGCAAGTCCGCCAAGGAATACCACTTACTAGAGGGCTGCACGTACATTTTGTACTACTGTCTACGCCGTCGACACTTACCGCCGCTACTTGGGCTGGTCCGTCCTTGTCGCTTGCCTCGAAGGAGGGATTTGCTCAACTCGACGACAACACCAACAGCCATCGTTGGAAACTTGCGTGAGGATCACCTTCTTCGGTTCGTTTCACTACAACCCAAGACACATTCAAGATGGCTATTGTGAGTTCACAAGATGACAATTAATGTATTAGATTGTAGGCATCGTATGCGGATGAGGGTTTGAGATGGAAGAGGAGCAGGAAGTGAACCATTCCATCGAAGCTCCCTCGTTGAAGCCGGCTCCTGAAGCATCACGGAGGAATCGGATAGCTAGTCGTTGGGTCGTTGAACAGAGGGATATCGGCGACCATCTTTATCGTCCTTATGTTGTCGTACTTGGTTATAGTCCTGCGTTGGAAATGATAGTCCTCTAACCCATTGATGTGTTTCTTTACTTCTCATATCGGCTATTCAATCTATAGGGCAAGAACAAGAGACTTACGAAATCTAAGAAGGGTAGCCGTAAAAAGGCTGTTGACCCTTTCTTGAAGAAGGAATGGTACAAGCTGATCGCTCCTTCCATCCTTTGCTGTAAGGATTGCGGAAAGACCTTGATTACGAAAACTCAGGGTACTAAAATTGCCTCCGATTACTTGAAGGGACGAGTCGTCGAAGTTTCCTTGGCAGATCTCAACCGGAATGAATCCTTGGCTTACCGCAAGGTTAAGCTTTGTATTGAGGATGTTCAGGGATATAACTGTCTATTGAACTTCCATGGAATGGACATGACCCGAGATAAGCTCTGCTCTCTTATCCGAAAGAAGCAATCGATTATTGAGGGTAACGTTGATTGCCGAACTACCGATGGATATGTCGTCCGACTATTCTGTATCGCCTTTACTCGGCCACAACAAAACCAGGTCAAGGCGACATGCTACGCCAAATCGGCACAAATCCGTGCTATCCGTCAAAAGATGACTTCTCATATGACAGAAATTGGTACCAAGGGTGATTTGAAATCCTTGGTAAAGGAACTTATCACATCTCCCATTTGTGATACTATCACCAAGCAGGCATCTGGAATCTTCCCCATTAAGGATTGTTACATCCGAAAGGTAAAGGTCTTGAAGAAGCCTAAATTTGATGTCTCTGAACTTATGGAATGGCACAATGCCGACGAGACGCCTTCTGGTGATGTCGGTAAACCCGTTGAGGCCCCGAAAGAGGAGGGACTTGCAGGATCAGGTGGACGTTTGTAAAGACTCTAATCCTTATTATAAAGAAAAAGAAGTTGGACTACAATCCTTTATGTCTTTTGGGCGGGGATCATTGATGTCAACTTATCCTGTCGTATAAGATCGATCGACTTAGATGCACTGAAAGAATATGATGTCACGTACGCCTAAGTTGATAAGTTAAGGCACGGTGGTTCACAGGGTTTGATCAGTACCGCTTCCACTTTCGAAACCATCATCTGGTTCTTCAACAGGAAGGAGACTCGTCAGATCTATGGCTGGTGGCATCCAAGTCGGTGGTTGGACTCGGACATCGATCTTCCCAATACATTCTTTTGACGTAGGTTGCTTGGTATGGAAAGTGATCCGATAACAAAAGGCATGAAGACAAATTTCATGTCCACCACGTAATAATTGTGAAGAGGAGAATGCTTTTTCTGGACCAAATTGACAAAAGGAACAAATTTTACGAGCGGATTCTACTTCCGTCTCCAAAATCCCCTTTCGAACCTTCGTCATCTGGCCTTCTTGTTGTTTCCAGTACTTCTCTGCCTGGACCATGCCCGTCGTCAAATTTATGGATGGATCTAATGTACCACCATACTGTGTGTCATTCACAATCGAATATCCCAACCACTGAAGATGGACACGCAATTGATGACTTCGACCTGTCAGGGGCGAAGAAAGGACAATAGAAGTATGATGATCGGCATCATACGAGATGAAACGAAAGAAGCTTCGGGAAGGCTTCCCACTCCCCGTGATCACTCGAATACCATTGATTGGGTCCACAGTTTCAATCGGTGCATTCACCTCGATGCCTTGTCCGTCATCGTCCCAATTCCACTGTGCAATACTGGTCGGTTCAACTTGAATCTCTGACTTTTGACAAGGGAATTGACCATGAACCTTAGCGAGGTAATGCTTGGAGACGAATCCACCCTCCATTCGAGACTGCAAAACGTGGGCAATCTTTGGATTCGTACAACACAGAGTAACTCCACTCGTCACTCTATCAATACGGTGACAGGGAATCAGTGACTTTGGAGACAACCCTTCCTGTGCCTCTACCATTATTGTCAACGAGTTGGAAAGATATGGGCCCGCCGGATGTACTGGAACTGTCGAGGGTTTATCACAGACGAAGATTGCACCGTCACCCTGCAAGTCAAATGCTTCTTGTACCCTACGAGGTAGTTGTTTTCTCTTGACGGAGATTTTCGGGTCTGGTAAGTGGACAGGGGGTTCATGCCAATGTACAATACGCCTGATTACGTCCATATTCTTTAGGATGAAAGTCTCTGCCTCCTTCACGCTAGAAATGATCTTTTCATTCACTCGCATGAGACGACTTTCGAGGACGTTTTGGAGAATTTCTGTCTCGGCTGACTCCGGGAATTCATCCTGAAGGACAGATAATAAACTTTTCTGGCACCACTTGCCCTTGACTCGGGTCATCAACTCTCGAATGCAAGCTGCCGGTATTCGGATCCCCGTGGACGGGTCACGACCCTCCCAAGGTGGAGAAGCCAAATTCAGATCTTGTAACTCCTCGATGGAACTTTGACGTTCCTGCATTTTTCGTTTCTTTAACGCTGAGTTGTTTCCCTGGACTGTTGTGATGTTATCTTTAGTGTTCTTGCTGTGTGAACACGACACGATGTCGGTTTCGTTCATCTTGACTTCCAATATCCTCTTCCGCTTGAGTCCGTGAAATCCCCAACACGTACCGGAACATCCCGCTTCTCCACAGCTACGGCATTTGGTTTCCATATATTTAGATTCTTGGACGTCCATGATATCACTTAGCTCAGTGATACGGGCCGAAACCTTGTTGCACTGTTTGATCAATGTCTTCCGCTTTTGTTTGAACTTCTTGCCGACGGCAATTTCCGCCATTATCTCTTGTAGACCTTGAAGCTGCGACTCCAATTCGACTTTGGAATAAGGGGATAGATCAGTAAAGTAACAAAAACGCATACGAAAATGATTGTGACAATGATATTCTCGAACCAACGGTCGGCATCGGTCACACACCAAGATGGGCTCTCTACAGACGGTACACACACAACCTGGTTCGAAGACATCATAGGGTTCTGAACAATACAAGCATTTCCCCACCACGACGACTTCTTGTTCTGTTGGTGCTGCTGCACCGTGGGCACCCCGTCCATCAAAGACAAAATTTTTGCCCTTCCATAGGCATTCTTCGGGAGAGCTTCCGAATTTGTCAAGATATTTGTGAATCCCACCTTGAAGATGTCGGACTTCCTGTACGGACGGTACTTGTTTTCGGATAAATGCTGATGCCTTCTCACATCGGATACCCCCCGTACAATACATCAAGACTTTCTTATTTTCGAGGTGTTGTACGTTGTGTTGAACCCATGTGGGAAACTGACTAAAGGTCGTCGTGGCTGGGTCAGGAGCACCAGGAAAATGTCCAATCTGCCATTCCTTGGTGTTACGGCAATCGATCAGAACCGTATCATTTTTAGACTCCTCATCCTGTTGTAATTGTGCCATGCGTTTATGCCATTCTTCGGGAGTTAGGTATCCCTTCTGTACGTCTTCTAGTGGAATCGAAGCAAGGACACCACCAGTTCCAATCAGTTCCTTTACAATCTTGATATTAAGATCCGGAAAGAGTTCTGACTTTGTACACGTACTCCACTTGAATTCGGAAGCTTCCATGATCAAGGGTTGGCAATCGGCCTTCTGATAAAATTCTTCACAATCCTTCCAAAAGGAAACCAGAACGGATTCGAAATCCTTTTCCTCTTCGGAGATCGTCGTAGACCGTGTCATGGCCTTCACAAAGGCTTGCGCTGCAGATGGTGACCCCGACAACGTGCCGTTGATTCCTTCCGACTGATGTTTATTACATCCCACCAATATCCGACCCTGTAAATCAAGGGCTTGACATAGAGTTTCTAGAGCCGTTCGATAGAGTTCGACGACACCACGATTCTTGTCCAGGGGATGAAATTTGTAGAACAAAAGAATGTGCTTCTCTGACGCCTCGGAAGTCTCCACTGCTACAGTTGCAGCTAAATTTGAATCGACCTCATCATTCATAGTTTGACAAACCTAACTTGAAGGTAGGGACTAGTACAGAAAAGCATTTGTTGTGGTTGGTTGTTGCAGTTAACTGTAACTACCTTTCTGACTGTGTCACATGATGGGCAAGAGCGAACCCGAAGACCTTTTTTTGGTTGGCGAGGATCTCTCTGTCCTTCGTCCGATCTTTCATTCACGTTCGTACCTATTTCTGCTAATCACGAGGCGAAGGTCTGGACGAGAACCCAGAACCCCTTAGCTTTGGAAAGTAAAAAATTCCCTTCGATTTTCCCCTCGGTACTTCGGGGCCTTCTACATAACTGTAATGACGTTGCTGTCCGATCTTTGTGTTTCAACTTGCGCATCAAATCGCAGTGCACCCCTCCTCCAGCCTTTGCGAGGAGGGGAACGGCTACGGTCTGCCTGTTACGCTGTTGTGAACCCTTTTCAATGCAACTCAATATATTCCTGACGATGAAGACTGCCACCCTTTTCGCTCTTGTTGGCTCTGCGTAAGTAGACGGTTACGTTTGTTGTGTTTTCGTTTCGAGGTAGAGGAATTTTTGCTTTCCAAGAGTTAATTTGGAAACTTTAGGGGGGGTTCTTTTTTTCAATTCGAGATAGTTCAAGCCGATAATCCAATTGCATTACGGTAGAGGTTATGTCGATCCAATGCGTGACCACCAAAGAATAGACTATGATGAATTCCTGCTGTACGAAGCCAGCATAGGTCCCGAATAGTTTACTGGATCCCATTTAGCCTCACATTTGATCTTATTTTGTGTTGTTTTTTTGGGTTCTGTAACCTTGTTAGCGCCGCGTTTGCCCCCGTTCAGCAACAGGGACGCACGTCGTCATCTGTTGAGGCATGGAAGGATGACACCGTTGTCGGGATCACAGCGCCTATGGGATTCTTTGATCCACTTGGTTTCTCCAAGGGTAAAGATGATGCGACGATGAACTTGTACCGTGAGGCTGAATTGAAGCATGGACGTGTCGCCATGGCTGCATGCTTGGGTTGGTATTTGAATGCCGCCGGTGTCCACCCCGCCTTTAACAGTGAGTTGTCCAACAACCCCCTAGAGGCTGCTCAACAACTCAACCCCGTCGGGTGGCTCCAATTCGTCCTTGGATGTGGTGCCATTGAATGGTTGGCCGTAAAGATCAAGGAACGTCCTGGATACCAAGCCGGTGATATCCTAGGTGCTTCCTACTGGGTAGACAATAGCGATGAAGGATGGGTTGACTACCAAAACAAGGAAATCAACAATGGACGATTGGCAATGGTTGCTTTCATGGGTATCTTTGTGCAAGATCTTCTCTACGGAAACTACGGTGACCAAATCTTCCGTCAATAAGCGCCAGAAGAAGTTACTTGATTTTCGTTGCTTGCCTTGCTATCAGGATTAAATTACCATAAATAGTTGCGACAAGTCTTCTCGGGTCGATGTTTCCGTTGACATCGGCCCACCAAGGGAACCATTTCCATATTGCCTAATACATAGCTAGCAGTCTCTTGGAACTAAGATTGCACTTTCATTCAAAATGATGCCGGCTTAGTGTGTAGATGATCAGATGTCCATGAGGCAGAGTACACCCAAATATGTGTGTAGAGCCCCGACGAAGTTATCTGTGATGGATGATACTCCTGAATCATCCATCATTCTCTTTGCCTCGCCTGAAAGAAACAAGGCCAGACTCCATGTAGCATCCATCGGTGACGTTGGTCACAATATCATACACCGGTAGAGACCTCGACATCGTTGATTGTTCATGTTTCGGTGTCCAGAAAAATGACAGCTCCCCGGGTAGCATCCATTAGTCCCTGTCGTAGTTGTTCTGTCACCGAAAGGTCACTAGTCACTGTAACGGATAGACTTCCATCGGTACCATACTCTTCTGCTGTCGTACTAGCTGAGCCTTTCGCAACAGAATCATACAGTGCACCAACATGTTCTAGCCGTACAGATACTCGAAAGGACGATTTTGGGATGAGAATATCAACCGGAGCCTCACGTAGAACCTGTCGGGCTGCGGCGCCATACGCTCGTATCAATCCACCCGCACCCAACTTGACACCCCCTGTCCATCCAAAGAAGAAAGGAAAGTAAGTGTTAACAATCTATATCCCGAATTCCGAAAGTCAAAGAACAAGATTTTCTTCTGGTATTCCGCAAGTGATGGTATGGGGAAAGCCTCGTTCGGCAAGGGAGGAACAGGGGACCGTGAACTTACCAAAGTATCGGACGACGACACAGACCACATCGGATAACTCCTCTCCCTTGATTGCACCTATATACACAAAAAACGAAGGAAGAAAGAAGAGTGGTACCAAAACAAAAAAAATCGATAAAACCATGAATGATGAAACAGTCAGTCGGATTCAGATGTAGGAAAGGAGGGGACAAATGGATGGAGGTATCGACAGAACCGTACCTAGTATGGGTAGACCTGCTGTCCCCGTCGGTTCACCATCATCCGAACAACGTTCGGAGATGGGATTAATCCCACATTGGAATCCATAACACCAGTGTCTTGCCTTGGGATGTTCAGCCTTGACTTGATCAATGTACATACTTGCCTCCTTCCAATTTTCGACATGCATCGCATATCCAAGAAATCTCGACTTTTTAACTTCCATCTCCGAAACGTGTGATCCAGGACCTATCGTCCGTGATGAGGACTCCATGTTGACATATAATTTCCATCCTTCTGTCCTTCTTATTGGAAACACTATTGAGGTATCGGAGCTTCGTCGTCGTCTTTGACGCGGAAGTGAGCCAGGAAGGGTCATGGATCTTCCTCCCGATACGAGAATAGACGATGGTCGGAAGGCGTGAACAACTCCTCGTAGCGCCATTGTGCATTCCAAAAGTAAAACCATCCACCACTTTTCAATGACTTTCATTTTGTAGGGCAGCTCTCACTGTCAATGCCTCACACCCCAAACGTGCTAAGGTCTGTATGCTACTATTCCTGTCGCTATCCCCTTCACCCCACAATTCGTTATCTTTTGGTCCTCCCAACTTGGTTTTTCCACGGACGATTGTATCGAGGCGACCACTTTGATCGGATACAAGGAGAGCAAGGAATCGATCTATTGGACTAAATTCAAGCCATCCACTCTTGATTCTTGATCTTCTGTTACACAAGGGTGCGGCAAAGTCATCTTTGTTCTGCGTTATTTGTTGCACTTAATCTCGGGAAGACCTGTGGATGCCATTTTGACGAAGTAGACAATCATGGAACCAAAGCACAATCCATTGTGAGCGACACAACAATAAAATGTCACAGAAGAATTCATCAATGGATGAAAAATCTCGAAAACGTCATCGACCAGCATGGAAAGATCAACCTGCCTTTATGGATGCATCGGCTTCGGTTTCGGCTGCCACCTATGGTGCACGACGTCTACCAGAACTGAAACAATTATATCTCCATTCCCTTTCTTCTACTACGACGAGTCAGGTAGTCGTCCTCCCTCAAGATATTGCCTTTCAAAGTGGTGGGGGGCAGACATCGTCTCGACACTTAAGACGGAGAGTGACATCTCATAACTCACGTCATCGTCATCGTTTTCCGACGGAAATTGGCAGTCGAGAGAAAACATCCACGACACGAAGGGCCAAACGATCAAATCCCTCCATACTGGCTCACGGTCATTATGAGTGGTGGAAGGAACAATCATTATCCAATACTTCATCATCATCACCATCATCAGAGAATAAAGTCCAATGGATTGCCACTCATCTTTGGCATGTGAAACGATTTCATATGGAGACTTTGTGGGGATGGCAAGTCCCGGTAGTCCACACGAATCGAGGTCCTCGTGCAACGCTTCGACTTAGTCATACTCATTGTCTAATACAGGACATTACCTGGGAACGTCAACCTATCTTCCTAGAATGGAAGTCAGAGTCCCCCATCCAGGAGGTCGTCCAATGTCTTGCAAAGATTTTGCCCAGTTTTGAACAAGATTTTACGCTCTTAGTGAGAAAATTGGAGAAAAAAATCAGTATGACTGGAGAATGTATGTTACATGAGGTTGATCAATTTCCAAGAGGCGCTATTGGACCCATCTGGTGGCATGTGGAAGAACATGTTCTTCGAATTATGGGCCATCCATCGATAATGCAACATGTCCGTCAAACCATTCTTAGTTTGAAATCGAATCAACCGTCAATCTTTCAAGAAACAAGCAACAGCAAGGATGGAATGGAAAGGATTCACTCTGTCTTTCGGATGTGCGGCGTTGGAGTGATGGATGTTTTGACGAGCATCCTCGGATTCCAGTCACAACACGGAGGTACGGACGAAGTTTCATGGCAACAACTTGTAAAAGAACCACCCACACTAGAAACTCTTTCACATGGTACCATGATGAGAGCTACTATGAACCTTCCTGGTCATGATACTTCAGTCTCGATCCGTTTGGTTCGGATAAAGCCACGTCGTTTGGATTGCACCGTAAATCGAGTTGTCGCAGGATGGGAGTTATATTGTCCACCGTCACATGCGACAGTGATTTGGAATGAACTTTCTATGAAGTGCGTCGTGATTGGGATGGTAGATCAATGTCATCTCCAACTGGAATGTGAGCCACCATTACCTCTATTTCCGCGTGATTACATTGATTGCAAGGACTCTTCCAAATACTGGTTTCCATCATCCTCCCAACCTGATTCATCCAAGGAACATAATTCCTGGAGTCGTACACGTCAGTTCTATGAAGGAGGATGGGGGCGCTTACCATTGTTGCAACACTCACCCAACGTGAGGGGAATACAGTGGTCAACCTTGATGACTCCGTTTGTCATGAATGATGACGACAATGATGAGAAATTCGAAGAAGGAATAGACGAAGTTGATGTGGTAACAGTTCGTGGACAATACGGGGAGCCCTTTGTATCGATACTAGACGGTTGTGGAAAGAAAATTGAATCTCCTCATGAAGAAGGTGTTACGAAAACTCGGCGTAATCGTCGACGAGCCATACCGGCCAATACAATAAAGAAGGTTCAACCGGCTGATCAAGGTCACGTTGGGATGTGGCATCAGACCGTGCGGAATCTCTTGACTAGCCTATCGTTGCCTGCCGTACTCCAGTGTCACGTTGTGGTCGTAGACAAGGGCACCCTTCAGTGTCGAGATCGACTATTCGTTGGCAATTTTTGCCTCGGTTTTGTGACGGCTGGTAGTTTCTCTCCCGCTCGAGGATGTTGCCATGGTTTTGGTATTCTTGGAGCATCAAGACTTTTGCAGGAACTCAGCGAGACTGAATTTCCAGATACTGTAGGTCGATTCTCTCGCCTTTTGAGTGGGGAGATCCAACTTTGCCTGGCTGGGAAAGTCGTTTCCAGTTCTGTCGCCGATGGAATTCACGACGTGGTGCTATCGTTGGTTCTTTGTTGACAAAAAAAGAGAGCAGTAGAGAACAAAAATATGGTTAAAGGTAGTGCTACAGTGAACAACACTTATAACCATAGATCTACTAGTCGGAATTAACTGTATGGTGACCAAGCTTCGATTTGGCCATAAGGCGCAAGAGCGTTCGTAGGGGTTCTTCCGTCGACGATACGAGTGACCATGCGTTCATGTCGTAGACTGATTGTTCCACACGGGCTACAAACGATGAAGTAAAACCGTGTTGCGATGAAATCGTCATTTCTCTTCAAATTCCGCCACCCACGATACAGGGGGTCCTAAGCTATTTCGTTCCATGAGTCAAACGCATCGTACTGCTGTTCGTTCTCTTGTGACTAAATGATACCTTTTGGGTCGTTATCTCCCCTCCTCCAGGACGCGAGCAAGCAAAACGATTTTGCCTGCACTGGCATCAAATTCCAAACTCACTGACAAAAAACCTATTTCGCCTGCACTGACATCAAATTCTAAACTCACTGACAAAAACCTATTTTGGGCGCAGTCTTTGGGGAAAATCCCTAATCCTCGAGACCACGCGCCTCAATGAAAGATGAGCAATTGATTCCATTCTCTCGAAGAAAATGAATCCTGGCCTCCATAGATCCATCCAATTTCAAACTCCATGGATACTCCGGACGTTTTGTGTCATCCCTTTCACATCCGATATTTTTTCCGGTTGGAGAATTCGTTTACTACCGTCCCGAACAGAACTCCCATGTGCAACCAGGGTTTCCTGAAATGGACAGTGAATGAAATCGTCATTTCTTCTTCTACTCGTTCAGCCAAACCGACATCGAGCTCCTTGGCTCAGTCTTCGATAGCGATTCAACATCCTGAGGTTCCTTTGGTTCCGTTGGGAGCGCTACTGGATCCATGGAGTCCTCCTCTTCCTTCTCCACGACTGGAGGCAACGATTCCAAATTCGGATATTCAACAGAACTGGGATCTAACTCCAAAGTCTCTGACTTGGGCGCTTTCGTCGGCGAAGATACCAAATCCTGATCGAGAAGAGATTCCGGAACGTGGAGAGATCCGCCGACTCCAGACTCTCGAATGATACGTTCCAAGTTCTTCACTTGTGCCTTCAGGCTGTTAATCGTCAGATCATGTATCGTCGAAGGTGCCTGCGGTCGTTGCGGATCTGAGCCCGATGAATTCCGAACGGAGATGACTTTGGGAACAAAAAGGAGCGACAGGACTGACATTGAAATTATAAACGCCATACTTGAGCTCACAAAGAAACGGGCCTTGGGATGTCTGTAACCAAAAAGATAAGCGGGACGCCCACCAGGACTACCTGTAGGATGGATGCCATGATCAGACCGATATAACTGCTTTCGCCATATTCGGTGTCAATCTTCCTGGCTTTCCATGCTTTGACGTTGGCCCCAATCAAGGACGCCCCGTTCAGGACAGCCAGCATTGTTAGAATTATCTTCCATGCAGCGGAATCAGGGTCGACACTGCATGCACCATACAATTTGGTGGAGCTGATGCTGTTGCGCCGCCAGAACAAAGGATCAGCCACGGTCCAAGCAACCAATAGAATCAAATTGGCCGTAAACATTAGAGCAAAGGGGGTCATCACATCCCGTTCCGACACCTTGACATGCCTGAAGGTGATGCCATTCTGAACCACCAAGTTGACCCTTCGAATCTTTGCGTACAGTGCTGAGAACAAGATGGACCAACCCAGGAAAACAAGCCACGGTACAGACATGCAAGCCCTATCACAAGCCTTTGGAGAAAAGTGACCATCGTCGACCGTCATAGGAATGATACTTGCACCAAAAACAAATACACCCACTGAAATTAGGATTAAAAACAAAGGCTGTGATGCTCGAACGACCGAGGTACCTCGTTTTCGATAGGCCCACACGCCACATGATAGTGCAGCCAACAATGTCAAGGAGGCCATTGCCCACCCGTAGGCTATGATACCTGAACGCAGCTCGTTTTTGTTGACCTTGACGGTGTACACATTTCGAAGCTTTTGATACTTGACAAGCGTGCTTTCACCGGAAGAAGTCTTCCTATCATATTTTGCAATAATCTCGTTCCATCGATTTCCGAGACGATCACCGACCTGTTGCCGGATACGGTGACGCTGCGAGCTCGAGGTGGGTAACTCCTGATTCTTCGAGGCATTGAGGTGACTGTGAAACTCTATGGGCGAGAGGAACCCACGACGTTAGAACAGTCAGATACGACCGGATTCTATTTCGGTTCGAGCAAATCAAAATACATACCTTCGTCAAGTACAGCATAGATTTCTGATGAAGAGGGAAATCGGATATCAGTGACGCAATTGTCCGATGTCAGCGAGTATCGAATGCTTTCAAGATACTCCAAAGTCGACGCTGCTTCGTATCCCTGATCCTCCCATGCATCATCGTCAAAGTGTGACGTGCGGAATGGATCCAATCCACCTGGAGCAATCGTCACATTCTGGATGACGCGCGTGACGGATTCTTCCCTACTGGCAACGAAAGCACAGAAGTCCATGGCCAACTTCTTCTTCCCTTGAGTGGTGTAGTTGTTCACTGCACAAGACCTATGACAACAATCCTTGTGAGAACTCTGTTGTGAATGATGCTGCCACAAACAAAAAAACATGACTGTTCCCAACTTACCATCCTCCAAATGCAAGATATGGTGCATAGTTGACCCAACCAATATCGTCGTAGTACTGACCGAAGCGACAACGATCGGCGTCACAGGGAACAAGATTCAGAGTATCACGATCCAAAACCATGGTCGAACCCGGTGTCCTCGCGACTCCTAACTCGTCACGTGCCCTGGTTGATTTGATCGTTGATATCATCAATACAACCATCAAACTCGTCTGGTGCTCCGTACTGTACCTGTTCTTCCATCCATGCAAGGGCTTGGATCAAGGCCTCACCCAATAGAGGTCGCATATTTCTCGTATCGAAGAGGTGACCGAAGCCGTTTCCCGAGGTTTGTGTCATCGAGCTCAGTACAAGATTCGCCCAATACGATCCTGCGCATCCAAACACTTGGCCAACACAGGAGCCCGTCAAGGTTTCATTCTTGAAGCTCCTTCTATGTACAGTCTTGGCTACCGCATTATACTCATCCCAAGTCCTTGGGACTCCCAGGCCAAAGTGATCCAACACATCTTTACGATAGAAAAGATGGAGTACATCACCGTCCATTGGATACATGAGGATTCGATTTTGGTACTGAGCAATCGACTTGCGATATGCTACTAGGATGTCCGACCAGTCCTTTGAACGCTCTGCTGATTCTTCAATATATGAGGTAAGATCGGCCCATCCCTCCTGGTCCACAACGGATCCCATGACTCCAGGAGGCGAAATGAGCCCATCGAATATCCCCGTCTTACTTTCAGCTTCATTGACAATATTAGGGGCCATTTCCGTCATGTTGACTACGACGATTTCCACCTTCACACGGGAATTGACAGCATTGAAATCCTCGGCGATATCTTCAATGAATTTTCCATATTCGCCGGTCATGAATTTGAGATACACCACCCCATTCGAAGCGGTCTCATCGCAGGGGAAGGTAGCTTCAAAATCGGTCAAGTTGGAAGGACAGACCAGCTGACAAGTGGACAGACCACAGATCTTGGAACTGCCAGCTTCTGTCATGTCAATCGTTCTTTACACTCAGATGTTTGCAAGTGATAGATTGGATGAAAGCCTCCCTCGTGTGAGGATTGGAATGAGAGTTAGATATCATGCGCGGCTTCTTCTTCGGCGACGGCCGCGACGATCTCTTTAATCGATTCCGCGCCAAGGAGGTGCTCCCGCCGACAATTAGGGGGATGGGGGAAATTGCCTTTTTGTACGGGCAAACATCGCAATAAAAAAATAATTAGGCCTAATAATAGCCTGTCCAAGCCTGTCCAAGCCTGTCCAAGCCTGTCCTATAAAGGCTTTTCCTTCGTTATTTTTTATCGCGATGTTTGCCCGTACAAAAAGGCAATTTCCCCCATCCCCCAGAGCTTGTCGCTCAGAGCATACGGTAGGTTCGCATTCGCATGCGCTATTTCCTTTTTATATATAGGGAACAAACAGGCGATGCAGATTCGTTGGGTGACGCTCGCAGCTGCTCCTCTCAGCACGATTCTCTTGTCAACAGTGTTCTCAGGTCACTGTCACTGTCATGTGTATTTCTTTCGGTTATTGCCTATGTATGTACGTGTATATGCCTTGCTCGAAATCCAAAGGTATGCATAGGCAGATCTGTCACGAGTCACAGTCACTGTCACGGTATGATATGTAGCCTCGAAGACAAGTCCAAGTGCAATACCTGTGTATCATATGTATGACAGTGATATCGAATACGTCACGAAAACCGACCACCTGTGGGAGAAATGAGGCAAGACTCTAGAGAGAGAAAGAGGGACGTAGAAGCGATGAGTGAGCAAGGGATGGCTGACATTGACAAAGCTATCGTTGGACGGGGACACAGAAGCCCCTTCGTTCTTGCTGGCGCACCT
>Ga0194115_10002105_pt1 | contig 24091 bp, 22 predicted proteins | sample TA2MahsurfametaG_3_FD_148656 | JGI IMG/M metagenome (GOLD analysis project Ga0194115, IMG submission 148656) | Freshwater microbial communities from Lake Tanganyika, Tanzania - TA2015002 Mahale S4 surface | ecosystem: Environmental > Aquatic > Freshwater > Lake | place: Tanzania: Lake... | reverse complement strand
TCGGCCTCCAATTTCGCCTCCGCTTCTAACCTCGCTCTCACTGCTGCTGCTGCGGTTGCTGGTGGTACGTTTAACTGGATTGGTGGATTCTCCCGAGTCAGTGCATGTATCGTTTGAGGTGCAAGCAATGATAAACTCGAGAGGCCCTCCGCAGACACATTTCGTCCTTTCTGTCCTTCTCTACTTAGACTTTCTTCAATCCCCACATATTGTAACCCCTTTTGTAGGAAGGTAATGAGAGCCCCCGGTGGTATGGACTTATCAGCGCTTCGAATATTTGACCGCCCCAACATACTTTCATAAACAAACGTGAACGAGCTATGAACAAACCCTGATTCCTGCAGATACCTGTTGATGAAAAACGGGAGATATGAGTGCGAAGGCATCGCAACAGCAGCTTGCTTGATGAAGAGTCCATGGGTGGGTGCACATACCGGAAAATCAAATAGTTAACTTCATCACTCGTAAGACACATTGTCTGCTGAGCTCCTCGTTCACTTGAAGTTCCATCGCCATCCTCCGACCGGCAATCATCCGTCGGAGTGCCCACCTTGTGGTTGCCTGTGGAACCCGGCATTGCCTATCTTTGCATCTAATGCTCAGTTTGTACCGTAATGCAATTCGTGCTCTACTCCATCTACAGTCGGCATTCAATCCTCCGTTCATTTCTACGGCTTCCAAGTACCTCCAGCTGCGATATGCTTGGTTGTGGCCCTCCATGCCCCCACTGTGTCGGACGCAGTACAGATGCGATGAATACGTATTTAACAGCCATGAGTATCTTGATGTCCATCTGTTCGAACCATTCGTATCCCCTGCTATGAAATGGACTGTCCGCACCCTATAATTCACTGCCAAACGATTACTTCGAGTTGACTGGAATTTCACTTCAGACCGCGGTCAAGTAGGCGCCTAAATCTTCCCAACTTCTCCGCAGGCCTTGGGCTATACTTTTGCTGACTACCTTGATAAATGCAAAGGAAAATAGTACTGAAATCCATCCTTGAAGCGCAAAGTACAGAGAATTCATACGACCAGGTTCGAAATTCTGCCTCGTGGCGAATTGGGTACGATCGAACCAGTCGGCTACGAGGTCCCTTCTCATTTGAAGGCTCGGTCTACGTGTTGCGAGTCATCATATTACTATCTACTATCCCGTTGATAATCTGATCTGTAACCCTGGAATCTCATATTCTGTACGTCGGACAACGTCCTACTAGTTCTTTCTTCTCCCCTCCTCTTCCCCGTAACCCCAGAAAGCTGACGCGACAAAAGCGGCCAGCATATAGGACGGGTTTGGCGTTCCCTTTACCTGAACGCCACAGGATGTGAGAAGAAAAGAGACTTCCACTCAGCTAGAAAGCCTTCAATGGTCTGATGATTTACCAAAGTAGACTCGTTATCTATCCTTCCAATCGGAGCATACCTGGGATGGATTCGTCCAACGCTTTGTTTGTTTTCTTTCATTGATGTCTGGGTGTGGCTAGACTATCGTCGTCAAGTAAGGATAGTAATAAGTCCTTTAGGAATACTTGCGATGATGACCGAAAGAATACATGATTGTCATGGATACGGTGGACATTGTCTCCTATCCATCGTGTTTGATGGGGACAAAAGGCTTGATCTTCAAGCCCATGGACAACATGAACATCACCGTCACAGGGGATTTGGGACGCTACATCTGTTTGAAGGGCGATCCTGGCTACTAATGAAGTTGTTGGTGCAATCATGAGAACACGTGGTTGGAAATCAAGTCTTCTTTTCGCCAACAAATCAGCAATCACCTGTTGTTACGGAGGAAGCATTGTCGGAGTATAAGATGTCATATTGAGTTTCCAGATTCGGCCAACAGAAGAAAGTACAGATATGTGGTTTGGTTTTCACCTACCGCTCCACCCCAAGATAACGTTTCGTCAATATGGTCTCATCACTTCCAAACAACTGTTCACTGCGGTCTCTATCGATGTTCGGACGACGACGGCCACCAAAACTCGAATCATCGCCACTGTTCCCACAATACTTAGTAATTTCCATACAAGTTTAACATCTTTTTGACATGAAAACCACAACAGGAGACCACATACAAGGAACATCAATAGAACCATTGGATGGTAACACCATGAACCAGGAATGGGAGGCATAGGAAGATATTCCGGTTGAACAATCTTGTACGATGCAAGGATCGACGATAGATAGATCAATGGTCCTGGAGACCAACCTCCCACCACCAAAATGGTAGGTCGTTCTTCTCGAAGATCACTCATCATTTTTTTCTCCCTTTTCTCTCTCAAGTCAGGTGGCATAAAGAAGACAAATGAGACATTGGCAATGTATGGAGATGGGTTGTGTTTTTGGGAGTACAGTATCATGACAGTGATACCGAATTGTGGGGAACCCAATCAGGCAGGGTCACACGGATGTATGTACGACCATCACGACCACTACATTCTTGAGCTATCATCTTCTTCTATTTTGACGTTTGCTTTGCCTCGTCGAAGGATAGTAGCGACCAGTATGATGAATCGTCGAGGACGAAGGAGGTCCTCCCCAACGTTTGACTTTGTGGCAGATGGTAACGTCCAAACGGTAACCACATCACAAACAAAGTTGCATGATAGTAGATTGATCCTATTCCACCGCAGCCGTCACCTTCCGGACAAACAAAAAGACAAAAAAGGATCTATCCACTTCTTGTGCGATCGTTTCCTTTATTCGGTTCTCATTCACAGTCACAGTCAGCATACAAGTCAAGCTAGCAGTCACGTGTACGTAGCAACTACTCGACGTCGAATGCGTGAGCTCGAAGTTTCTTTACTTTATTGACTACCATTACGACACAATAAACAGTCGAGTCCCCTGCTTTAGGGGACCACATACGGAACATAGGGCCTAGTATTGCCCGGTGGTGGAACTGGTGCTGGAAGTGACGATTGACCTTGTGGTTGCTGCTGTTGTTGTTGTTGTTGCTGTTGAAGGAGTAGTGCATTGTTCTGCGCAAGCTGATCTCTAATCTGGAGAAGAATCTGCGTATCAGTCGGCGATTGGGTACCAGGATTGTAGCTTCCCAGGATTTGGGCTGCAGCGGCAGCTGCCGGTGGTTGCTGTTGTGAGAGGTACGGATTCGCTGATGATACTGGGTAGGCATTCGATGATGGTAGTACTACCTGTGCTTGTTGTGGAAGGTAGGCATTCGTTGCTGCTGTTGGGACAGTCGAAAGGAGATGATAGTTCCGCTTCAATGCTCAAATCAGGGTCTTGAACTCCTTTGGTTTCTTCAACCCGGATAATGAGAGTTCCCTTCCCTCCCGGCCTGATGAGGCTGTATCGACAAAGACTGTATATAAGGTATTTTGAATACAGCAACATGTCGCACCAGCTGGTTCAATGAGATCACAATCTGTAATCTTGTCATAGGCTACAGTCTTGGTATACTTTCCCTGGTCACACATGGGAAGGCCCCAACAGGCTTTACGACGATCATTGACAGATCGAATCCCATCTCGGGTTACGGCCAAATGTTCGCATTCGACACTCCATCTAGCACGCTTTCTCAAGAAACAAGGTTGCGTAAGGAGGATAAATACAAGGGACGAAATAAGGACTCCGATTAGCCCATTGAGAGCATTAAAACCCCAACTGAAAGCAGTCGAACCGATAAAGAACCCCATCAAGCTTAGTTGACAAAAGAAAGAGAAATACACAATTTTCGAAACGGAAGTAGCGTAATCAACTGCTAACTCATGATCATAGTCAAAAACAGCAATAATGTCCTGTTCCTGATCAAAGAAATCATCCTCCCAAAAAAGACCAGAAGTTTCGGTGGGGAAGAGTTGTTGGTATTGCGTCGAGACCGAACGCAATGTCTTCGTTTGTTGTGTGGTTGGAAGTGTGGTGGTGGGATTAACCATCTCTCTAGATCTGGATCTGGATGGATTGGTCAAGCGGGGAAGGAAACTGGAGAGTGGATGGAAGGAGTCGACGAAAGGGGAAGTCAAAACGTTGGAAACGAAGTGTTCTGGTTTTTTGTAGTCGCAGCTGGAGTCGTGGCCTGCCCGGCTTTTTTTAATGGTCGTGCTCGTGTTTTGCATACAAGATTCGCAAGATTTCCTACAACATCCCTCGACTCATCCGAATAACGTCATCGTTTCGACTTTCGACCGATGGTTCATCTCACAGACCTCCACGCGGAGGATCGATGGCTTTCATTCCATCCATTGTATCATCGTTTTCTCAGATCTCACATCTGTCACGCAACAAACATCATTTTCCAAGAAGAAAGAGCCAAAAAACCCATTACCCACAGTCGATTCAGACCTTCCAAAAATATACATAGTTGTTTTTCGAAACTTCGGAAAATGAAATCAATGGAACAAACATCACACTCTCGATCCATGGTAGTACGTCCAACGACAAAGTCTTCGATGTCCCGGTCGTTCTTGTCTTGGCACCTATTCCTCCTCCCAGCGATGGTGGTGGTCGTCCGTGCATCTACTTCGACTCTTGATTTATCCTACCTCCATCGGACGAAATCATCATTAGTCTCATTAGCCATCGAAGAAGCATTACAGAAGGAGGAGAATCTACAAGAAGTCGATGTCTCAGCATCCTATATTGGGAAGGAGATTGATCATTTGTTATCACTCTTTCAACAACAGGATATCCATCCACAGCGAACCTTCGGAATCATTGCTCAAAGAAATCAATGGACACAGAAGGAAGCGACCAGGTTACTAGAAACCATTATTGGACCAGAAAGTGAGGAAATCAAGGTAGTTCCACCACCACCGAAAAAGAGTACTAGAAAAAAACGAAGCAGAAAATCTTCACAGAACGACGCCAAGGCAGTACAAGACGAGGAACGAAGCACTACAATAACAAAAGATGGAAATGTTACCTCCATAGAGGACGAGTCTACGGCGCTTTCTGATGGCGTGAATGTTACAAAGAACGTTACTTCTAAGGATGACAAATCAACTCAAGTAATTGGCGAGGAAACGACAAAGGTCGACGATGTCTCAAAGAACGAAACGACGGTCCCGCCGCCGAGATTAGTATCACAGGCCATTACACGAGTAGATTTAGGTTGGAATGATCTTGGATTGAGTTCCGATATGAGATCGACTTCTGATAAGGCTTGGTATCAAATCTTATTACGGACGATTAAGAATCGTGATAGGTGTCCACAGGATTTGAGATTTCCTGCTTGTGGTCTTGGTCCTGCCGCTTGTCGTGCTATTGCGAAAGGTCTCATGGCACGATATGATCATCTCAAGGTTGATTCGACAACGTTGGTAGATGATGATAATGATGGATTACAATCCCCTACACCGATTTCGTTACAGTTGGGTGGGAATCCAGCAATTGGTGATCCTGGCGTCGCAGCATTGAGTGCTGCTATCCGAACGATCGTCTCCAAACAGAGGGGGGGAAGGACAGTCTTAAATAATCTGGACTTATCAGGTTGTGGTATTACAGATACAGGTGCTGAAGCATTAGCCATCGCCTTGGAACTAAGTCCCCTTTGTATCCGTCACCTCGATTTGAGTAACAATCTTATTTCCAACAAGGGTGCGTCCGCTCTAGGCCGTGCACTGGCAATGCGAGAAGGCGAAAAAATGAGCAAGATCGAAACACTTGATCTGAGCAACAATAAGGGTATTGATGATGCTGGTGCTAAGGCACTTGCATCGGCCATTGAAGAAGGAAGCATCGACAACCTGGTGATTAGGAGCTGTCACGTTCATGCCGATGGTGCTGCTGCGATTGTCAAGTCACTCCGGGCATTAGCCATCTCTGAGCATCGTCCTTCAAAGATCCAGTTGGATTTGAGTGGCAATCCACTAGGAATTTTGAGGAAAAAGACTAAGTCCGGCGAGAACAAGTATTCAGTGTCTGCTCTTAAGAGCAAGGCCACCGCGACGACAGCTGCGTATATGAGTCTGATTGGTAAGACCGTCCAGAAGGGACTGAAGGATCTTGGAATTGCGGAAAGTGTAGATACTCTCGAGAGTGATGATGAGGAAGAGGCGCAATCGAGTGAAAAGAATGACGAAGATCCCTCCCTGATCAAGTGCGGTGCGTTGGCGATGGCGGACGCCTTACTACTTGACAATGAAGACGACGACAACAGTGAAGAGAAAACGGATGCATCTACGCAACGAAAAGATGTTCTCAAGGTAACTCTCGGTCTACGTCATTGTGCATTCGATACCAGGGCATCCGAAGCGTTGGCTGCGATCCGACAAAGTCTCCTATCATCGGTGGTCAACGTGGACACAAGTATTGATGTCGTCATGAATAACATCTTGGAGGAAGATACCGTCGCAGCCCTACGAGGTGAGAAGGCCTATGAGTGTCATTTGAATGAAATGGCAGAACGGTATCTTGAGGCTATGGAGGCACTTCAGTCCTCCCGACAACGGGCAGCAGACGCTGCGAAGGCTACCCGGCAACGGATGCGGGCTGAACAAGAGATGGAAGATTCTTGGGGGGGTGGTGATTTTGAAATGGGTGGTGATGGTGACGACGACGACTTTGGTTATCCCGACGATGACGACGACCAAGGTAGAGATTCCGATGCTGACTACGAGAGGGAGGAAGATGAGGATGATTTTTTCTAAACTTTTGTTAAACAAAATAGTCTCCAGACTAGCCACTGTGATGGGCGATCAGATTAAGTTTTCCATCGTGTGCCTTTTCCGACTGACCTATTCGTATATTGTTACTATGCCAAAATGAACATCGAACAGCATCCTGCGGAAGCCACCTTCTCCGTTGGGGAACAGCTTTCTGTGGAAGCCACCCTCTCAGTATGGACCGTCCAGGATTCTTTGTACGACTACGCCATTAGGGGTGACAGATAATCTGTGATATCTCTCAGCGCATTCCTATCTTGTCCCCGCTAAAGTCAGTACTGATACCGTGTCGTCATCGATCTACTACCGATCCATAAACGCCATCGTTTCCATGAGCTTTGGAACCATTCCAGTGACTATGTGTTGATCCTTTTTTTCTTTCGCCCTGTGAGACAAAAGAAATCCACCATGTAAGAAGATGATCAAAAGCGTCATTCCGACAAAAAAATTCCAACAAGACACGTCGTGAAGCCTAAGTTGGTGGTGCATCGCGTTTCTCAACATGGGAAAAGGTCAACGCAAGTTTACTCCTTTCGGAGTACCCAAAACACCGACATATAACAGTTCTGTACAGGTCTATGATATGGATGGGTCATCATCATCGGCTATTTGAATGAAAAACAAAAAGAAAAGCTCGTCGTATAAAAAACTTACAAGGTCTCACCTGTTTTTTGAAAAGAAAAAGATCAGAGAGAGTCATGTGTGAGCCCAAAAGTCAATTGTTATAGACGATACACAACAAGTAAGTCGTCTCAATTGAAGGTTTCCCCCCCTCGGACTAGGACCAGAACGAATATCCTTCAGTCGTTGCTTTAGATGAGATCACGGTGAAGTCAGTTGACACGCATGAATGATTTTGTTTGAGTAAGCTACGTCATCTTGCGGACTTCGTTCCAACCCCATTCGAGGGGGGGGGGGGGGGGGGGAATTGTTGGAAACGGGCCGTTCGTGTGCAGGCTTCGCGCCCACCCCCGCCGGGGGGGGGGGGGGGGGCTAAATGTATGATACAGGGTATGATTCACAACACTAGGCCTTTTTGAGCTCTCACCATTTGAAATCACATTGTCTGCTATAGGACGTCAAAGTGTAAAGTTCTTTCACTGATTCTGCTGGATACGATAAGGAATCGGTGTGGCAAAAAGGGTATTGGAAGGCATTTTTTGATGGACAAGGCTTGACGATGATATCTAGGACGTACGTATGCCAGACGTCTGGACTGGTATCATAAATACGATACAAAGGTATGGGATTGCATATACCTTGTTTGGTTGGATTTGACGTCATTGTGAACAAGAATATCAAGGTAGTGATCTGTTTCCTGTTCAAGAACATGTGCTCTACACCAATATCATCATCATCATCTTCACCTCCTACATTTGTTTAACTTCCATCGATTCGAGTAGGATGTAGTAGTAGGAAAACTCTTTGTCGGGTGACGACTAATCTGATTAATGGAGGCTGGACTCGTCCGATCTTACGAAACAGGCTTTATCGGCCAAATAGCCCGAGACGACACGTGTGACAGGAGGGAGATTCAAAAGCGTATGATATGTAAAAGCGTAAAAGCTAACTCACTGTCAGACAATCGGACAAATGATTCCGTCATAACCACCCTGTGTGAACATTGAAGAAGTGGCATCGTGTTACACAAAAACCCACTCGTTCCACCACCCACCACCCCATGATGAGTCGACGAAGGATATCCAGTACACGTCCCAGGAAGATGGAATTACTTCTACCGATCGTGTCGATATTGGGTTTGTATTGGTTTTCTGTCAGCTTCTTTCTGGCGAAACGTCAATTAGCCTTGACTGCCAAATGTGATGAAGGTCCAGAATTGATGAAGGATATTCTAGGCTTGTCTCCTTTGGAGGTAGAACGAATATTCTCTGCACATGATCCACAGAAGGGATGTTGGTTGGATCGAAGGATTGATTCACTCGTTATTTTGGTCGTGGATGCGTTAAGATTCGATTTTGCCAGATATGGCCTCCCCTTATCGATTGGTGCAAGAATAGGTGATGAAGAAGGAACGGAATTATTTAGACGGACCCATTCACATACTTCGAAACGGACCAATCGTACAACGTCAAGTCAATTGTTACAATTCGTGGCAGATCCACCCACAGTGACGATGCAACGTCTTAAGGGTTTGACTACCGGAAGTTTACCCACCTTTGCAGATATTTCTGGAAACTTTGGTGGTTCCAGTATCGATGAAGATTCTTGGGTCCAACAATTAAAGGATACACCCTATGAAAGAAGAGGACTACAATTCCCTTCTAGATTAGGGTTTGTTGGTGATGATACATGGGTAGATCTATTCCCGACACAATTTGAAGAATCCTTCCCATACCCATCATTCAATACACGTGATTTGGATACCGTTGACAATGGTTGTCTGAAGGAATTACCAAGGCTACTCAATCATTTAAGACGATCGGGAGAGACAGAAGATGAATTAGAGGTGATTGTTTCACACTTTTTGGGCGTCGATCATGTCGGTCATACATATGGACCGAATGATGAACATATGGCACAGAAATTGAATCAGATGGATGCAGCACTTAGTACGACGTTGGAACTAATAGACGAATCGAGTAAATGCCACCTGGTCCTTATTTTTGGAGATCATGGTATGACGGAAGATGGCAATCATGGTGGTGGTTCGGACTACGAGATCAACGCAGCACTCTTTGTTCATTTTTCTCCTGCCTGTGGCGATATGCCTGTTGATCTTGCACCTCAAATGGGAAGCAAGTATATTCAAGAGGCCTTTCAATCTATTCATCAGATTGACTTGGTACCAACGATTTCGATTTTACTCGGACTACCTATTCCATATGCAAATTTAGGTGGAATCGCACCGACGTTACTTGGTTCTGTAGGTATTCAAGAGACTACAGCAGCCTTGGCGTTGAATGCGGCTCAGGTCTGGCGATATTTTAGTATCTACTCGAGTACCGCGAATAAGCTACCACGTCTACCGGAACTCAAGGAACGATTGGATGAAGCTATCCATATCTACAAGGAGGCCTTGTCGCATCCAGAGGCGATCGATTCGAACGCCTACTATAAGGCGAGCGGGTTATTTAAAGTGTTTCTTGTTGAAGCTGCAGAACTCGGCCATCAGGTATGGACCCGATTCGATACGGTGGGAATGATCCTGGGTGGGAGTGTCGTCTTTTTGGCGTTGATTGTCCAAGCTTCTGCCATGTACTTGGCAGCCTTGGTCGTTCGCTTGCCTCCGGTGAATCATTGGTTCGAGATGGGAATGACTGCTTCATTCATCATCTTTCACAGTGGCGTCTTATCATTCGGCAATAGCTACATCGAAGCCGAACAGTCTATATTGATGTTCATGATGGGAATGATGGGATTCGCTATATTTTTGAGAATGCGTCATTCCAAGGCAGGTGGACACGCTGCCATCGTTCCATACATACCCCTGCTGTTGCCGATATTATCACGGCTTAGCGAAGTGGTAGTCTCGGGGCATGGTTTGGATCCTTCCTTACGAATACATGCCGCTCATGACGTTCTCGTTTTTCTTCCTTCCCTGATGGGGTTATTGATCCTTCGTTTCTATTGGTGGCATAGAGCAAGCGAAAAGCCGACTCATGGTTTGTTTTCGTTTGGATTTTTCCACTGGGTTGTCGATGCCACGACCATTTTGTTCGTGGCTCGGAGTTGGGTAGACAAACGAAGTCTGGACCATGACGAGAATGGGAATGGTTACTTTTGGATGCGACTGGCTATAATGGCGGTACTTTGCAGTACACCGATTACAATATACCCACTGTTCGAATCTTCGACCAAATCAAATTTGAGGACAGATTCCACGGAAACGCTCTCTCCTGGATTGACCTTCATGGCGAAGATTCTGATCCTGATTATGATCGTAACCGGGCCTGCCACCGCAGCTACCGTGCTTATAGCTTGTCTTCAGGGATGGATGCTCTTTTTGCTTTGCAGTGCAACTGGCTTCTATGCGGTGAGTTCCATGATGTCGACGTTGTGTTAGGTGCAGTGGATGATTTTCTAATTCGTTTTTGTCCACGGCAATTGGCCGCTCATTTAGGTATCATCACCGGTCCTAGCAGTCATGTTCCGCTTTCTTACTCGACATACTTTCTTTGCCACTAATCATGGATGCGCCTTTAATCGACTTCACTACTCTGCCGCCTTTGTGGCTACAATGGAATTCGACTTCAAGTTGGGTGGACTACAACTCTTTACGAATACCTTTGGTTGGGAAATTGTGGGGATCGTGATGGTGGCGGTGACATCGAAATCTTTGAACAAACCTTCCATTTGGAAGTGGTATAGCTTCTTTCAGCTTGTGGAGAGCTTCTTGAATTGTATATCTGTGAGCATCCTTCGACGACACCTCATGGTTTGGGCGGTATACGCGCCTAGATTCCTTTTCTCAAGCATCTTCCTCATTTTGAATTGCTTCGCTCAAGTGCTCATCGTCGCCTCATCGTATCGGCTTCAGTATTGACTCCATGCTGCATCATCGGAGTAATCTACAACCTCATAGGATCGAAGCGAGGTACTCGAAAGAAGGGTGCGTCTCGTGACCGAGAGTCATGAGTCATTACCAAGGTTTTGTCCTCCAGAGAGAATGCTTCAATACTCGCCTACCGAAATGCACTACCTACCGTATCTGGTCGATTGTTGATCGAGTACCATTGCTGTACCTTTTGACCAGTGAGTTTCGTGATGAACTGCATGTAGCGGGATTGTTTTTCCGTGCCTAGATCTTACTTGGGCTGTACCTACAGTAGTCTAACAAATAGCGATCCAAAGTTGAGTCAAAGGAATCCTGTCGGATAGAGGACAGACGACGGACTCTGCCTCCAGCCTCCACCAGATATTCGTAGAAACACTGGCCAGAGTTGCATTTGATCCACAAACAAAAATATCTCTCTCTTCTATTTTCCTCCCTGTCCTGTTCCAAACTACAAAGTAAGTGTAAATAACACCATGGGAAAAAGCAAGAAGCCATTTATCGATAAGAAGAATTCGTCGACGTATCACTTGCTATATCGTTCACAACGTGATGTGGCGGGGGCAGATGACAAAGAAACGGGTGATGCAAGAGTCGTCCTATGGCCGAGTCCTGGAAATAGTAAGACGACCGATCGAGAGGTTTTACTTGGCGAGTCATCCGGTAGCGGGAATGGAGGAGAGAATACACTTCAGGTATGGAAGTCTCAGTTATCGCAAGCCGGTTTGGTCGATGATTACGATTATGAAAAACATATGAAACCAATTACGGGGACAGGAATCTTTTTCGAAGTTTCTGGGAAACGTGGAGCGAATGCATTATCAGATATCCGGAATATGGATGTCCAAGAGGATATCGTCAAGGAGGTTGATCGGCAATTAGAAAGTATTGCATTGACAGCTGATTGTATGGATGAAGATATCGCCAATGCCCTGTTTAATGACTTTGATGATGCCGAATACGAAGAACTGAATGATGAGTTTGTTCTCGATGCTGCTCAAGTGGTAGAGGGAGAGGAGGATCAAACCTTTGATTTCGCAGCACATATAAAGGGACTAATGGAAAAGGCAAGGATGGAATCGAAGGAGACGACTGCTCAATTGGGAACTATCCATGAACAGGGTCGTGTAGATCAAGACTTTTTTGCAAGAACGAAAGCTCTTGGTGATCGAGATGAGGAGGATGAATATGATGATGATGATATGGATGATGAAAACGATGGTTGGGATATACAGGGTACTCCGGGAGTTGTCCCCAAATTGACTGAAGTTGAAGAAAAGGCCTTGTGTGAAATGTTCGAGGAAACCCTGTTGGAATATGATTCTGATGAGATTGGTGAGGGTGCTGACGATACAGAGGCAATGGGACTCTTACCCCTGGAGGGTGATAAATTAGTCGAGGCTGCTTTGGATGAATATCTGGAAGAGAAGAGAGATGAGATTTTTATGGCTGGTGGACGTCATTATTTGGCAGGAGAAAATGGATTACAAAACATTGGGGGGAGTAGTTTTGCTGCCCTTGTGGGGACGAAGATGGTCCCCCTAAAGGATTTAGATGAGGATGCGGATGTCCAAGGTACGATCCGTCCCATCTCTGACATTTTAGGAGAAGCGGATGAAGTCCTTGGTAGAGGGAAACATGCCCCGCCTGCAGAAGAAGTCTTTATCGATGGGAAAAGTTACTTTTCGGAACGGATGAGAAATCCATGGGATTGTGAATCGATTTTATCAACGTATTCCAATTTGGATAATAATCCAGTTACCATCGGTGCTCATAGTAGTCGTAGACGGCGGACGACGAACAACAAGAAAAACAAGGACCCTCCCATTGGAGATGACGTCGAACAGAAAAAATATCAACAAATTCTTCTATCGGACAAGACAGGCCTTCCACTTGGAGTCTTACCCGTTCGTGAGGAAGGCTATGACGATGGCGATGACAATTATGGTATGGACACCTACATTAGCGTGAACAAGGGTGAAGCACGAAGTAAGAATGAATCAAAGGAAGAAAAGAATCTTCGAAAGTTGACAGTCAAACGAGAACGACAAGTCGCACGGATGCAAAAGAAAATGTTAAAGGAAGCCTTTACTGATGAATTCACAAAACGACAACAAGAAGTCATGACGGATGATGTTGGTGGGACGACAGTATTCCGCTTTTAAGGAGGAGGTCAGGGCATCCTAATTCCAGAGATTCGATCCGTGTATTTTTGCTGTTAATAATAACTGTCTAGTACAGGGTGTAACAAAAATATATGTCTTTATGTTTTTGCAATCTGACAATGCCTATGTCAGAGGAGGAGGATCTTCGAGTTCCTTCCGACTACCGGGTACTCAGCTCATTCGTTCAATGACGATTGCGGAGGCACCTCCTCCACCGTTACAAATGGAGGCACAACCGATGGTACCATCCTTTTCTCGTAGGACATCGATGAGGGTACCAATAATCCGTGCACCAGACATTCCAATGGGATGTCCTAGGGCGACAGCACCACCAAACACATTGACCTTGGATGGGTCAAGATTCAGTAGTCTCATATTCGCAAGTGCCACGACGGCAAAGGCTTCATTGATTTCATGATATTCGACGTCGGACGCCTTCAAACCAGCATTCACCAATGCGACGGGTACCGCCAGAGAAGGCGTCGTCGTAAAGTCGACCGGTGCTTGGGCGGCATCACCAAAACCAAGAATCCTTGCTAGGGGGGTGATCCCTCGTTCGACGGCTTCCTCTTCGGTCATGAGGACGAATGCACATGCTCCATCATTGAGAGAACTTGCATTCGCTGCAGTTACAGTCCCCGCCTTACGATCAAATGCAGGATTCAATGTCGATAATTTTTCGAAATTAATAGAAGCTGGCTCTTCGTCTTTGTCTACAATCTTTGGATCACCCCGACGTTGGGGGACAGAAACTGGAACAATTTCTTGAAAGACTCCTGATTCGACTGCCGCTTGAGCTCGTTGATACGTCTCAACTGTATAGTCATCCTGTTCCTGTCGAGAAATCGAATAATCCTTGGCACACTTTTCTGCACACATCCCCATATGCTGATTATTGTAGGGATCCCATAATCCATCATGGACAACTCCATCAATCACCTTAATATCTCCTAAGGAGGTCCCACTTCTAGAATTTTGAAGATAATGGGGGATGTTTGACATACTTTCCATACCCCCCGCTAGCATCGCTCCAGCAGCATGGGCACCACCACTACTACTACTATGAAAGGCAAGGGACTGTGCCGCCATCATGACAGACTTCATCCCCGAAGCGCATACCTTGTTGATAGTCGTACAGACGGTAGTCTCTGGTAGTCCACTAAACAAGACAGCCTGCCGACAGGGAGCCTGACCCATACCCGCACTGACAACATTTCCCAAAATGGCTTCACGAATCGTCAAATCGTCAGGAAGTTTCGCTAAAGCTCCTTGTATGGCCGTCGCGCCGAGTTCGGAAGCCTTTAGGGAAGATAACGATCCACGAAATTTCGCAATGGGGGTACGTGCCACGCTAGCAATGACAATCCCTCCTGAACGATAGGATACCATTTGTGTGGGGAATCCGTGAAATGAAGAAGGGAGTGTCGTAACTGTATTGGTTTCAAGAGGTTTTGTTCCGATTCTCTAGTAGGAGAGACCTGTGAGAAGGCACTTTGGGAAGACACAGCCCTCGTGACATCGTCGCCAGATGTTTGTCCCACACGATGTATGATATGTATGCATCATACGTGCTTCCAACATACGTATATATGTACGGTATAGAATGAAGATACAAAGGTAAAGAAAAGAACAAAAGAATTTCTGCGCATTTGGTGACGCCCTCGGAAATCGGAAATACGATCAGCATATATATCAACAGCTGTTACTTCCTTCGAATCCAGGAGTGAAGTGATCTCTACCCACAGCGCGCACAACCGCGATCAGTGTCAACTAGCCCGAAACAACCAATATTATTTATGCCGAAGTCATGCCGAAAAATACTGGTGACTGTGAGCCTGTCGGGACGCTTTTCTGAATACATTTAAGGTAGAATCAGGTCATAATCCTTTTGCATTGTTGAACCTCGACTCGCAATATACCCGCAAAATTGACATTAATGGCTGTTCGCCGCAAATGCTCGGAAAGACGGACCACGTAATCATAAACATTCGAGTGACGTATGTTAGTCATTTCTTGTCTTGTGCGAAAATATCGGGCATATACACGAATCCGAATACCCGTCTTAAGTCTCCAAAAAAGAACTTTCAACTTCGGCCACTAATCGGGAATTTCCGGTTCGCTCCGATGTCAAAATGGGCCCGTCCGAAGTTGACCGGTGCGTAAATGGTCGCTCCCTGATAGGCCTTTTTGGAGATGTTTTATCAATGTTTTTCACCCGCAGCTGAACCAACATCAAACGTTGATTTCGAACGCAAGAGACTTCAATACTCTTCTTTCGATTATGATTAAGGCTCTCCCTCAGGTACAGGTACTCATGTCCGACAGGGAATGGCGTAGCGAAACAAGGATCTCGCTCAATGACACTGAGAATTTACCGATGAGATCGTGCAATCAATCTCTAGAAGAATCAGTGGCGACTGAGGCAACCTTGTCAATGAGTGAATCGTCCCTACTGAAATCTGAGGATATCACATCAGACTTCTCTAGCGAAAAAGGTAAAGCCGAGAGGAGAAAAGGGGGTGGGACGGATTCCCACGCTCGATCAGTCGATGTGAAGAGGAAACAGCTCCGGAGGCGTCGGAGTGATGATGTCATTCAGTCTCTTACATTACTGTCTACATCAGATACTACACACGACCATAAGAACTCTGCGATCGATGGGTCTGGTCGTTATTCCGACATTGACTCATCTGGAAGTCTCCAGAGCGCAGGACAAACGCCTAGCGAACGATCTCCGGGGGTCGGGTCGGTACAACGAGACTGGGAAGATGTGGCTTCGACGGTACCCTCGAAAGCCAAGAGTACAGACCTAGCTTCCATGGGGACGTCTCGAATGACTTCTCATTCTCGAAAGTTTCTCATCTCTCTGATTGAAGAGGAAAAGGAGACGGTTTCATCCGGTGGTCACTTCTCTGACACCCTCCACGACGAGACGGACGATCTCCTAGTCAAGAGATTGCCTCGAAGGACGTCTAGTGCCATCGACTTCTGCCTTGGAAGTCACGAGAAGAAGCGTGATCACTGTCCAAGAGCACCGCAGCGACGTTCTGACGTACAAGGAGTGTCAACCCCGAAATGGGATAACTCCGCCGGGATAGATAGCTCAACAAGGAGCTGCCCCGAGTTGAAATCGCACGTCATGTCCCAGATTCCTACTCACCTGTTGGATCAGTTACCAAAGGAAGAATGGGACCGAATCTTTTCTGTTTTGTCGGACGATTCACAGTCCAGCCCATCACAGCCAAGTGTGGAAGTCCCCGACTCTACTCAAAACAACGGTAGCAGCGAACTGAAAGAGTACGATGAGGTGGAAAGTGTCGACTTTGATGAGATTGGAAGTTGCGACGAAGATGATGTGTTCAGCGTCGATGTTTCTATGGTCTCGGGACTCACCGGTCTGGTTTCACCCACGAAGGGGAAAGATCAAGTTCTAAAATCAGCCCTTGTCAAACGATCATGGAATGGTGGAGCGGCGATGAACGAACGGGCTCCAAGAATCCCCTCAAGAGCAAATTCTACTGAAATTCGACGGACGAGTGAACATATCCCAAGGACTATAGCTGCCTCCAATCGAGTCGCTCCACGTCGCAGTATCAGTACGGATGCAGTATTGGATGGTGCGAAAAGAGATCCCTTTCACAAGATTCAGTTCGGTCAAGTTCATGTCCGTTATTTTGAACGTATCCTCGATGTCAATCCTAGTACTAGTTCTGGTCCCAGTGTCGGCCTAGGATGGCGATATGAGGATGAACATGCAGTGAAGGATTTAAGATTTCATCTCAAGGATGAAGTTTCGGATCATCGACGTGTCCTTTTATCCCGATCGGAACGAGAAGAAATATTGGCTGATCTAGGCTATCCTCGATCTGATATTGTCAAGGCAATCCGTCTAAATCTGAAACTCAAGGGTCAGCGAGCCCAAACGTATAACAACCTGAAGCATGAGAAGGTCGAATATCTATTCGAAAAGTCCAAGAGGAAGGTGGGGAAACTACTTTCCTTCCGTCCTTCTATCCCTCCAGTCCTTCGGTCATCCCGTAGACCATCTCTCGGAAAATCCTCTTCGGATGACGTATCTGTATCGTCGTCTGATCCGTCATTTTCGACCCTACCGAAACGCACAACTTCCCTGATACGTTCATCTTCCTTGAGATCCCTGTCCTCCTCAGTTCGTTCTGGTAGTAACAGCTAAAGGCATGCGGTGAAAGGAAGACTCTTCCACATACACGCGGTCGTTTTTTGCTAAAGATATTTTTTCGTGATACAGCATACAGCTAATACAGTATTTGAATCGAATTCATTTTTAAAGTTCATTTTGAACCCATTTAACAGACTTTTAGGCGGTATTCATTTGGGTTCTGGAAGGCACGTATGATAGATAGATATCGAATGGTCTAGACAGCAGACACGGAAATGACTGTTCATTCTAGCGCAGATTAGCCTCTCGTAATGCTCGTTTTACAAGATTGTGTAACACTCGCTTAGCTTACGCTATCTCTACTCCTACATCCTCCGAGTGTCGTGACTCATCACCTCGTCCCTGTGCGGGTGTCGGCGTATGATACTAGCAGATATCGTGGAGCAGACCACTTCGATCTGACCTTGACACGGATTGGCGTGCGTCACCAGAAAGATACGTACATATGTATATGTATACCTATACGTATGAAGTATAGTAGCATACCTTCGGAAAGAGTTGACTAATGCGACTTCGGGGGTCTTTTGTACAGCCCATTCTCCACCATGTAAATCCAGCTGACGAGTGATGCTGCTCTCTTCTTGGTCCACCGAGGGCTATCTGGACTGTAGATGGATATCTCCATTTAGGTTGTTTTCATCGCGTTCATTCTGCCATGGCCATTACGGGAGTGATTCGACCGCCACCGGAAATCCGGGCAGTGGCCGACCGAACGGCTTCGTACGTTGCCAAGAATGGACGGACCTTTGAGGCACGTATTTTATCAAGCGCAAAGGGTAAGACTCCCAAATTTGCCTTTTTACAACCCACATCTCCATTTCATGCCTACTATGAAGATCGAATCAAATTCTACGAAGAGGGGGGAGAGGACAACGAAGAAAAGGAAGCAGAAGAAACGAAGAAACCAGCACCCAAAGAGCCACCAAAGAAGGCACCAGAATCCAAGGCTCGGAAAACAGAAAAGACACAGGTTGCTAGTGCTATAGATCCTATTGCAAAGGCTCTGATTGCTCAGCGAACTAAGATTGCACAGGCCAGAACGAGACTAGAGGAATCGGAACAAGGTGATGCGGACGAAGGCGCTCTTCCATCTTCAGCACTCTCGGCATCGATACCACCACCTCCTCCGCTGGATTTGGTTCATATTTTAGCTCCAGCCAATCTGACCTTAGCACAACTGGAAATCATTCAACTCGTTGCACAGTTTGCGGCCATGGACGGGAAGGGTGGGTCCTTTTTGTATCAGTTGTCGACTAGGGAGTGGAATAATCGAGAGTTCGCCTTTTGTCAGCCTCGACATTCCCATTTCGCTTACTTTTCGGCCCTGGTGGATGCATATCGGAAGATTATCAACGACTGGACGTCGGAAGTTGACGAGAAGAGGGAGAAGACGGCGGGTCATGACTTCGATAGCTTGCAGACTGCCTTGGACGAGGCCGCGTATCGGGCCGAGTATGAACGTGACCGTAGTCAACAAAGATCCCAACTGGAACAGGGAGAACTGATTTCAATTGATTGGCATGATTTTGTAGTAGTCGAAACGATTGACCACCGCCACCGACGATGACCACTAAGGCCTCTGCTTATCCACCCGCAGCGACTGCCGGTGACGAGATGGACGAATCGGATGATGACGATGAAGGAGAAACGATCCGAGTCGTCCCATCATATAAACCTAGAGTCGTTGGCACAGCCAATCCACAAACAGCGATGGCTATCGACCCGATTACTGGAAAGAGTGTACCGGTAGCAGATGTCCCTGAGCACTTGAGGATTCAGTTACTTGATCCGAAATGGGCGGAAGAGAGGAAAAAGTTTCAAGATAAACAGAAGGAGAGTAACTTGGTGACAGGTGATGCCATTGTTAGTAATCTTTCAAGGTACTCGCAAGCTAAGGGTGATTTGTTCGGTAAATCGGTAAGTCGAACTGGTAGATGCGTTTCGGTATTCCTCTTGATGAAGCTGAGAACAACTGCTGACACCATTGCTTCCTCCTCGTTCGGTCAACCCAGGAACAGGAACTATTGGATAAGGAGCGGGATGCAAAGAGACGTCTAGAACAAGCTAACCGCGTCATTCGAGAACAGGCGAATCAACTTCCTCATAGTCTGTCAACGACATCGACATTGGGACCGACGGTATCGCAACCTGTTGAGCCTGATATGAAACGTGCCAGACTTGACGGGCAGTTTGCTACGAATGTACCGCGCCCTCCTCCTCCACCACCACCGCCGACCACAACCATAGCACAACTTCCGCCGCCGCCACCACCAGCACCTGCTGCCAATCCACCGAAGCCTTCCGGCATCCCAATGGCAGATGCTCTCCTGGACGTTTTCAGTAAGAATGATGCAGAGTCGGAAGGAACTAAGCTTCTTTCGGAGGCTGACTTTATCGCTACCCTACCGAGACAGGAGGTGACGCTTCAGATACGTGTTCCAAACGACCCTACACAAATGGCTTGGAATTTCTATGGACAAATTTTATCGCTTACGTTGAACGCACGCTCAACTATCAAGTATGTCAAGACTGATTTGGCGCAAAAACATTTAAACGGGATGCCCATCAACAAAATGCAACTCAAAGATCCAGGTGCTGGATTTTACAACAACAATGATGCTACTCTTGCCGCATTAAACATTGGTCCTACTGCCACGCTTGAACTCTTGGCAAAGACTCGAGGTGGCCGTCGATAGACGTAGCTGACAGTCTTTTATTCACCCGAAAGACAAAAGGGAGAAAGATACCTGTGCAGCAGACATGGGCATATGGTAAGAGACTGACAATACCAGGGAATGGAAAGGAAAAAATGGGACTATCATCGCTCGGGAAAAATTAACAGGAAAACAAATGCTTTCTACATCGCCCCGTTTTGAGGCTCGTAGTGAGCTGGGTAGTCTATCGTCCTTGCGAGAAGCTATAGGTTTTGCATCGTACGTGAAAGACTCACCTTTCGATCCAAATCCCTTTCCGCCATCACTGCTTGTGTAGACTGCATGACAGAATGAAGAAGTACCAAACGTTAGCAGCAGAAAAAGTATCCCCGTACGAATAGTTTCCGAATGGCCATACTTCGATCATGTTGAATAATTTACTTGAATGTTTCTCTGTCACATACAGTCAGCCTGGGGCGGCATCCATCCAAGGAGGATAATCCTTTCGACAACCACGTAGAAATCCTACGCATCAAAGCGAACTTACCGTCGATACTGGAAAAGCTCGCTTGTTGTTCTGTTGGAAGATAAGGCGGACATGACAGGATTCAGAAAGTGATAAAGGCCATTACAACAAAAATCACACTCGAAAGACATCCCATTTCTGCGAGTCAGAGTAACTATGACAAAATAAACGACTTCATTGCGTATCGCTCTCGCAAAATATAAAGACTTTCGCCATTCTTCATTCTCACAGATGGGGGACATTCTGCTGTAAATTACTCTTTTCGTTCCTTACGATAGGTCACAATGTTCCCCCCCCCCAGACGCCCTTACTACATCGATCCGATAAGGATATGGAGATTACTCATCAAATGCGAGGACAAATTCGCATCAAGAAGGGGAATCCGAAATCTCATACTTTTTTCTTCCTTTCGATTTGAGGCGTCGGGTTATTGTAAAAAAAAACAGGGGACCGTCGAACATCAGCGGTTGGGATCACATACCATTCGTTCAACTTCTGAGAAACCTGCGAGGAGGAGGCTTGCGTGAGATGATTCGGAATCGAATATGTACCGATCTTCTGTACCATCGGTCTAGAAATCAGAAGTTTATTTGATATAGTATACAGCACATGGGCATCGCTAGATAGTTTGGTCCTCAAGTTCTAGGCACCGACAGGTCGAAACACTAACTTACGTACAGCAAAGACTTATCGCCTACATCGTGCCAAGCTTTGAATCACCGTCATTCATTGCCATCTCAAGAGGTGTCAGCGCTCACCAGCAGCTGAATGCCGTTCTGTTCTCGGTGTTGGCGTTGATGCCGATTTTCGTACAAAATTGGTGAGCGATCCAGTTTATGGATGGACGACATCTAGTCGAGTAAGTCATGCACGTATGAAGCACAAACCACGAAAAGATTTGTTCACAGTCAGATTTCGCTCGTCTCCTCGATTCATCGTCAAGTGGTCAATCCCTTGAAGGCAACGCTTGTAGGGTTTGATCCCATCTCCTGATGACAGAAACGGCCGATTCTACTCAAGCCTAGTTGCAACCACGCTCCTGGAAAGGAAACGAGATGGTCAAATCTTTGAGAAAATCTTGAACTGACCGAAACAAGGGGATTTAGTGGCACATAGAACGTACCTGAGGTCCACTATGGTCATACATGTGGATCCATCCATTCATGGCAAACTTGGTACCATCTAGAACGGGTAATGCTTGATGATATGTCCGGTCGTCGCTAGTCATGGGATCCGAATTATATACACTGGACCAAAGTACAGCGGATCCCTTCTTGGGCTGAACGGTCAAACCGAGTCTTGGAAAATCGGTACCGCCACCACCACCTTCTGGTAAATCGCTCAAGTACATAAAGAACGTTAAAATTCGTGGACCACATTGTCGTGTTTTCTGGTTGGGAATGTAATCACTTTCAGGTATATCGAACGTAAGATTAATTTGTGAGCCGGCATCGAACGCAATGGGATGGCACCCATAGGTACTTACTGATGCACGTTGTAAAATTGACCAATCTCATAGCGTAAAATTTGAAAGTCTTCACTATTCTTCGATGGGATGTCTAGGACCCTCGCGATTCTTTCATGGATCCTGATGGGTAACTCTTCGAGACGACAACCATCTCTCTCGCTACACCAGGCGTTTTCTGATGTCCGACCAGCACTCTTGACACTATCCACCGTCCCATCGACTTTCATCTTGCCGACATCCTCGGAGCGTTTGTATCCGGATTTGTGCCTACAGAAGGAGTTACACATTGATGAGACGGCCAGGTACTACTACATGGCGAGAAAGCCATGTCAAAAACTTACCCAATTTCTATCAGCTTGTCACATTCATCATCCGTAAGGAAACCATCGAAGGTGATGAGCCAAGGAGGGCTTGCCTTATCTAATTTGATGGAGATTTCGGATGGATGATTCTCATCGGGCTTGGATAGTATCTTGACAGAATAGGGGGGTAGACCATCCCAAAAATCAACAAGACGTTCTTGTTCTTCAACATTGGTTACGTTTCCTGGTGCAGTTGAAACGATCCGTTCAAACATTTGATTGAGTTCACCAGGACGAAGTGCTGGTTGGACATCCGGAGATAAAGGTGGACAACGTGCACCGAAATCAATCAAATCACACGTCCCACATGCCGGTGCACATGCCAATTTCATGTATGCCTAGGTATGGAAATGGTTGAGTTCACGCAAAGATCAGACATTACTGCAAGTCAGCGTTGGGTTTCCCCACCAAAATTCGTTGTTTCGCCGATATATTGTCGTACCTGATTAGCCTCACATTCTCCAAGGTGGGCCCAGAAACTACATAATTCATTGTTATTCCGACATGCCTTCCGAATAGTGTCAGGTAGAGAATGGAGATTGGCTTTCGACATATATTCGATCGATTCGAAAATCACCTTTAGGGTTTCATGCAATGACGTCCCCTCCGCCAACTGACGTTCTCCAAAGCTACGAGTAGCTTCCATAGCTTCCAAAATCTTCTCGTCATTAACTTCTAGATCTTCGTATTCGTCGTCGTAATTCTCATCGTCATGTGCGTAGTCCTCATCGTCATCAATATCCTCATACTCTTCCGGCATAGTAGTTGTGTCCTGAAGTACTCCCGAACATGATAGGGGACATAGTCTGTCCATCTTGTCCTTATCTCGTATGCATTCGCCTACCTCTTTCCACTCGGTGCACAGCTCATGAGTGTCACAGGTCAATCCATCCGCCGAACAAGATTGTCCATGAACATAGCTAGCGAGGAATGCAATACCGATGATGAATACTACAAGAACATTCCATGTCGTTGTGCGGATGTTCTCCATGGTTCAAGGAGTAGGGTCACAACAAACAGGTTATATGGGAGTATCTTGAGGAAGAAATGAGTTAGGGGTTGGGGATCGGAAGGAGGCGTTGTTCGGGACATTTTCGCCAGAATGGTTGGATCACTTGGACTAAAACGTGGCCGGCCAGCAAGGCGTTTCATTGCCGAGGAGATTCGGGTCGCAGTCACAGATGAATTGTGGCGTCCGCAATATCCTAGTTGCAACAAACTAGGTCCTATATTTTAAGTCGGTTGGTAAGAGCTAGGCTGCCATCCCAAATAGTCGTCGTCGTACCTTCCACGGCAATTCGTCGTCATCGTATTCGTCGTCATCGTTGAAGTAGGCTAGACCCGCAAATCGTATACTCTGGGGAAAGATCTAGAAAATGGATATTGCATACAGTACTAGTACACGCCTGCGCCTGATTGTCCTCCTACGAGTCTGTAGGGAGCTTCATCACAAGTTGCCTTCCTCGTCCTCGTCCGTCATGATCCGTCGTACTCTCCTAGTCCTACTCAAGAAGTTTCTCCCCGTAAAGCCACTGAACTGAATCCACAAGTACCACAGGCGGGTGCACAT
>Ga0194115_10002104_pt1 | contig 24123 bp, 7 predicted proteins | sample TA2MahsurfametaG_3_FD_148656 | JGI IMG/M metagenome (GOLD analysis project Ga0194115, IMG submission 148656) | Freshwater microbial communities from Lake Tanganyika, Tanzania - TA2015002 Mahale S4 surface | ecosystem: Environmental > Aquatic > Freshwater > Lake | place: Tanzania: Lake Tanganyika... | reverse complement strand
ACCATGTGGTGGTGCTGGCGGTTTTGACGATTTTGTTGAAAGATGGCATGAATAATCTTTAAAATCCGTCATAAATAAGACAGATTTATTATTTTTTCATGCCTTCAGAGCGTGTAAGTAAAGGTTTTAAGGACATTAGTGCCTCATTTCAGGTTAATCCCCTGAATTATGACCTTATTGCGCTCAAAAATGAAAACGCAATTGCTCGTTCTATTCGAAATTTAGTTCTTACGGTTCCTGGAGAGCGATTTTTTAATCAAAATCTAGGTTCAAGAGTGTCAGAAGCACTTTTTGAGAATATTGACAACATCTCTGCGTCTTTAATTCGTGATGAAATTGAAAATACAATCAAAAATTATGAGCCAAGAGTAAATTTAACAGGTGTTGACGTTGCTCCAGACTTTGATAACAACAATTTTGACGTAACAGTCAGGTATACAATTGTAGGAATTGATGTATTACCACAACAATTGTCATTTGCACTACAGCAAACACGATAAATGGCACTAGTCAACTTTAGCAATCTAGATTTTGATCAAATTAAGAGTTCGCTCAAGGAGTATTTAAGAGCGAACTCTAATTTTACTGATTATGATTTTGAAGGATCTAACCTTTCATCGATTATTGATGTATTAGCATATAATACTTACATTACTTCGTACAACGCTAACATGGTTAGCAACGAAGTATTTCTTGATAGTGCGACTTTAAGAGAAAATGTAGTATCTCTTGCGAGAGCAATTGGTTATGTATCTAAGTCAAGACGAGCTGCAGAAGCAAGAGTATCATTTTTTGTAGATACTACAAATTTAGACACAAATCCAATTTCTTTAACTCTACAGAAAGGAATTGTTTGTACAAGTGCGGTTGCATTTGGAAATGAGAGTTATACTTTTACAATTCAAGACCCAATTACCGTTCCTGTTGTGAATGGAATTGCTTCATTTGATAATATTCAAGTTTTTGAAGGAACTTATGTCACTCAAACCTTTACCGTCGATGCAAATGATTCAAATCAACGCTTTATTTTAACAAATCCAAATATTGATACTAATTTAATTCGTGTAGTCGTAAGAAATACTCAAAATAGCACTGTAACTCGTAAATTTACGCTTGCAGAAAATTTAATTGATATCAACTCCGAATCTAAAGTCTTTTTCATTCAAGAAATTGAAGATCAAAGATATGAATTAATTTTTGGTGATGATGTTTTTGGTAAAAAACTTGATAATTTGAATTATATTGAAGTTTCTTATGTTATAACAAACGGAGAAGCAGGAAATCGAATTAATGCATTCAATTATAGTGGAAGATTACTTGATAATAATGGATCTGTCGTTACAGAAGATATTTCTTTAGTTACAACTGATTCTGCATCACAATATGGTGCAGAAATTGAGTCTGTCAATTCAATTAAGAATTATGCACCAAGAATATACGCATCTCAAAACCGCGCAGTAACGGCAGCTGACTATGAAGCAATTATTCCATCTCTTTATCCAGAAGCTGAGTCAATTTCAGTATTTGGCGGCGAAACTTTAAGTCCTCCAAAGTATGGAAAAGTGTTTATTTCAATCAAACCTTATAATGGTTCATTTGTTCCAAATCCAATCAAAGATAATATCAAAGCAGGCCTAAGAAAATATACAGTTGCAGGAATTGTCCCAGAAATTCTTGATTTGAAATATATCTACGTTGAATATGATTCAACAGTTTATTATAACGCAAATACTTCTCCTGGAGCTAGCACGGTTAAATCTATAGCATCATCAAATATTGAAAAATATGCTGACTCAACAGAATTAAATAAGTATGGTGCAAGATTTAAGTATAGTAAATTTCAAAAAATAATTGATGATAGTCATGCGTCTATTACTTCAAATATTACAAAAATTACAATGCGTCGTGATGCAAAACCTGCTTTAAACAAACCTGCAGATTATGAAATTTGTTTTGGTAATCAATTTCATATTAAAGACTTGAAGAATGGTTATAATATCAAGTCTTCTGGATTTACAATTGATGGTGTATCTGAAACATTATATTTGTCAGATTCTCCAAATGCTGATGAAAAAACTGGAACAATATTTTTCTTCTCACTCAAATCGCCAACTGAACCAATTATAAAAAGAAGTAATGTTGGTGTAGTTGATTATGAACGTGGAGAAGTTAGATTATCTGCAATTAAATTTACCAATACATCTAAAACGGATTCTGGAATCCCAATCATACAAATTTCAGTAAGTCCTCAATCAAATGATGTCATTGGAAAAGAGGATCTTTATTTGCAACTAGATATTAATAACAGTGTGTTGAACATGCAGTCAGATGACATCTCATCTGGAGCAAATATTTCAGGTTCAACCTATATCGTGACTTCAAGTTACACAAACGGAGCCCTCGTAAGATTATAAGATATGTCAGAAGTAAGAGTTAAGATTAGTCAAGTTGTTGAAAATCAACTTCCAAGATTTGTAAGAGAAGAATTTCCTCTTGTTTCGGAATTCTTAAAGCAGTATTATCGCTCCTTTGAATTTCAAAGTGGAGCATCAGATCTTTTACAAAATATTGATCAATATATCAAAGTTGATGAACTGACAAATCTTACAGAAAGTACTACTCTTACTTCTAACGTTTCGTTTACTGATGATACTATTTTTGTAGACTCTACTTATGGATTTCCAGATTCATATGGTCTCATCAAAATTGATAATGAGATTATCACATATACATCCAAAACTTCAACTCAATTTCAAGGTTGTGTAAGAGGGTTTAGTGGCGTAACATCTTATGATGATCCAGCAACTACAGATCAACTTGTATTTTCTAACTCGGAAATTGCAGAACATACCTCCGAGTCTGTTGTAACAAATTTAAGTATTCTCTTTTTAAAAGAATTTTTTAATAAGGTTAAAAAACAAGTTAGCCCAGGATTTGAAAGTAGAGAACTGTATTCTGGTTTAAATGAAAGTCTTTTTGTCAAACAATCAAAAGATTTTTATTCTTCAAAAGGAACCGATGCATCTTTTAAAATTTTATTTGGAGCTCTTTACGGAAAAAATGTAGAAGTTGTACGCCCAAGAGATTATTTAATTCAACCATCAGATGCTCAATATAGAATTACAAAAGATTTAGTAGTTGAAGCAATTGAAGGGGATCCTATAGATCTCCAAAATAAAACTCTTTATCAAGATTTTGATGGATTTTTTAAAAAAGCAGAGGGAACAATATCTAAAGTTGAAAAAATTGTTCGCGGCGAAAAAGAATATTACGTAATAAGTCTTGATTATGATTATGATAAAGATATTAATGTTTCCGGAACTGTTTTAGGTGAATTCAGTATTCATCCAACAACGCAAACAGTCACAAACACTGCGATTAATGCAACAACCTTAGATGTTGATTCTACAGTAGGATTTCCATCTTCAGGTAAATTGATTGTAGATTTGGCAAATGGAACATCTCTGACTGTAACTTATACAGAAAAATCTTTAAATCAATTTTATGGATGTTTTGGAATTGCACAATCCTTTTTAAGTGGCCAAGAGATTAGAATCAATGCGTATTCATACGGTTATAGTGGAATAACAACAACTGATGTTGTAAAAGTCAGAGTCAGTGGAGTATTATCTGATCTTAATATTTTAGATGAAACTAGTTTTTATCAAAAGAATGATTTAATTAAGATAAAATCTTTGGGCGTAAATTTAACTGATTATAAATCAAACAATTGGTTTTTCAATATTGCAACACGATATGATGTCAAAACCCTTGAACTTCTTGATATTTCAGATTTTACTTATAAAATAAATTTATATGATGATCATAATTTTTCTATTGGAGACTCGGTTACATTAATAGGAGTTGATAATGAAGAATTTTTATCCACAATTGTTAATGAAGAAATTATTGATACTTCGGAATCTAGTATAGTTTTATTGCAAAATAAAACTTCTTTCAATATCAGTGGTCAAGGGCAATTAGATACATCAAAATTCTACACTATTAGAAAAAATATTTTAAAAGTAAATACTCCAACATATCCAAGTTTAATAAATTATACTTCAAATGTTCAAAATGTATACACTGATTTAGATGGTTCTCTTTACATTGCATCACCATCTTTACCAAATTATTCAAATCAACCATTAAGCATTAATGATCGTTCGGTTGTTTTTTCTGGCACATTTGCAGGAACAGAATTAAATATTGGAAATCATAATTTTTATACTGGTGATATAATTGTTTATAATCCAGAAGATGCAAATAATAAATTAGATTTACTCAAAGGAATTTATTTTGTAAAGAAAGTTGATGATGTAACAATAAAATTAGCTAAAAGCAAAGAAAGCATTTTTACAAATAATTTTATTTCAATATCTGGAACAGTATCAAATAATAAATTTTATTTTTATGATTTTGCTGATAGTGGTTTAAATCTTAATTTAGTCGAAAATCAAAAATTAATCAGAAAACTTTCTAGTCCAGAAAATACGGTTGAAACTTATGAGACCGTGCCTGGATCTACGGGAATTTTTGTTAATGGTGTAGAACTGTTAAATTACAAATCTGAGGATTTGGTATATTATGGCAAAATTGAAAGTATTGACGTTTTAGGGCCTGGTGATGGATATGATATTATAAATCCACCAATCTTAACAATATCTGATGATATTGGAAGTGGAGCATCTGGATATTGCTCTGTAATAGGATCTCTTGATCGTGTTGAAATAATTGATCCTGGATTTGATTATCTAGAAAATCCAATCATCACAGTTTCTGGTGGTAATGGATCTGGTGCATCAGTCAAATCAAATTTAATTAATTTTGATCATTTTGTTGAATTCAATTCAACTTCTCCAGCTGGTCATATAAATCTTACCAATAACACAGTAGGATTTTCAAGTTATCATAGGTTTAGAAATTCTGAAAAAATAATTTATAATTCTCAGGGTGGAACAAGTATTGGTGGATTGTCAAATGGCGCTTTCTATTATGTTGCGGTTCAAGATGGATTTACTGTAAAACTTCACAAAACACTTAATGACTCAGTGGTTGGTATTAATACCATTGATTTAACATCTTTTGGGACAGGAATACATAAACTTTCATCTATAATCAAGAAGAAAAAACTTGGATCTATATCAGTAATTTCACCTGGAGACGGATATCAAAATAAAAAAGTAACGACAACAACTGTAGGAATTATTACGTCTTCCAATATAGTCAATATTAAAAACCACGGATTTAAGAGTGGTGAATTAATATCATATCAAACAACAGGATCTGTCATTGGTGGACTGTCTACATCATTAAATTATTACGTTACAAAAGTAACTAATGATGAATTTAAATTATCAAAAGTTGGTTTGGGAACTGTGGGAATTGGAACAGAAATTACAGATTTTTATTATAACACAAAACAATATATTGATTTTACTTCCACTGGAAGTGGATCCCATACATTTAATTATCCAGAAATTCAAATCAATATTAAAGGTTCAATAGGAGTATCAACTCTATCAGGCCAAAACTTTGATGCCATTCTTCAACCAATTTTTAGGGGGTCCATTAACTCTGTTTTTGTTGAGTCGGGTGGAGTAAATTATGGATCAGAAGATATTCTGAATTTTGACAGACAACCATCTTTTAATTTAAGTAGTGGCACGGCAGCCGAAGTTATAGTAATAGTTCTCAATGGAAAAATTTCAGAAGTTCTTGTTGTAAATGAAGGATCTGGTTATAACTCTCCACCAAATCTAACAATTAATGGAACTGGTAGTGGAGCGCGGCTAACTCCTATTATATCTAATGGATCTTTAGTTGAAGTCAAAGTCATTTCTAGTGGAAATGACTACTCGTCCTCTACTTTTATAACTGTAACCGCTGCTGGATCTGAAGCTAAATTCAATGCAGAAGTAAAATCTTGGAGAATTAATTTAGTTGAAAGATTAATTAACGCTGGACAAATTCCTAACGATGATGGAATATTAAATAAATCCTTGAATGAAAATTTTGGACTTAAATATTCGCACGCATATGCGCCAAGAAGTCTTAGATCTTTATTATTATCAACTAAATTTTTAAATGAAAGTGTTACATTTGTTCCTGATTTACAAATTTTGTCTGGAGTTGAGGTATTATCAAATGCACACTCGTCAATTATCGGATATGCATATGATGGAAATCCAATTTATGGACCTTATGGATATAATGACCCAGCTGGTGGAGTTGTAAAATGTTTAGAATCTGGATATTCACTATCAATTAAATCAAATAGACCAAGTACCTCATTATATCCATCTGGATTTTTTATTGAGGATTATGAATTTACAAAATCTGGAGATTTAGATGAATACAATGGAAGATTTTGTGTTACGCCAGAATATCCTAACGGAGTTTATGCATATTTTTGTACAATAAATTCAGTATCATCCGATACTGGCGGCGTTTTTAACAATTACAGAAGACCTTTATTCCCATATGTGATTGGGCACGAATATAAATCAAAACCAATTGGATTTAATTTTGAAAAATTATCAAATCAAGATGAAATTGATATTAATGAAACCAAGTGGTTACGTAACACAACTCCGTATGGGTTAACAAAACAAAGAAATTATTACGATTATATAATCGATCCTAATAAAATTAAAAAACAACTATCGTCAATAAAAAGTACATCAAAAGGAAGCATAGAATCAATAGGAATTGTTACTGGAGGAACTGGATATCAAGTTGGCGATCAACTTGTTTTCAATAGCAATGGAACCGGTGGTTTTGGACTCAATGCAAGAGTTTCTACTATAGGTGGAAAACAAATATCACAAGTAAGTGCAGCCAACTCAACAGTATATAATGTTGAGTTTGTTCCTTTATCTGGCGGAAATAATTTTATTGGGTTCGCAACACAACCACATGCTTTTTTAAGTAATGAAGTTGTTACAGTTTCTTCATCATTAGATTATCAAAAGTCAGGAAAAATTTCAATTAGATCAAATACTTTAACACTTACTAATGGTATTGGATCAATAAGTGCAACTGGGAATGTAGTATATCTACAAGTAGATGGACTATTAAATTATCCAAATATTAAAGAAAATGACATTTATCAAATTATAAACGAACAAGTAAAGATTTTAAATATTGACACCTTATCATCTAGAATAAGAGTTTTAAGAAATACTAATGGTGCAGCTGGGGTTAACACATATTCTGCGGGTATAGCATTAACTGAAGTAACTAGAAAATTACAACTTAATTTTGGAATTTCTACGTCATATCAATATAATTTAAATAAAGAGTTTTATTTTGATCCTAGCGAATCTGTGGGTCTTGGAACAACCTCAGGACCTGGAATTGGATACACATTATCATTCACAAATCCAGGAGCTGGAATTACTCAAATTAATATTCCAACTAGAGCAGTATATTTACCGGGTCATCAATTAACAACTGGAATACCATTAATTTATAAGTCTAATGGTGGAACTTCAGTGTCAATTTCTACTGATGGAATTTCTAATTTTCAACTTGCAGAAAACTCCGTCGTATATGCGGCTAAAATTTCCGATGATTTGATTGGCATATCTACATTTAGAGTTGGACTTGGAAGCACAGGATCTTTTGTAGGAATTGGCAGCACTGTAACAGATATACTTTACTTTACAAGTATTGGAGTTGGAAATAGTCATAGTTTTAAAACGAGTTATTCCAATATCTTGAGCGCACAAGTCAGTAGAAATAAAGTTACAGTATCAACAGCATCTTCTCATGGTTTAACAGTAAATGATGATGTTTATGTTAATGTAAATCCAGGATTAACGACTACAGTGGCAGTAAAGTATGATAATTACAACAGAAGATTAGTTGCTAATCCAAGATCTTTTGTTTCTGGAGATGTCAATATTGAAAATGATACGATTACAATACCAAATCACAAATACAAAGTTGGAGAAAAAATTATTCACACTTCCACTGCTCCTTCTGGTGGATTATCAAATGAGTCAATTTATTATGCAGTCCCTGTAGATGAAAATAGAATCAAATTATCGGAAACTTATTATAGCGCAGTGCAACCTATTCCAACTGTTGTTGGGATTAGCACAGCTTCCTCTGGAACAATTTCACAAGTAAATCCTCAAATTACTTTAATTAAAAACTATACTTTAGTATTTGATGTTTCGGATTCTTCTTTGTCATTCTTCAATAATGGAGTTCAATATTCAGCATTTGATTTAAACTTCTACACTGATTCTAAATTTAAAAATGTTTTTGATTCAACTTCATCTTCATCTTCATTTGAAGTTGTAAAAACTGGATCTATTGGTGTAACTTCTACCGCAACGGTTGCGTTAAAAACAACCGATAACGTTCCTTCAATTTTATATTATTCTTTGGTTCCAATAGATTTAAACGCAAACAATAATATTAAGAAAGAAATTATTATTGATGATGAAATATCATCTTACAATCAAGTAGTATTAGAAAATAGTGTATACTCTGGAAAATTCAATGTGATTAGAGAATCTGATACTGAATTTTCATATACTATTTTAAAAAATCTCGAAGCTAGTTCTTATACAGACACTAGTGGACTGTTAGAATATTATACAAATTCAACTACAGCTTTTGGTAAAATAAATTCCGTTTCAGTTACATCAAAGGGTAGAAACTATCAAAAAACACCAAGAATAACTGAAGTTTCATCAACATATGGAACTGGAGCAGTTTTAATTGCATCCAGCTCAGGAATTGGTTCCGTTACTAAAGTTGAAATAGAAGACATTGGATTTGATTATCCTTCAGATTTAAGTTTAAGACCTTTTGCTAAACTACCAGAAATATTAAAGATTGAGTCCTTAACGTCATTTAAATCAATAGGTATTGCTTCAGTTGGTAAAAATTATACAATAGCTCCCAATCTGGTAGTAATTGATGGTTTGACTAATAAAGTAATTTCTGACGTTGACTTGTCATACAGCATTGGAGATTCTCAAGTTGCAATTTTAAAAAATACTAAGGGAATTAATAATGTAACTCCTACCATTATTCCAGTTAATAACATTAATGGAGTGGGAATTAGCACTATAAAATTTATCCAGTCTTCAAAAGATGTTGTTGTGACTCTCGGAGCAAGTTTTAGCAATGCTTCAGATTTTCCATTTGATATTGGCGATAAAGTTTTAATAGAGAGTATTAGTGTTGGAGTAGGATCTACAGCAAAAGGATATAACTCAGAAAATTATAATTATACCCTGTTTACTATCGTAAATACTGATCCAAACATTGGTGGAGTTGGAGCTACAGTTTCATATAATTTATCACAATACATATCTACTGATGAAATCCCAGGAACTTATGATCCTGTTAATTCTTACGGTAGAATTGTTCCTCAAAAATATTTCCCAATTTTTAATGTAGAACTTCAAAAAAATCAATTTTATGTTGGAGAAAATGTTTATTCAGAAACTTCTTCAGGATTTGTTCTCAGTTGGGAAGAGGAAAGTAGTTATTTGAAAATAGCCACAGAATTGGACTTCTTGCCAAATCAAATTATATTTGGTGAATCATCTAATTCTCAAGGTAGAATAGAGGAAGTTATTAACTTTGATTCTGTTTATGATGTAAAATCATCTTCTATTGTTAAAAAAGGATGGAACACTGAAACTGGATTTTTAAATAATGCTTTACAAAGAATGCATGATAATGATTATTATCAATATTTTTCATACGCTCTTAAATCCGAAGTTTCTTTAGATACATGGAATGATGTTGTTAGCGATTTAAATCACACATCAGGATTTAAAAAATTCAGCGATTTAATATTGGAGTCTTCATCAGATTATTCTGGTATTGCAACAAGTCAAGATAATGGAGACTTCCAAGCAATTGTAGATATTGATGCAGTAATTGATACTAACTGCATTTTTGATTTTGATTTGGCAAAAGAAAACAATATTAATTTAAATAACAAAATTAACTCAAATCAAATAACATTCAACTCAAAGTTGGTACAAGATTATATTGAATCGATTGGAAATAGAGTTTTGATGATTGATGACTTAAGTCCTCAATTTAATAGCACTGCCAGATTAACAGAATTTAGTGTTGTTGATACTTTTTCAGTTGACGAATTTGATTTGAATGCATATAGATTTAGAAAATATATTACATTAATAACTGATAGATTTACAATAACTGATCAACAAGTATTACTTGTTTCACTTCTTCATGACAGTACAAATGGATATTTAAATCAATATGGACGTGTAGAAACAATACATGATCTTGGATCATTTGATTTTGGAATTTTTGGCACAGAGGCAAATCTTCTCTTCTATCCAAATTATTTCTTAGTTAATAACTATGATGTAAGTTTAGCATCCTATAATTTAAGAGATATTACAACTGGAATTGGAACGGTTTCTCTTGGAAACTCTGTAGTAGTAAAAACATCTACACAAAATATTTCGGTTGGAACCACAACAGCTTCAACCATTGTTGGAATTGCATCTACTTATAGAGCATCTAAACTTTTAATTCAAATTGAAGCATCTGACAAATCTTATTTTGAAGTTGATGAAGTTACTGTAATTCATGATGGGACATCAGTATCATTAATAGAATATGGTCAAATGACCGCAAATGATATAACTCCAACTGCTATAAGTGGACTGGGAACTTATAATGCTTATCTTTCTGGATCTAATTTGAATATTGATATCACTCCAAATTCTGGATTAACAACTAACTACAATATTAATGCATTTATAGTTTCTATTGGAAATACTTCTTCGACGACTACAGGATCGCAAACTATTACTGACTCCACTATAAAATCTACAATAACGTCAATTGCATCATCGATAGCACCAACAGCTAACATTGTATCACAATATCCAAATACTTCGTTTGGTGCATATTATATTGCTGTTGTTGAAGATAAAACAAATAATCAATATCAGGTTTCAGAACTTGTTTCGGTATCAAATAGCGGGAACACCTGTTTAACTGAATTTGCAGTTCTTGAAACTGGATCTTCTATAGGATCTTTTACAATTGATAATCCATCTGATGTAAATCTATCCTTTACTCCAATTGCAAACGCAAATGTAGAAGTTAGAGTCTATCAACATGCAATTACAAACATACACGACTCATCACTAACCTCATCTGTTGATTTTATAAATGGATCCATAGAATCTGGTTATGGAGATTATGAGGGAACGCTAATTGATGTTAAAAAATCTTTCTATTTAACTCATAAAGACAAACCAATTTTTGAAAGATATATTCTTGGTGATGATCCAAACATTATTGACATAAGCAATAATAGAATAAAAATTCCAGAGCATTTCTTTGTAACTGGACAAGAATTATCATACGCACACTCTGGAGCTGGCACGACACAAGCAATTGGAATTGCAACTACAACGATAACAGGAGTTGGATCAACTGATAAACTTCCAGCAACTTTATATGTTGTTAAGTCAAGTGATCTACACATTCAAGTTGCTGCTTCAGCATCAGAAGCACTTAGAATTCCACCTTCAGTCCTAACACTTTCAAGTGTTGGTATTGGCACTTCTCATGTTTTAAGAGTTAATAACGAAAATTCAAAAGTTATCATTGGTCTTGATAATGTAATTCAATCACCAATAGTATCTACTGCAGTGACAACAACACTATCTCTTGGTGTTGAGTTAATTGATAATTCAATTCATATTTCTGGTATTACTTCGTTTTTTGCTGGTGACATTGTAAAAATTAATAATGAATTTATGAGGTTGACATCCGTTGGATTTGGATCTACTAACAACGTTCTTGTTGACCGAGGATGGATGGGAACAGGACTATCAACACATGCTTCTGGAACTACGGTTAGAAAAGTTTTTGGTAATTTTAATATTGCAAATAATTATGTTTATTTTGCAGAGGCACCATATGGTGAAGTTCCATTCCCAAATCCATCATCGAGACCAGATGAACAAGATTATATTGGACTGTCAACTAGTACAACATTCAGTGGAAGAGTTTTTCTAAAATCGGGCGATCCAAATTCATTACAAGAATCTTATCATGATAATTATATTTTTGATGATATATCAGATCTATTTGATGCGACTACAAAAGATTTTACTTTAAGATCCAATTCGCAAAATATCACTGGAATATCAACATCAAATGCTATTGTATTAATTAATTCAATATTCCAACAACCAAAGAGATCTGGATTAGTTAATATAATTGGAGACTATACTTTAACAGAAAATTCTGGTATTACCTCAATATCATTTACTGGTACTGCCTCTTCTACTTCACATGATGTAAACACTGCGTCTATTCCTCGTGGAGGTGTAATTATTTCCGTTGGATCTACTGCTGGATTTGGATATCAACCACTTGTTTCTGCTGGAGGCACTGCAATTGTATCCATAGCAGGAACAATTTCTTCAATTAGCATTGGAAATAGTGGGTCTGGATATAGAGCAGGGATTCAAACCATTGTTAATGTTGGCGTCCAAACTTCAAGTGTCGAAACACCAAATATTGAATTTATTGGAACAGCAGCTATTAGTGGTGGACATATTGTGAGTATTGCAATCACAAATCCTGGAGTAGGATATACTTCAACCAATCCACCAATTGTTGTTTTTGATGATCCACTTTCTTATTCAAATATTCCATTAATTTACAGTTCTGCATCACGAACTGGATTTGGTACAGAGGCAACAGCTGATATTATTGTTGGCCAAGGTTCTAGTGTTATCAATTTTGAAATTAAAAATATTGGTCGTTCATATGGTCAAGGAGAAATATTAACTGTTGAAGTTGGTGGTTCAACTGGTATACCCACAGATACTTCTTTAACGTTTAAAGAGTTCCAGGTTTCTATTGATAGAACATTTAAAGATAGTTTTTCTGGGTGGGTGATTGGAGATTTACAAGTATTTGATACTATTGATTCATTATTTGATGGTGAAAGAAAAGACTTCCCATTAAGTATTGATGGTGTTCAAACCACGATTAGATCTAAAAAAGGTTCAAATATTGACATTCAAGCAACTTTATTGATATTTATAAACGACATACTTCAAGTTCCTGGAATTGGATATGAATTTAATGGGGGAAGTACAATTATATTCCCAGAGCCTCCTAAGATTGATAGTGTTTCAAAAATTATTTTCTATAAGGGAAATGCTGATGTTGACGTTGAATTTGTTGATGTTTTGGAAACAGTAAAGATTGGTGACGAATTAACATTGCATTCAGATAATCAAGATTTAACTGAAACTGAAAGACTAGTTACTGAAATTAAGTCATCTGATGCAGTTCTAACAAGTCTTTATAATGGTGCTGGTCTTTCTTTTGATACGACTCTGCTCAGACCAGTTACATTATGCAGACAAACTGAGGACAAAATTATTAATGCTCAAAGAGTGGGAAAAGATAGAGAAAGTTATGAAGCACTGATTCAACCAACAACTAATATTATTCAAAACGTTGGTGTAACTTCTGATGTGATATTTGTCGAAAGTGTAAAAACTTTCTTTGATAATTCAAGCGAATATACATCTTCAGATCAACAACCAAAAAGAATTATTATCACATCACAAGATACTATAGTAGCAGCAGCTGCAACAGCTGTTGTTTCAGTTGCTGGAACAATTAGTTCTATTGTAATCAGTGACGGTGGTAGTGGTTATGTTTCTGCACCATCAGTAACAATCGAGTCCCCTGTTGGTTTAGGATCGACTCAGAGAGCATCTGCAGTCTCTTCCTTGACTGGAGGGTCTGTTACAACAATTTCAATCACATCGCCAGGAACTGGATATACATCATCAAATCCACCAGTTGTTCTTATCGAATCTCCAAGTTCAAAAACAGAAAAAATTACGAAAGTAAATTACAGTGGAGACTTTGGAGTTATCACTGGTATTTCTACAACTTCTGTAGGTGTAGCATCTACAGGACTTGTTTTAGATTTGTTTGTTCCAACAAACTCATTCTTAAGAAACACCTCTGTAAATAACGTTGGAGTTGCAACAACAGGAATTAGTGGTATTCAAACTGGTTATTACTTCGTCGTGTTTAATTCTAATGTTGGATCTGCAGTTACTTCTATTCGTCAAGATGGAACAGTAGTTGGATATGGAACTCAGTTTATCGACAACATCTATGAGGCTGCTGCAGTTTCAATTGCTCAAACAAGTGTTCTGGGGATTGGAATTACTTATGTGACAAAAGTTACTGTAAGTTTGCAAAACTACAATGGTATAACTGGAATTGGATTTAGCAATTTCTATGGTGAATTTAGTTGGGGTAGGATTACAAATCTTACTAGATCTAATCCAGAATCGTTTACAATTTATAATACAGGATTATCTGGAATTACAACTTCACCGGTTGTTCAAAGAATACAACCACTCAAGTCTCGCAATTACACTACATAAATAGATAAAAAAACGGCAAAATGGCTGCAATTATAACTGACCAATTAAGAATTCTGAATGCTAAGAATTTTGTCTCTGTGGCAACTTCTTCTTCAAATTCTTACTATGTGTTTGTTGGTTTACCCAATGCAACTGATTATAGTTCAACTTGGAATACAAATCCACCAGCACCTAAAGATAATTTTGATCAAGAGAATGATTATTGGGATACAACAATAGCATTGAAAAAATTAAATTCCAGTGATGTTCAACAAGTAATTAGAAAAATTACTTGGGAATCTGGAACAACATATGATATGTATCGTCATGATATTAGTGTCACTAACATAGCAAAACCATCTGGTGCAGTAAGTTTGTATTCTGCAAATTATTACGTTGTAAATAGCGATTATAAAGTCTATATTTGTCTCCAAAATGGAACTGATCCAGAAAATCCAGAAGGAAAACCATCTTTAGACGAACCAACATTTACAGATTTAGAGCCAAGATCAGCAGGAAACAGTGGCGATGGATATATTTGGAAATATCTATACACAATCAAACCAAGTAATATTGTAAAGTTTGATTCTATTAATTTTATGCCAGTTCCTAATGACTGGTATACAAATACAGCAGATGCTGCAGTTAGAAATAATGCAGCAACAAGTGGCCAATTAAAAATTGCTACAGTTATCAGTCGCGGAGTTGGGATTGGAACTGCCAATAAAACATATACTAAAGTTCCCATTAAAGGTGATGGATCTGGAGCTGAAGCAACCATTGTTATTAACAATGATTCAAAGGTTCAGTCAATTACAATATCCAAAGGTGGATCAGGATATACATATGGAACAGTTGATTTGGTTGCCGGAAATGTTCCAACAGCAACAACAGATCCAGTCTTTAATGTCATCATTCCACCTAAAGGCGGGCATGGCGCTGATATCTATAGAGAATTGGGAGCTGACAATGTTTTAATATATTCCCGTATAGAAAATGACAATCAAAATCCAGACTTTATCACTGGTAATGAAATTGCAAGAGTTGGTATAATTGAAAATCCTCAAGCATATGCCTCAACATCTTTACTAGATTTGCCAAAGGCAAGTGCTGTTTATGCTTTGAAATTAACTGGCATTGGATATACCTCAGCTACTTTTACTGCTGACAGTAGATTTACTCAAACTGTCGGTGTTGGTTCCACCGCCGTAGGTAGAGTTATTTCTTACGATCAATCAACAGGTGTTCTTAAATATTGGCAAGATAGAAGTCTTGTTGGATTCAATACAGACGGAACACAAAATACATCACCAACTTATGGATTTAAATTAAATAGGTTCACATCAAATCCTGGAGTTGGTGGAACAATATTTATTTCTGGTGGAAGTGTAAGTCTTTCTATCGATACTAACTTTACTGGTTTTTCAACCACAATAAATAGTAAGACATATTATTTTGGACAATCTTTTACAGGTGGAATTTCTGATCCAGAAGTTAAAAAGTATTCTGGAAATACAATTTATGTTGACAATAGACCATCTATTACAAGATCGTCTAATCAAAAAGAAGATATCAAAGTAATTTTGCAATTCTAACGAGTCATGCCCCAGCAAACTAATCTCAATGTTTCTCCATATTTTGATGACTTTAATGCAGATAAAAACTATTATAGAGTCTTATTTAAACCAGGATATCCTGTTCAAGCTAGAGAATTAACAACATTACAGTCAATTTTACAAAATCAAATTGAACAATTTGGAAATTTTACTTTTAAAGAAGGGTCTATTGTAATACCGGGGCAAATCAATTATAATACCAGATTTAATGCGGTAAAAATTGAAAATTCGTATTTGGGTGTAAATGTTGGATTATATGTAAATGACTTAGTTGGAAAAACAATTAAAGGAGATACATCAAAAGTTGAAGCTAAAATTGCATATGTTTTGAGTGAAAATGAAGATGATAATGAATATACAACTTTATACGTATCATATTTGGCTTCTGGAGTAAATAATGACCAGTCAACTTTTTCTGATCAAGAAAAATTAGTTCTTGAAGAATCGTTCACTAAAAATAATATTATTATCCAAGCAGGAGAAGGATTTGCAAATACAACAATAGATTCAACAGCAGTGGGATCTGCTGTTATTTTATCTTCTGGAGTATATTTTTTAAGAGGAATTTTTGTAAATGTTAAGGATCAAATTTTAGTTCTTGATCCATATTCAAATAAATCATCATACAAAGTTGGATTTGATGTTATTGAAGAAATTGTAACATCAGATGATGATGATTCATTAAATGATAATGCACAAGGATTCTCAAATTATGCAGCTCCGGGTGCTGATAGATTTAAAATTAAAGCAATTTTAAGTAAAAGAGATATTACCACAACAAATACTGAAAATTTTGTAGGTCTTTTAGAAATTAGAAATGGAGAGTTAATTAAAAATGTTGCTACAAATCCAACTTTAAATATTTTAGCAACAGAATTAGCTAGAAGAACTTCAGAAGAATCTGGTGATTATTATGTAAGACCACTTGATGTTTCATCTAAAGAAACATTGAACAACAGATTAGGAAATAATGGTATTTTTAATCAAAATCAATTAACTTACAATAATAACACTCCAAGAGAAGATTTAGGAACATATAGAATTTCTGCAGGAAAAGCATATGTTCAAGGATTTGAAGTTGAAAATATTTCTGCAACATATGTAGATTTTGAAAAACCAAGAACAACTAATACAAATACGGATGTAAATCTTACATATTTAACTGGACCAACTTTTACTTTAAACAGAGTTGCAGGATCTCCAAACTTAAATCTTGCAAGTCCTTTTATCGTAAGTTTAAGAAACTCTAGAGTAGGAATTTCTTCAACAACAGGAGCGGGAAAAGAAATTGGTCTGGCAAGAGTTTATGATTTTGCACTGGAGTCTGGATCTTACAATACTTTAAATCAAAATTTAAACCAATGGGACCTTGCGTTATTTGATATTGATACTTATACAGAAATTTCTTTGAATCAAAATACTACGCTGACAGTTCCAACTCATATTCAAGGAAAATCTAGTGGGGCCACCGCACATTTAAGATATGATGTTAATAACGTAGGAATTTTAACTGCATATGGAGTTCAGGGATCATTTGTTTCTGGTGAAAAATTCATCTTTAATGGTGTAGAAACAACAAGTAGAGTATCAACTGCCGTCACTGCATATACTACAAAAGATGTTTTATCAGTCTCCCAATATGTGACTGGAGTTGGAGCAACTATTTTTACGGCAGATATTATTCTATCAACTCAGTATTTTGTTGGATTATCTTCAATTACTGCAAGATCTGCAACTGGAATTAGTAGTATTTCTATTGCATCAGACACTAATTTTATATTTACAAATAATGTAAAAGTAGGTGGTTTAGTAGCATTTTCAATATCTGGATCAACAGTTCCAACATACTGTAGTGTACAATCAGTTTCTGATAGATCAATTACTGTAACTGGTGTAACCACCGTAACTGGAATATGTGAAGGAACAGCACCTGCAACGGCTCAGACATTATCCGATTTAAAAATCTTAGGATCAAATTTTCAATCATCTGCAGATAATACTTTATACACATTCTTCAAAAAACCATTTGTAAAGTCTGTAGATCTTACTGATTCTTCTTTAACCATCAAAAAAGAATTTGCAGTTACTATTACAAGTGAACAATCTAATACTTTGACTTCTTCATCAAATGAAGTTTTCTTACCGTTTGATGAAGAAAGATATGCTTTAGTTCGTTCTGACGGATCTTTTGAATCTCTAAGTTCTGATAAACTTGTATTTGATGAGCAAGCAAAACAACTCACAATTTACGGTTTAGGTGCAAATGACGCTGGTTCAAGATTAATTGCTACTTTAAGAAAGTCAAATGTAACTTCAAAAGTTAAGAATAAAAATAGAATTGTATCCTTAATTGTGGACAAATCAAAATACAGTTCTTCTGGTATTGGATCCACAACAATCAATGATGGATTAACTTATGGTTCTTATGCGTATGGAACTAGAGTTCAAGATAAAGAAATTTCATTAAACAGAGCCGATGTTACAAAAATATATGGTATTTTTGAATCGAGCGGAACTTCTGCTGCTGCGTTACCAAAAATAACTTTTAGTAGTTTGGACGGCCCAACAAATAAAACTACAGATTTATTGATTGGTGAGCAATTTATTGGTCAAACTAGTGGAGCAGTTGGTGTATATGTTGCAAAAAATAATGATTTTCAAATTGATTTTATCTATCTCAATGATATTGCATTTTTAGAAACAGAAAATGTTAAGTTCAGTGATTCTGGAATAACGGCCGTTATTTCGGTAGTTTCACTTTCTGATAAAGATGTAACTGACAGTTATGCTTTAGATGCTGCTAGAAAAGATACTATTCTTGACTATGCAAAAATAGTCAGAAAATCAAATGTAAAGGAACCAGTAAGACAACTCAAAATTATTTTTGAAGCGGCAAGTTTCTTATCTTCTGATTCTGGTGATATTACCACTGTAAATTCTTATAGTCAATTTGATTATGGCAATCTTTCACTTGTAGATGATGTAAGAGCAGTTTCTGATATCTTGGATATTAGACCAGTAGTTTCAAACTACACTGTTTCTACAGGATCTCGTTCTCCGTTTGAATTTTTGTCAAGATCATTCTCACAAGTTTCAAACAGTGGAAAAAATATTCTTGCGTCGGATGAATCAATCACTTTATCATATGAAAATTACTTGGGAAGAATTGATAGAATTTTCTTGAATAAAAACAGTCAGTTCCAATTAATTAAGGGTGAACCATCAGAAAATCCTCAACTTCCAGCTACAGTGGATGATGCATTAGAAGTAGCATCTATAGTTTTACCACCATATCTTGCAGATGTAACTAAAACTTCTATTGAATTGTTTGAACATAAGCGATATCAGATGAAGGATATTGCAAAACTTGAAACTAGATTAACAAGACTTGAAAATCACACTGTACTGAACCTTCTGGAAATAGATACAAATAACTTTAAAGTAAAGGATGCCAATGGGTTAGATAGATTTAAATCTGGATTTTTTGTAGATAATTTTAGATCAACACAATTCCAAAACAAAACAATATCAATTAAAAATTCTATTGATGTTGCAAAGTCTGAATTAAGACCATCGCCATATTGCACATCTTTAGATTTGATGATTGGATCCAAATCTTTAGTTGGAATTGGACAATCTGTAGATCCTGCAGCAGATCCAAAATTTGTCACTGATTTAGTTGCAAATAATGTTAGAAGAACTGGACAATTAATCACATTAGATTATGTTGATGATTCTTATATTATTCAACCTTATGCTACCAGGGTTGAAAATGTAACACCATATTTGGTAACAAAGTATGTTGGATCAATTCAACTGTATCCCTCATCTGATACTTGGACAGATCAAGTTAGACTTGATCCAAAAACAATTAGCGTTGATACCTATGCAAGCACAGTTCAGCAACTTGCATCTTCAGGGTTTGATCCACAATCAGGATCCACAGCACCATTCTGGGGTTCTTGGGAAACCACTTGGACTGGTACAAATGAAACAATAGAACGCAACCCCGACTTCCGTCGCGGGATGGGGCATCTGCAAAGATTTGCACAACAAACTGGCGTTGAAAAAAGAACTGGAATCGCATTCCAAGTAACTGAAAATCTCAAAACAGTATCTTTGGGTGATAGAGTTGTTTCGACTGAACTTGTTAAGTTCATGAGATCTAGGAATGTTGAATTTACTGCAAATAGATTCAGACCATTTACAAGAGTCTATTCTTTCTTTGATGGAGAAGATGTAAACAATTACATTGTTCCAAAACTTCTTGAAATTACAATGCAATCTGGAATATTCCAAGTTGGCGAAACTGTAATTGGAACTTTTGCATCTTCTTTTACTAATGTAAACTCAACTCCTGGACAAACAACGACAGAAATTTCGTTTAGAGTTGCAACAGCAAATCATAAGTATGGACCATATAATACACCAGTTGATATCTATATAAGAAATCCTTATGATCAACAAAACACTGCAGCAATTCCATCTGTTTATTCATCAACATCAACGATTTTAAATGTTGATACATCGAGTCTGTCATCAGAAGTATCTGGTCAATTCTATGGTAGAGTTTTAAACGGTCTTGTCTTAAAAGGACAAACCAGTCAAGCTCAGGCAGTTATTAATAATGTAAGATTGGTTGCAGATAATGTTGGAACTGTCATTGGATCTTTCTATATTCCAAATCCAAACGTACCATCAAATCCATCTTTTGAAACGGGAACTAAAACATTTAAATTGACAAGTAGTTCAGTTAATTCTCTTGTACAAGGAACTGTAGATTCTTTAGGTGAAGTAAATTATTTTGCATCTGGATATTTAAATAGTGTTCAGGAAACAATACAATCTACAAGGGAGGCAATAGTAACTCCAAGAACTGTAACTGATACCAGATCAATAGTAGGTCCTAAAGTCCCTGTAGGACAACCATTTGATCCATTAGCACAATCTTTCCTTGTTACTGATGAAACTGGTATTTTTGTTACTAAGGCTGATATATTTGTTAAAACAAAAGATGATACTTTACCTCTGATTGTACAATTAAGACCCATGGAATTGGGAATTCCTAAGGCATCGATTTATCCATTCAGTGAAGTTGTAGTTCAACCAAAAGATATTAATGTTTCCGAAGATGGTTCTGTAGCAACGACTGTTACTTTTCCATCTCCAATTTATCTGCAAGGTGGACAAGAACATTCAATTGTTCTTCTATCTGAAGCAAGCACATATAATGTTTGGATTTCTAGATTAGGAGAAACTGAAATTAGCACAGCAAATCTTGCAGAATCTCAAAGAGTTGTTGTGACTCAGCAACCAAATTTAGGATCGTTGTTTAAATCTCAAAATGGATCAACTTGGGATCCAAGTCAATATGAAGATTTGAAATTTACAATTTATAAAGCTAACTTTATCACCACTTCTGGTGATGTTAATTTCTACAATCCGAAACTTGATGTTGGAAATAGACAAGTTGCAAATCTTTTAAACAATTCACTTGAATTCAATTCAAGAAAAATTGCAGTTGGACTTGGAACAACTGTAACTGATGTAAATTTAGCTTTAGGTAATACAATCATTCAAAGAAATTCAAATGCAACTGGAAAATATGTTGGAGCTGCTGGATCTGCAACAGGAACACTAAATCTCATTAATACTGGCATTGGATATTCAAACGGAGCATTTACCAACCTTGCACTAACAAATGTTACTGGGTCTGGAATTAATGCGACGGCAAATATTACCATCACTGGTGGTGTTGCTGTTGGAGCAACAATAAATGCTGGTGGTTCTGGATATAGTGTTGGTGATGTATTGACAATTACCAACTTTAATGGAAGCACTATTGGAAAAAATTTACAACTTTCTGTACAGCAAATTGCTGGTGTTAATCAATTAATCCTTGACAATGTTCAAGGAACATTTACCACTGGAGCTGGAAGTACAATCGCGTTTATTGGAACTGGAGTTGGAACCACTGATCTAAACGTAACTGGAGGAGATGTAAAAGTTTCGTCTGTTGGAGTTATCTCTGAAGAAACCGAAGGATTATTCATCAAGGTTAATCATAAGAATCATGGAATGTATTCTTCAAATAATTCAGTTACAATTACTGATGCATATTCTGATATTACTTCGACCAAACTTTCTGTAGCATATTCAAATCAGGATAGTGGAGTTATTACTCTTTCTGATATGATTGTTGATCCATCCACTTCATTGAGTACTTTTAACACCTTTGAAAATGTAAGCGTAAGTTCAACAAATCCAGGATACATTAAGATTGAAAATGAAATTATTTCTTATGAAGGAGTAAGCGGCAATACTTTAACCGGAATTACAAGACAGATTGACCAAACACCAAAATTCTCTTATACCTTTGGAACTCCAGTATTTAAATATGAACTGGATGGGATTTCTTTAAGAAGAATCAACAAGACACATTCATTAGATGATGTTGGATTTACTACAGTCAGATCTAAGGATCTTGATTATTATTACATTAAGATTGATCCTAGCACTTCTGGAATTGATCGAAGTGTTGGAACCAGTTTCCCACTCTTGTATATCAAAGAAACAAAATCTACTGGTGGTTCAAACATCTATGCTACACAAAATATTCCTTTTGAAATTGTAAGGCCAAATCTTCAAACATTAACTCTGACAGGAACTTCAATTTCTGCAAGTGTAAAAACTGTTAGTGGAACAAGTGTTGATGGAACTGAGATATCATTTGCAAATAAAGGATTTGAACAGATTGCATTGGATCAAAATAATTATCTATCTTCAACTAGAATTGTTGCATCGCATGTAAACGAAACAACAAACCTTGGATCTTTACCTGGCAATAAATCATTTACTTTAAATTTAAATCTATCTACAAACAATTCTAATATTTCTCCAGTAATTGATCTTGACAGAGTAAACGTGGTTTTTGTAAGTAATAGAATCAATAGTGCAATTTCAAATTATGCAACCGATTCTAGAACTTCTAGTCTGATTGAAGATCCATCGGCATTTGTTTATGCTACAACTTCAATTGCACTTGAGGTCCCTGCTTCATCAATTAAAGTGGTTGCTGCAGCATATGTAAATAGAGACAGTGATTTAAGAGCATTCTATGCAGTTATGAAAGATCCAAATGAAACTCCAATTTACTATCCTTTCCCAGGATATAGTAATTTAAATGGAATTGGCGAAGTTATCAACATATCTGCAAGTGATGGATCATCAGACAAACTAATTGCTAAGTCTGACAATTACAACTTCTTGTCTCAAGATTTAGAATTTGTAGACTATGTGTTTACCAAAAACAATCTTCCAGATTTTAGATATTTTAGCCTTAAATTAGTTGGATCTTCTACAAATATGGCCAATCCGCCAAGAGTAAGAGATCTTAGAGTAATTGCTTTAGCATAAAACTATGAACTTACATCATTATAAAGTTGAAGGACATAGCAATCTTGTACGTGATATTAACACTAATGCCATTGTAAATACAAACATAAATGAATATGAAAACTATAAGTCCCTTAAAAAAATTAAGGATACAGAAAAAGAAAGAATGGAATCTCTTGAAAATGATGTAAACGAAATGAAAAATGATTTAAATGAAATTAAAAACCTTTTGAGGGCATTAGCAAATGAATCCAAATGAAATTGAATTAACAAATTTAAATAAGTCCTTTGAATATGAAAGGGTTGCTCGTGATATAGATAGTATAAGCGATATTGATGAATTAAAAAATGTAGCTAAATCGTTTTTAAAATTATATCTTAAGCAAGCAGAAGTTTTATCTGAACTCAAATGGCCCAACCCAGCACAAGACAAGAACTGATTGATTATTGCAAAAGAAAACTGGGTTATCCAGTTTTGGAGATCAACGTTGCTGATGAGCAAATTGAAGATCTTGTCGATGATGCGGTTCAGTATTTTCAAGAAAGACATTTTGATGGTGTCTATCAAACCTACATGAAGTATCAGATCACTCAAGATGATATTAATAGGGGAAGAGCAAGAGGAGGATCTGCAGGTGGCGTTGGTATAACTACAACAACAGTCAATGAAACTGTTG
>Ga0194115_10002099_pt1 | contig 24171 bp, 23 predicted proteins | sample TA2MahsurfametaG_3_FD_148656 | JGI IMG/M metagenome (GOLD analysis project Ga0194115, IMG submission 148656) | Freshwater microbial communities from Lake Tanganyika, Tanzania - TA2015002 Mahale S4 surface | ecosystem: Environmental > Aquatic > Freshwater > Lake | place: Tanzania: Lake... | reverse complement strand
ATCCGCTGCCTCATCATCCCGGTTACCCCCCTCATCCCTATTATTACCATCCACCACCACATACAATTCCAGGTCAGCGATCATCTACCCAAGGATCGCCGAATGCACCTGCGGGGACCAGTACTCTAGTGAAACCTGAAGAGGCTCCAGCCAGTGTTCTTGAGCCAGAGCAAGTACCAGTTGAAAACCAAGAGAAAATATGATTTTTGGACCAAATCGAAAGAAGAGGGAAGCCGGGGGATTTTCGTACGATGGCCTACGTCTAGATCGTAGGCTTTAGCAGGACTAAATGTCGTTATTCTATCATATTTCACTACTAGCTTTTGTTAACGATTCGTTTGGGGCGTGGAAACTGGAGAGGCGTCTTCAGCATCACGGATAGTGCCGTCCCTGTCTTTGTCGTCTGACAGCCTGCTAATCGAAGCATCTGTGCACAATCGTTCACAGGAAGCTTCAAATCGAGTGCAATAAATTTCAGATCTGGAATCTTCATGACCGTACCGTGAGCCATCAAGTAGAGGAGTAGTATGTGTACGATGCATTTGTCTTTATCCTGTTTGGACATGGCGTGTGCCATTTCTCCATTCTCATTATCATCGGGGATAGATGTCGTAAATAATTCAACACATCGAGAGGCGATTTCCATCGAGATCCCAAAATGAGACTTCTTCGTCGGGTCGATGGCAAATATCTTTCTTCGTTTATGATTGTTGGCATAAAATCGCATAAGGTCATTCGCAAGAAGTGCACAAGTGAAACGATCCTTACAATCCGAACCTTCAATGTTGGTTGATTTGACCAATTTCAGAATCGATGGTTGCCATGCATTCTCAAAGATCAGTCCGACAATCGACGAGGTCGGATCATTATCATGCATCGAAGCATGGACTCGGTTATATACCTTCTTCCAAGCTGCCTCACCAACAATCTCTCTGGGATTGTAGACCTTGTGTGGTTTGACTGCCAGTCCATCATAGGGTGGAAGGAACTTCTTCCGAGCGGCCTCGTGGGCTGCATCTACAGCAGTATTGCCACTTCCATTTACTGCTTCTGCTTCCTCTTCAGTAGGGATTCTACGTTCGGCGATGGCCTTTCGATTACTCTCGCTCATGGCTTCTCCCTGTATGACCTGATGTAAAACAGCGCTATCATCGCCAGCTCCAATAACACTTGTCAGTTCCACTTGATTCGCAGCTCGTGACTTGAGCGCCTTTCGTTTCTTAGCACTTCCAAAGTCTTCAAAGACTGCATTCTCATAGGAAAGTAAATTCTGACCCGCTTGGAATTGAACATGGCCATTCTTTTCTATATACGATGGGATGGATTGTTGCAGGGAAAAGACGGTCCCTCTGGAAGCTGCCTCCCGGATCACTACCGTCCCCTTCGCCTTGTTGTAAACCCCAATGCACAACTTCGTACGGCGATCATCATACGCTAGACCTGCTGCAGACGCTGAATATGTACAATGTTTGTCTCGTCCTACGACTTTACGACCAGACGATGATTTCATCGAAAGTTTCTGCCAGTGAAACAGTGGAATTGCAGTACCGGGCGATGATGCATTCCGTTGTAACGATTCCGGGACGCCACTGGGGAAGGAAACGACAATTGGATTCTCCGATGGTGAAGAGGGCTTGACTTCAATCTTTACCGTAGTCTGTGGTGCTACGGATGCACTCAACGAACTGGCCTTTCTCTTCTTTTGGGGCGACTTTGCAGACATCCTTTGTTGCTGTAGTTCGCTCTGATTGACAGCCATAAGGCACCAGAAATCAACACACCAGAATGGTAGTAGCAACGGATCTCCTGACGTGTCTCGTCCTCTGCCTTTTCAATGCACAAGTTGATCTGGTTGTGCTATCTAACTTTACAGTTGGTAGTGGGTGATGCCTCCTTGGCAGCAGTTTGTGAAAGCTCTGAATCTTTGCAGAAACGACTGGATGCCATTCGTTGCATAGGCAGATCGCGCATGGGTGATACATACGTACGCATCATACCTATCCTGATATGGTACCTTCAGGAATGATGTCATCGAAAGTCGTGCTTTCGCTCTCTGCCCATGCAACATGGCCTCTTTTTCACCTTCACTGGAGCGACGATACCATAGTCATTCTGGGAATACGAACTGACTGCCAACACGCAACGTCTCCTCTCATACCATGAATCTCCTTACGAAATCAGGGTCATTTGCACGAACCATACGCTGTCGTGGAACAGAGAGGGCGTCTCTCATTTCTTCAAGAAACAGACGAACAACTACTTCGGGTTCTGGAAGTCCGAAGAAAGATGCAGTGGAATCACAGATCGTAACGTACGACTTACCAAAGGCATTTGCAATCGGCAGTACTGCTGGACTACTTGGGTCGTTAGCTGGAATGGGCGGTGGTTTCGTCATGATGTAAGCAATTCTCGTCCCAAACTCCCATCTTCTATAATGGATTTGATCTCCTCACGTCATCAACGGTTTGGTTGGTTTCTTGCTTCCTCGATGCGATGTTAGACCCTTGATGACATCCAAGCTACTCCGGCTATCACAACATCAAGCACATGGGACATCGTTGTTTGCAGTCACAACGACAGGGATTGCGGGTGCATTGGGATACTCGGGTCAGGTGGACGGTGAAGCTGCAGCTGCCATCGCAGCATGTGGTATGGTAACCGCACGCTACGGTGCGAAGGCGACTGCCATGTTTTCAGGTCCTGTGCTGAAGAAAGCATTAGGGGTCTTCATGATCTGTGTAGCTCCATTGATACCTGCCAAGACATATTTGATTTCAAATGAGAGCAACAAGAAGACGACATCCTCGGCTGAGTCGGGAAGCACAGATCTTTCGTCACTACAACGTCTTTTCGTTCCAGCGGCGATTGGATGTTGCTCTGGTTTCCTGGCGGGACTTTTTGGTGTAGGAGGAGGTGCCGTGGTCGTGCCGGCGTTGACCATAGCAACAGATATGAACCATTATCAAGCACTTGGGACGAGTCTCTGCGCTATGGCACTTCCCGCTATGGTCGGAACTATGACACATTACTCGAAAGGGAACGTGGCCATGCGTGTAGCACCTCCTCTTGCTATGGGGGCGTTTGTAGGAGGCTACTTGGGGGGAAAGCTGGGACTTACGATCGAGGAAAGCCGACTAAGGTGGTGCTTCTCTGTCTTGATGGTCACCCTTGGAGCGAGAACCCTTCTTGTGTAGTGCAAAGCCGAGATGACATTCCCCTTCAAGCTAACTGTAAGCAAAGTCCCTTTTTACAGTAGGATGATATTCCTCAGCCCAAGGCTATGAATGTAGGGTAAAACGGGATCCGATGACGGGACCCAACTATCGCGGAGGCCCCCAAAGCTCGGTGTCCAGAAATCAACGGAATCGACATAGCACTCCGCTTGGGAGTGATACTGCATAGAGCCACCCCTTTGGATTCGATTCCTTCGCAGGTAGCTCTCCCCCTTTGAGCCGTTAGTTTGGAGGCTCGCGATCAATATAGCGGGTACCAGGAGTGCGCAAGAGTGACCTAAAGGGTTCGATGGGGAATGACTGCATCAACATCATAATTACAGTCAGTTCGCGTTATTGTTGATCCAGTGTCCACAGCAACAACAATCAACAATACAGTAACGCGACGATCAACAATAAACAATACGTACAGACATACAGACAAAGAGAGAAGAAGGGTCACTGTGCCACGTGTAACAAGCAGAACGTTCAATGTGCCACGTGTAACAAGCAGAACGTATTGACTATACGTATGATACTACATAGTTGGAATACCATAGTACTCTACAGTACAATACGTATGGACGAACTGTCCCGTGTAAACAAGCCACGAAAACGCGTTTCACCCTGCTGGAGATTTACTGTCCTGTTCCTATAGTCAGGAGGGCTCATATTGAGAGGAAAAAGCAAAAAATACAAGGGTGGCAACATTTACCAAGTTCTTCCCAGTGCTTGAGAGTAGTTCATTAATTATGTTGCATGTATTCCCCTCGGTGTCACAGTTGCTGTCAATATTCTACTCTTCATGATTTTTTCCGTAGCCTTTGGAAGAATGACTTACTTGGTCTCAAGCTCAAGCATTTAACTAGCTACGTAAACTAGAACTCACTGAAATGAAGATACTCTTCATGATTTTTGTCTGCCTGTCACGACGTCAGCCCATCAACCGGTAATGAGTCTGTCCGTCATACATTCCAATATTCTTGATTGGTCTGTCTGTCACCACCCTGTCTACTCCAAAAGCAATCAATACTACTCTATCAGGAGGATCAATAACAAAAAATCGATAATAAAGCGAACTGACTGTATAGGCTACAGACTTGTTGTCCTTATGGATGCGGAGTTAACTGTAACGTAAGTTGATTATGATGACACATGGCATCCAGCTTCATCAGCGAAGTAACTTTACGGCATCGGCTGGCCTCCTTTACAGTCAACAAAGGGATCCTTCCTTGATTACCAACTCGCTAGAGAGAGACATTTTCATGTACGCTCATCCAGCCACCTGCTGCCATGAAGAGCATCAAGAAGTTCTTCAAACGCAATCACAAGCAGCGAGGCCATGGTGTTGGCTTATGGGAAGACGCGCCGGAGGCAAGCTCTTACGCGAACACGGTGCCGAAAGATAGTATCAAACAGATGGCACCATCCCCTTTGCTAGAGATGAAGACTGAGGCGCCACCGACACCAAGGAAAGCAAAATTTCCTCCTAGATCACAACCAACTCAGCAGTCTTCCACCGTTGAGAGTTTAGGAGCAACTCAGCCCCCGACCGACGGACCTGAGTCCAATATGCCTGCTTCAAGTCCCGTCCCGAGACAGCCGTCATCGCTATATCCTTCGCTTCGATCATCTGGGGATCGTGGAGAAACTGGACGAAACAAGGGGGCAACTGAATCAATACGAAAGGGGAGTCCGAGTGTCAGATTTGTGACGGGTGAAACGACAGATGACCATGGTAGAGGGGATGGGAGTCAGGCGAATAAGCTAGGGGAAGCATACGACGCCATCCCCATCCTTGAACAAACCAAGCTTCCCAGAGGAGGCATTAGCATCGAAACGAAGGCCATCGGACGCATACAGGTGAGTTTAACGAGAACTGGCAGCTCTCACGTGCTGACTTTGATGGCCATCGTATCTAATCGACGTCTTCTCGATAGTTTGGGATCCCTCCAGAAACCATCAAGGACAGCATGACCCTCGGTATTCCTGTACCTCAAGTATACATCGTTCCAGCAGAAAGGTTCTGTCGCGAAATGGGCCCCGCGCTTGGGGTGAATCTTGCAGAGTTTGAGTTCCCGGCCTATTTCAATTTTTTCGTCTACAAGAAGAGGTGCACGCTTGTTGTGGATTCACAAGAAGCAGAAGACAATATTTGTAGAGTCTTCAACGAGACGTTGTTGGGGCCCGCACAGTTCCGAAGAGAGAACGATCCAGTGCCATTCGAGGAGGAAGACTTCGCGCCAGACTTCCCTCGCGATGCTGTTCCGAACTTAGAGAAAGAGCTACGTTATTTTCGAATCATGCCCGACGGACGGGAACTTGCTGTTGATCTTCTTCTGGACTTCAGTCAGTTCAAGCAACCAGGAGACGGTGACTGTCATGAAAATCTTGGAGTGCCACCTAACGTATGCAGTCACGATGTTGACGACGAAGACGACATCGATGAAGAGGAGCTTGATGAAACGTTGGCCTATGTGGGATCTGAAGAATCGGGCGACTACGAGGAGGTGCCAGTAGACGTTCAAAGAGTAGAAAATCGAGACAGTACGAAGTGGAGCTACAGGAAGGCCAGATGGGTTGGTATGTCAATATTGTGAACTCTTCCTGTGGGTGATGATGTCTTGTCGTGCCTTAACAATTTCTTTCATTATTCAGGTGATGTGGCGACTGTATGGCCCCCAAAGGCAACTGAAGAGCAGAAGCGTGCACGCAGCGTTCCCAGAGTTGAAATTTTCAAGATGCCCAGCGGTACAGAATACATTGTGCACGATGTAGACGTCAACAATGTCATAATTGGAAAGGCTAGATTTTCGGGCCGTGTCAAGGTGTCAGAAAGTATGAGCGTCGAAGGCTTCGCAGGGCAGTCCCTCGACGGAAAATCGCAGGATGGAGCGAAAAGCGACGAAGAGGATGATAGTTTAAACGAAGATGACTTTCTTCGCTCATCTGTTCTCGTGTCGCCACCGACTTTTCATCCGCCGTCTTTCGGCCTCACGACATTGGGGAATTCCCATGGGTTTGACAAAAGTGGTTCAGTCTCGGGATACGTATTGTGGGTCAACGGACGCGGAATCATGATCGACCCACCGCCGTACGCATCCGCCACTCTGGAGCGTGAGGGCATCCGGCCGCGAACCATTGTTGGTATCATTCTGACACACTGTCACGCTGATCACGATGCAGGAGCTTTCCAAAAGGTTCTCACTGGATCACAAATCGCGGTGATTACCACTCCGACAATATACAAGAGTTTTATTCGCAAGTATGCTGCTCTTGCTTCGTTGAGCCCGTCGCTTTTGCGGCATAGTCATCGATACAAAGCGGCTATCATCGGGGAGCCGCTCCGATTTCAAGGAGCTACATTTTATTTCACGTATTCTTTGCATGCTATTCCATGCGTTGGATTTCGAGTAGAGTGGCGTGGCCGTTCCATGGTCTTTACGGGCGACCACATGAACATACCAGATGAGCTGGACAGGCTTCAAAAAGAGGTGAGAATCTGTGAGTGTCTGTGATTGTTGAATTTCGCAGCTTCCTAATCCTGTTCTGGTGTCGTCAGGGTGTCTTGTCGAAAGGAAGGGCCGATGATTTACGACACCTACCATTACAGGAAGCAGATCTTCTTTTGCATGAGGCTGGCGCTCCACCAATTCACACACCTCTTGAAGTCCTCATGAAACTCCCCCCGCGCATAAAGAAGCGCCTCTACGTTGTGCACACTTCCAATATTCCAGACGAGTACGGCCTTCGCGTTGCTCCTACGGGCACTGCGGGTACTCTTCGTCTCGATCAGCTGCAGCGAGGCGCATCCATCGGTTCAGGTATGGGTATGTCGATATGGACCGATGGATCCACCCGAAAAACTCGGATGACCCGTGATGCATACACTCTTAGTCTTCAAGATGCTGATGCTTCCCAATCTGAATGGAATAGCTCCAACAATGAATACTCTACCATGAGCGAGGCGGCCGATTTGATGGAAGACACCCCGATGCATTGGCCTGCACCACAAGATCCGATGTCATCGAGGCAGAAGAAGGCAGCCCAGAGATCCTCAATCACTTCCATTCACGAGGCCCCAGTTCCGTTGGTCTCGCTTCGTCCAGCATCGAGCACGGACGCCTGGTTTATTTTGAACTTACTCAGTTCGGTTCCGTTCATGTCGAGGTAAGCTATCCGTCTCTCTCTCTTTTCGTTGCTATTGTTCATTTCGGTCTATTCTCACTTTCTATCCACAGCCTTTCCTACGCTTCGACCATGGAGGTTTTGGAGATAGCTCGAGTGGATGCATACTCTAAGCATGAGGTCGTCTTACCGGCATCAAGGCGCTCAAAGGTGCTATGTGTTGTTTGGGAAGGTACCTGTGTTGAACGAGATTCGGAGGGAAAAACCGCCAGACCGAGTCAGGAAAAGTCGGGGACGAACGGAGCGAGTGAAAACTCTGGTGCCGTTTGGCATGCCGGAGACTGGACTGGGCCCATCACCTTACAACCCGAAACGAGACTTAGTGGAGAGAGTACTCTCAGCGTCACGCACGACGTCGTTGCCATGTCAGTTGAAGGCGTTAAGGTGATTACAATCGACTTTACTAGTCTCCATGAAATTCTTAAGTCAGGTTCGATGCTTTACGTCAAATATCTGGAGCGCTTGGCCCATCGGACCAAAAGACGTGCCAGCTTTGAGGGCTCTCAAACAAGCGTCAGCACGCCGACTGAGAAGCTACTCGGAGAAGCAGCCAGGAATCTCAATGTTGTTGAGCTGCTTGATATGAACTCTGCTTTGAGAAGGCTTTCTGCAGTTCAGAAGAGACACCTTGAGAGCTTGGCAGAGGGACCGATCGCTTTTGGTCCCGGCGAAAGGCTTTGGCGAGCTGGGGCGCCCGTGGATAAGGCGTTTTTGCTTTGTGGTGGAACAGCTTCGTTTGTCCCTAAACGAAAGACTACCGGATCAGTAACTGGTAATGCGTCTTCTTCTCGATCTAAGCTTTCTCGATTGTCAGAGCACTCGTCAAGTACGAAGACACAACAGGAATCCCTGGGTACTTCTGGTGAAGAGATGGAAAATGACATGCAGGGCGGCATTGAAGAGATGAATCCTGTTGTAAAGGCGTTTCGCAGGGATAATGTCCATCCTGATTCTATGGTACACCTCGAAAGCCTCTTTAGCCGTTCGGGGGATGGGGCACCCAAGTCTGTGACGGAAGCGAATGACTATGATAAGCTGAGCAAAAATTTGCAAAAGAGGGCAGAAAGGATGACCAACGATTCCTCAGGAGATTCCTCTGTCGGAAGCTCCCACGATAGTGGATCTCTCGATTCAGATCACTTTGGCGACGACTTGGTGTTTACGTCTGCTGGAGCGGGAGCAAATCACCGACGTTCATCATTCTCAAGAAGACGTTCCTCAAGAGCACGATTCGCGAACAAGGTTTTGGGTCGTCTCTACAGTCGTCGCGCCTTCGCCGGTGGCCTAGTCTTCAGTCGGGGCCACTTTCTTGGGGACGTATCAAAAATGGTAGCGGGATTACTATCAGGAAACGTTGACGCCATCGATGATGCTTCCTTCCCCGTGTATGGATTTGGGGAGAAGGCGGAAGGCGCAAAGGAAATGTCCTATTCCGATAATTTGACGGATATGATCATTCATGAACAAGAAGAAGACAGTCATATTGTCCACTCTTCGACTCTGACTGCTGGTGACGATGGATGTGTTGTGGTTGTCTTCCATAAGGATAGCCTCATTCCATTCTTGGACGAATACCCAGGTCTCCTATTGAGTTTACTCGGCACTCAGGTCGTAGTATGACGTAATGATCCTACTAAGTCGAAACTATTAAGCCCTTCCTTTTCGCAATTCTCTCCGACGTTCGAGCTTGGCGGCGGCAACATCACCACTTTGTTCATCTACTTCAGAAAGGTGCTTCAACACTAGCTTAACTTTCGTCTCTGGGATGGGTTGAACGGCCTTGACTTCCACACCGGGAACATCCTTGTCGTATAGCCCAAAGAATGTTCCTTCGGAATCCGTACGAAGAACTGGTACCTCGATACATTTGAGGGCATCCATCATCAATCGTTTGTGTGCTGCCTTCTCTTCCGTTGATAGGAGAGGTACAACCTCCTTCGACAGGATTGATTCATAAAAAGTATCTATTCCATCTTTCTCAATCTGTTCTCGATTACTCAGTAATCGATACAACTGAATATTCGTCAATCCAAAATCTTTTTCTTCATCCTTGTTTGTGGATTGCTGCCTTGAAAAGTTCGTATTTCGGGTCGTCGTAAATTGAGAATCTCCTTCCATCAAAGGCATTTGCAAACGTTCTCTCGTCACCTTCCGGACTGATTCTACCTTGATTAATTCATCTCCATTCGAATCTTCCAATAATCGTGGAGTTGTGAATTCCTTATCAACCGATTTTTTAGTAGGACCGACGTCCTGTAGGAATCGAAGTAATTCTTCTGGCATATCCGCAGGTCCTTGAGCCTTTTGTTCATTGTTTAACTTATGTTTGGTCTGCAGGTAAAGTTCTTGCCCTTTATCCCGAATATCCTGTTGTGCCATTCCAGTCCCTCTTAAAAACATGGCTGGATTGTTGGTCGGAGTGTTGGATGACAAATCCTTGGGGACGACGGGTGGGGGGACCGGTGGTCCAGGAGCTCGAGCAGCGGGTTGTTGTGCCGCATCTACCGTCCGTCTAGCCAAGGACTCGACAGTTTTCCGGCCTGTTTTAGAGGCTGACTGTCCCATAATGACGATGACGAATGAAAGTTGTTTTTGCTTGTTTTGGTCCTCGTAGATTGGATGATTTGGGGAGGATGGAGGTCGACGAGGATGATGGTATGATGGACAGATGGATGATGTGGTAGTAAGGTAAACTAGCCAAAGTGGTCGGAGCGATAACGCTAAAATAACGTAAACCAAAGGTACGAAAAACGACTAGGGCGACCACAATTTTGCCGCCTAAAAAGACACCGGTATTCTGGTACGGTATGTACTTACGGTAGATATCGTACTTACAGTGATAGTGAGAGGTCCGTTCGCGTTAGAGTCACATCAATCGAGTGCGAGAGGCTCGTCTCCCGCGAGTCCATCAAGATTGTAGATCACAGTCAGGCCATTCGTTTCACACGCAGTCAAAGCTACTGTACCAAAAGAATACCAAGTGAAACGGAGACACAGACCGTCGATGTCATTGTCATCGTCATCATCTGGTCATGTATCCGTCGTCTTGCTATGTATGGGTCGAGGAGGAGATCCCACATCCTTTCGTCCGTCTCGTGATGAAAGTCAATATTGGTGTCGTCGAGATGCCTTGGTACGATGCGTGACGGCATTTTTGTTCGGGCCACGAGTCTCCCCTTCTGACAACAATGGCAACGTCAGTGACATCCAACAAAAATGTAGTCGAGATATGATTTTGATTTTTGATGATGATCGTGCTCGGGTGCATCTCACACTAGACACCGAGTCCACGGGAAAGACCTTTGTCCCAACCGAACAGGCGATACTGTCACTCTTCAAGGAGGCTGCTCAGTCGTTGAATAAAACAGTCACCCATCATGGCCTAGCCTGTCGGACCATCATGGATCCAGCCCATTCCAGTATTCTCAATTCACAGAAGGGATCGAATAATGAACTTCCAGTTGGTCTGCAATCCAAACGAGAAGTCCTCGAATGTCTACAGAAAACATGTTCGATCGATTTTCTTCGGAGTCGTGGTCTCAACAGCAACATTACTGTCCTACTTCGCAAGAGTAATAAGAAGGATCTTGTAGAGGTGTGGAAAAAATGGCGACAACAGCAACAACAACAACCAGGAAATTCGAACAAGCCCCCGGCTTCCCAATCCAAGGGACTATCGGATCCGACCATCATCGAGTCGTTGTTCCATGACGTCATTCACTCGTTTCAAGACCATCCGAATTGTGATACTATCGTTGGAACGCTTCATGAATCCTGTGAGGAATTTCCTTGCTTTGGATTATCCCCACCTACTAGAACCGATTCAGTAAAGACTCCTCATCACGATGAGACAAGAAAGTCCTTTCGACGAATTGTACTGTTTCTAGGAGCTGTCCGAGATATGTCCATACAAGAAAATCAAATTTTGGATAAAGTATGTCATACACTCAATGTTCCACGAGTCGGTATGCGCTTTGCAACGGTACCCGAATTTACCAGTAAAATTTTATCCGTCTTGGCCTTCCATCAATCCCATCCCTATTTTTGGAGGGGTGCACTACAACGACTCCTGTTGGATCACAATTCTAGTAGGAACGGTAAGACCTTGAAGTCATCATCATCCACATCATCGCGAGGGAAATCAACGTGTTTACATGTCATCTGCCACGTACCGATCCCCTCGACAGCACTTTCGGCAGAGTTGACCGACCGAGATCGAATTCACTGGAGTCTTGTCCGTGTTGTGGTCTGTACTCTGTGGAGATCTCGTCTGGCATCCGCGGACCATACGGCGGATCATGTCAATACGTTGACACTTATTTTTGAGGATGGTATCAGCTTGTTTCTAGAGGAAGGTTCCTTCGTTTCGAAATTAGCTAGTCAACATCAAGCGGCACCCAGTGAGTACCAGATCTTGACTGCCGTGCGACAGCTGCTCAATGCCGAACCATCATCGACGGTAAGTGACGATTGGAGCACAAAAAAAGTTGCATCGACGATTCTGGACAAAATTCTTTCCTCTTCCAATCAACCGGTCACGTCGACTATCAGCATCAACCCGTTGCAGCATTCATCGGAGAATGATATCTCGATTTCCTTCTATGAGAAAATGGACGACGAAGTGCGGTCATCTCGTGCAGCGATCCTAGTCCTGGATCTTTCTAAAGATCTTCCTGATGACAAGGGAGGCAAAAGGATTGGTAAGATGCATCGTGCTGTTTTAACCGCAGCCGCGAAACGAAATCTTCCTACGATATCATTCGTCGGTAGTGGAAACGCGATAGACTACGAAGCATCAAGCATAATTTGTGTACAACACTTTCTATACCAGAATCGGCTCTTCGTTGATAGGGGCATAGCAACCCATCTGGGGAAAAAACGAAAGGCTACGTGCTGACAGTAGACATTCGTGGCTACATTTTCATAATTGCCGTTAAATAGATTCTGTTAGCTGATAGAGATCTGTGCGTTTCTGATCACCAATAGGTATCCCTTTCCTTACTTCTTGAACTCTGGCGAGATCAACGTCTGCAATCACAAGGCTCTCTGTCTCATCCGTCGTGGCGATGACGTCCCCCCATGGTGAGACAACAGTGGAGTGCCCCCATGCCGTGTAATGAGGGTATTTGGATCCTACTGGATTCTCAGGAGCCACGGTCCTTGCAGGCGATGCGGTGATAACGTAGCATTGGTTGTCAATTGCCCGAGCTCGTTGCAACAATTCCCAATGAGCAGGCCCCGTCGTCATATTGAAGGCTCCAGGAAAGATCAAGACATTACAGTTGAATTTCTGTCTGAGGATCATGGCATATTCAGCGAATCGAATGTCGTAACAGATCCCGACTCCAATCTCACCAAAGGGTGATGAAAAATGAGAAAGGGTCCGACCAGGACTCAAGGTTTCCGATTCGAAAAATGTAATCCCTCCCGGAACGTTGATATCGAAAAGATGGACCTTGCGATGTTTGGCGACAACCTTCCCCTCAGGATTGAGAACTAGACATGTATTGTATATTTTCTCTTCTCCATCTTCGACTATTCGTTCCGGTGTCGAACCACCGACAATCCATAGGTTATGTTCCCGGGCAGCATCCATCAAAACTTGAGAAGAAGGACTCCCAACGGAGTTGGTATCTCCAATTTCAGGCATCGATTCTGCGTACTCTGGGAATGCCGTTGTCGCATAGGGAGAATTCCAAATTTCCGGAAGGACAGCGAGTTGGGCACCTTTCCCAGCAGCCTCCGAAAGGAAGGATCGAGCGGTTTGATGATTCTCTTCTTTATTCGCAGTGACACGAAACTGACATAGAGCCACACGGAAGGATGATGATTCTGGAGTCGACGAAGACATTCTCAAGGTAGTCATTCCAGCGCCCTGAGGAACACCCAACCTCGATTTCCCGACAAGAAAAGGAAGCGTCCTTCCGACACGTAAATTTCGTTGAACTCCCCAATGGTAGGAATACGAAGAAACGGATGATGCCGTGGAGATCCACAATAGAATCTGACGAGAGACTAATCGCATTCCCCGTTCTGAGACGTTTCAGTTTTATGGCAACGACAACACTCAAGGTCGACACCGAAGAGTTCGCAACCAGTGAACGTTGACTGTATGTAGATGAGACCGGGCAATCGGTAACGCGTGATGTCTGTCATCGTTTCGAAATCTTTTTGCGCAAGATGAAACCCCTACAGTTATTCGAAGCAATACATATCAATCATAGGTAGTAACATATTTCTCCATCCTCAGGAATGACCGACATCTTCCAGCCTCTTCAGAAGATCCCACCAGGACAAGCAAAGGAGGAGACAGAAGCTCACGCATACAATTCGGGCATAGCATGATAACGAAAGCTTCTTGTAGATGCTAGACTAACTATAAAGTCAGTGTCTGTCTACCAGTTCTCGCCTCATGTCTACTACCGTAGTGAGGCTTCATACGTGCATACAGTACAGGAATGACGATTTCGTGCCGCAGTAAACGCTCGGAAACACCAAGGCATAATCAAAGTACATGATCTTTGACATGGTTGATTTCTACTAGGTGCACCAGAATGAAACTGGATGAATCGAAAGGCACCATCACAAACGGTCTTGCATATCGCGAAGCAGGTCGTGGGCGATGGGGAAGCAGGTCTTGGAGGATTGCTGGGTTGATTGTGTGGAGTGGCATTTGGAGGAGTCCCCCAATGGCACTTGCCTGTTGTCACTTGTCACTGTTCTCGTTCCCTAAATCCCTTTGCCCGGTGCGACAGATTTGTTTAGGAGAGGAAACGACTCGTCTTAAACATCAACCAACCCCAAGGCGGGAAAGTGGCACAACAACCAAGACACCCAAGACTGACCTCGCAACTTCTCCCTGTCAACAACCAAGATCCCGCTAATTTCAAACCTCGAGTGGATCAAATCGTTACCATCACAAAATCCTTCCCATAAAATCAATTTCCTTCCTTCAGAATCACGAAAAGAACAAAAAAAAACACCATGAAACTAAACTCTGCCATCGTCTTCATCGCATCAATCGCAAGTCCTGCCTATGCTTCTGGAAACCTTCGTTCGATGCAGAACGTTGATCATGCCATTGAGGAGGAAGAAGTCAATAGCAATGCCGAGGCCTTCATGCACATGAAAGACAGTCCGGACGGTAGTCGCCTCTTGGAACGAAGCCATGAAACCATGACTACTACTGAACAACATGAAGAAAAGAAGAGGCTAGAACCCTTGAGAAACACGAAAAGATGGATGCCCTTTTGGATGAAGCAACGATGGCTGTTCCCGATCCTCCCCATTCCGAACTGACCCTCAAGGAGCCCCAGGAATACACTTCGGAGGATACCAGCACCAACTTCGGGATCAACATCGTCGGTGGCGACGTATCGGATGAAAACGAATTTCCATACTATGGTACGCTGCCTGTGTGTCTAGTGAGAGACCAAACGTTCGACAAGATTCTTCACTGACATTTTCTTTCTTTGTTCCACAGTCGATATGAATGGCTGCGGCGGTACACTGATTGGTCCTGACATCGTTCTTGGAGCGGCTCACTGTGGGGGCTACGTCGGATCAAAGGTCACCATCGGGACAACTCGCGTTGAAGTCATCCAACAAAGTCGACACCCCAACTACAATAGTAACACAGAGGAGAACGATTTTTACCTATACAGGTTGAAATCATCTGTATCTACGACTGGAGCCACTGTGACATTGAACACTGATGGTGCCACACCTTCGGCTGGCCAACCTCTCACGACACTCGGTAAAGGCCATACATCCGAGGGTGGAAGCAGTTCGAGCGTCCTAAGGGATGTGGTCGTCCCCACTGTCAGTAACGACGGATGTCGATCTGCCTATGGTTCGAGATACAAATCGAACGTCATGCTTTGTGCCGGCGAGGCCAGCAAGGACTCATGCCAAGGTGACTCGGGAGGTCCGCTTGTGATTCGACAAGGTATGAACCATATCCTCGCGGGGGTAGTTTCTTGGGGTGACGGTTGTGGCCGCCCTGAGTCCCCTGGTATCTATGCTCGAGTCAGCGCGGTCATTCCCTGGATCCAAACCGTTGCATGTGATGGATGGAAAAGCAGCGTGAACGGACTTTGTAGTGGCAGCAGCCCCGTCACTCCTCCTACGCCTGCTCCCATCGTCGTTCCGACCCCGACTGCTCGCCCCGTCGCGTCCCCGACAAGTGGAGGCTGCACCACCCTCAAAGTCACATTCCGAACGGACAGCTGGCCGTGGGAGAACAGCATCGTGTTGGAAGACGATCGAAGCACCATTTGGAATTACGTCTCCTTCAAAGCGAACAAACGCTACATCTACACCAGGTGCCTCCCTACCGATGGCTGCGCCGTCTTGGACGTGACCGACACTGAGGGTGACGGTTTGTTGGGCAAAGGTAGCTTGAAAGTAGAGTGGGGCTCCCAAGTCTTGTATAACGGCTGGGATCTTGGATATGGATTCTACCTTGATCTCGGAAACGGTTGTTGAACTCGTCGCTGATAGAAATAAGTGAATATCCTCAAGAATAAAAAGCATTGCATGTGTAACTATCGAGGAGATTTCTGACGTACATAGCTTGATGTTAGGCAGGAACCCATTCGCCAAATTCCACCACGATGTCTTTCAAAGGAGTCATCCAAACGACCAAGAGTTGGGCAACATCGCAAAGAAAGCATCGCATACAGTCGGTTTCATCCGGACAGCAGTTGGATAAATCGCAAAGGTCGCGATGGTAGACATACCTAGAGCCGCATCGACTCTAATTGCGCTCGGTAGTTGGGTACCGTCGCGATACTTGTCTCCGCGGGCTAGACGTTCGGTCGCTAGTCGGAAAATTATCTACGAAGACAGGCAAACGTTTCGTTGAAGACTTTACGGTCGAGAATACGAATTCCTCGAACTTAGAGTTTCATCATCGTTCTTTCGGTGAGGTCGCGAATATGTGCATCAATCCGAGTGCACGGAATCGTCTGTGACGCCTCGTGGTTGAAACAGAATCCATCCTGCTGTCCCCACAACGGATTGTTTTCGAATTTGAGTAGCAGTCAAAGCGTTCACTCTCCGCTAATCAAAATTGGTTGATGGTAATCGTTGCTTTGTTTGTCGTCGTTGGTGATCGTTGTCAGTCGTTCATTTCGTCTTTGTTGCTATCGTTGCTGTCGGCGTCCTTCATTCCTTTGTTGATTGTCATCATCATCGCTGTCGTTGTCATCGCCACAGCCTTATTCGGACTTCACTTTGATTAATGGTCACTGCTGTTCCATTGATTGTTGTTGTCTGCTGATGCGGTCGTTGTTATCTGCGAATGAGGTCGTCGTTGTCGTCGTCCGAAGTCGTTGCTATCTGCGAATGACGTCGTCGTCGTCCGATTCGGTCGATCCTCGTCGCACCAGAGTGTACATATCATTGTGATTCGTCGTCACTGCCCTCCTTGTTGTTCTCATAATCTCACTTGGTTCCCGTTTCGGTTGATTGTCGTTTTCATTACGATTTTTTTGGAAAACGTCATTGGTGGCCTCCGTTGTAACCGGTCGTTGTTGCTCCGTATGGAGTTCCTGTCGTCGCTATCATCGTATTCCGCTATTTATGTTGCTTATTGTGACTTTCATCATCCGTCGTCATCATGGTTCATTGTCGTTGTTGCCGCTGTCACTGTCGGTTTCGACGGATCATCATTGTGTCACTGTCGTCGTCACTGCATCATCATCATGGTTGCTTTCCTTGTGTTTCATCGTCGTCTCCATCCATCTTCATAAGTCCATTTGGTTCCCGTTTCGGCTGATTGTCCTTGTCGCGGCTTTCTCTTTGTTTTCAAGACTTTCTTGTTAGCAATCAACCTTGGTCGCTTCTACCGTTGATACAAGGGACAATTCATGGGTAAATAGCGGCGTATTCGGTCGTTTTGACGAAAATGGAAAAAAGACTTCTGTAAGATTGGATACAATGTTAAAGAGTCATCGAAGTACTCTACGCAACTCTATAGACTGGACATGAACATTGGCGACTTGCTGCCACGTCGCAACGTGAAACCGTACCTAGTGCCACATCACGTTGACCGTAGTGATAGGCCTGTATCGCATTGCAATTGAAGTCGAGGGACATGGTGCAAAGAGTACGGAGAGGATTTCGTCCCAGCAAGCTTAGATGCCAATTCCACTTTCATCCCGAGGGGAAACGTAACGGCATAATCGTCACCCTTGGGGCGGATATTCTTGGCAGCGTTCGTCGTTCTTGCTGCGTGATTCCGTGGTAAAGCTCTATCATACGAGTTGGAAACAAGTACGGTAGTTGAGAAAGTAGTCTTGGTTCGGCTCGCTTCGCGCGTTCGAGGGAACCGTTGAATAGTTGCTTCTTCCGCCGAGAACTTTAGATGGGCATATGGAAACTGCTGCGGTTGACTGATTTGATCGTTGTGAGATGGTCCATGGAAATGGCAATTGGTCGCCAATATTTGCAATTCTCGCCGACGTGTCGTGCATTAAATAAGTCTTTATATCGGCATCCTCAAACGTTGATTTAACAAGCTCTCTGAGATTTATGACGGCCTTGAAGACATCCGTGACCACTCTAACTGCAGTCACTCGTATAGCCCAAGACTGGCCAATCTTGCACCCCAACCAAGACCCTCGACTGCGCGATCGGAGGGCTCGTAAATTGTGATCGTCGGATAATCGTCCCACAGAATCAACATTGTTCATACACATCAAGAGAAAAACTCCAGAAGTAACGCATAATGCAACTAAACTCTACCATTCTCTTCATCGTATGGCTCGCGAGTGCTGCCCATGCTTCTGGCAACCTTCGCGCTCGTCGGGACCTTGACAATGCAGAGGAGGAGGAACGAGAAAGCGGTCTCCTCGATCCTTTCGTGCATACCAAAGAAACCCCGGATGGAAGTCGCCTCTTGGAACGAGGCCATGGAATCATGACGACTAGTGAACAACATGACGAAAGGAAGAAACAGACAACACGTGAGAAACATGAAAAGATGAACGCCGTCTTCGGTGAATCCGAGTTGCTCGAGCCAGACAGTCCCTATCACGAATTAACCCTAAAAGAGCCAAGGGAATCCATCGTAGAGAATACTGAGCCCAACAGCCACTTCGAGATCAACATCGTCGGTGGGGACATATCGGATGCAAGCGAATTTCCATACTTCGGTACGTTGTATCAGTGCTTCTATTGAGAGACTTCACATTGGACAAAAGAATCTTCACTTACATTTTCTTTCTTCATTCCACAGTCGACATGAATGGCTGCGGCGGTACGCTCATTGGTCCTGACGTCGTTCTTGGAGCGGGTCACTGTGGTGGCTACATCGGATCAACGGTCACCATCGGGTCAACTCGGGTTGAAGTGATTCAACAACGCATACACCCCAACTACGATAGCGAAACCGAATTGAGCGATTTTTACCTTTACAGGCTGAAATCACCTGTATCTACAACCGGAGCCACGGTGAGAGCGAACACTGATGGCGCCAGACCTTCGGCTGGCCAACCACTCACGACACTCGGTAAAGGCCTTACATCTGAGGAAGGCAGCGGTTCGAGCGTCTTGAGGGATGTAGTTGTCCCCACTGTCAGTAACGAGGGATGTCGATCGGCCTATGGTTCCGGCTTCCAACCGAAAGTCATGGTTTGTGCCGGCGAAGAAGGTAAGGACTCATGTCAAGGTGACTCGGGAGGCCCACTTGTGATTCGACAAGGCATGGACCATATCCTCGTCGGAGTAGTCTCGTGGGGGAACGGTTGTGCGCGTCCGGAATTTCCAGGTGTCTATGCTCGTGTAAGTGCGGTTATTCCCTGGATTCGGGCCGTGGCTTGCGACGAGTGGGGTAGCAGCGTGAATGATCTTTGTGGTGCCGCTCCTGTAGCCACCCCAACACCTACTCCGGGCACACCATCACCTACTCCTGGCACCCCATCACCTACTCCTGGCACGCCGTCGCGTACTCCAGGGATACCATCACCTACTCCAGGGACATCATCACCTACCCCTGGCACACCATCACCTACTCCTGGTACACCATTCCCTACTCCTGGCACACCATCACCTACTCCAGGGACACCATCACCTACTCCAGGGACACCATCACCTACTCCAGGGACACCATCACCGACTCCGGGGACACCATCACCTACTCCGGGGACACCATCCCCTACGCCAGGGACACCACCCCCTACGCCAGGCACACCATCGCCTACGCCAGGCACACCATCACCTACTCCAGGCACACCATCACCGACTCCGGGCACACCATCACCTACGCCAGGCACACCATCACCTACTCCGGGCACACCATCATCTACCGCGCTACCTGTCGAGGAATCTCCGTGCACGATGCTAACAGTCACTCTTCAAACTGATGACTGGCCTGAGGAGAACAGCATTGTGTTGACCGACGATCAAGGCACTCTGTGGAATCATGTTGCCTTTGAAGCGAACCAGCAGTACGTCTTCGATATGTGCCTTTCCACCAAAGGATGCACTGTCTTGGATGTAACCGACACTGAGGGTGACGGCTTGTTGGAAAGTGGTACTTTGACCGTCGAGTGGGGGTCGCAAGTCCTCTACGATGACTGGGATCTCGGATATGGATTCTTCCTTGACCTCGGAGACGGGTGCTAAACAGGTATTGGTAGAAATGGCTGCAAGTGAATATCGTCAAAACGTAACATATTGATCAATAGACACTGAGTCATTTCCTGAGTCGGCTGACGAATTCCTCGCGATAGGCGCCCCTCTTCTGCATCGCTTGGAAGGACATAAATCTACCATTCTTTCGTGAGGTCACGGAATATGTTCATCAAATCGTCTGCAACGTCTCGTGGTTCAACTAGAAATCCATTTTGTTGTCCCGCAACGATAGGTTTTCGAATTCGAGTAGCAGTCAACGCGGTCGCTCTTTCACCAAGACCTGGTCTCCCCGCCCCATTGAAGCCCACCGTTGTGTTATCTCTCACTTTGTGGAGCCAGGAAAAAAGGAAAGCAATGAATGGTATTGCGCCTTCAAGTAAGAATTCGCCGGGAACTCTTCGTAATCATCATGTCTCTTTCGAAACGGATCAACGAACTGTCTTGCTGCGTGCCTCCCCACAGAGGGATTCCGTGTCGTCTTGAACATGGCGATTCGAATGGCGATGGCTTGTTAGGTCGGGTTGCTTTGAGTGCTAGTGGGTCTCGCACATCCAGCAGGACTTGGAAGCGGATTTCTTCTCGATCACAAACGGATGCTGAGAGACTTCTTGTTGATAGTGTCCATATGTAACGTAGTTGGTCGAGAGCGAGTGATTCCCTCGTGTAGGTTGACGTTCGACGGAAACTAGGGAAAAAGTACATAGAAACTGGTGATATCAGCACTTCATAGCTAAACATAGCTTGGACTTATTGATAGAGGCGAATGAGCTCATCAGAGACCGCACTTGGTGTCAGCACACCAAGATCCGTAAACAGCAATGTGATGAATTCGGCTGGGGTGAAATCACAGGGCGGATTCTCGACTGTGACATTTTCCGGCAAATCAATTCTAGCACCCGGGTTTTCTGATGTAGTATCGCTACACTTCAATGTGTTGCTTCCGATATTCGGTAAATCCTTTTGGTTCAATGGATATAATCGAGCAAACTTGTAGGATTCAGATGCCACATAGAAGGGCTTCCCATGAGCCTTAGCACACATTGCCAATGCGTAAGTCCCCAGCTTGTTGACGCAGCCCCCATTCTCTACGATAGCCTCAGCCCCCACAAGGACAATGTCGACGGATTCCATAATGTACCCCATCGCCGAATCCAAGACGATTTTGGTCGGAAACATGCTCGGATGAGACGCATAGGCTTTGGCCACCTTAGCACCTGCGGCATCGGGACGTCCCTCCAGAATGATTATATCAAAGTGTTTCGTCTTTGACGCTTCCAACAAAACGCTTGCGACTGTCCGAGACCATCCATGCGTCAGTACCGTCATACCCTCTTGAATAAAGTCAGCCGCGACATGAGCGATTCGATCTCGTGCTGCGACACTAACACCAGCGAATCGTTCACCACGTTCGAGAACTTCTTTCCGACAGGCCTCAAAATCCGGAGACTCCAAAAAACTACGCGTTACGTATTTCAGGAAGAGGTCGCACCCAGATGATAAGGCAATCAAAGATCCTCCTCGAAAGTCGGACGCACTTCGGTTCTCGAAATCCTTCATCATAATGTCTCGGGCTTGTTTCAGTTCATCCTGAAGGCCCATCATAGTGGTTGCCTTGGATCTCTGAACTACGCCCAACAAGGCCTTGATGGCAGCCACAGGAACTGCCATGACTGTTTTGTCGAAGAGTGAATTTGGGCCAGGATCATGTTTGAGAAATCCTCGGAGATCCTGTAGGACCGGTGGAGTAGAACTTTCAGTTGATGATGCTGTCATGATGCTGGTTCAACAACACTATGGAAATTGGGATGAAACCGGGTGGATGTTTGCAATGTTCTTGTTTCGTTGTATGTATGCGGATTAACTTCGTTGCCAAACGTGGGGTGCTAGATACGGAGGCAACTCAAGTCTGTCAGTCTGCCGTTTCGAACGCGGGTTTATGCTACGAATACCGAACGAATGGTACCTTCCGTAGTGAATGTATCATCCCAGAGATGTCCCTGACCAACTCACCGTTTAATCTCCATATCGTGTCATTTGATGAAGACTTTCGACGTCTTGTTTCAGCCTTTAGAAGACAGCTGAACATCTTCGTCTACAGACTAGCTTTCGTCACGATAGACATCGCGTTGAGGACTCATCCGATTCGTAGAGTCGGTTCTTTGTGGTCTGTATGTCACCCCGTGGCGGTGGGTTCTGGGACCTGCTCGTTGACGATACAATATCGCCACAAGTACCGCGTTTGACAGCTCTGTTCCCAAAGCACCATCATTACAAACATTAGCACCATTCCGTAGCCGCAGGAAGGAAGCGAGAGTCCTGCGACACTCTCCTCAAATAGACGGTGGAGAGGGGGCTGTAAGTTGCTGACCAGAATCAATCATGGACGATAGAGATAGTGAAAGAGGAGGGCGCCTAGGTGAAGCGGCACCCTTTCGAAGAAACTATGTTGAATCACGTGGTGGGATGGGGGCTGGTAGGGGCTATGGCAGAGGTCGTGGGAGAACAGGGCGAGGAAGAGGAATGACTACCAGCATAAGTCCGTCGAATAGTGCCTTGCCTTCCCGTGATCGGACGAACCTCGGTACCAACACCGTCCATGCCGAACGGTTCGAGCCTTCTGCAACGGCAGTAGCAAGAGCGCGATCCGATACCGTAGCGTCGGAATCTCCCGACCAAAGCGGATATGAAAGTGGAGAAATCATGCCGGGTCCAGTGCGACCTGTTGCGGTTCGAAGAGGCAGTACTTCTAGCGGAGATCGTGGGTACAATCATCCTTCTAGCAACGGAAGTGTCGGTAGTGGCGGAGGTCCGGGGCGATACGTAGATGGACGAGGATCAGCATATTTCGGAGGCGGTGGTCGCGGACGTGGGAGGGGCTACATGGAGCCGGGAGGTGGTCGTGGAGGGAATGGGAGGTCGCCTATCCGGGGCGAAGATAGTTTGTCTGGGCGACAGGACGATTACCACCGGCTCCCAGACCCTCCTCTGGAAGTTGAAGTTCGAAAGGACCCTCCCACTTTCTTCAGAGGTAACGATTGGGACAGAGACCGAAACACGATTCCTCCACGAGACGGCGGTGGTATAGGCCGAAACAGGTATCCTGATTCGGATCGTGATGGACCCCCACGGATCTATACTGGTTCAGATGAGCGTTTCGGCAAGAGATCACGTGACGATATTGGTTATGAAGCAGATCCTGACGAGAAGAGGTCTCGAAGACATGACTTTGGTCCCGATAGAGGTCGTTCAGTGGATGATGGACGATCATACCCGCCTGTAGAATTAAGATCACGGCCCATAGAGGAATTTCGCCGAGTGGACGAACGACGACCCCAAGACGAAAGGAGAACGATGGATGATCGCAGACCGGCGGACTTCAGAGGCAACGTTGACGAGCCCCTCCGTCGCGACGACGGGAGAGGTCGTCTGGGCGGTGACGATGAACCAGGACGGCACAATGACGGCCGTGATCGCGTCGAAGAATATAGTCGAGGTCATGGTCTACCACCTACTGATACAACACGAGCGCTTCCTCGCGATGACATGCGAGGGCCTATTCCTCGTGATGACGCACGGGTGTCACATTCTCGTTTTGATGACATTCGAGGACCCACACACCGTGATGACATTCGAGGTCCATCGTCTCGTGATGACATACGCGGTCCGCCTCCTCGCATCGACCCACGTGGTCCACCTCCTCGAGACGAAACGCGGGGCCCACCTCCTCGTGATGAAATGCGGGGTCCACCTTCTCGAGATGAGATTCGGGGTCCACCTCTTCGTGGTGACCCACGTGGTCCACTTCCTCGTGACGATATGCGGGGTCCACCTCCTCGTGATGAAATGCGTAGTCTACCTCCTCGTGATGAAATTCGCGGTCCACCTCCTCGAGATGACCATCGGGGTCCACCTCCTCGTGACGACATCCGGGGTCTACCTCCTCGTGATGAAATTCGCGGTCCACCTCCTCGAGATGACCATCGGGGTCCACCTCCTCGTGACGACATCCGGGGTCTACCTCCTCGTGACGACATTCGGGGCCCACTTCCTCGTGACGACATTCGGGGTCTACCTCCTCGTGACGACACTCGGGGTCTACCTCCTCGTGACGACACTCGGGGTCTACCTCCTC
>Ga0194115_10002097_pt1 | contig 24184 bp, 22 predicted proteins | sample TA2MahsurfametaG_3_FD_148656 | JGI IMG/M metagenome (GOLD analysis project Ga0194115, IMG submission 148656) | Freshwater microbial communities from Lake Tanganyika, Tanzania - TA2015002 Mahale S4 surface | ecosystem: Environmental > Aquatic > Freshwater > Lake | place: Tanzania: Lake... | reverse complement strand
CCCACCATCGGTTGGAGCGGTAGTTCAGCTGGTTAGAATACCGGCCTGTCACGCCGGGGGTCGCGGGTTCGAGTCCCGTCCGCTCCGCCATTTTCTCCTTGTCCGTACCGACCACCAGCGCCTTAGCATCGAAGGGGTTGTGGGCGCACTTGAAGGGAGTGCTCGCGTGGTCGACGAACGAGCGTTATAATCTAATCTTGATGGCGATAGATCAATCTAGTATTTTCACTAGATATGCCTATCAATCAGTTTCAGCGCCCCTTCGTTGCTGCACTTCTCCATCGGCTGCAACAACCCCCACCGTTCATGCAGGTGCTCGTCGGGCCAAGACAAGTTGGCAAGACGACCGGTATCCGACAGCTGATGGCCCAATGTGGATTTCCCAGCCATTACGCCAACGCGGACGATGTGTGGTCGGGTGATCGCAGTTGGTTGCTGCAGCAATGGCAGCAGGCGAGGTTGCTAGGCGAGGGATCTCTGCTCGTGATTGACGAAGTGCAGAAGATCCCGAACTGGTCAGAGACCGTGAAGGCGCTGTGGGACGCGGATCCGCATGCTCTGCGTGTCGTGTTACTTGGTTCGAGTGCGCTGCGCCTGCAGAGCGGGGTGACTGAGAGCCTGGCGGGGCGTTTCGAGCTGATGCGGATTCATCACTGGAGATTTGCCGAGCTGCAGTCTGCATTCGGATACGACTTGGATCGTCATTTGGTGTTCGGTGGCTATCCAGGGGCAGTGCCACTGGAGAACGATCTCGATCGTTGGTTCGGGTACATGAAGGATTCCATCGTGGAGTCGGTGATCGGAAAGGACATTCTCCAAGAGCGAAGGGTCGCCAATCCGGCCTTATTTCGGCAGGCTTTCGCCATCCTGTGTGCGTACCCCGCACAGGAGGTCAGCTACACGAAGTTGCTCGGGCAACTCCAAGACCGCGGCAACACGGATCTGATCAAGCACTACATCGCGCTCTATCAAGATGCATTTTTGATGTATGCCTTGTCCAAGCACTCGCCGAAGGCGTGGCTCTCGCGAGCCTCGAGTCCGAAGATGCTACCGGCGTGTCCTGCTCTCTACACGCTCGCAGCGGGTGGGGTGAGCGTGTGGAACGCTGATCAGCGGGGTCGTGCTTTTGAGCTCGCTGTTGGTGCCGAGCTTCTGCACTTACCTGGGCAACTGCATTATTGGCGAGAGCTAGATTTGGAAGTCGATTTCGCTTACCAGCACCGTGATGAGTGGTATGCGATCGAGGTGAAGTCCGCTCGGACGAGATCGAGCAAGGGTCTTGACGCCTTTCGGCTGCGTGAGCCGAGGGCGAAGAGCGTGGTGGTCACGCCTGAGAACTTTGGCGTCTTCTCGCAGGATCCGCTTGCCTTCCTGCGGCGGCTGGCAGTGCGATAAAGATTGGCGTTTTGGAATCGGATTGGGATGGACAGGCGACGAAAGACCCTCTAACCTGTTCAAGTTCGAACAAAATGTCGTCTCCTCGGCAGGGCGGTAGCGTGCCTGCCGCCTGATCTCCTTAAAATTCCCGTGAATACTTCTCCACCTGATTCTGGCCCCGATCGAAGGTCTGAAAACAGCCGCCAGTCGCGGATCCAGGAAGACACGTATTTTCGATTATTAAGGCTTCTTGAAGATCACCCGGATCTCAGCCAGCGTGAAATCGCGCAGAAACTGGGATTAAGTTTGGGCGGACTGAATTACTGCCTAAGGGCTTTGATGGAAAAAGGATTTATCAAGCTCGAGAATTTCCAAAACAGCCGCCATAAATTTCGTTATGTGTACGTGCTAACCCCGGCAGGGATTGCGCAGCGGATTTCGATGACGGGGCGGTTTTTAAAAAGAAAGCTCGCTGAATATGAAGCCTTGAGGGCTGAGATCGAGGATTTGAAGAGGGAGCAGGGGATGGACGGGTCGGATGACTACTCCGATAGCAGGTTTTAGCGGGCCTTAATCCGGTGTTCTATTAGCCAATGAAAATCGCCGTTGTCGGAATCGGGTATGTCGGTTTATCTAATGCCATTCTTCTGGCCCAGAACCATGAAGTGGTGGCGCTCGATATCGTCCCCGAAAAAGTGGATCTACTCAATCAGAGAAAGTCTCCGATCGAGGATTCGGAGATCTCTGATTATCTATTAAACAAAAAACTCAATTTCCGAGCGACCCTAGATAAGGCTGACGCCTATATCGGTGCCGACTATGTCGTGATCGCCACTCCGACCGACTATGATCCGGAAACGAACTATTTTAATACTCGCTCGATCGAGGCGGTAATCCGGGATGTGATTTCGATCAACCCAGGCGCAGTGATGGTGATCAAATCGACGGTGCCGGTCGGTTACACTTCGAAAACCAAAGAATTATTCGGAACTCAAAATCTGCTCTTCTCTCCCGAGTTTTTGCGAGAAGGCAAAGCGCTCTACGACAACTTGCATCCGAGTCGGATCATCGTTGGCGAAAAGTCCGATCGAGGCCAATCTTTCGCGAATATTTTGAAGCAGGGGGCCATCAAGGCTGACGTTCCTGTGCTACTGGCCGACAGCACTGAAGCGGAGGCGATTAAGTTGTTCGCCAACACGTACCTTGCGATGAGGGTGGCTTACTTCAACGAGTTGGATACGTATGCCGTAACTCATGGTCTTGATACAAGGCAAATTATTGACGGAGTCTGCTCTGACAGTCGAATTGGCAACCACTACAACAATCCGAGTTTTGGGTATGGTGGGTACTGTCTGCCGAAAGACACGAAGCAGCTGCTTGCAAACTATCGAGACGTTCCGCAGAAGTTAATTCACGCCATCGTGGAGGCGAATTCGACTCGTAAGGATTTCATCGCAGATGAGATCATTCGTCTTAAACCTAAAGTAATTGGAGTTTACCGATTAGTGATGAAGTCGGGGTCCGATAACTTCCGCGCATCTAGCATTCAAGGGATCATGAAGCGTATCAAGGCCAAGGGCATCAAGGTGATCGTTTATGAGCCTGCGCTGAAAGGGACGGAGTTCTACAACTCTGAAGTGGTTAACAACCTACAAGCATTCAAGAATGAATCGAACGTCATCATTGCCAACCGCAATACAGAAGCCTTGTCCGACGTAATTGATAAAGTTTATACCCGTGACTTATTTGGGAGTGACTAATTGAAAGTATTGGTTACCGGCGCAGCCGGCTTTATCGGCTCGGCTCTATCCCTCAGATTACTTGAGCGTGGCGACATCGTCATTGGCATCGACAACCACAATGACTATTACGACCCTGCCATCAAGGAGGCACGGCTAGCACGTCACGCGAACCATTCTGACTATACGCACCTTCGTATCGATCTGTGTGATCGCAGAGCGATAGAAGACTGCTTTGTCACCTACAAGCCAAATCGAGTCGTGAACCTTGCCGCTCAGGCCGGCGTGCGCTATTCCATCGAGAACCCCCTAGCCTACATCGATAGCAACATAGTCGGCTTTGCTCACATCCTCGAGGGGTGTAGACACCACAGCGTCGAGCACTTGGTTTATGCAAGCAGTTCCAGTGTCTATGGCGCCAACACAGCCATGCCCTTTTCGATCCACCAGAGCGTGGACCACCCCCTGAGTCTTTACGCTGCTAGCAAGAAGGCTAACGAACTGATGGCCCACACGTACAGTCATCTCTATGGTCTGCCGACCACGGGCCTTCGTTTCTTTACCGTGTATGGCCCGTGGGGCCGACCCGATATGGCCCTATTCAAGTTCACCAAAGCCATACTTGCAGGCGAAAAAATCCAGATCTTCAACTACGGTAAACATCGCCGTGACTTCACCTACATCGACGATATCGTTGAAGGCGTCATACGGGTACTCGATAAACCGGCGCAACCGAATCCCCAGTGGAGTGGAGTGCACCCGGACTCCGGTACCAGCCAAGCCCCGTGGCGGGTCTACAACATTGGTAACAACCGTCCAGTAGAGCTGATGAACTACATCGGCTCTATCGAAAAGGCGCTTGGCAAGAAAGCCGATATGGAAATGCTGCCACTGCAACCGGGTGACGTACCGGACACCTACGCTGATGTGACAGATCTGGTGGAACAGTTCGAGTACAAACCTGCCACCCCAGTCGAGCAAGGCGTTGCTAACTTCGTCGTCTGGTACCTTAATTATTTCAAGGCATAACTATGACCAATACTCACGACATAGTGATTGCAGTCATCGGTCTCGGATATGTGGGCCTGCCCCTGGCCGTTGAATTTGGCAAGAAATATAAAACCATCGGCTATGACCTTTCTGAAGCAAAGATTGAGAGCTACAAGAATTACTGCGATCCTACCGGTGAAGTCAGCACAGCCCACCTTAAAGCCGCCAAGCAATTGGAGGTCACCACCGACCCGTACCGTCTCGCTAACGCTGATTTTCTCATCGTCGCAGTTCCCACCCCGGTCGATGACGCGCATATCCCCGACTTTTCTCCCCTCATCCGTTCCAGTACCACTGTGGGTAAGTACATGAAGCGCGGCGCCACAGTGATTTACGAATCCACCGTCTATCCCGGCGCTACCGAGGAAGTTTGCGTCCCCATCCTTGAAAAAGAATCCGGTCTAAAGTGGAAGCAGGACTTCCACGTTGGCTATAGCCCCGAGCGCGTCAACCCTGGCGACAAGGAGCGCACTATCACCAAGATTATTAAGATCGTATCTGGCGATGACGAACCCACACGCAAGGCCGTCAGCGATCTTTACGGATCGGTCATTACGGCAGGCGTCCATTGCGCCAGCAGTATTAAGGTGGCAGAAGCCGCCAAGGTCATCGAAAACACCCAACGCGACCTCAACATTGCATTAATGAACGAGTTAGCAATGATCTTCGATAGAATAAACATAGATACTCTCGAAGTATTGGAGGCTGCCGGCACCAAGTGGAATTTTTTGCCGTTCCGACCCGGTTTGGTAGGAGGGCATTGCATCGGTGTCGATCCTTATTACCTTACCCACAAGGCCGAGATGCTTGGGTATCACCCTCAAGTGATTCTCGCCGGGCGCCGTATCAACGATGGCATGGCGGCCTATATTGCGCAGCAGGCCGTAAAGCAGATGATCAATGCTGGTAGCTGTATCAAGGGAGCTAAGGTCAACGTCTTGGGATTAACCTTCAAGGAAAATTGCCCTGACCTTCGCAACTCTAAAGTGGCTGATGTGGTTCGTGAACTCAGGGAGTACGGCTGCGAAGTGTATGTGCATGACCCAATTGCCGAACCCGCCGAAGCGGAACATGAATACGGAATTACCCTAACGCCATGGGATCAATTGCCAAAGGCAGACGCAATTGTGGCTGCTGTTTCGCATCGCCAATATTTGGATATGCCCGTGGACGATCTTTTGGTGGTGGCGAAAACCAAAGCTGTATTTATTGATGTTAAGTCTGTCTATTCGCAAGAGGCGATAAATGAAAAGCAGCTTAATTTGTGGCGCCTTTAAGGTGAAGAGAGGGGTTAAAAATGCCTGAGATAACGATTGGAGATAGGGTTATAGGAGATGATCATCCCCCTGTTGTGATTGCTGAAATTGGCATTAACCACGGGGGTTCCTTGGATTTGGCAATTCACATGGCAAATGCTGCAATTAATGCTGGCGCTGAGATCGTCAAGCATCAGACGCATGTTATCGAAGATGAAATGTCGGAAGAGGCTAAGTCGGTTATTCCCGGTAACGCAGACATTTCCATCTATGAAATCATGGAAAGCTGTGCTCTTTCGGAATCAGATGAATTCAAGCTCATGCAGCACATTCACAGCCGTGGCGGAATTTTTATTAGCACACCCTTCTCTCGTGCTGCGGCGGAGCGACTTAAGCGTTTTGACGTTCCAGCTATTAAAATTGGTTCCGGGGAATGCAACAACTACCCGTTGATAAAGCATGTGGCGCGCATGGGTAAGCCGGTGATCATTAGTACCGGCATGAATACCATTGAGTCAGTTCGCCCATCCGTAGAAATCCTGCGTACGGCTGGTGTGCCTTATGCGCTGCTTCATTGCACGAATGTTTATCCCACTCCGCCTGAACTGGTGCGCCTTGGGGCGATAGGCAAGCTGCGCGAAGCCTTTCCAGATGCGGTGATCGGATTATCTGACCACACGACTTCCAACTACACCTGCCTCGGTGCTGTGGCGCTTGGCGCATCGATTCTTGAGAGACACTTTACCGACAGCATCAGCCGGGAGGGGCCAGACATCGTTTGCTCAATGGACCCCGAAGCATTGACCGACTTGGTTAATGGATCGAGGATTATTTTCTCTGCTCGGGGAGGAGATAAGGGTCCTGTCGAAGCTGAGGCACCGACCATTGCATTCGCCTTCGCATCGGTTGTGGCCATTAAGGATATCGAGCCCGGCGAGATTTTGACCGAAGAAAATATTTGGGTTAAACGCCCAGGCGGCGGCGATTTTGGAGTTCGCGATTATGACTTGCTTCTTGGTAAGAAGGCTCTGTTAAGCATAAGGAAAGGATATCAGATTCAGAGACGGCAAGTAGCTACACACCTCCCGGAATTAACTAAATGAATATTGTTTCGAAGTTCGAAATCGTCTTGCGAAAGTTGGCTCAGATGAAATCGGAGCGCTTGCTGCGGAAAAATTCTGAACTCTGGACGACGCTGTCGGCGTATCTAGAAAAGACGAAATCAACAGGGTGTGGGTATATTGATTATGCATTTCTTTATAAGATGATCAGGTCCACAAAGCCGGTTGAAATTCTTGAATGCGGAACCGGCGTGTCAACGCTGGTCATCGCGCACGCCTTAATGGAAAACGAGAGGGAAACTGGTCGTGGCGGGCGGGTAACCTCTATGGACGAGCATAACGTATGGCTTGATATGTCGCGTAACTTATTGCCCAGCGAGTATAAGAAATTTGTCGACTTTAAGGTCAGCGCCACCGTTGAAGATCGGTACTCCATATTTAGAGGTGTGCGCTATGAGAATATCCCGAGCAGAGCTTATGATTTTTTATTTATTGATGGCCCAAAATATACTTCACCAGTCGATGGGGCGATTACGTTCGATTTTGATTATCTCCACGTTTTGCGGAATTCGGATCAACCTGTGGGATGCTTGATCGATAAGAGGGTATCCACATGTTTTGTTTTGCAGCAGTTGCTTGGAGCTGACAATTGTAGGTACTCGGCGGTCCTGGGTTTGGGCATTGTTAGGCCGTGCACTCGGAACGACCTTGGTAGCATTAACACTTTAATGTCTAGCAAAAATTTTAAAAAGAGCTTTCGATTGCTGGGAAATTCTCGGTTGGCGATCACTGATAACAAATAATTCAAAGGAGTTTTTTGTGAGGGTAGTAGTCACCGGCGCCTCGGGCTTCCTGGGTGGAGTTGTTCTGAAAAATTTGACAGAAAGCGGTTTTGAGTGTGTTGGCGTATCGCGAAGAGGCGGGGCTGGACATGTAAGAGTCGCTGATTACTCTTATTCGCCGGAAGGTGATGTATTGGTTCACTTAGCAGAAATAAATGACCGAGCACATGCGAATCAACTGGCCTCAGACTATGAATCTGTGACATCTCGCACACTTCATGCGCTATTGAACAAAGGCTACTCGAAAGTTATCTATGCGTCCTCCGCGGTGCTCTACGGTGATGACGACCGCGAACCACGTCAGGAGACTGATCCAGTTAACGCTATAGACACGTACACCCGCGTCAAGATGGCATCTGAACATTGCGTGCTTTCCCGGAGAGGTGTGGTGGCGCGATTCTCGAATATATATGGGCCAGGTATGGCGTCAGGCAACGTGCTTAGTCACATACTTCGCCAGCTTAATAGCAAAGGGCCGGTCAAGCTGAAGGATGTGAGTCCTTTAAGGGATTTTATCTGGGTAGAAGATGCCGCGTCCGCTGTTGTACGGATGATGGCGCCGCGTATTCAAGGTTTTTTTAACATAGGTTCCGGCGTTGCCACATCAATCCTTAACCTCGCGCAAGTTGTGCTAGAAGAATCAAATCAACAGGGGAGAGAGATCCTATCGGAAACGGTGAATTCGAGAGAATCCTGTATCGTTTTGAATATCAAGAAGGCGCTGCACCAACTTAATTGGTCTCCCTCTGTTTCCCTCAATGAAGGTTTGAGGCGCCTGATAAATATGCACAAGGAATTTAAATGAATAAGCGTATAATCGCGATTTTCACTGGAAATCGTGCGGAGTATGGACTCCAGTATCCAATACTGCGCGCGGTAGACATGCACGGCGAACTTGATTATCGGCTGATTGTTTCCGGCGCCCACCTCGATTCAAATTTTGGACGAACACTAGAAGAAATCCGCCAAGACGGTTTCAGGATTGACGCAGAAGTGAAAATTGAGATGGACGCTGGCTCCCTTCTTTCCACAGCCCATGCGATCGGTTCCGGTATCATTGAAATCAGTAAGGTACTCGAAGAACTCAAACCAGACATCGTGGTTGTTTATGCTGACAGGTTCGAAGGTCTGGCCGCAGTGATCGCGTCCAGCCAGATGGGTATACCAACTGCCCATATCGAAGGCGGCGACCTTACTGAAGGTGGTGCCTTGGATGACTCGGTACGCCATGCTATGACCAAGTTGTCTCACTTGCATTTCACTACAAACCGACAGGCAACAAACCGAATTCTCGGTATGGGTGAAGAGTCGTGGCGAGTGCATACTGTGGGATTCCCAGCCATTGATTTGATTTCGGAAGGCCGCTATGCCCAACCAGATGAGATCATCGGTTGTCTTAGATTAGATTTATCTCGTCCGATAGTGCTTTTTACTCAGCACTCCGTCACCACAGAGTTCGACCAAGCGGTCTCCCAGCTAAAGCCTTCTCTGGAGGCACTGGAAGAGGCTGCCAATGATGGCGTCCAGGTTATCTTGACCTACCCCAATAACGACGCTGGGGGACGTCAAATCATTGAGTGCTTAGAAAAATTCGCTGAACAGAAGATCGCTAATACTCAAATACACCGATCGCTTGGGCGTCACCTCTATCACGGAGTTCTAGCCTTGGCCAAGAATTTCTCGATTCGCGTTGCCTGCGCGGGAAATTCCTCTTCTGGGTTAAAAGAAACTCCCGCATTTGGTTGCCCTACTGTAAACATCGGTTCACGCCAGGAAGGCCGGTTACGCGGACAGAACGTGATTGATACCAACTACGACAGCCAAAATATTAGGTCGGCGATTCGGAGATGTCTATTCGACGACGAATTCCGGGAATTGTGTTTCACAGCGGAAAACCCCTACTGGTTGGGTGATGCTGGACCGAAGATCGCCAAGATACTTGCTGACGTGACGCTAGATCAGAATCTAATTCGTAAGAAGATGGCCTTGACAGGCGAGGTCAGGGACGGCTGGTACCGATGAGTTAAACCATGCTGAACCCTGAGGCGAAATTGATGGAGGCGGTTCGCGCCATAGAGTCTAGTCATCGACGTATGGCAGTGGTGGTTGATGTCGAACAACGCCTTATGGGCACCCTCACCGATGGTGACGTGCGTCGCTGTCTTTTGGCAGGCGGAAGTCTTCAAACTCCGGTATCGCAGGCCATGAACGCGTCACCTCTGGTTGCTATGGAGGGATCGTCGGCGAGTCATCTCATCGACCTCATGGGTAAGCGCAACGTGATGGCCGTGCCCATTGTCGATGAACGAATGCGCTTTCAACGCCTCGTGCACCTGATCGATCTCGAACTTCCAGAAAGGAGCGTATCAACCCCTGCCAAATTTGATTTTGCTGTCATTATGGCTGGCGGCGAGGGTGCAAGGCTTCGTCCTATTACGGCTACCATTCCCAAGCCAATGGTAGACATCGATGGTACACCACTACTAGAGCGCCAAATCGAGCGCTTGGTTAGAGCTGGGCTCAAACGTATTTATCTCTCCGTTAATTACCTCAGCCATGTTATTGAGAGCCATTTTGGCGATGGTGCGAGCTTTGGCGTCGAGATCCACTATTTGCGAGAGCATGAAAAGCTGGGGACTGCCGGCGCACTCGCCCTGTTGTCCGAGCGACCTACTGGGCCGATCCTTGTAATGAATGGAGACATTCTTACGACCTTTGATTTTGGAAGCCTCCATGCCTTTCACCAAACCCACGATGCCCAGGTCACAGTTACGGCGGTTGATTACCGCATAAACGTGCCATATGGCGTTATCAACACTAAGGGCGTGTATGCGACGGGGTTGGTCGAAAAACCCTCACAAAGGTTTTTATGCAACGCTGGTATTTATGCAGTTTCCCCGCAAGCGCTGGACTTACTTCAAGGAACCGGCTACGTCAATATGACGGATATTATTGACGCCTGTCTGACACTTGAACTACCAGTAGCCGTATTCCCTGTTCATGAATATTGGAGTGATATCGGTACCCCGGACGATCTGGAAAAGGCGAGGGCCTTTTTTCGAAAAGTGAGAGATAAATGACTGAAAAAATTATTGGAAAAAAGGTGTTTGTCACCGGAGCGGATGGTTTCATCGGTAGTCATCTGGTAGAGCACCTGGTTGCAGCGGGTGCTGATGTGCGGGCCATGCTTTACTACAACTCATGGAACGAAAAAGGATGGCTTCGCGATGTGCCAAAGGAGACATTAACTGGAGTTGAACTGTTTGCCGGGGACATTCGGGATTCTGACCGGGTACGCCAAGGTGTGCGTGGTTGCGATTATGTATTTCATCTATCTAGTCTCATCGCTATTCCGTATAGCTATGATGCTCCGCGTTCGAATGTAGAGACTAATGTCATCGGTGCCCTGAATGTCCTTCAGGCCTGCAGAGAGAGCGATGCCCTTACTCGGTTAGTGCATGTGTCAACGTCTGAGGTCTATGGCACGGCGCAGCGAGTTCCGATCCCTGAAAGCCATCCGCTCGTCGGACAATCACCTTACTCGGCGAGCAAAATCGCTGCGGATAAAATTGCAGAGAGCTATCACCTGTCCTTCGACCTTCCGGTAGTCATCGCAAGACCTTTCAATACTTTCGGGCCACGCCAGACGGCTCGCGCCGTCATCCCGACCATCGCCAGCCAACTGGTGGCCGGGCGCACGACACTCAAGTTGGGAGCGTTGTACCCAACACGCGATTTCAACTTTGTCACCGACACGGCCGCCGGCATGCTCGCGCTCGCGCTGTGCAAGGAAGCTGAGGGCGAAGTTGTCAATATTGGTACAGGTGAGGAGTGGTCCATCGCCCGCACTGTCGAGCTGTTGTGTGAGATCGCCGGGCGCCAGGCGGAGATCATTTCAGACGATTCGCGCATCCGCCCCGAAAAGAGCGAAGTGAACCGGTTACTTGCCGACAATCGGAAGATCGCCACCCTGACAGGTTGGCGCAGCGAGGTGCCGTTTCGCGAAGGGCTAACTCGTACGGTCGAGTGGGTTAAGCGTAATCTGGCCTATTTCGACGTTGATAGTTACGCTAAGTAAAAGGTTTGTCCCATGTCCCTGGATAATATGCTGTGTGTAATCGGGGCACGCGGCGGTAGCCAAGGTGTCCCCGGCAAAAATATTCGTCCCCTTTTAGGCAAGCCCGTCATAGCGTGGGCGATTGAAAAGGCGTTGACCGTCACCGGTATAAATCGTGTTGTCGTAACCACGGACTCCGAGCAGATTGCCGAAATCGCACGCGCGGCCGGCGCCGATGTTCCCTTCCTGCGTCCTTTAGGGCTCGCTTCGCCGGACACCGGAAAGTTCCAAGTCTGGCAGCACGCGCTCGAGACCTGTGAACAGCGCGACGGCATCGTTTACGATCTCTACATCGATATCGACTGCACAAATCCTCTGATTAAATCTAGCGATATTGAGGGAGCGTTGCGGCATTTTCGCAGCCTGCGTCAGGCAGGGCGTGATCCTGATGCGGTGTTCACCGTTTCCGAGGCACGACGTAACCCTTATTTCAACTTGGTGGAAGCCGATAACGATGGTGTCTTGAAGATGAGCAAGAGTATCGGCAATGGCACAGTGCTCGCGCGCCAGCGGGCTCCGTCTGTTTATGAGCACGTTGCGGGCACCTATGTGCTGACAACTAAATATCTAAAGTCAGCCAGTCACCTACTTGATGGTCGCGCATTCGGTTATCAGATTCCAGCAGAACGGGCTTTCGACATCGACTCGGAACTTGATTTTTCTCTTATCGAGTTTCTTCTTAAGCGCCAGCTTGGTCTTTGAGCCAATGAAGGGACATTAAGACTCGTGAAAGTATTATTTTGTACGCAAAGCGAAAGCCTCAAGTTGTTTGATGCGTTGTGCAGCGCCAGCAAAACACGGCTACCGGTCGAGCAGGCCGGTTTTATAGTGGCTGACAGCATGGCGTACGACCGCTGGCTTGTCGCACGACCAGGCTTCGAGCAGGAGGGCCACCGCTTACTTAAGGAATGGGAAGTCACGGCAAGGCCGCTGGATAAGCCGGACTTGTCCAAACTAGCGCGCTATGAACGAGAGTTGGGAGGTGCTGCGGGACTATTCGGCGCCATCGTAGCGGATCGTCGGTTGTTCATGGGGCCAGACTGTGCATCTACCCAAGACTACCGGCGTCGCTTTTCCGATGATGAACTGCTCTGTATCTTACAACGTGGTCTCGAGCGCATGGAGGCACTGTTCGATGATCTAAAGCCGGACCTCGTGGTCAGTTTTATATGTGTCACGATGCTCGATTACCTAGCCTGTCTTTTTGCTAACGCGAGGGGTGTGCCTTTCTTGAACCTACGCCCCACGCGCATAGGAGACCGCGTTGCTTTCTCGCGCGTGCTCAACGATCCCTCGCCCGAACTCGCTGCCAAGTATCAGCGGCTTCTGACCGGTGAGTCGTCCCGGTTCGAAGAAGAGGCTAGACAATACATACGACGAGTGAGAGAGCAGCATGGTCGCTATGAAGGTGTGGTACGCCCATCGGACAGACCAGCACTAAAGTCAAATTTTTCCAAGTTCGCGCGAATTGATCGTTTTTTCTTAGCGATTCGTGGCTACCTAGATTACCGAAACTCCAGCGCAGCTACCGACAACCACGTGCCCGATCCGTTGCGCCGTCTCTATTTCACGGCTTGGGGAAATCCAAGGCACGCATATCGCGTTCGCCAGTTTTTCAAGAATCGCTATATACGCGAACATGATCTTCAGAGTCTGCGTTACGTGTTTTTTCCGCTACACACAGAGCCCGAGGTGTCATTGCTGGTTTATGGTCGACCGTACGTCAACCAGATCGAGATCATTCGGATGCTAGCCATGAGCTTACCGATCGACACCGTCCTCGTTGTGAAGGAGCATCCGTGGATGGTTGGGAAGCGAGCCCTTGGCGCCTACCAGAAGATGCTTGATATTCCCCGTGTCAAGTTCGCCGATCCCGCGCTGGAAGCCAGGATGCTTGTAAAGCATTCTGATCTCGTCGCCGTGGTTACGGGCTCTGTTGCGCTTGAGGCGGCAATGCTCAACAAGCCCGTCATTACGTTCGGCGATTGTCCATATAACCTGCTGCCTGACAACATGGTTCGCCGTTGCGCCGACCCAAGGCATCTGCAGACGTTGATTCGCGATGCGATCGCGGATCATCAGGTTGATGAAATCGCATTGCTAGCCTTTGTAACTGCGGTGTTCGAGTCGAGCGCAAGCGTCAACTTGTATTCCGTCCTGCTGGGTAAGTCGAATGTTCATGCGGAACGAAACGCCGCCTATGCGGAAGAGATCGACAACTTGGCGGAACACCTAGTGTCCTTGCTCGGCACGAAGGCGGGAACAGGAGCTGCCCACCCGGACACAGCGCGTTGGTAACGGAGAAATAGCTTTGAACAGTAATGACATTCAGAGGCGAGTCAACGAGCTCGGAACTCTACAGGCATGGAACCATAATTACACCTTGCCGCACGGCGTGGAGACGCGACCGGGGGCGCAACTCTCCCACGGCAAGAATCTGGTGAAGCTTGAGCGCCTCAAACCGCTATTCGACGAGATAGGGCTGGGTGGGAAGTCCGTTCTCGACGTCGGCTGCAATGAAGGATTTTTCTCGCTGCATATGGCCAGCGAAGGTGCCAAGGTTATAGGCATTGACATCGATGAACAGCGGATTGCCAAGGCGCGCTACGTGCAGTCTGTCCTCGGTGAAGGAAAAGACGTCCGCTTCGACAGCTTGGACATCTATTCTCCACGGTTCAAGGCGCTCGACCGCTTCGACCTGTGCCTTTGTCTGGGCTTCATTCATCGTGTGCCTGATCCGTTTTCCGCGATCGCGGCGGTCGGTGATCGCGCCGATATGATCATCTTCGAATGGAAAGCCTTGAAGTTCGGCCCCCACGATGATGCATTTGCCTATTTTTCGCCGAAATCCATCGACGAGGCCGACTATTACGGCACCGAATACTGGCTTCTGAGCTATGCTGCCCTCGAGCGAATCCTGCAGCGGATAGGTTTCAAGCATTTCCACCGAATCGATGATCCGCGGCAGCGCCGCGCAATTCTAGTAGCAAGCCGTCAGAAGCATCCCTTATTCGACCGGCCCGACCAGCTCATTCATCGCGGCAGGCTGCGAGCGCTTCTGACACACGGCAAGCGGTTCCTGAGAACCGTCGTGAATATCATCACTGGTCGTCTGAATGCCTGATTATCCTATTGCGCGCCTACGTTACACGGTAGGCAACGCACTGCGCTTTCTGTCTCGTCCTTGGCGTCAGCGCACCATTTGTCCGGAAGACGCGACAACTATTTTTGGATGCTCGTTTGGCGACGGCGGTTGGCACCATATCCGGCGCACGCTATTTGAATTCGACAGCGATCCGTCAATTGCGCTCGCTGAGTCGTCGCTCCATCGCTATCTTGAGCGATTTTGTCCATCCAGCATTTCACCCCTCGCGGGAGTATCCGGAGAGGAGCCGCTGCCTCTGTTTGTTTATCCATGGGGCACATTCAACGACGGGGGAATCGTGAGCGCGAAAGACCCACGATCCTCTCGGTTCTGTGGTCCTTCGACGGCAGCGTTCATAGACGAGGAGTTCCAACGTACGATTCGCCTATACGCTGAAATGCGGGCGCAGGGCTATCTGCCGACGCGGTTTCCCAACTCCCATATTGGCGGGACCTGGCTCGAAGCAGCGGATGGCCGCCGGCGCTTTGTTGTAATGCAAGGCAATCATCGTATGGCGATCCTGGCCCACCTGGGGATTCCGAAGATTGAGGTTCGCACCATCCCGCAGGCCTTGATCTGCGTCAAGGAAACAGACATCGCGCGGTGGCCTCTTGTCGCGGCCGGGCGATGTAGCGTCGATCACGCGCGACGCGTATTCGACATGTTTTTCTCGGAAAGCGGTTGGCATGTGGCAAACCTCATCGCATCGTCCGAATGAGACGTCAATGGAGACAGGCAAAGTGCGACTGGTGAGCTGTTGTCCGACCTGCGGAAGCGAGCGCTATGCCCGGCTAGTTGCGATCAACGATGGCAACCGAGACCGCTACCGGCGATTCAGCGATGTTAAATACGGCGGGCATCTCGACGACTGGATTGCGACGTTGGAGCCAGAAATTGTGGTCTGCGGCCACTGTCGCCACCACTGGTATTTGCGTCAGCCCTCGCCAGTGCAACTGTCACTCATGTACGCAAACGGTCGTCGCTTACTGCCCGGCGCAGTTTCGCGTGAGCCCACGATGGAAATGTTGGTGGAGATGCGGCGGTTTGCGAAGTTAGCAGGGAAGAATCAGCCTCGGCTTTTAGACTTTGGCTCAGGCTTCGGGCGCTGGGCGCGCGCCGCAGCCAAAGCCGGGTTCCGCGTCCATGCCTACGAGCCTAGTGAGGCCCGCGGTTCGGAATCCGTTGAGGAGTTCACACTAGTGCACGATTTGTCAGAGATTGCGGGTATGCGCTTCGATGCCATCAACCTCGAGCAGGTACTCGAGCACGTGCCTGACCCCGAAGAAACTCTGCGAACTATCACGGCGTTTTGTACGCCGAATACCGTCTTGCGTATCCGTGTGCCCAACATACTCAGGCCTCCGGAAGGATCAAGAGTCTGGGCGGATTGGCCGTACGATGGGAAGCGTGTTCACGCAATGGCCCCTTTCGAACACCTTCACGGTTTTACACGCCTTTCACTGGTCAATTTGATTAAGCGAGCTGGGTATGAGCTTTTACCATTGAATAAATTTTGGCGTAGCTATCCAAATTTCGCGATACGTAATTTGGTTGGCAATGTATACACCAAAGTCGCCCAAACAATGGTGCTTGCGACGTTGAGAAATTAGATTAGCCGTACAGGAATTGATTGTGAAAAATATCTGTGTTGCCTTAACAAATAGAACTAATTACTCGAAATTAAAAACTGTTCTTTACGCTTTGCGTAACCTCCGCGATGTGCAGTGCAGGATCGTATTGAGTTCGACGATCCTACTTGAGCGCTATGGCAGTGGATATCAGGATCTATTACGGGATGGGTTTGAAATCGACCACCAGATCGATTGTGCTTTGATGAATGATTCTCATGAGGCTATGGCCAAGACTGTGGGCCTGTCGGTAGTCGAGCATGCTACCTACTTCCAGTGGCGCAAGCCTGATCTGCTGATGATCGTCGGTGATAGGTTCGACATGCTGGCCCCTGCGGTTGCCGCATCGATGATGAATATCCCGATCGCCCACATCCAGGGTGGAGAACTCAGCGGGACGATTGATAATGTGATTCGTGACGTCATAACGCGCTTTGCATCGCTCCACTTTGTCGCCACGGAACGAAGTGCACTTACTCTTGTCGGTTACGGCGTGCCAAAAGCGAAAGTTTTCGACTACGGATGCCCTGCAGTCGAATACATCAGTCAGATTGATGTTGGTGAGTATTTTGATAAGGCAAGACTAGGAAAAACATTTAAGCATGACATCGATATTGGAAGTGACGAAGACTATTTTCTAGTTATGATCCATCCTGATACGACCAACCGGCACGATGTCAACATGGATGCTGTGATGGACGCTGTCGCTAGTTTCGGATTAAAGGCTTTCATCTTTTACCCCAATGCTGACGCGCACAACTCCGAAATCGTTTCAAGCATTGCGAAGTATAAGACCAACAACAAGTTTTTCATGATTCGTCACATGCCTCTCGAGGGGTTTGTTCATACGATGGCTCATTGCGCTTGCATGATTAGCAATTCAAGTTCAGGTATACGTGAAGCGGCATCGTTTGGAGTGCCTGTCATCAACATTGGTCATCGCCAAGTTGAGCGCGAGAGAAATCAAAACGTGATTGATATCGGTGACCGATATGAAGAACTTAGACCAACCATTGAAAAATATATGGAATATCGGTTTGACAGGAAAAACATATATTTCAAACCAGGCTGTGCCAAGAAAATTGCGACCACGATTACGCAATTTATCAGTGACGGAGAGCATAAGTGACGGCTTCTAATTTTTTAATTGGGGATCGTCCTGTTGGCGAAGGTGCGCCCTGTTTTCTTATTGCCGAGGTCGGCTTGGCTCACGATGGCAGCCTTGGTACAGCGCATTCGTATATTGATGCCGTTGCTGATGCAGGCGCGGATGCCGTCAAGTTTCAAACACATATTGCCTTGGCAGAGAGCTCTCCCAAGGAGGAGTTTCGTGTAAAAATTTTTCCGCAGGACAACACGCGTTTCGAGTATTGGGAAAGGACGGCTTTTACTGAGGAGCAATGGCGTGATTTGAAGCAACACGCCGAGGAGAAACGACTTGTTTTCTTGAGTACTCCTTTTTCTAATTCAGCCGTAGCATTGCTTAGGCGGATTGGTATAAAGGCCTGGAAGATCGGTTCAGGTGAGACGAATAACTTATTAATGCTTGAAGAGATTGCTTCGCAGCTAGAGCCGGTACTGCTGAGCTCCGGTATGAGTTATATCGAAGAATTGGATAGATCCGTTGCTCTACTACGTTCCAACGGTTCTTCTGTAATGGTCATGCAGTGTACAAGTAGCTACCCCTGCCCCCCAGAACGGTACGGCTTGAATATGCTTGGTGAATACAGGCGTCGCTTTGGGGTTCCTGTCGGATTTTCCGACCATTCTGGCGAAATTGCGCCGGGACTGGCTGCTGTTACCATGGGCGCGAAGGCAGTCGAGGTGCATGTCACCTGGAGCAAGCAATGCTTCGGTCCGGATGTAAAGTCATCCCTGACTTTCGAGCAATTCGCCGAATTGGCTAAGGGCATACGTCTAATAGAACGATCACTTGAGACTAATATTGACAAGGACACGCTAGCGCAAGAAATGCGCGAGATGCGGCAGTTGTTCACAAAGGGCTTAGTGGCAAGCGAACCCATCGTGCCTGGTACATTACTTGAACGCCACCATCTCGATACTAGGAAACCCTGTCTTGGCATACCGGTCTCGGACTATCAGAGTGTTCTGGGCAGAATTGTGAAGCGGCCTCTTTCTTCGGGTGAACCTATCGTTTGGGGCGATTTGGATTAAACACTATGCTTTTGCCCCACTCTTCATTCCGTATCCTCAATACGGAGCCGGGGCGCTTGTCGCAGGAGGCCAGACTTGCTCTTCGCAAGTTGGCCCGTGTGGACGAGGTAGAAGCTGACCGGCTTTATTTGCTGGAAAACATCCATAAATATCATGGACTGTTCATCGGTCTTCGCAACCTTATCGACAGGGACGTGTTAGACAAGGCCGAACTATTACGGTGTATCGTCACTCCAACCACCGGCCTCAACCATATCGATATGGCGTTTTCCGAAGCGAAAGGTGTGAAGGTCCTCTCTCTACGGGGTGAAACAGAATTTCTGTCGACAGTCTCTGCAACGGCAGAACTCGCTTGGGGCATGCTTTTAGCGCTGGTTAGGAAGATACCTACAGCTAATCAAAGCGTGATGATGGGTGAATGGGTTCGAGATAACTTCTACGGTAACGAGTTGCGGGGGCGAACGCTGGGAATCCTTGGCTTTGGGCGGCTTGGGAGAATGCTCTCTGCCTACGGCCAAGCCTTCGGCATGAAAGTTCTTAGCCACGATATCAGATCTGTATCAGTCGTAGATGTGGAATCTGTTGGTTTGACTGAATTGCTGGAGCGATCTGATGTGATTTCAGTAAATCTTGCTCTCAACGATGAAACACGGGGCATGTTAGGGCGCGAGGAGTTCTTGCGTGTTAAACAAGGGGCATTTCTTCTGAACACCGCGCGAGGCGAGATCCTAGACGAGGATGCTCTATTGGAAAGCTTATTAACAGGCCGACTTGCAGGTGCAGCTTTAGACGTTATGGCGGGGGAAACTTCCGGAAATCAAAACTGGCTGAAGGAAAGCAATCTCCACGCCTACGCTCGCGATCACAGTAACCTCCTAATCACGCCGCATATTGGCGGTGTTACCTACGAGTCCGTCGAAAAAACCAATCATTTTATTATTGAAAAACTTGCAAATTATTTGAGAAACTTTTCATGAAAAGCATATCCGTTGTAATGAACGCTCGTTTAGGTTCGACTCGCGTTCCACAGAAACTTGTTCGCCCGTTTGCCGACAGTAGCCTGATCGAAATCGCACTCTCGAAGCTAGACAAAATGGACTTCTTTGAACATCGATTTCTAGCTGTTGCCGAGAAGGAACTCATTGAACTCGGCGGCAAATATCCCAATGTCGAAATACTTGCGCGGGACGTCGCAGCAGTCAACAAGGGGGTAAATCCGTTGACAGTGACCTTTGAGCACTACCTACGGGTGCCCTCTGACTATATTTTTGTATTTAATCCCTGTCTACCCTGCATTCAAATTGAAACTATTAGGAAGGCTTTCGAATATTTTCAGGCTACAAATTACAACTCCTACACGGCGGTGATCCCAACTGGCGATTGGATCTTCGATTCTGAAGGCAAGGCGCTGACCAATTCCGACCCCCGAAACGCAACCACTAACAAGGACCGGAGTTTTCTTAAAGGTTGCCATGCCTTTCACATTATCAAGAAGGAATTTTTTCAAGAACAAAAGATTCTTTGGACATTCATGCCACATGATCCGCACCTCGTAAGAATTCCCGAGGACGAGGCTGTGGACGTAGACACTCCCGCAGAATTTGACTTGGCAGAGCAAATTTATCGCAAGAATTGTTTCAGCCAGGCGCGCGCGTGATGGTGGCTTTTGAGAACAACTGTGACACAAGGGTTCCAAGCACTCTGGTGCCGCGCGTATGGACGATCAATCTAGACGTCTCCGTTTCGCCCATAGCTGTGACGCTCGATGGAGACGGTTGTCTCATCCAATATCAAGGTGAGCGTCAAAATGTAAACTGGAACAACTGCGGTCGTTGGCAATCCTTTCTAGTGGTCAAAGCGAAGGAGGCGTATCTGACGGCATTGGGTGGGAATGTCTGCCCGATCTACGCCAGGCGTATTGGCAACACGATCCGCCTCAGCAACGTCGCCAGCCGACTAATGCAGCCGAGTGAGACGCTCCACGTCGATGCATTCATTTTGTCGCAGAACCTCGCGGGTATTCCTTATCCCCAAAACAATTTCTTAAAAGAAATCCAGCTGCTCGAGGCTTCGGCAGAGTATCGCTTGTCTGCCTGTGGTATCCAGCGGCTGAGATCGGTGCTTGAAGGTGCCACGGTTCTTTCGCAGGATGAGGTGCTGGACATGGCCATCGCAAAGTGGGACGAACATCTCTCCTCTGGAGTTGATATATCCGTCCTGCTTTCGGGCGGGTACGACTCAAGGCTGAATCTCGCGATTGCATGCCATGCTGCCCGACGCTACGGCAGCCGGGTCCATGCGTTTCATGAGCACAAGAATGTCCATGAAGAATCGATCGCCACTGCGGTTGCTTCCGCCGCTGGTGTTCCACTCGTCGTACATAATCGGCGGGCCTTCGTAGGAGCAGATCGTGCCGTCGTATTAGATCCGTCGTTCATCGATCTTCAGTCGGGGTTTTATCGCGAAAACTTGATCCGCTGGCATAACTATCTCGGACATATTCGAACTGAATTGCCAGGGTGCGTGATCATGGGTCTGGGGGCAGAAGCGCATAAGGGCAAGTTCTATCGCCAGATCGAATCAATTGCCGAGGATGCACTTAAGGTCTTCGGTGTTGATGAGATCGTCGTAAAGTCAATCGCGCGTAAGCTGGTCTTGGGTCATGAAGACCACGATTCTCAGCGATCATTTTTCGAGAGGCTGGCGTTACAGGCAACTGCATTTGGCGAGTTCTCCGCGCAGATTGATTACGTTCATTATCAAACCTACATCGCCAACGGGTACGGGCATCGCTGCCATGATTTACAGCAGTATTATGATATCCCTTTCCCGTTTCTCGACAACGGATTCTTGGCCGCCGTGTTTGCTTTGCCGCAGAATGAAAAGGAGAATTTCGCTCTAGTGACCCGGGGCATCGAGCGCCTTGAGCCTGCTTTGGCCGCCATTCCTTTTACCTCGGCGAATGATAAAGCTCTGGGCCCAGCTGTGCGAAAGCCTACGACTGACGCGATGCGTGCATTCGTCCGTTTGCTTGGGCCGATTTATTACGATTGGTTTCCCCCGCGTCGACGAGGGAGGGCCAATATTACGCCTGTCGAATACGAAGCGCTTGCTGCTATTCAGTCGAATTCGCACCTTACGGACCTCCTCACCCGCTTGGCCTTGAAAGGTATAGAGAAAATACCTTTTATTCGTATGGATTATATGTTTGAGGCGTGCCTCTATTTTTCGTTGCTCGAACAGAAGATGGGCGTCATATGCACCATTGATGGAGGTGAGGCGTGAGTTGGGTTCTTGATTTCATTGGGCGTTTTGCCCCTTTCCGTCACGTTGTGAGCTATCGACTCATCGAAAAAGAGTCATTGCATCAATGTCCCGCGTGCCAAGCGAATGTTCAAGGAAACTCTACGCATTTTGCGCGCCTCGATCGTTACGGGTTCCCCGTTACTACCAACTGGTGCCAGCAATGCGACTTGCTGTACATTAATCCGCGACCCACAACAGATGTCTATAAGAGATTCTATGATTCAGGCGACTACCGCAGGCTAATTTCGGCGTTCAGCGGGCATGAAGATGACCACTTGCTGCCACAAGCACGTGTAATGCAACTTGCATCACTTTTAAAAGCAGCTGTGTCCAATAGGCCGTTATCCGTATTGAATATTGGCGGTACACGAGCCGATTATGAGGTGCTAGCGGGGCATATTGCTATTAGTCGCTATATATGTTTGAACCCAGGGGAAGTCGAAGCAGGCGAAGGCTATGAGGTTTTGCCTCAAACCCTCGAGACCTATTCTCCCCAAGGGGAGGTGTTTGACGTGGTTTGTTTGTTCGGCACGCTCAATCACCTATCCGAGCCAGGCGAGGCCTTCGGAAAGATTAGTAGGATGATGGGATCAGAGTCTTTATTTGTATTCGACTTCAAGGATCCAATAGTCAAGATGTCGCGCATGCGACAACCTATCGGTGGGCTGCAGTTCGATCACGCGACCTATCCAACCCGAAGAACACTTGGTGTGATGATGAGGGCGGCAGGACTATGTTTGCAGACATGGCATACAGATAACCAAAAGCTTTATACCTTCATCGCGGTCCGGGACTCTGGGGCGGCTGACTTTCCAGACGTTCTGGCGGTTCGTGAGTCATCGTTGATTGCTGAATTGCGTCATCGAGCCCGGCGCCTGCCGCGCCGGTTAACCTTACAGGTGCTGCGCTCGGTAATCGGGGTGACTCAATGAAGGTTTGGGGGCAATTCCGACGAGGGCTGCAGTCTTGGGAAAACGTTGTCGGACCTTATAGACGACGGGGCTACCTATTGTCCTTGCTACTCTGCCTGTCAGCCATTGCGGAGACTCTCAGTATCGGTTCTGTTCTTCCTCTCCTGAATGCGATCATCCAGGACTCAACTGCTGGTGAGCAAGGTCGCCTTATGGGATGGGCAAACGAGCTTTCCGCTGAGACCCGCCTGCTTGTGGCATCAGGCATTGTTGTCGGCTTGTTTTTTTTTCGCTCTGCGCTCACGTTGGGCCGTGAATACTATGCCGCCCACTTTACGAACGGCCTGCGCCATATGTGGAGCACCCGTATATTCGAAAACTATGTATATGGTGACCTACTCGAAATCAGAAAGGAAAAGCAGGGGCACGTGATCAATGCAATGGTCAACGAACCGATCTACGCGGCCAAAGGGGTTCAGGCGATCATTGATGCATCTGTAGCATTGTTGGTGGTCGCAGCCATCGGAATCTTTCTGCTGTGGCTAAATTTTTGGATAACTGTTACCTCACTGTTGGTCGTAGGGGGGGGTATCGGCTTACTGTGGCGCTTTTCTACAACCTACTCCGAGAATGTTGGTAAGCGCCGTGTTGCTTACAACCAAGCGATCAACCACTTGATCGCTGAATCGGTGACTGGCATTAGACAGATCAAGGTCTTTTCGGCCGAGTCCCGCGCGTGGAAAAAAATGGATGGGTATGTTCGAACCTTAATGGCGATGATGACCCGGTTCTCATTACTTAGTGCTGCCCCCAAGGCAGTTGGCGAGCTTCTCGTTATCCTCCTCATTATTTCGACGCTGTGTGTGGGGCATTTCGTATTTCAAAAAGACTTGGCGTTGCTTTTGCCCGAGACCGTGGTGTTCGCGCTTGCGCTAATGAAACTATTTGCGATGGGGTCGCTTCTTCTTTCCAAACGAATGGAAGTCGCAACTTACTGGCCATCCGTCAAATTAGTGCATGCGCATGCTTCACTACTGCCAGCGGAACGGGAGGAGCAAGAGTCTGCATCTCCGATCCTGTGGAGTAAATTGTCAATTCGGGATCTTTCTTTCAACTTCCATGGCGGCCCTTCGGTCCTATCGGGTCTTTCGCTCGACCTACTGAAAGGGCAGGTGGTGGGCTTGGTCGGAAAATCTGGGGCGGGCAAGTCCACGCTATGCGATATCCTGACCAAGTTGGTTATTCCAACCTCGGGCGACATGTATATTGATGGTCAAGGTTTGTCGTCAGTAGGCCGTGCGGCTTGGCGGCAACGGATGGGGTATGTCTCCCAGGAGCCATTCCTGTTTCATGCAAGTGTCAAAGAAAACATCAAGATAGGGATGCCAGAAGCCGCTGATGAGTGCGTGATCCGTGCGGCCAAGGCAGCACAGGCAGATACGTTCATCGCAGCCTTACCTAATGAGTACGACACCCTTGTCGGCGCAGGCGGCGTGGGACTTTCGGGTGGGCAGAAACAACGCATCGCCCTAGCGCGAGCATTTCTGCGCCGTCCCGATGTGCTGGTTCTGGACGAG
>Ga0194115_10002088_pt1 | contig 24234 bp, 13 predicted proteins | sample TA2MahsurfametaG_3_FD_148656 | JGI IMG/M metagenome (GOLD analysis project Ga0194115, IMG submission 148656) | Freshwater microbial communities from Lake Tanganyika, Tanzania - TA2015002 Mahale S4 surface | ecosystem: Environmental > Aquatic > Freshwater > Lake | place: Tanzania: Lake... | reverse complement strand
GACAGTACTGGATCCGATGCTTCGGCACGGGCGGCAGCGTTGGGTCGGATGACGACGGCATATACCGTCGGTGCGACATTGGGGCCTACAGTGGGCGGATTCCTTGCCGATCGGGGCGACTTTTACATTGGTGCTAAATTGGCAGTTCTCGGTTCCTTGATTTCTGTGATTATTTCCTTTGTGTTCCTGCCTGACGGTGGAACAAGAACCGAAAACGACGACCCGGAGAACGAAAAACAAACTGTGAAAACCAAGCGTACGTTTTTAGAAGGTCTTCGGCACTCGGGAAGTATGGCCATGCGGGCGTCCTTGTGGCCTCTTTTGATGGTCAAAGTACTTGGAGGTGTGGTGGCGAGCATGCACTCGACTGCTATGCCTCTTGTTTTGACGCAGCAGCTGGAAATCGAACCATCTCAACTCGGATTGACGATGTCGGGGAGTATGATGGCCGTTGCTATCTTCGGAGCTTTCGGAATGGCGCCGTTAACTAAAGCTTTGGGACCGCCTCGAATGACCTATGTGGGACTGTTAGGTCGAGCGGCCGTTGGAGTTATCATGGCATTCATCATCTCTATGGCCATTGCTCTCAGAGGTAGCTTTTTGACGCAGATCATCGGAGTTGCAATCGGACACGCCCTCTTTTCGCATGTCCTGGCGACGGGCCTTACAACTCAGACTACTGGGGCAGTAAGCAGCGATGAAAGAGGGACTCTCCTTGGTCTGGAACACAGTCTCTTTAGCCTGGCAAGGATCGGTGGCCCGAAGATTGCGACATTCCTATTGCCACTTGGTACAGGCCTTTGGGCTGTTGAGACGTCATGTGGAGCATTCGACGTTCTTCTTATGGTCACGCTAGTAGCACTTCGCGCCGAGATACAAACCGAAGACAAAAAGAAGCCATAAGTCTGTAAAATAGAGCGTTTTGGCCAATTAGCGGCAGCTACGGAACTACGTGATAGAAAGATGATTCAATTTACCAACTTTTTCGACCTTTCTTGCCCGTGTTCTGCCCCCTGGGTTGTCCCTTGCTCTTTCCTGCTCGCATCAGAGCCTCCATCTTCATGTTGTCGATCTTGGGTTGAATGTCAACATAATAGCCAAGACCCTCCTTGCCCATTCGAAAGACATACCCAGTCTTGGAACCAATGAATTTCTTGGCTGCGATGAAGTCTCCACTTTCTTTCGTTGAGGAAGCGGACGTTTCTTTGTTGCTGGATTTCGAAGTCTCCTTCTTGGCGTCCTTGGGAGTTACCATCTTTTTCGAGGCATCATCAGTCTTTTCGTCTGGCCGCTTCTCTTTCTTTGATTGTTTCGTTTTTGACGTGGTTTCTTCCTCTTTCTGTTTCTTTAGTGCTCGCAGTAAGGGACTCTCCGTTTGTCGTTTCTTCTCACTCGTTGAGGCTTCGTTGCTTTCTATAACGTGCGTGGATTTGGTTGTTTCCTTCGCGTCGTTGGGACTCTCCTTCTTTTTGGAACTTTTGCTGCTATCGGACGATCCTTCCTTCTCGTTTGATGTCTTTTCTTTCGCTTGTTTCTTCGCTATCTTGGCATCTTCCACTTTCTGTTTCTTGAGTGCTCGCAACAGGGGACTTGTCATTTCTCGTTTTTTCTCACTCGTCGGTGTCACCTTTTGTGGAATCTTTGCGTCGACGTCCTTTTCGGGTGTATCAATCTTACTTCCGATAGCATCATCGACCTCATCTACTACTCCTGCTGCAGCGGCAATCTCACGCAAGACTTCTGGAGTCTTGTTGTAAATTGGCAATGACACACTTTCTGGAGTCTTAATGGAAATGTTTTGAATATTCGCCCACTTTTGGGGGACATGAGGTACAGTACCCTTCACAATTTCGGTAATATTTTCTGTCAATTGCTGACACGTCATGCCAGTGGTTCCCGCACTATAAACGACACGGTCGAAAATGAGAGGGAAGGAATTGGGTATTATCAACATCATCCTCATGATCGAGTCTCACGACGGACGGCGCGGGGATGCCGCGAGGTGTCGACGAGACGAGAGGACGAGCGCAGAATCCTTCCAACAAAGAACAACGTACCGGATAGTAAAACATGTCCCCTTTGATATGGAAAGATAGGTCGCATTCAATGCTCTTTGAATCGTAAAGGGTAAGGCTTCCTTCCGAGTTAGGGTAATGGGAAGTGGTAACTTTTTCGCCTTGTAAAAGTCAGATCCTAATGCCTTCGATAACATCGGAAGGATACGATCATCTGCCATGAATACGTTATATTTGTGGAGTAAGGCACGACGTTGTTCATACCGAGCATGTTTCGTACGAAGGGATTGAAGACCCAAAACCTTTTTAATACATCCCATTTCGTCTGGAAATCTTGTAATCATATCCTGGACCCATGGTTTGGATTCTTCCTTTACAATCAAACAGACTTCAGGTTCTTCAAGATCATCATTATGGGTAGACGAATCCTTGTCACCATTACTTGCTAGTTGAAACAATGGATGAGGAATCATGATCCGGGTTGGTTTCTTGGACGAAACCTGTGGAGTACGCAACATCGTAAACTGAAGAAAAATCTGTCGATCACTTCCAAGGAGATCAGTCTTCTTGCTGTTATTATTGTTCGTCGATGATTGCGTCTTTTCATGATACTGAATTAATGCTTCTGTTGCCTTTTCCACTAGAGATACATTGATACCCGTCATGAGTCGGTGCGAATGGCCGTCGAGTTTGCTGTTGTCATTCGTCTTGGTGTTCTTCGTTTTGGATGACTTGCTATCAGACTTCATCTTGCTGACATCCTTTGGAGTCTTAGGAGGCTTAAGACCTACCGCTGCGGTAGTCTTTTTCTTGGAGGAAAGCTCAGTTTTGGCCACCATGGTGGAAGACGTTGTAAAGACGCAATGGAACAAAATGAAGGACGTCCAAGAGAAGAAAAAGAAAAGAGAAGAAGGAGGTTGTTGGGTCGGGAAAAATGAAGTAGATTTTGTGTTGGTTGGCGCCGAGCGCAGGCGCATAACCTAAAGAGAATGGCATTGACTCCATGGACCACTTCGTCATACCCCTGTGGCCCATCGCAAGATTAAAATAATTTAATTGAAGGCCACAAATAGGGGGTATTACCCCCTTCCGTTTGAGCCGTTTCACAGATACATAGTTTCTTCCTACGCGTCGTTGGGGGTAAACGATGGCTGCGAAACCGCTAAAGGCCAAAGTATCGAAGGACCCTCCTCCAACCCTGCCGAAATGATGGCGACATGACAAAGTTGGCACCCGTAGTACACCATAATTACGATAGGATCCAGGATGGAAATCCCTTTGTTCTATCCGAATCATGTATCTCAGCCACGTCGATACGTTGTCGATGGCGTTACGGGGATTTGGCATCGTGATGATGCAGAAGACGACGAAAATGCCAATCTTGGGGATGAAGTCCTCCGTGATGACACAACAGCGCTCACAAAGACGACTGTACCAGAACTCATCTACGAGGAATCTATTCCAGGATCGGCCAGTGTATCTGAATTAGACCTCCGTGGACGGACCTATGTGTTATCTACCTGTGCCAAATGGGAAGATCATCCAGAGATTTTGAGCCTATGCCTAGCATCCGCCACTTCATCTACAAATTTAGACGATTGCCGTCAGGTCCTTACCGAATTGGACTATCGTCCTCTTGAACTTCAACCCCTCATTTCTGTGAATGCATCCGCCGAGTCAGATAGAAATATCATTCGTTTGACATTGGTAGATACGACAGGAACCTTTGTGACTATTCTCCTTACGGACCAACTCATCCCTGTTATGCTAGGAAGTGAATTTGGGGATGGTAGTTCGGCTCTTCCGGCCGGACGTCATCCCCACGTTCTCAAACCTGCCGATTATATTGATGAACTGACAATCCTTCACGCTGTGACGGGTCAAGAATTACAGTCCTCTATGATCGCCTTTGTCAATCCGACAACGGCTATCGTTGCCCTTTGTCCCTTTCTGTTGACTGTGGATTTGCACAAGAGAGCTAGCTACATATGGAATGAAGCTCAATGTCTCGAAGATATGAGATCACGATACGGTGGGGGGTCATTATTGCGAAGCTACTTTCCAATGTTCCAATCGGATCGCGGCCAGATGAAGATGCCTGCAACTGCCGCTCTTTGCCTTTCAGCTGCTCGGAACCCGTTGTTGGATTCCACCTACTGCATAACATTGCATTCCGATGGTAGTCTTCGTCGATGGAAGATCGATATGGCTGTCTCAGCGGTACCCTTGGAAGTGAGTTCCCTGGATCATTCCCAACTACCAAGCCCGTCATGTTGGAGTGATGCTCCAAACGCCATCTCTCTCTGTGCCCGGACATATGACTTGGCATATTCCATTGGGATTCATATCAAGACTGATGGTCTCCCTGTTGAGGCGAACACGACGTCTGACGAAGACGGGTCGGTGGATGATGACGATCCCAGTCTGGTCACAAGTGACTGTCATCTATTTGTGTTGTACGGAACGACCCATGCATCGCAGAACCGAGAACCATCTCGCGATTTGACTGGATCATGTGTCACCCTGGAGGTTCCCAATGAGGCACGATCGTTGGTGGGGATGAGCTTTTCTCCCACTTCCGCACGATGTTCTCTTCACGTCCTGTACAAGTCGTCGACTGCTATTCCTTGGCAATCATCATCTTTGCCCTCGTCGATGGACGCGGCGTCTTCCAAAACAATTCATGTCGTCTATCCTCCCAATATGGTGAGCATGGTCAGCCCTGTACCTGATATTGTTAGTATAGGTTGTCAAAAGGAGGGTGATGCCGGAAGCTTGGATTATGTTGCCAACATTGAGCGATGTCGTATCCGGTCGATGATGGTAGGACCAAGTCTTCTCACTGAGAGCGACGATGATGATCCTGGTGCCGATCGTGAACATGGCAACGATCACAGTAACAGCTTGGAATCCATTCTGCACCAGGTCGACTCATGGTACATGAAGCATTTGTTCCGCCCTATCTTCCCTAGAGGAAACGGAACTGTTTTGCCCCCGTCTGTCGGATGTATCCGCCGTGCCTTGGCGAAAACGGTTCGTGGATCAGCGTCATCTTCCAGCAACAGCAACAACAAGAAGGAAGGAGGGGGAATGAGTCTAGAGCTTGAAACTGTTCGAACCATGTACGAATGGAGACAACGGGATCGTCAGAGGTTAGCGATCGCAACCAAAAAGCAAAACAAGAATCCTCGTGCGAACGTCCGTCGTGTTTCCAACACCGAAATCACCAAGAGGGTGGTGGACGGCGACACAGCTGCCTCCACTTCGACTACTCCGTTTTCTCTTTATGATGCTTTGGCGGCCTATGACGAAAGTGATAATGACGGCGAAGAGATGGAAGTCGACGTAGGCTACAATTATGACAACAACGACGATGACTGGGATTTGATGGAAAAGGAAAGATCTGATGAAGTTGAAGCACATGAAATGCGATGGCGACGTTTGTTGCTTCAAATATGGGAAGAGGAGCAGGTTACTCGTACCCCATTGACGGTGAAATGGTTATCATCTCAGCCTCTTCAGGTCCTTGTCCGCTTAGGACTGACTACCGTGACTGAGGTTCCGCCTAATACGGCTACGTCAACGACTCCATTCGAGACTTCCTCTTCCTGGGAAGCGACTTTGGATATCTTGGCCCTAAAGATACTTGGTCTCATCGAATCTGATAAACATCAGTCGGCTTCATTGTACGCTTTGGAACATAACATGTCCATGGCGATATCAAAGGCAGACCTCGCTTTGAGACCTCCTATAGAAACCTTCGTTGATAATTTGATTGACCTTGCTCAATGGGCGACAGCAGTTGAGGACGAAGAAGGAATGACGGATGATGATCACGATCTTCTCGACGAAACGTTCCCCAATCTAAGCCCTTCGCAACTCGTAAAGTGGATCCAGAAAACACCAAGCAACACGACAGACCTACTGCCTGGGCTTGAGCTGATTGAAAGGGTTGCTACAAGTGGAATAAACAGCGTGACGTGGAGTCAACTTCAAGTTGCAGATTATCAGCTCCGACACTCGGCCAGTACTGTGGTTCTCCGGTGCATTGACTCGGTTCGACGTTTGCAGCTGAGTCGCTCCCTACTGCTTCTCTTTGTGGGAGAAGGTGGCCAGGCACGAGATGCTGCATTGAGGGCATACCTACACGCTATTGCGGTGCTGTGGACTTCATCGCAACGTATCCCAATGCCTCATACAGCCTTTCAATCTCGGAAGTCTGTGCGTTTAGGCGATGACCAAGATTCAACGTCTCCGCCAAATAAACGGCTCAGTTTTGGAGATGACGCCACAAGTATTCTAGCTCCTGTTACGTCGAAGGTGACTACGACTATTGATGCCATTGCAATCGAAGTCTCCCAGACGATGGACGTGAATTCTGTTGTTCCTGTTTCTCTTGTCGGAGTATCGGTATACTTGGCGAGAGCTGTATTCGGACAGGTCTTTTCTTCCAGGGATGGAGACATGTCGATCGGCAAACCAGCGTTGCTTCCAGAGCTCGGAGCCTTGCCTCGTCCTAAGGACGACGGCATCGCGACCGATTATCCGAGACTCGCACTTCGGTTGCTGTCTCCTTATGTGGCATATCCACTTGATGATGATTCTGCAGACGTTGTTCTAGCGCGAAAGGAGTCATTGGCCGAATGCCTACTGATTGAATCGCATGTATCCTCCGCCCCCGTCTCGACGAAAGCGCAGATGCGACAAATCGCCTGCGAGATGCTTGTCCCGGATAGCCCAAGTCTTGAAGGCCCCACCGTTCAAGCATCTGTCCGATCAGCCTTGGCGTATCTACAGACGATGGGACAGGGCACGTTCAAAAGTTCTCCGGTTTCCAAGGAAATGCTGGTCGGTCTATTACAGAGCATGATTCCAAACGGGACAGTGATCGAGATTCGCAGATTGTGTGAACTTGAGACTGTGAAAAGACTGTTTTCACCGATTGCAGCTGCTGGCACCAAGGCTTTCGACCACGACGTCGCCATACAGGCTGCCGTAAGCACTTTTGCTGAAATTATGTTGCACGTGTCTAGGATCACCTATCGATTGACCATTCTGGAACGCCATGTCAGGAAACCGGATTCCAACGAGGAGGGAGAGAATCCCGACGTTGTCATTAGCTTTATCTCAAGCGCCTTGACTGACATGGCCAACATGTTTCCTGACGAGGTTTGTGGAACGATGCCAGAGTATGGGAAGATGTGGTCAAGACTTTTCAATCACTCCATCTTGGCTCGGAAATGGAAGACAGCGTATAGCGCATGTGTTCGCAATCCAAGGGCAGAGCTTCGCGCGAGCAGCTTCAAACGCTTGATTCGCGCCATGGTCGACCAAGGCTCGTTGAATGTCCTGCTCCTCTTGTGTGCTGAATTAGGACAACGGATCTCCCAGACCTCACGGATGTCAGCCACTGAAAATCACGAAACGGTGGATCTCTACGAACTCGCTTCTGATGTACTGGCGGAAAGTGCGTTTCGCGACTGGTACTCGATCCGGGCTTCTTCGGCAGACCCGTTGAATCTCTCTGATTACCAAGGGGCTTTGTACGCCCTCCACACTTCGCAAAAGCAGTGGCGACGAGCTGCACAGTCAATGGATATGCGCTACGTGAATGCCAAGAAGGCCTTCGACAGTGGCGGGCATTCTTCGTTCATCGAGGCTCGATCATCGGAGGTACGAGATGACTTGATTGTCGAGGACCTTGTTCTGGCTTCCATCAGCGCGCTCAACGCCATGGAACTTGTCAGAAGCGATGCACACAAGTTCCTTGTTTCTGGGGAGTATGGTCAATACATCAACATTCCGGCTGACCCGGTTGCTGGAGATCCTTCTGATCCGGCGATGCCGTGGAAGAGATCCCGAAGTCCAGAGATCATAGGTGAAGAAGCATCGACATACAACGAAGATCGACTCTCGAAATTCATGACGAGTACAGAGCTCTGGGGTAGGGCTATCAGAAGTATCGCCCTTCGAGCTCTGTACTTGGATCGTGCTGTTGATCCCTCAGTCTCGAAGGTAGCATTTCTTCGTGAAATTGATAGCTCCAAGCCGGACATCGACAATTTGTTCAGTTATGGCTACTTCCACTATGGATTGCTGCTTGCCATGGCGTGGACCAAGAATCGCGAAGCTGACACGGGTTCCCGTCGACCAGAAGGGAATGATCTATTCATCGACAGCCTCCTGCACATGCTGGAAGCCTACTTGATTCCTCTTGCCTTGAGTGGACCTCAAGAATTTCCCCGCCCTTCCTTGGCGCAACTAGAAAATGCTTTAGACAGCATCAACCTGGATGGTGGTTCATCGTCGAATGTGGTCGCAGAGAAGAACTCGGACGTGCCGAGTCTCGAAAGTCGAGCATTGATCGCAGCGTCGATGACATTGGTGCGAAATTTGACCGTGTCATTCACACGGTCTGATGCGCCTGTCGCGCTGGAGGTTGCTTCGATGTTTCTCAATAATGGCAGCCCGTCACTTCCGGCCTGGCTTGAAGGTTTCATCATGGGATCATCGAAAGGAGCGCCTTCACGGAGTGGCCTATTTGCACCACGTCGCAGCCCTGGAGTTCATGGCTACTTGGGCGACCCCGCTGGCTTGCTCCGGTTGTATACGGAACACGGTTTCCTCACCGAGGCGTGTATGGTCGTTTCGACGACTCTTACAGCCGTGGACTCGGAAGGACGGACTCGTACTGAAAAGGCATCGTCACGGTTGCCTGAAAAGGGAGACATCGACTTCGTACCGTACAGGGCGATTGATATCCTTTGGAACCTTTCAGAGATCGTTTTATCCAAGAGAGTACTTTCATCAAGTGAGCAAAAGCTCCTTGAAACTGCAAGAGTCAACATGATGAAGTCATTGGAAGAGCATTTTTCGTTGGCTTCCATCAGCGAAGCGGGGATGAGAAGTTCACGAGCCCTACGCAGTTAGTTTGGTACGTATTAATGACTCTACAAAGAGAGCCGGTGTCCCTAGCAAATGTCCATATGCAGAATGTAAACGGTCCTAGGTTGGATTATCATTCCGCACCTTCTAGAGCCTAAGATCATGACACAAGATATGGGGACCTACTCAATCCAGATGCCCGCCTCCCTAACATACCCATCATCGAGTTTAAAGACGAAGAAACTAGATCAAAATTCCTTTCCCGGGGGTGGAACGGAGAGTGTAGTCTTTCAATGGACGTCCGCTGGATTTTCAATTAGACCATTCATCATCTCTGCGATTTTCTCACTTTTCTTGAGAACCTGCTCTTCAAGTTCCTTCGTCCGAATATCTTGATCTTGAATATGCTGTTTCATCTTTTCAATTTCTTGAACACGCTTTTCCAGTTGTTGATTTAGGGTATCACGTTCATAGGACAAAAATTGATTTCGGAGTCTTCGTTTTCGCATATCTGCATAGAGCCTTGATTTTGGCATGTAGGACTCAGCGTCACTATCGTCATAGGTATCATGACTGTCAAGAGCTTCTATCGGCTGCCCGAGTAGAGTATCTCCCACTGTGAACCAATCACGTTCGATCGATTCTGCGGCACAGGAAATCTTCGTCAATGGCCACATCTTCTTGTTGGTGGGTGGTGCCCGTGCTTTCGAATCCCTGGGGGTACCATCCTCAATTCTTTCCGGTCCTACTTCCTTGACACGAGTTCGACGGGAATCCTGTGTCGGGGAGGCAGACTCACTAAAGCAGCTACTCTCCACACTGTAGGTACCACCCCCAGAGGACGCGCCGTACGAATCCGCAATCGCAACTGTTCGGGTACTGAGCTTCCTTTGAATGGACGTCTCTGCACGTAGATGATGATTCGGTGTCTGCCTGCCGGAAGCAGCTAACCGTGTGTCAAAGGTCGGTTCCTCCGACGTATGCGGCCGACCAGAGACGCTACGGTCATTCTTCGCGATTGTTTGCCTAGTGAAACTTGGGTGGTTGTCCTGATGCTTCGGTGAAACGAAGTCACTGTTCATGGACAAATCACTATCACTGTTCACAAGGGGAATATTGCTTGGAGTGAGAGCTCTGATTCTCGGTGACTGGGCGTTGGGTCCGACCATATGGTTCACTGTCGGCTTGCCTATCACAAGTGCGTCATACATGGCTCCTGGTGACAGTGGTTGGCGGAAGAAGCCACGGTGATGATTGGTCATAACTCTTTGATCATAAAATCCATGACCATAATGGACATTTCGATGAGGATCATATCGGGGGGTGATGTTTTCCTGTTCCGACAAGGGAAGGCCTTCGCTGTTGACAGTAGAATTGTCATCCTCGAGTCGGGGATAGAAGAAGGCGGAATCAACTCTCGGACTGTAAACAGCGGGCTCAGTAACCATCCCACACATGGGGAGTGTAATGGAAATGTTCATTTTTCGTTTTTGATGGGTTCTTATTGTTGTGCTGGTGGGGGGATGATGGTCCAGAGGTAACAATGAAAGTGGTCGTCGTTTTTGATGGTGAAGTCGTGATGTGTGTGTGAGGTGTGTGACCGATGTTTTCTCTCTAGTGGATGGTGCTCTGTCACGCCAAGGAAGCTGCTTTCCCAGACACCTACACCGTGGGCGTTTCCTATTCGTTCGCTAATAGGAATCCTGTATAGTGCCCCCGCGCACTAGAGCGTGAATACTTAGAGAAACAGCGATCGCGACCCTATTGAGATATTTATAAGTGGGATTGGCTGGCGGCCTAGAATTCGCTTTCGTTGAATCGGACTGTCCGAGAGGAAGACAATCACGCTTTCCAAAAAAGCATAAGACCCATATCTATCTATCATATCTAGAAATATGAAAATCCTCTTACATATGAATGATGCATATATCTCGCGAAGCTATAGATACGTATGATACGAGAAATCGCTCCCTTTGATGTTCGCCGCCGACGTCTCCTCTAGAGAAATGCGTACTTTCGTGAATTTGTTCTTGTTCAACCCTCGGAAGAAAGTGTGTTCACAGTCACACCAAAAAAAGGTGCCACATTGAACAGATTATGTTTCTTTAGCATGACTATTTTCCCCACTCCTTCAAAGACTCTTAAGCAACAACAACATGCACGACAATACAGATACCGATGAAGAGAGTCTCCTAACGAGCAATGAAAAATCGTCTCTCCTTCGACAAGCCCAATTAGCTCCACGTCGGCAATATTCGATCCAATCGGATATATGTTCCCTAAATGCTCTACCAGGGATGGAAATCCGTTCCTACATGATTCGGCAGAATGGGACTTTCAAAGTATGTTCACCTTCTGATGCACTATCGGGTGCGAAGGGAGGGAAACGACATTACTGGGTCGATATCGATGCTGGAAGGCCTGAAAATTCCGAAGAACTCCGTCGCTGGTTATTGGGTTTGAATTTACCAAATTTCGTCATTGAAGTCCTTGCCGCGACGTCCGATAGTTGGTCATCTCAGGTTATGCCCCTTCAACGAGCATATTTGACGGTAATGCGAATATTACCAGAAGATCATGGATCGGATAGCCTAACGCACGTCGCAGCATTGGTCCTACGGAATATGTTAATTACCTTCACATCCTGCCCAAGAGGTGATACAGGAAGTTTTTTCCGACAGGCGATTAATGTGATGAATGAACCAGAAAGATTGCCCTGTCCAACCAGTCTCGGTGCTCTAATGGGATGGCTACGTTTCCACCTTGAACGAACATCACGGGCGACACGAGACCTACGGTATGCAGTATTAGAAATGGACCAATGTATGGATAATGACCGACATTCTATCTATATTGATGAAATTATTTCATCAAAAGATCAATTACTTCGTTATTTTTCAGTGGCAGAAGAACAATCGGAATGTCTCCAAGCTTTATCGGCAGCAGGAGCTGGGACGGATGGACTTGACCTGTCGGAAGTCTCTGGTGCTCTGGGGAGTCTAGTAGCGACGGCTAGGGGAACGGAACGGATGGCATTGCGTCTTGAGAAACATATAACCGATCTACGACACAGATATGAAGATACGAAACATGAAGAACTCAATCGGAAGTTGGCCTGCCTCACTGCCATTTCCGCGATTTTCCTCCCATTAACTCTCCTCACAGGAATTTGGTAAGTTTCGGGGGAAGTATCTACGTGACGTGTGTGTGTGCGTGTGCCCCCCCCCCACGTCGAGTGGTGTTCATGCTTCAGCTAACACATCCAACTTTTCTCTTTCCAGGGGAATGAATTTTGACTCCATGCCCGAGTAAGTTCTTTGTTATATTTTGGGTTGCGCGATGTAAGAAGGTCCGACGCTAACCTTGCTAGTTTCGTTTTTCCCGTTGTTGTAGACTCTCTGAACCGTACTCGTATCCGTTGGCCCTATGTTTCATGGTATTTCTCGCCATGTCTATGCTCTATTACTTTCGACAGAGTGGATGGTTTGAGTGAAAATCCTAGAAATAATATGGTCTCGCTGATAATTGTCCGATCGTCAGCTTAATGAGAATTCCCTTAGAGTCTCGTTCGAGTATCGAGCCATTAGGACACCCTCTTGGATTTTCGCTCCAATTTTATCGTATAGATTTAAAGCTGGTGTATTCCAATCCAGAGCGACCCAGTAGAAATTCTGACATCCAAGTACTAACGAGATCTTGGCCAAGGTCTTCATGGCCAGACTACCACCACCCAGTTTCCGATACTCACTCTCGAGGAATAGATCCTCCAGGTATAGGAAGCGTCCCTTACCGAATTCGTAACCGAAATATACAAATGCCATACCACAACAGTAGGATTCACCATGTTTGGTGGTGTCGGTATCTTCCATGAGGAGGCAGAAGAAGAGTGGTTCGTTCGAGCCACAGTCACATCGATAATGTTCGGATGTCACATGGACACTTTCTGGTTCCTTCTCATAGATTGCCAATCCCCGTACAAGTCGGAAAATAGTCTCAGCATCTTCATAGGATGCTAGACGGAATCGAAAGTGAGGAGAGGTCATGTTGACCGTTTGTAAACATTCGGCGACCGACAATGTTACGACGTCACTCGTCAACGGCTCATCCTTACTGGTAGCCTCTACAAGACCAGTGTACTCGACCATGGCATTTCGATCCATACAAAGTGTTAACCAACCATGCTTCAATTCTGGAGGGATAGGATCCGTTGTGTACCAATCTGGAAGGTCGACCTTCTGCGAAATATGTGACGAGGTAGCCTTGTTCAGTCGACGAGAAGAATAACGATGTACAGACAACCGATACTATGATCGCGTACCTTCCAACATAGTCGACCACAGTTGAGTCTCACTGTAATATCTGCTAGTCCCCGAAGTATCACCTTTTCCAAGTTCGTGTCGGATGGATTTGGTAGATCAAGCCGATCAATGAAGAGACATCGTCCATCCCATGTCGAATACCCTAGATAAAACGTGACAAGGCCACATGGTTCTGTAGATTCTTGTTCTGAAGTATATATTCCGATACCAAAGAAATATGGAACTTGATAGGATAGTTGTTCTTCTTCGAAAAGTGTCGTGATTGGGACACCCGCTGGCTTGGCAAGACCCGTCCAATCTGATCGAGTCGATGATCGACGTAGAAACAAACCGTTTGCCTTCAAGTCAATCTGCCATCTCTTTTCCTGTCCCTCCAATGCCTCATCAATTACCAGGTTAACGAATGATACTGTCAGAGAATCCATAGCTCATTATGGACGTTCAGAACCAAGTTCGGTGAAAAACTGAGCATGAGAGAAACACGGCATCTCGCTGTCAACTAGGATTTGCCTCCACTACTTGAGTATCCAAAAAAATGGTGCTTATTCTACGAGCCCTGGTAATGACCCCAATAATAGCATACCATAATCGATTCTCTCTGTTTACAAACTTACTTTTTAGGGGTCTTCGCCAGGAAATGAGTCTCGTTGCAGAAATACCACCCGGAGTCGTGCGACACATGGGGTAGTTGCTTCCACTTCCCTGTGCGGTCGACTGACGTTCGGCCAACATCCAAATGCATATCCATCTTCTCTGTTGGAATACCGCCTCTTGCCATTAACGTAACCTGGGACCTGGGAGTCATGTCACGACGAACACTCTTGTCTCCAGGTATTCGGTCGGTACAGAATTTCTTACACAATGAACTTTCGAATTTCCAACAATCCCCAATATTAATCGTTTCTAGTGAACCTGCCACTACGGGTGCTGTCCCAATGTCTGCTATCAAGGATGCTTCCCGGTGGTTACACTTTACACTATCACAGAATTTTGGATTACGGACTGTCCCAGCAACGATATCATCGGCTTTTCCAAGTGTCCAAGATTTGGAATCTCGAATTGATCTATTACGAAGGACTGGAGCTTCCTCGATCGTCGCTGTGGGATCTGGTGCTGCCATAGACCTAGCAAAGACTCTAGCCGCAGAACGGAAGGATTCCATCGAACAATTACTATTGGTACCATCGACTCATGCTGCGATGATCGCCGCTGGTGCCTCCCATTCATTACTATTAGACTCCGTCGAAGAAACGTTGGTATCCAATCAGTCTACCGTGGTATGCTCAACGACCGTGGCAGCTCTCGATCCAAAATATTTTGCAACAGTGGACTCGACCATCGCCTTCTACGGTGTATTAGCTATCGTTCTCGATGCGGCACTGAGAAGAAGCACGGACCGACTCCTGATGGAAGTCGTGTCCGAAATTCTAGAACTCGTAAGGGATGGCGGACATGACACCATGTCCCATGAGGAAATTGTGTCACTATGCTTTAGGTCTAGTACTCTCCTATCCTATGGTTTGGGAAGTGAAGATCGATCTTCCCCTATCGCCTTGGCGTCCTCATTAATTCCCACCATCTTTCCGCACGTTCATATTCTCTCTTTTTGGGCAAGTTTAGTTCCAGGACTTTGTCACGCCTTGGAATCTACTTCCGTTACTGGTCCAGTTCAAGAGCTGGTAGGTATTCTTCATGACAGGGCAGAGTGGAAGAACTTCCCCAAACCGACAGTTGTCGATGAGAAGATGAAAGGATTTTCTGTACCCGACATGGCACTTTCTCATCTCCAATCCAATTCGGCACTTTGCAAGACTTTTGATATGCCAAACCAAATGCTCATCGAAATTCTACAGCATAGTATGAGTTAGATCCGGCTTCTGCATAATAAAGCGGAGACAAGGTCCTGTCGGATACAATATCTACACGTCTCCCTCATCGAAGACTTACCGCCGTTGCGTTACCGCTAATTGGAATGCCCCTCGATGACGTATCATACGTGGTACTCTTGAAATACGACAGATATGCTGGTTGAGCCGATGATGAACTTCTTTGGCTAGCCTCATAAACCAAGAATGTGATGTAGAGTCGCGATAATGATTGGTTTCTTGTTGAGCCGACTACGGTAGGCTATTCGGCATAGTTTAGGCCCCCGTCCGTCCTTCCTTCCTGAACTGCCACTAGTGGTCACTGGAGTCGAGTCGAAGATCGGATGGATCTCGTATTGCTTCACGTCATCGGCATTCCTCCATCAACGATCAACCAAACAAACGAAGCTGGAACGATGAGACACTGCCTTCCACACATCTTTTCTCTCTGCGAAACATCATGAAATTCGAACACATCTTAATAGCTTTCGGGCTGCTGCCGACTGTTTTTAGCTTCCTGAGTCAACCGTCTCGTGGTTGGATTAACAAGAGCCAAAGTAGCACTAATGGGTCTCGAAAATCTGCAACGTGTTCGGTATCGTCTCTGAATACAGCAGCTTCCCGTGACATTCAACGCAATATGTTTCATGAATATGATAAACCAATCATGTTGGTTGGAACCTCCAGTGCCGGTAATGAGCTAGAGCGTCTGGCGGGGGCCTTTCTGAAAGAGAACTTTCCGAATCAGTTGGGAACAGTACAATTACCGACTAGTACCACAGGGATTCTCGACGATGTTCGGACGAATACATTGGGCTGGCCTAGTGTGATTGTGATTGATTTTTCCAAAGGCGAACAAGATTTCCTCGCTTCGACGGCACGGTCACTTTACGAGATGGGTTTGTTGTCAGTATATGTCAACGTGGAGGAGGGTGTTACCGACGACGAGGACCTTTTGATGGCAACATCCGACTATGAGCTTTGTATAAAAAACGAAGGTATTCAAGGTGGGGATGACTGGGAGCATATTCAGTGGGAATTATCACGACTGATCGCTCGTGCTCGATTAGCACCCGCTATCCCAGGTGAAAAGACACCGACGTCGAATACAGCCCATCTGACGATGGGGGATCATACCTTTTTCCTATCATTGAGTTTCCCTGAGATTTCACAGGTTGAGCCATATATCCAAGAAATGTGTACCGATGTAGACGCCATGGAGTACCGAACGGATCTTTTGCAATGTAGAGATAGTCGTTTCGACTTGATTTATGGGATGCAATTACTTCGTCGGTATTGCCGAAACCACGTAGTGAGAGTACCGGCGCTACCATTCTTCGGACAAGTTTTGGAAGATGTCATGCCCATCGTCTACACTGTCAGGACACGAAACCAAGCAGGAACCTACCCAGACGATGAAGATGGGATTGCCAAGATGTTTGATTTGTTAGCTTGGGGTCTACGGGGAGGTGTGGAAGTACTGGATGTCGAAAGTGCATGGGATGCCGAAAAGACAGATGCACTATTGTCTCTAGCAGAAACACGATACTCAAGTCAAATTCTTGGTAGTCATCACGTTGTTGGGGAGGAAATATCATCAGAAGAAGCTGTTCGTCTCTTTCAACAATGTGCTCTGAATGATCGTGCCCATGGAGCAAAGGTGGTCCTGTCCATCAAGGACTCCAAGAAGGACCGGATGGCTCACGAAGCCGCGTTGATTGCCGCTACTTTGGCAGAAAAGGCGGGTAAACCAGTGATACCAAATATATCTCTTATTCTTGGAGATATTGGGAAATTCTCCCGAGTTGTCAACTTCCCCTTCACGCCAGTGACTCATGAAGCCCTTCCCTTCAAGGCGGCACCAGGTCAGATGAGTGCGAACGAAATCATGGCGTCAAGAGTATTAATGAAGATGCTCCCTGGTCGACGATATGCTATTTTGGGACATAATATCGCCTATTCGGTCAGTCCCCAAATGCAGGGCGCTGCCTTCCAGGCGACGCAACTTCCACATCAATATGGTCGGGCCGACGTTGAAGATGTCAAAGAATTTGTAGAATCTGATTTCTTTCGTGATCCTCTCTTTGGAGGATGTAGCGTTACGATCCCTCACAAGCAAGCCATCATTCCCTACGTGGATATTATGAGTGATGCCGCAAAGACGATAGGGAGTGTCAATACTCTCGTCACGAAGGAAGAAATCCATTGTGATGAGATCAAGCGAGTGATTTATGGTGACAATACAGATTGGAAAGGAATTTTCAATCCACTACAACGTCAACTCGGAGTGAAATCCGAAGAAAGTACAGATGCATATGCATTAATCCTGGGCGGAGGTGGTACAGCACGGGCAGCAGCCTATGCGGCTCAAAAACTCGGACTCAAACGTATCTATTACAATCGAACACCAAGTAAGGCGGTAGATCTTGCCGAATCCTTTGGTGGAACCGTGATTGACAAGTTGGAGGAGACTGGTGAGGATTCATTGGGATTCTTATTGAAAGATGATGGTGCTTCGGTGGGAAATATCCTCGTCATCATTAGTACTCTACCGGCCTCCGCTGAGTTTATCCTTCCCAACTGGGTCCTACAAGGTCCGAGCAAACCTGTCATCTTTGACGTCAACTACAAGCCGTACCACACAAAACTACTGGATCAAGCAGAAGACGTGGGCTGCTCGGTAGTCCGAGGTTCGGAGATGCTGTGGGAACAAGGTGTAGGCCAGTTTGAACTTTGGACCGGCCGAACCGCTCCGTATGCTGTTATGAAGGCTGTAGTTCTCCAAAATTGTCTCCCCGAAGTAGGGGTATTATGATCTCCACATCGTCAGTTACAGAATCTCGATCGATCCTGCCGAAAGGGAAGAGTCCAGGATCGCTCAGTCCTGTGAACGAATACGTAGGTTGTTAGTGCACAAAGGCTGCTACATCACCATAACTGTTGGTTATAAAATTTGTTAATGTATTCCCCAGCCCTAGCTTTGAGTCCTATATCATTATGGAGATCCCTGAAAATTCCGATAGGCCAATACGACTGTTCGCGACAGATAATGTTTTCCCTGGATATTCCTCCTCGGCGATGAGTTCACAAAATCTCGGCCGAAGCCCCTGCTACCTCTGCATCCAATCCCGGCGTCCGCATCATCAGAAACCGTTCCAAGTGTTGGAGCGTCGGAGGGTATTGCGGGGAGGAACGGCCAGGAAAATTGCTGGGTTTCGGTCCCGCTGTGGCAATCGATTCGATCGCTCGGCCAAGGCGAGATTAGCTTCGGCAACCTTGCGTCGTTCTTCCAACAAGGCCTTTTGCTCTTCACTCAAGAGTTGCGGCCGTTTCAAAAGTTCGCTAGCACTGGGTCGATTTCCAACGTCTGGATCCATCATTTGCTTGATCATCATTTGCATATCGTCAGGTGTATTAGCCAAGGGAGGAAATTGAGCCGCTCTCAACGACTGCCACTCCGGTCCGTTCGCGGGGAGGGGTCGTACACCACCAATGCAAATCTCGTACAGCGATATTCCAAGGGAGAAAATGTCGGACTTGGTGAGATCAATGTGGTCTCCCGACAGCAATTCCATAGACATGTACCGCGAATCCCCTTCTTCGACGTCATGAGACGATACCGTGGACACCAATCCAAAATCACCCAATTTGAATTGATCGTTCTTTATGAAAATGTTTTCGGGTTTGATGTCCAAATGAACCATGGCATTCTTATGAATGAATTCCAGGGCCAGACAGATTTCACGAAGGAACTTGTACCGACGAGGTACCGGCAACAGGACAGGCGAAATCTGCTGAATGGCTGTGGACAAGTTGGACGTACAGAGCTCTGTCTGAATGTACAATCGATGTTCTTCCATCCATGCTTGATGATATCGGATAATGTGAAACGTCGCAATGTCGGGTTGATCCGATAAAGCGGCGAGTGCGTAGACCTATGGGGAATGTTAGATATCATGCAGTTGAGAAAAGGCGACACCATGCACAAAGCGACCCAACTCACCTCTTTGAGCATCCGATCCTTGTCGGTCATTCCCTTCGCAGGTCTATGTGCAACCTTAATAGCATACATACACCCGTCGAGACGACTCATGACTTTGTAGACGTTTCCAAATGATCCATTTCCCAGTTCTGCAATGACATCAAAATCGGAATAAAATCTAGATTGCTGTTGTTGACTAGCGTGAAGTGATGTACTTCCCAGATCAGTCGAAGTTTCCAGTTTCGAGTTATTCGCCCGGTGTCGCCGCTCAGGCATGGGAGTCGGGGGAACCGACGGTTTACGAACAGGCGTATATTTGTGCGTCTTCGGTCTTCCTTTCGCAGGTTTCGACGGTGTGGGTGGGACAGGAGTTGAAGGCGGAAAATTCATGACATCGGTAGGACTAATTTCGTCTTCCCATCGATAGAAAGAATGATCAGAATTTCGACGGCCAAAGTTGATGTCTTCCATGTCCAAAGTGTACGCAGTTCGATTTTGAATCAACTCGAAAGAACCTTGTTTGCGGTCATTCTGAGAATCGGTATCAGTACAGCTAGACCCCATGGATTCGCTTGACGTAGTTGATGAGGAGGCCGCGCCAGGAATGTCTTGAAGTTTTGAGCGTCTTCGAACTTTGTAAGGAACGGTACTGTTCTCCAACGTTGGTGGGTCCAATGGTCTCGGGGAATTGGGAGTACTAGAATATCCGGCCTGGGTTTCAGTTTCAATATTCGTTTCTCGAATGGGCGACCCCGTAAAGCTGTACCGGCCTGTTCGCTCAGGATAACCATCTCGAGTGTAATACTGTGCCGTCGCAGATGCTGCAAAGGAAGAAAATGTAGAGGGATGAAAATTTGTGTCGCGCTTTCGCAAGCGATGACGGAGAAGTGGACCGGCTGGATCAGGACCCTGAGACGTTGAGCTTTCCAGAGAGACCGGGAAATTGAGAGAGTCCGAGAGAGCGACAGGTGCTTCTACGGAATGTTGATAGGCCGAAGATTCATCGTTATACATGGGAGAAAATGGATTCTTCGACTGGACAGTTCTTCCATCCAGGGTACGATAGCGAGGAGATTTGTTGATGTGAGATGACAAAGTAGTCGTCGTCACATTCTGAGAGGCCGCCCGGAAGGGTGATCGATAACAGGAGGGTGATGTTCGTGGCGATAACATCATATCTGATGGGCTTCGTTGGGTTTCGGCCTCGACATCATCATCATTATCCTCATCATCATCAAACGATAAATCCCGGGCAACCATCTGCCGTTCGGCGACTCGTTTGTAACCACCACCACGATTACGGAAGGGTGTCCTCGATCCACGATCTGTTGGGCCGTTGTGTGTCCTATGGGGACTGGGGGGGTACCGTTGCGATGATGATGTGGAAGGACCGCCCTCCTGGACAACCCCCCCATCTGCAGACGTCACAGAATTGTGATCCATACTTGAATCTAACGAATTCCAAATCGGTTCTACATTCTCTTCATCATCCATAAAGAGACGACTTGCCGCACTCCCAAAACCTCCACCCGCTGGACGAGAAGGAACAGCCGAAAAACTGCGGATCGAACGAGGAGGAGAGGACACCGTAAAGAGGGTCTCCGAGGTATGACTTCCTGTATCCATTGATGTGTTCATTAGGCTATCCTCATCGGACATTTTGAAAGGGCTCATGGTAGAAGGTGTGGGATTAGGTACTTGATATTCAAGAGGCACTCTCCAAGAGAGGGTGATGAAAACGGGAATGAACTTTGGCGCCCTTCCTCTCCTTTAACGAGAATAAGACAATGGCTTGATGCGAGATTCCCAAAATTCCCTGTGTAGACACAGGATGGGACGCTGACACTCAACACTCTATATACCGCGCTGCGACTGTTGGAAAGCGAAACTATTGCGACGAATGATGGGGTGACCGAGGATAAATCCGGAACGATAAGAAAGGAAGTGCCGTCTCAAACCCCTCAACCTGCTCGTGTGGTTTTTTTTCTTGGAACGTTTACAGTTATTTGAAGAGTCTACCAAACAAAAAAAAACCCAGTGTCGTGAGGTTTGTTGATGTGGCTCGTATACGGTAGTGTCGTACCTCCGCGTCGATTCACGGTACTTTCCCTGTCAGTCGTTTGATTGTCATTGTTTGAATGCAACGCGCCAACACTTAGAAATAAATATTTAAGATACGACATTAACTCTGACACCGTTGGTTGGCACTCCGATGTGGCGGACTCCTAATCGTCGCGCCGGGCGTACACTTTGAAATTCGCGCCAAAAACAATACCAATCGAGATATTGAAACTCACAGTCAGCGGAAATGTTGGGGGGATCAAAAACACCATCCCACCGGTAACAAGAAGAAAGATGCGGGACCAGCCAAAAAGGTTATCTACCCCTTGATTCGATGATTCTTTGGATCATACAAGGGTGATAACGACACCGTACAAGGATACAATCGATTGGCAATCTCAAGTTGCCACTCTCCCGTTTCAACGAAAGCCTTATCAATCGACTCGTCGTTTCGCTGTAACATGGTCAATCCAACTCCACCACCCACCGTGTGCCCATACGAACCAGATCGAATGTCACTGACACGTTCCCCATTCCGCCAGAGAACCTCTCCATGATACAATAAAGGAGCTGTAGGATCTTCGGCCAATCCTGGGACCAGGACCTGTGCCATACGCCGTTGGACTCCTCCTCCTTCTTGACGTCGCTTCTTCTGATCAAGGACATGGTCCATTCCAAGAAAGCCACCACTCTTGCCAAAGTCACAGGTAAACAAGAGACCTGCTTCCAATATCGTATCGGTATTGTCCAAGTCATGACCGTAGTCACGGTACCCCTTTTCCATTCGCAGGCTTCCAAGGGCTTTCAATCCAGCATGCTTCAATTCACAAGCTTCTCCTTCCGAAACGATGCGATCGTACACGTAAGTGGCTTGTTCGGCGGGCATAAAGAGTTCATAGCCAAGTTCCCCCACGTAGGTTATTCGAGTGCACAACGCAATAGCGATGCCTATTTCAATCTCTTCGGCCGTTCGAAATTCGAACTGGTCCATATTCGTAGTCGTTAATCGTTGCATCAATTCTCGAGATCGTGGACCTTGGATATTGATTTGAGCATACCGAGCGGTCACATCCGTAACCGTCACGTGCCAATCACGAGATAGTCGTCGGTTCATGTGAGCACGTACATGATGGTGCATGGTATCCGTCGCTACCACAAGAAATTGATCGTCTGCAAGTTTGGTAACAGTCAAGTCTGCTTCCAGATATCCAAATTCATTGAGCCATTGAGTATACACGATCTTATTACATTCCGCGTCGACATTCGCGGTGGAAAGCCAATTCAAGAATTTTCCTGCATCATAGCCCTGGACGAGGAACTTGCTCATGAAACTCATATCAAACAGTGCTACACCCTCGCGACATGCCTTGTGTTCTGCCTCCCAATATGAGAACCATGGGGGACGACCAAACGATTCTGGTTCGATAGTGGGCGGAACTCCCGGTGGAGCGTACCAGCTGGGTGACTCCCAACCACTCACATTCTTAAAGTACGCATTTTGGGCTAACAAACGATCGTGAAGCACCGATTTCTTAGCATCTCGACAGGTATGAGGCTGATGATCGGGGTACAGAAGTCGATACGTGTTACCAAGAGCCTCCGTGACTCTCTCTTCACGGTATTGTCGGTTCCCCTGATACTTATGGAATCGGTTGATGTGGATCCCAGTAGTATCGATATCCACAGGTGAAATTCCATTATTTTGAATCCATTTAGCCACAGTCTGTCCGATTCCACCACCGGTCAGGATACCGACAGAGTTCAAACCGGCAGCAACGTAGTAATTCTGTAGGTCTGGAGCAGGGCCCACCACAGGAGCATTATCTGGTGTAAACGATTCGGGACCACAGAAAAAGGTCTTCAATCCTACGTTTTGCATTTCCGGTACTAACCGTTCCATGGCTTTTTCGAGATAGGGTGTCATTCGATCCCAGTCAGGATCCAATATACCAAAAGAAAAGTCTTCTGGAATCTTGGATGAGTTCCATGCCGCTCCTTCCCATTCAAAAAAGCCTATCAACAAACCTTTGCCTTCGGGGCGTACATAGATGCATTTGGATGGGTCTTCCAGCACTGGCCATCTTGGATCCAGCCCTTCAATTTCTTCTGTAATCAGATAGTAGTGTTCAGCGGCCTGATTGGGTATCGTCACTCCGATTGCCTCACCCAACTGTCTTGCCCACATGCCCGAACAATTCACTACGACATTCGCTGCGATTGTATGCGTCGCATCTGACTTGTCTTCTTGTACTGTTACGCCTGAAACTGCCCGAGGTTTCCCCGTTTGGATGGGGTCTGTGGTTTGGATACTAGTCACCTTTATTCCCTCTAGTAATCTTGCACCTCGTTGTCGTGCTCCTTTCGCTAAGGCCATCGTGACATCGGTCGGATTGACTCGACCATCTTCGGGGACATAAAATCCTGCTAATATCCCATCAATATTCGTTAGGGGGAATTTCGTTACGACTTCCTGGGGTGTGATTTCATTGACATTAATACCACATAATCGATTAAAGGCAGCAACACGACGGAAATATTGTAATCGATCTTCATCACATGCTAATTCAATAAATCCAATATCCATAAATCCAGTATCTAATCCCGTCTCCTGTGGAAGAATATTGGAATATAATGATCTTGTATACAATCGCATATCCATACTTGTACTACTCAACGATCCAAATGTCGTCATAAGGCCAGCCTTGGTCCGGGGGATCCCAAAAGAAAAGACGAAAAAAGAAGAACAGAATGTTCCACCGTCAAATAAAGGGATACCGAAATGAGAATCAGTTATCGATCAATCGATGTGTATTTATGGTACCTACCGCATGCCAAGTCGTACCACTCGTAAGACGATCTCGTTCTAATAGAAGGACATCATGTATTCCCAACTTTGCTAGATGGTATGCCACAGAGGTACCGATCACTCCCCCACCCACAATCACAACATTGGCATGATCCGGAAGATCGGATGCCTTGGATGCAAAACATCGTCTTGACAATGTCCGAATTGTCGGCAACTGCTTGGCAATCAAATGTCTTTTCGAAACAATCCACATTGAGATAGATATTGGGGTTTTCTGAAAAAGGAATATCTATTCTGTGTC